>Ga0209578_10000122_pt1 | contig 158425 bp, 151 predicted proteins | sample tdAd472_FD_187127 | JGI IMG/M metagenome (GOLD analysis project Ga0209578, IMG submission 187127) | Marine sediment microbial communities from the Atlantic coast under amendment with organic carbon and nitrate - tdAd47.2 (SPAdes)... | ecosystem: Environmental > Aquatic > Marine > Coastal >...
CAATGAATCGTTCGTTTATCAGCGTGATTTTGGGTGGCTTTGGCGGCACGACCGGTCCGGCGATGGAGGTTGAGGGCGAACAGATCGCCATTGACGCCGACGGCGTGGCCGGCGCGCTTGAGGACGCTGACAGTGTTATCATCATCCCGGGCTACGGCATGGCGGTGGCACAGGCCCAGCAGAACGTCGCCGAACTTACCCGCCGCCTGCGGGCCAAGGGCAAGACCGTGCGTTTTGCCATCCACCCGGTCGCGGGGCGTCTGCCCGGCCACATGAACGTGCTGCTGGCCGAGGCCAAGGTGCCCTACGACATCGTCATGGAGATGGACGAAATCAACGAGGATTTCCCCGAAACCGACGTCGCCATCGTGATCGGTTCCAACGACATCGTGAACCCAGCGGCGCAGGAAGACCCCAACAGCCCCATCGCCGGCATGCCGGTGCTGGAATGCTGGAAAGCCAAGCAAGTCTTCGTCAGCAAACGCGGTCAAGGCACCGGCTATTCCGGCATCGAAAACCCGCTGTTCTTCAAGGACAACACCCGCATGTTCTACGGCGACGCAAAAGCATCACTTGATACGCTGTTGACGAAGGTCACGTAAGTTAGCACGCAGAAAACACCCCGAGGGCGCCCGAATGTTTCGGGCGCCCTTTTTCGTTTTGCCACAGCGTTCTGAGGCGACGGTATACCATTGCATTCTGGTAACTCATTGAAATAAATCGTTTTCTTTACAAAATGAGCAGAATGGGTAGGTTGCGGGCAAGCTAGGAGCCGAACATGCCACCTCTGGAAGATCACCCGCTGCGTTACGGTTTGTCGAACGAATTGCACGCCCGCCCGTTTCCCGCGCTCAAGGCCCCAAGCAGAGCGGTGTTTCTGGCTATAAAGCAACCAATGGCCGCCGAGCGGCGAGACCGCTCCAAGGATCGGGCGCATCTGATTGACCTGCTCGACCGTTACGGCGCAGCGCATCCCCAGCCGGACGCCACGCATTATTCCGGCACCATCGGGCGCTATGAACTGAAGTGGGAACAACACACCGAATTTGTCACCTACACGGTCTTCATCAATGGCCTGAGCGACCGCCCGTTTGATCCGACGGATTTTGAAGTCTTCCCCGAGGATTGGCTGCAAGCCGCACCGGGGAATCGCGTCACATCTGCTTTGATCCGCATTGAAACAGGGAAAACCCCCACAGACATCCAAGATAGCTGCGAAGACTGGTTTGTGCAGGAAAGCGTTGCCGTTTCGACAGTGATCGACGAGGCGGCGACGATCGCGGGCGATTTTCGCATCGATGCGGCCGGGCATTCCCGATTTGCCGTCTTCGTTGGCGCGGATACAGGCAAGCGGCGCGTGGGACGCATTGTGCAGCGGCTTTGCGAGATTGAGATTTACAAGTCCATGTCGATGCTTGGTCTTAGCCGCGTGCGCGACATGGGCAATCGCTTGAACGAGATTGAACAATCCCTGACGGACCTAATGGAAGATATGGCCCAACAAAGCGCGAGCGCCGAGGTGACCTTGAGCCAGTTGCTTGAGGTTTCGGCAGAGCTTGAAAATATGGCGGCGCAGGGCTCGTTTCGGTTCGGGGCGACAGGCGCATATGAGGCCATTGTGAACCAACGCATCGAGGTTCTGCGCGAGGTGCGCTTCGGCGGGCGACAAACTTTCTCTGAGTTCATGATGCGGCGATACGATCCGGCTATGCGCACGGTGAAATCAGCGGAAAGCCGGATGAACGCAATGTCCGCCCGCGCCATCCGCGCCGGAGAATTGCTGCGCACACGCGTCGATGTCGAACGCTCGGCGCAGAACCAAGAGCTTTTGGAAAGCATGGACCGGCGGGCAGATTTGCAGCTTCGGTTGCAAAAAACGGTCGAGGGTCTGTCGGTTGTGGCGATCAGCTATTACGCCGTGTCCCTGGCGGGTTACCTTTTGTATCCCCTGGCTTCGATCATGGGTCTAAGCAAGAATATGCTGCTTGCGGGCGCAACCGTTCCCGTCGTGCTTCTTGTTTGGTGGGGCATTCATCGCATCCGAGAGCGGATCGAAAAATAGCGCTTGGCGATTGTGATCTCGATCTGTTTGACACGTCGCGCCGCGGCCATGTAGCGTCGCGCCTTAGAAACCTCTCAACATTTCAGGATCAGACATGCCGGTAAAAAACAGATTTGCAGAAATGCAAGATGAGATCACTTCGTGGCGTCGCGATCTGCATGAAAACCCTGAAATCCTGTTTGAAACCCACCGCACCTCGGCCTTTGTGGCTGACAAGCTGAAAGAGTTTGGCTGCGATGAGATCGCGACCGGCTTGGGGCGCACCGGCGTCGTTGGTGTCATCAAGGGCCGACAAGATACCGAGGGGAAAGTCATCGGCCTGCGTGCGGATATGGACGCCTTGCCGATTCACGAAGAAACAGGGCTTGAGTATGCCTCTAAAACCCCGGGTGCCATGCATGCCTGTGGCCACGATGGCCATACCTCAATGCTTTTGGGGGCCGCCAAATACCTTGCCGAAACCCGCAATTTTGACGGCACCGTTGTGGTGATTTTCCAGCCGGCCGAAGAAGGCGGCGGCGGTGGCAAGGAAATGTGCGACGACGGCATGATGGATCGCTGGAATATTCAAGAGGTCTACGGCATGCACAACTGGCCGGGCGTGCCCACGGGAACATTTGCGATCCGTCCGGGGTCTTTCTTTGCGGCGGCAGATCAGATCGAAATCAACGTCCACGGCAAGGGCGCGCATGCTGCCAAACCGCATGAAGGCATCGACCCCACGGTCGTGGCGTCAAAAATCGTTTTGGCGCTGCAAACCATCGTCAGCCGGGGTGTTGATCCCGTTAGCCAGCTTGTCGTTTCGATCACCTCGTTTGAAACCTCGTCCAAGGCGTTCAACGTCATTCCAAGCTCGGTTCATCTAAAGGGCACGGTGCGCACCATGGACAAAGCGGTCCAGCAATTTGCCGAGAAGCGGATCAACGAAATCGTGACCCACACAGCGGCGGCATTCGGGGCAGAGGCCGAGGTTATATATCATCTCGGCTATCCGGTCATGGTCAACCACGAGGCGCAAACCGAATTTGCCGCCAAGGTTGCTGCTGATGTTGCCGGAAGCTGCGATGAGGCTCCGATGATTATGGGCGGCGAGGATTTTGCCTTTATGCTGGAAGAGCGCCCCGGTGCTTATATCCTTGTTGGCAACGGCGACACAGCGCCAGTTCACCACCCCGCGTATAATTTCAACGACGAGGCTATCCCCGCAGGATGTAGCTGGTGGGCGGGCCTTGCTGAAACGGCGATGCCCATTCGCTAGGGCAATTCCCGTTTGAAGGGTTTGCACAACAGGCGGAAATCGCTAAAGATCGTTGGTAATTTAAAATAAAGGTATTGCCCGATTATGGCTCGTCGACAGGCAGGCAGTTTGTCCCCCTATACGTTGTTGGGCGCGTTGGCGCTTGCTCTTCTCGCTGGGATGAGCTTTTTCATCTTTCTCAAAGAGTTAGATCAGTATTCCCGCGGTATATTGAACGATCAGGACGGATTTCAGCACTGGGTCGATCCGCAACATGAGACACCGCTGTCGAGCAATGGCCAAATCGATCTTCTCACCGGCTGCATGTTCGCACTGGAAAGCTGGAAGACGCGGTTTCAGTCTCAGGCAGATATTCTGACGGTCGCGAGGAACTGCGCCGCAGAATCCGAGAAGATATTGGCCTTCAATCCCAACCTGTCCGAGGCGCATTATCTAAGGGCCTATACCGCCTTTCTCGAAGACGATTTTGACGCGGCGGTGGAATATATGGCACGTTCACAGGAAACCGCCCCGACAGATCAATGGCTTGCGGTGCGTCGTGTGGGATTGGCGCAAAATATGTTGCCCGGAGAGCCAAATATCGAGCTTTACAATTTGCAGAATGATCTCGGCCTTCTGATTGCCTCAAACCGAGGGCTCGACACCGCGACCCGGCTCTATATCCGGCACCCTCAATTACGCGACATGATCGTGGCCTCAACCGAAAACCTGAGCGACCGCGACCGCGTACGCTTTCTAAGCGGCCTCAAGTCTGCCGTGGCGAGGCGCTGATGTCTGAATTTACCTCTGCCGGCACCCGCACCCGCATCCTCAATCAGGTCATTTCAGGGTTTATCCTGCTCGTTTTGGCCGTCTCACCGCTGATGATCGGCTCAAATCGTCCGGTGTTCTGGATGATTAACAGCGCGGTGCTAATGGCCGTCACTGCGCTGGTTCTGTTCCTTGTGACCTTCGGCGTGATGAAACTGCGGGTCAGTTTTTGGCGCTGGAAGCTGATCGGTGCGTTGGGGCTTGTCTATATCGCCGGTCTGACCCTGCAAATGGGGCTTTCGGCGCTGTGGCCGAATTCGGGGATGCAATCGCAGGGCACAATGCTGATCGGCTTGCTGCGGGTAATCTCATACGGCTGTTTGTTCTTCCTGACGCTGCAAGTTGCCACCAACGTCAAACGCGCGCGCAGGCTGGCTTGGGGCGTGTTTGGCATTGTCGCGGCTATGTCGGTCTATTCCCTTCTCGCGCAACAGGCACCGGATTTGTTGTTTTATGAAAAGGCAGAGAACGTGAGGGACGTTTCAGGCCCCTTCATCAACCGGAACTCGCTGGCAACCTATCTTGCATTTGGCTGCGCGCTCGGAACGGCCTTGGTTCTGCGCAGCGACCGCGAAGGGCTGATGCGCAACAAACGCGGGCGTATGGACGTTGAAATGGTCGCGGGTCGCTTGGCGCTTTTCGTCGCGGTTTTGCTGATGTTCGCAACCATCCTGACCACCGGTTCGCGCATGGGTACATTTGTCGGTCTCCTCGGCATTCTTGTGCCTGTCGTCCTGCGCATCAGTCAGGCCGAGAAGGCCAGCGGGTCACGTCAGGCCCTTGTGGGGCTGTCCATCACGGTCGTGGCCGTGCTGTCGTTTATCTTGGTGTCTGCCATGTATGGCGGTGTGGTCTTTGATCGCCTTGGCTCAACCGGGATGGCCGCCGACGTCCGTTGGGCGCTCTACGAAAACGTTTGGAGCGTCGCGCTCCAACGCCCGTTTACAGGGCATGGTTTTGACAGTTTCGAACTCGCGTTTCGTGCAGGTCATGAACTGCCGGTCAGCCCCGATTTGAGATGGCAAAACGCCCACAACACCTATCTGGAGCTTTGGGTTGAACTTGGGTTTATTCTTGGGTCGCTGCCGCCGCTCATCAGCCTTGCGGTCTTGTGGCGGTTGATTAAACGCGGGGCAACCAACCAATATACAGGCTATCTTGCACAGGCCGCTGTCGCTGCAATCGTGATCGCCGCTGTCCACTCATTCGTTGATTTCTCGCTTGAAATCGAAGCCAACGTGTTTCTGTTTATCGTCATCGCAGGCCTTGGACTGGCCCCGGATGACAGCAAGATTAAACCGTAGGGCTGCGATGATCTGGTGGCGGAAAAACAAGTCGAGCGATACGCGCACAAGCGATGCAAACGTTCAAATTCTGCCGGATCATATCAAGACGGTCTATGCGATTGGCGATGTGCACGGGATGATAAATCTTGCGCGCAAAGCCGAGCAGGACATTGTGCGGGATGCAAGTTTTGACCCGGAGACCTCGCTTCTGCTCTATCTCGGAGATTTGGTTGATCGCGGCCCCGACAGCGCGTTTCTTCTCGATTTTCTCAACGTTCCGTCAAAAACCGGAGCCGAGCGCATGTTTTTGCGTGGCAATCACGAAGCCATGATGCAGAGTTTTCTGGACGATCCGGGCCAGCACATGAATTGGCTCGATTTTGGCGGCTATGAGACCTTGAACTCTTACGGTGTGATGGAGAGTTTGACCAAGCTCCACAAAATGCGCCCGAAGGATCTGCTGATTCTGGTGCAAACCACCATTTCCGAGTCTCACCGGCGGTTTCTGGACAAAATGATCGACGCGGTGTCGTCCGAACGCTTCTTTTTTGCGCACGCGGGCGTCGTGCCGGATGTGCCACTGGCCCAACAATCTAAAGACGATTTGCTTTGGTCTCGGGATCGCTTCATGAGCCACCAAGGCGGCTTTGAGAAAGTAATCGTGCATGGTCACACACCCGTTCCCGAGGCCATTCACATCCATGATCGCGTCAGCGTTGACACCGGTGCCTATCAAACAGGACGCCTCTCGGTTGCAAAAATATCGATTGAGGACGATTCAGTTGATTTCATCGTGGTCACCGAGGGTCTCGATTGATAATAGAATCTTGAAATTTTTTATTTGGTGACTTCAGTGACTGATTATTCCGATACAAACGATGAGATTGATCTCAAAAGCCTCTTCGGCGTTTTACGCCGCCAAATCCGTATTATCGGATATGCAACCATCGCGGTGGTCGCCTTGGCATTGGTTTACCTATTTTCGGTAACCCCAAAGTACACAGCCTCAGCGCTGATCGCTATTGAACCCAGCCGCAACATCATGACCGACACCGGTGCTGAACTCAGCAATTCTACGGCCATGTCCGCGGCAGTGGACGGAGAGATTGAGCTTCTAAAGTCCAATGACCTCGTCAAATCGCTTGTCGCCGCTGAAAGTCTGGTGCTTGACGAAGAATTTGGCGTTCAGCTTGGCCGTCTGGCCGAGCTTCGCGCGATGCTTGGGTTCGAGGTTGAACAGAACCAAGACCCCGAACGCGCCGTTTTGGGCGTCGTCAATCGGGTGAAAGAAGCGATTTCGGTTAGCCGTCGTGGCCGCACCTACCTGATTGAACTTTCCTTCACCTCTGAATCACCTGAAAAGGCGATGGTTCTCGTGAACGCGCTTGCGCAGCACTATATCGAAGCGCAGGTGCAAAAGAAGATCGATGCGACGCTTGTCGCGCGTGACATCATCTCGGCACGGGCCGCCCAAGCTAAAGAAGAGCTTGAGCTTGCGGAAAACGATGTCGAAGGATTCCTGACCGACTTTACCGAGCAATTCCTGAGCCAGACCCAGCGACCTGAACTTTTAGCCCTCGGTGCACAAATTCAACAACGCGAGCTGACAATTGCCCAGCTTGAAGCCTCGATTGAGGCATCGTCCGCCGGTCTGCAATCGCGGGATTGGGCGTCTTTGGACCAGCAAATCCTGTCAGACGCGTCTCGCAATCTGATCGCGCAGCGCGATCGGCTGAACGCGCAATTGACCCAACCCGAGGACGCGGACCTTGATCTAGATGCTCTGAAAGCGGAGCTTGAGAAACTCGATGAGCAGATCGCCTCGTCGGCGGTGAACGATCTCAGTGCGACCCAATTGAACATTTCGGCTTTCCGAACCGAGCGTGACGAATTCGAGCAAAACCTGCGCGGAGAAGTGCTGAGCGCTGAATTGCCGCCCGGTGCATTGACCGACCTTTACCAACTCCAGCAAGAGGGCGTCATCGCCCGCAGCCAGTATCAGGATTTGCTACAAAGGTTGCGCCAACTGGATTCAATGGCGGAACTGCAAGTGTCGGATGCATCGCTGGTGTCCGCGGCGCTTGAGCCAACAGGCGCTTCGTTCCCGAACCGCCGCCTGACGCTCGCGCTGGGACTTGTGCTTGGGTTGATGCTGGGCACGGGCCTTGGATTGCTGAACGAATTCGTCATCGGTGGCGTTGTCAGCGAGGACCAATTGGCCGACTTGTTGAAAGTCCCCAATGCGGTTGGCGTTCCGGCGCTAAGTGAAGAAAAAGACCCGATTAGCATCGCCTCGGCCGTTATCAATGCACCGATGTCGGGCTTTTCTGAAAGTTTCAGGCAATTGAAACACGCGCTTGAAAGCCAGATGGCGCGCAAAAAGCCCATCGATGACGGGCAGGGGCGTGTCGTTCTGGTGACGTCGGCGGTGCCGTTTGAGGGTAAAACGACCTCGGCGACCTCCCTCGCACGAACGCTGGCTTTGGCGGGCAACCGTGTTGTCATCGTCGATATGGACCTGCGCAAACCGTCAATCTCTGAACGGATCGGAGTCGAGCCCAACGACTCACTGCTGCGCTACCTGTCCAAAGAGCTTGATTTTGAATCGCTGGGCAAAGCCTATGGCGAGGAAAAAGAAACCGGCCTTAGCTACCTCGTTGGCGGCGGTCGCGCCAAGGTGCCGACGGATGCGCTGATCGGCTCGCCCCGTGCCAAAAAGGTGTTTGAAGTTCTGCGCGAAGGGTTTGACTATGTCATCATCGACTCTGCACCGGTGCTGCCGGTCGTTGACACGCTTTACCTCGCGCCATTCGTAGATGCCGTGGTTATGGCGGTTCGCTTTGCCTCAACCGCGCAACGGGATGCGGTGCGCGCTTATCACAAGATCACTGCGGAGTTGCCCGACGATGTAACCTTTGTCCCGATGCTGACCTTGGAAGAAGGGCAGCGGCGCCGGGCCTATTATTATCGTGGCTATTATCACGGCTACGGGCAAACCGAAGAAAGCTAAACAAAGGGGCCGCGCAGGCCCCTTTTTGCTATCTCTTTCTCACCAGTTCACGCAGGGTGCAGCGCGGGTCCGCGGGCCTGACCTCGGTGCTTGAAATCTCGTGCCACTCGGTTTCGTCAAACGCGGGAAAATAGGCGTCCGCGTCGTCGATTGTCAGATCTACCTCGGTCAATAGCAGGCGATCCGCATAGGCCAGCAAGTCGCGGTAGATGGTTTCGCCGCCTATGCCGTAGACCCGATGATAGCCCGCCTCGCGACACACCTCGAGTGCGTCCGCCACGCTTGAGGCAACGTTATCGGTCAGATCCGTGTTCCGTGAAACCACAACGTTGAGCCGGTTCTTTAGCGGCTTGAACGGCAGGCTTTCCCAGGTTCTCCGCCCCATGATGACCGCCCCACCGGTTGTTTCGCGTTGAAACATCTTCAAATCCTCTGGCGCGTGCCAGGGGATGTCGTTGCCTTTTCCGATGGCGTGATTTCGGGCGCGGGCGACGATCAGCGTCAGCATGATCTACACCGCCACCGGGGCTTTGATGCCCGGCAAGGGATCATAGCCCGGGAACGCAAAGTCCTCGTATTTGAAATCAAATATCGACCGCACGTCGCGGTTTAACACAAGTGAAGACAACTCTCTCGGCGTGCGCGAAAGCTGTTCATTCACCTGATCGACATGATTGCTGTAGATGTGCGCGTCGCCGATTGAGTGCACAAAGTCGCCCGGTTCATAGCCGGTGACATGCGCCAGCATCACCAGCAAAAGCGCATAAGAGGCGATGTTGAACGGCACCCCGAGGAACATGTCCGCCGAGCGTTGATAAAGTTGCAAATGCAGTTTGCCGTCGAGAATACGCACCTGCCAAAGCGTGTGGCACGGGGGCAGGGCCATTTGATCGACCTCGCCCGGGTTCCAAGCCGAGACCAGAAGTCGACGGCTGTCCGGCGTCGACTTGATCGCCTCAACAAGTGTCGCAATCTGATCGACCTCACCCAACAGCAGTTTCGCGTCACCGTCATCGGTTTGCGACAGCTTCGGAAAATGCCGCCATTGGTGGCCGTACACCGGCCCGAGGTCGCCGTTCTCGTCGGCCCATTCGTCCCAGATCGATACTCCATTATCCTTGAGATATTTGATGTTGGTATCGCCGGACAAAAACCACAAAAGCTCGTGGATGATCGAGCGCAGATGCAGCTTTTTGGTGGTCATCAGCGGGAAACCATCGGCCAGCGAATAGCGGGTCTGCATACCGAAGCATGAAATCGTGCCGGTGCCGGTGCGATCTGTTGATGTGACACCGGTTTCCAAAACAGTTTTCAGAGCCGCCAAATACTGCTGCATGGCAGATTCCCCTATCGTTTGTGAGTATGGGCCCTGCGACCGCTAAGTGTTGTGGTTTCAACTTAATAACGTCCTTTGATAACGCCTGCCAAGAGACAATCCGCAAGATCGCTGGACATCTGCATACGCAGGACTAATCTGGCGGCGAAACCAGAGGGGATAAACATGGCTACGAAATATTTGCACACAATGGTGCGGGTTAAGGATCTGGAGGCGTCGATTGCCTTCTTCAAACTTCTCGGGTTACAGGAAACGCGGCGCACCGACCACGAAGGCGGGCGGTTTACATTGGTGTTTCTTGCGCCTCCTGGGCAGTCGGATTGTCCGGTTGAGTTGACCTACAACTGGGACGGCGATGATGGATTGCCGTCGGATAGCCGGCATTTTGGCCACCTCGCTTATGAGGTCGATGATATTTATGCGATGTGCCAGCATTTGCAGGACCATGGCGTGACGATCAACCGTCCGCCACGCGACGGTCGCATGGCCTTTGTGCGTTCGCCCGACAATGTCTCGATTGAATTGCTGCAAGTGGGCGGCGCGCAAGAGCCTGCCGAACCGTGGTTAAGCATGGGCAACACCGGTCATTGGTGAACGGATGAAACGTGTCATGGTCTACGGCGACTCGAATTCGTGGGGCTATCCTTGCGACGGTCCCAAGGCCCGCATGGAGGGCCGCTGGCCTCAGGTTATGGCCCGCCTATTGCCTGACATCGCGCTGATCGAAGAAAACCTGCCCGGGCGCACGACGGTGCATGATGATGCCGAACACTTGGGCGAGGCCAACAACGGGCTGAGGTTCCTTGAAACTGCCCTGCGCAGCCACGCCCCGCTTGACGCGGTGATCCTGTTTCTTGGGGTCAACGACCTGAAGGCGCGGTTCGCCCCCAGCGCCGAGGGGATCGCGGCCAACTTAGGCAAATTGATCGAACGCATTCGCGCGATCGGTGGTAAATCCGCGGTCTGGGATGATCCGACCCCGCCCGCGGTTTTTCTCATTGCGCCGCCGTGCCTGTCAGAACGCGCCGATGACCCCGAATGGGAGCGCTGCGCTGAGTGGCGTGGCGCACGGGCGGTTTCCTTGCACCTAGCAGAGGCCTGTGCCGCCTTGGGGGCCAGACTGGATGTTCCTGTTTTAGACGCATCACCCTTTGTCGAAAGTGGTGCTGATGATCCGATCCATTGGACGGCAGACAGTCACACGCGATTTGGCGGCGCGGTGGCCGACTGGCTGAAAAAGCAGCATTTCTAGTAAATATAGCGTATCTGGTCTGCCCAATACCGCTCAATGCGTTTGAGGACAAAGGCAATATCCTCCATCCCGTTGGGGCCTAGCACACCAGCCTTTTCCAAACCGCTTGCGTGGCGCTCAAACAATCCGCCAACGATGCGCCGCACTTCGCGGCCCTTTTCGGTCAGGCGCACCCGTACCGAGCGGCGGTCGACGTGGCATTTCTGGTGGTGCATATAGCCAAGCTCAACCAGCTTTTTCAGGTTGTAGCTGACGTTGCTGCCTTGATAGTAGCCGCGCGATTTCAACTCGCCCGCTGTCACCTCATTGTCGCCGATATTGTAGAGAAGTAGCGCCTGAACCGGATTGATCTCAAGAATCGCGAGGCGCTCAAACTCGTCTTTAACCACATCCAGCAACAGCCGATGCAGCCGTTCAACAAGGGCCAGCGATTCCAGGTAATGGTCCGAAAAATTCTGCGGTTTTTCGAGGATGGGGGCGTGTATGCTCATATTCAGTCCTGCCTTTCGTTAAGGCTGAACTTAAAGGCCAATTGCCCAACAATCCGTTAAACCATCTGCGATTAACTAAAATCGTCTGTAGTTAGCCGGACATATTTGCAGAAATTTTTGTCATCAAATCCAGATATTCAGGCGGGGTCGGGGCCTGACCGGACACCCATTGATACATATCCAGATCGGATTCAGACAAAAGTGTTTCGTAGTGATCCAATTCGTCGTTCGTCATGGCATCCAAATGCGTATCGGCGAAGGACGACAGGATGATGTCCATCTCTTTGATCCCACGCCGCATCGAACGCATCTTCAAACGTTTTTGCCGGTTTTCGCGTGTTTCCGTCATTGCTGTTCTTCTTGAAGTTTTGAACGCAAGCGCTTTTCCAACAGGCTGACCTTATCCGCAAGCCGCACCATTTGTGTTCGCACGTCGCGGATTTGCAGCAGGATATCGTTAACGTCCGAGGGCAGTTCCGCCTCGTCGTCGGGGGCGCCAATCCCGTCGCCTTCGCCGTTGAGCAGCCACATCAACGAGACGTTTAAAAGCCCCGAGAGCATCTGTAGCTTGTTCGCACGCGGTTCGGCCCAGTCCTCCTCCCAGCTTTTCAGCGTGTTCAGCTTGATCCCCAGGCGCTTGGCCAGGTCTTTTTGCGTCATGCCGGTCTTGTCGCGGGCAGCCGCCAGGCGGTCTCCGAACGTCGCTGTTTCTGGTCCATACCAATCGTCGTTCGTTTCCATTCATTTCCCTTTCGGCTGCGCGATCAGCCTTGATCGCCTGTGGTTCATATCCTAGGACACTCGGGCAGTCCTCACAAACCGGTGGTTTTATGTCTTTTCTATCTGCGACACTTTCCCGCGTGAAACCCTCGCCAACTGTCGGCATGACAGGCAAAGTCGCCGAATTGCGTGCCGCAGGCCAAAACATCATCGCGCTCGAGGCTGGCCAGCCGGATTTTGACACGCCCGAACACATCAAGGATGCGGCCAAAGCTGCGATGGATGCAGGCCAGACGAAATACACCACCGTTGACGGCACGCTAGAGCTGAAACAGGCGATTTGCGCCAAGTTCCGGCGCGACAACGGGCTGACCTATCAGCCGAACCAAGTTTCCGTCTCGACCGGTGGCAAGCAGGTGCTGTTTAATGCCTTCATTGCCACCCTGAACCAAGGGGACGAGGTTATCATTCCCGCACCCTATTGGGTCAGCTATCCTGATATGGTTTTGCTGGGTGGTGGCACACCGGTTGTTGTTGAAAGCAGCATCGAAGCTGGCTTCAAAATCACGCCCCAACAGCTTGAGGCAGCGATCACCCCCAAGACCAAATGGTTCCTGTTCAACTCGCCGTCCAACCCGACCGGCGCGGGCTATACGCGGGACGAGTTGACCGCCCTGACGGACGTCTTACTGCGTCACCCGCACGTCTGGGTGATGTCGGACGATATGTATGAACACCTTGTTTATGACGATTTCACCTTCGTGACACCGGCTCAGGTCGAACCAAGGCTCTTTGATCGCACGCTGACCGTGAATGGCGTCTCCAAGGCCTACTGCATGACAGGCTGGCGTATCGGCTTTGCCGGTGGTCCGGAAGCGCTGATAACGGCGATGCGCAAGGTTCAGTCGCAAAGCACGTCCTGCCCCTCGTCGATCAGTCAGGCGGCGGCGCTGGCGGCATTGAACGGTTCGCATGACTTTATTGCTGAAAACAATGCAGCCTTTGTGCGTCGGCGTGATCTTGTCGTGCGCTTGCTGAACGAGATTGACGGCATTGAATGTCCAACGCCTGACGGCGCATTCTACGTCTACCCGTCCATCAAAGCGCTGATCGGCAAAACCAGCGCCGCAGGCAAGGTGATCGAGACCGACAATGATTTTGCGACGGCACTGCTTGAAGAACAAGGCGTGGCCCTAGTCTTCGGGGCGGCCTTTGGTTTGTCCCCGAATTTCCGCGTCAGTTACGCCGAAAAAGACGAAATCCTTGAGGAAGCCTGCCGCCGCATCAAAACCTTTTGCGACGGTCTTTCATGAGCGACAATTTTCGGGTCACGGCCAATCTTCCCAGCCGGGATTTTGCCAAGACCCGGGAATTCTATGCCCGCCTCGGGTTTGAGGATCGGTTCCTGAGCGACCAATGGATCATTCTCGGGCAGGGCGACCAAACGCTCGAATTTTTCCTGCACCCAAAACTGAACCCCCGCAAAAGCTGGTTCTCGGCGTGTTTCCGCATTGGCGATCTGGACGCGCTGTTTGAGCAGTTTCAGACGGCCGGCCTCAGCGACAATCTGAGGGATATTCCGCGTATGACGGGTATCGAGACAATGAACGATGGCCTTCGCATCTTTTATTTCGTCGATCTAGACGGTACGCTGATCCGGTGTATTGAGGATTAAAACCACATGAGCGCCAGTCTTCCAGAATACTATTTCCGCACCCGTGAAAATGGCGCCGCAGTTTTTCGTGTCGACACGGAAAACCGCCAGCGGCGCATTGAAATGGACCAGATCGCCATCGTCAACATTCGCAACGGCGAGATCAAACCGCATGGCGAACGCAAGCTGACCAATGAAGACGTGGGTGCCATTCGCGACTGGATGGAAGATCGCGTCAAAACCCTAGCGTGGCGCGACATCGACGACATTTTGCGCACCGTGGATCACCTCAACCTGACAACCCAATGGGCGCAATCGCGCGCCACGGTCGAGCAGTTGGACGAGGTGACGGATTCTCTGCTGTTGGCGATGCATGATCTGCGGTCTGTTCTTGTGCGCAAAAAGGCGGATGCCTTGATGGCCAAGGACAAACGCGACAAATCCTAGGCCGGTCCCCGCGCCAGAATTCGAAAGCGACCCAGCATCAAAACGGTCGCCGATGTCAGGCCGAATGTCAGCCCCAGCCACACACCGACAGCGTCCCAGCCAACGACAAACCCGAGCACATAGCCCGAGGTCACGCCGATGATCCAATAGGAAAACGTGGCGAAATACATCGGGATCTTGGTGTCCTGAAGACCGCGTAGCAGGCCCGTTCCCATCACCTGCATCGCATCGACAAACTGAAACAGCGCCGCGATATAAAGCAAGGTGGTGCCGCGCAGGATCAAAGCCTCAAGATTGGGCTCGCTCGGCGAAACAAAGGCCATCAACAACAGTTCCGGAAACAGGATGAACGAAGCACTGGCCAGCAGGGCCACCGTGGCCGAGATTATCAGCGCCACACGCGCCCCGGACCGCAACCCGTCCCAGTCATTGCGGCCATGGGCATTTCCCGCCCTGACCGTGACAGCATGCGACAGGCCAAGGTGGAACATGAACGATAATGAGGCCACCTGAAGCGCGATCCCATGGGCGCCAAGCTCAACCACGCCAACCCATCCAACCATCACCGAGGCGGCGGTGAACATGCCCACTTCGGCCAAAACCGTGATGCCAATCGGCCAGCCAAGGCGAAACACACTCCAGAACGCTTCGGGGTCGGGTCGCCAAAAGCGCTGAAACAGGCTGTGGTCAGGGTTTTTACGTGCGGCATAAATCGCCAGAACGATAAAACTCGAGGTGTGTACCGCAAGCGAGGCCACCGCCGCCCCCAAAAGCCCAAGTTCGGGGAAGCCAAAGCTCCCGAAGATGAGCAGGTAGTTCACAAGCGCATTCAGCGCGAGGCTGCCGATGGTGACATAAAGGATGATCCCAGCCTGCTCGAGCGCACTCAGGTAGCTGCGCAGGACATTCACCAACAGGGCAGGGAACACCGAAAACGCCATGATCTTCAGATAGACATCGGCCTGCATCGCAAGATCGGGATCTTGGCCGATGGCGACCAGGATCGGCTCGGCGAACAACAAAACCGGCACGGTGATTGCTGCATAAATCAGCACCAGCCAGAACCCCATGCGGGTCGAGCGTCTGATTTGTTGCTGGTCGTTCTTGGCATGGGCATTCGCCACCATGGGCTGAAGCCCAAAGGCAAACCCCGATCCCAAAATCAGGACAATGAAGAAAAAGCTGCCGCCCAAAACCTGCGCGGCAAAAGCCTCAAGCGAGTACCAGCCAAGCATGATCGCATCGGTCAGCCCGATGGCAAATTGCATGATCTGACTGCCGATCAAGGGCCAAGCCAGCTTCATCAAGGGTTTGGAATGGACGCGAAAACTCGCGAGTTTAGAACTCATATTGAATGAGTATCCCGACCATTCCCCCCGTGGCAACCGGATTTAGTTGCGACCGTTATTTCCGTCGCTGATCGGGATGCAACGACGCGCCCAAGATGTGATCCGAGTGGTGAATGCTGTGATCCGTGCCACTGACAATCAGCGGATCCGCAAGGGTTGCGATGTCCAGATCCTTGCCCGGATAGTCCAGAGTATTCAGGAAATGCAGCATGGTGTTGATCCGTGCGCGTTTCTTGTCATTCGACTTGATAACGGTCCAAGGCGCATCGGCGGTGTCCGTGTAAAAGAACATCGCCTCTTTCGCCTCGGTATAGTCGTCCCATTTGTCCAGCGATGCCTTGTCGATCGGACTGAGTTTCCATTGCTTCAAGGGATCACGCTCACGCGATTTGAAGCGGGCGCGTTGTTCTTCCTGCGTGACCGAGAACCAATATTTGTAAAACCGGATACCAGACCGCACCAGCATCCGCTCAAGCTCGGGCGTCTGGCGCATGAATTCGAGGTATTCGCCGGGTTCGCAGAACCCCATGACCCGCTCAACACCCGCGCGGTTGTACCAAGATCGGTCGTAAAGAACGATCTCACCCGAGGTGGGCAGGTGGTTCAGATACCGCTGAAAATACCACTGTCCACGCTCTTCCTCGGTGGGCTTGTTCAAGGCCACCACCCGCGCATGTCGCGGATTCAGGTGTTCGGTAAATCGCTTGATCGTGCCGCCCTTACCGGCCGCATCGCGCCCCTCAAACAACAGCACAAATTTCTGACCGGTCTCCAAAGCCCAATGCTGAACCTTCAGCAATTCTGCCTGTAATTTGGCTTTCGTTGCCTCATAATCTTTGCGCTTCATGCGGTCTTTGTAGGGGTATTTCCCATTCTCAAAGGATTTCAGAAAGGAATCCTGTTCCATTTCCGGGATCTTGATTTGGTAGTCGTCGGCTTGTGTGATTTCGGTCATATGCTTCCCTTGTTTTCCTGTCGCCAAGAGTAACAGACACAACAATAGGTGACCTTGAGATACGTCAATTTCAGAGGATTAAACGCTGGTCGCCAGCACGCGGCTCACCTCGGTCAATCCCCGCCCGCTTTGCTGCATCCAGAGGTTAAAGGCCTCTTGGGTTTTGCGCAGGGCGGTCTTTGACGTCGGGGCTTTGTCGATCACGCCCTCGGCGATCAAACGGGCCACGACATCAGCGGACAGGATGAAACTGTCTTTGCCCATAAACCGCAAACCATATTGCGCGGTGGTGCCCCCAAACCGAGACCCGCGTGTTTTGAGCATCGCCAGCAAACCGATAAAATCCGTCGAGGGCCATTCGGCGATGACGCGCGCAATGCCACCCTCGGCACGAAGCTCAAGAAAGAACGCCGCATTGTCGCGGACCGAGGCAATTTTGGCGCCATGGCGCACAATCCGCGTGTCCGTCAGCAGACTGTCAAACATCTCGTCATCCATCATCGCGCATTTGCCCACGTCAAACCCGTGAAACGCCTCTTCAAAGCCCGCCCATTTCGCTTCGATCACCGACCAATTCAACCCAGTGCGAAACACGAACTTGGAAAGCTCGGACAGCCAGCGATCCTCGGGGATGGCCGCCAATTCGGCGGCAGGTTTCATGCGATGCGACGCGATGATCGCCTCAAGCGCCTCGGTGCCGCCTTTGCGTTTGGCGGAAATCTCGTAGATGTCATCAAATGAACGCATGGGGAATCCTCCTGCGTGCAGCTTGGCGGTGAAGCCCGCGCATATCAAGAATTGATGCGCTTGGTTTGCATCATTTCCTCGTGGTATGCTGGCCCGGGTTTCAATTCTATGGGATCAAAAGGGGGAAAAATGGGCCGGAAAATTCTAGCCGTTGGCGCGGGCCTTGTTGCGGGCATAGCGGCGATGATGGTGGTGAACTTCATCTCGGTGACGCAATATCCGATACCAACGGTCATAGATCCAGCCGACCGTGTCGCGATGGCGGCCTATATCGCTGATGTTCCAATGGGCGCAAAACTGTTGGTGCTTTTCGGCTGGATGCTGTCGTCCTTCGTCGCGGGTCTTGTTGCCGCACGGATCGCACCTTCGGGCAGTGGCCGTACCATGGCCATCGTCGCAGGTGGTTTTCTGATGCTGGGCGGCATCATCAACATCGCGATGGTTCCGCACCCCATATGGATGACAATCATCGGCCTGTTGCAATACATCCCGCTGGCCCACCTTGGCGCGAAGGCGGCGGGTCGATAGCACCCCCATGGCCTTGCATTGCATTGGCCGAGATCCGATTCCATTAAGCCATCCAGCGCGGCATCTTCCCCAGGGCCGACCGCGTCTTAACTCTTTCCCCTCGCACGGCTGCCTGCCATAATGCCGCTCAACCAAAACAATAAGCCTGAGCGGTAACCCATGGCCAACGATCTTCTCGCACAGGACGGCGAGCAAACCTACGACGCCTCATCGATTGAGGTTCTCGAGGGGCTTGAACCCGTCCGTAAACGCCCCGGCATGTATATCGGCGGCACCGATGAACGCGCATTGCACCATATGGTGGCGGAAATCCTCGACAACTCGATGGACGAGGCAGTGGCCGGTCACGCCAACCGGATCGAGGTTGAGCTGCATGAAGACTACAGCCTGACTGTCCGCGACAACGGCCGGGGCATCCCGATTGATCCGCACCCGAAGTTCCCCGATAAATCCGCGCTCGAGGTGATCCTCTGCACGCTACACGCGGGCGGCAAATTCAGCGGCAAGGCTTATCAGACCTCGGGCGGATTGCACGGGGTCGGGGCCTCGGTCGTGAATGCCCTGTCGGATCGCATGGTGGTGCAGGTCGCCCGCAATAGAGAGCTTTACGAGCAGAGCTTCAGTCGCGGCATTCCACAAGGCCCCGCCAAGAAGATTGGCCAAGCCCCGAACCGGCGCGGGACGACGGTGAATTTCCACCCGGATGCCGATATATTTGGCCACCACAAATTCAAACCGGCCCGCCTGTTCAAATCAATCCGCTCTAAGGCCTATCTGTTTTCCGGCGTCGAGATCCGCTGGAAATCCGCCATCGACGACAAGGAAACCCCGCTCGAGGCAACCTTCCACTTTCCCGGTGGTCTTGCGGATTACCTGAACGAAACCCTCGGCACCGCCAGCACCTATTCCGCGCAGCCTTTCGCGGGCACGGTCGACTTTTCCGAGAAATTCAACACCCCAGGCAAGGTCGAATGGGCGATCAACTGGACCCCGTCCCGCGATGGGTTCATCCAGTCCTACTGTAACACCGTCCCAACCCCCGAGGGTGGCACGCATGAGGCCGGTTTTTGGGCCGCCGTGCTGAAGGGCATCCGCGCTTACGGCGAATTGTCCAACAACCGCAAGGCCAAGGACATCACGCGCGAAGACCTCATCACCGGCGGCTGTGCCCTCGTCAGTTGCTTTATCCGAGAGCCTGAGTTTGTTGGCCAGACCAAAGACCGTCTCGCCACGACCGAGGCCCAGCGTCTGGTCGAAAACTCGGTCCGCGACCATTTTGACAACTGGCTGGCAGCCGATACCAAATCCGCTGGCGCGATCCTCGACTTCCTTGTGCTGCGCGCCGAAGAACGCATGCGCCGCCGTCAGGAAAAAGAGACCGCCCGCAAAACCGCCACCAAAAAGCTGCGCTTGCCGGGCAAGCTGGTTGATTGCTCGGCCACCAACCGCGAAGGCACCGAGTTGTTCATCGTCGAGGGCGACAGTGCGGGTGGCTCGGCCAAGATGGGCCGGAACCGCAAGACACAGGCTTTGCTGCCGCTCAGGGGTAAAATTCTAAACGTTCTTGGCGCTGCCTCCTCAAAACTTGGGACCAATCAGGAAATCTCAGACCTGACACAGGCGCTGGGCGTCGGGCTTGGGACCAAGTTCAATGTGGATGATCTTCGTTACGATAAGATTATCATCATGACGGACGCGGATGTGGACGGGGCGCATATTGCCTCGCTTTTGATGACATTTTTCTTCACCCAAATGCGCCCGATGATCGACACCGGCCACCTCTATCTGGCCTGCCCACCCCTGTTCCGCCTGACCCAAGGGGCCAAGCGGGTTTACTGTCTGGACGAGGCCGAGCGTGACGAATGGCTGGAAAAGGGTTTAGGCGGCAAAGGAAAAATCGACGTTAGCCGTTTTAAAGGCTTGGGGGAAATGGACGCCAAAGACCTGAAAGAAACCACGATGGACCCGTCATCCCGCCAATTGATCCGCGTGACCATAGACGAAGACGAACCCGGCGAAACCGGCGATCTGGTCGAGCGGCTGATGGGGAAAAAACCCGAGAAGCGGTTCGAGTATATTCAGGAGAACGCCCGGTTCGTGGAGGAGTTGGATGTTTGACACAGATCAGGGTCAATGGGAATTTGATTGATATGTTGGACGAAAGATTTTTTAGCCGAAGGGTCAGATTGTGAAATTTAGATTTATTGCCGCGATATCAACTTTGGTTTTGGTCAGCGGCTGTCTTCCGACAGTTGAAGGATACGAGACGGTCGTGGGAAGCTATGTAGGTTATCCAGAAGAGACTCTAATTGCGAACTGGGGTACTCCGGATAGTACTTATTCCACAGGCGGAAAGAAATTCTTAACTTACAATTCACAGCGAAGCGTTTATATTCCAGGTTATAGTCCGACATACACCACTACATACATTGGCAATTCCGCTTATACTAATTCGTATGGCGGCAGCAGCGGCTACTATGTCGATGCTTCGTGCAAGACTACCTTTGTTGTCCAATCTTCAACTGTGGTAGATGTGAGCTTTACTGGAAACGATTGCACCGCTCTACCTCCGGAGTAAGTATTTTAGGCACGAATAGCAGCCGCAGGCTGCCGCGCGAGCGACATGCTGTAAGCATGCCTCCGGCATGACCCGCCCCGATCGGGCGACGCTTTTGCGACCTTGCGCCAATCTCATCCGTTTGACGGTTGTGAGAGATAAACTGCCCCACCGTAAGCAACCCGTCGCCACCCCACGGGTCGGCGCTCTCGCTTGGAGCGCAATGAAAACCCACCCCACATGTCATCCCCGCGAACGCGGGGACCGCGTTGGGCATGGCGCTCGGTTGAAGGCGGTCCCCGCGTTCGCGGGGACGACATGGGTAGCGTTCGCACCCCCAACCCCTCCTTAACCTCCACCACCGCATAACCCTTCCCGTGCACAACAGGTGAAACGGTTTTACGGCTAGCGAAAGCGATCATGCTTAGGGAACCGGCCAGAGACCGAAAGATCGACGTTCGGGGGCTAAAAAATTCCCGACTGGCAGAAGCCGCAACGGCGGGCCCGCCTTTCTTACGAACCAAACAAGGCAATAAGCCGATACCCTGCCGAGGATCCGCCCTCGTGTGGGGCGAAGCCGCGTCCCCTGCTTCATCTTTCTTTAAATACTCAAAAAATCCCCAGCGCGATCAAAACCGCGCCAAACTCATCGGCAGATCGTCCACCGCGCCACGATACCACCGCACCACAGCGGCGCGCTCATCGTCCTCCATCCCAGAGACGTTGGCAGGCGGCATGGCGTGGGTCACCCCCGATTGCATAAAGATCAGCCGCGCGTTCTTGGCCACATCGGCGGGGGTTTCAAGCAAGACGCCTTTTGGGGCGCTCAGAATTCCGTCCCAGAAAGGTTCGCGCGCGTGGCACATCGCGCAGCGGCCCGGAACGATCCAGGACACATCCTCAAAGCCCTCGGCTGAGGCAAACACCTGCTCGGTCGGCGTCAGGGCACGGGACTCGCTTTCCTCATAGGTGTCCTGGCGCAGGGGCGCGGTGGACAGCCACATGATGACGATAAACAGCACAGCCGTCGCCAGCCACGTCCATGTCGGCTCGCCTTTGCGGGCGTGCATCGAGTTGAAGTAGTGGCGGATGGTGACCCCCATCAGGAAGACCAGAGCGGCGATGATCCAGTTCCACTCGGTCGCAAAAGCCAGCGGGTAATGGTTTGAGAGCATCAGGAAGATGACCGGCAGGGTCAGATAATTGTTGTGGGTTGAACGCAGCTTGGCGATCTTGCCAAATTTCGGGTCAGGGGTCTTTCCTTCCTTAAGATCGGCCACCACAATGCGCTGGTTTGGCATGATGATAAAAAACACATTGGCGGTCATGATCGTGGCGGTGAACGCCCCCAGATGCAGCAGCACAGCACGACCGGTGAAGACCTGGGTATAGGCGTAGCCCATCGCCACCAGTAGGGCGAACAGTAGCACCATCAAGACGGTTGGCCGCTCGCCCAGTTTGGATTTGCAGAGGAAGTCATAGACGATCCACCCCACCGTCAGCGACAGCGCCGAAATCACGATGCCGATGAACAGGCTCATGTCGGTTTTGGTTTGGTCGACAAGGTACAGCTCGCCCCCCGCCCAATAGACGATCATCAGCAGGGCCGCCCCTGATAGCCAGGTCGAATAGCTTTCCCATTTGAACCATGTCAGGTGGCTTGGCATGGCCTCGGGGGCCACGAGGTATTTTTGCACGTGGTAAAACCCACCCCCATGCACCTGCCATTCCTCACCATCCGCAGGGCCGGGAATATCTCGGTGAAGTCCGAGGTCTAACGCAATGAAATAAAACGACGATCCGATCCAGGCGATCGCTGTGATGACGTGCAGCCAACGGACCGCAAATTCCAGCCAGTCCCAAATAATCGCCAGTTCATACATGGTGCGCCCCCCGTTTTTCTTTGCCTAGCAAGGCTTGTTCTATCGGAGTATCCATAAAATAGTCCAATCTGCTTCAAAAATCGCCTAAGAATGTTTGCATGGCTTATTTCGATAATATCCGCACCTTTGTCCGTGTCTATGAACTTGGCAGCATGTCTGCCGCCGCGCGCGATCTGAGGATCTCGGCCGCCGTCGCCTCGTCTCGGATTTCCCAGCTTGAAGAGCATCTGAACGTGCGCCTGTTTCAGCGCACCACACGCAAGTTGAACCCGACCGAGCAAGGGGCGTTGTTTTATCCAGGGGCCAAGAAAATCCTCGAGTCGGTCGATGAGGCCGAGGCCGAAATCTCAAACGTCACGCAAATCCCTCGCGGGACGATCTACGTGGCCGCGCCGCTCGGGATGGGGCAGCGTCTGATTGCGCCGAAAATTCCGGCCTTTCGCAAGGACTATCCGCTCATCAATGTGCGCCTGCGCCTGTCTGACCGCAAACTTGATCTGGCAGCCGAGGGGTTGGACGTCGCCTTTATCCTCGGCCTGCCCGAGGACAGCAATCTGCGGATGCGCAAAATCGCCGATTGCACGCGCGGGCTTTATGCCGCGCCCGCCTATGTCGCCTCGCGCGGGCAGCCAACGTCGAGCGGTGACTTAAAGTCGGACGCTCATGATTGTCTCAATCTGCGTTATCCCGGGGCCCCGGAATTCCAGTGGCCGCTTGAAACATCCCAAGGCGTCAAACGCATCGCCGTGTCTGGCCCGATGGAATCCGATCACGGCGACGTTCTGACCAATTGGGCACTGGACGGGCAGGGGATCATCCTAAAGGCCGAGTTTGAGGTCGCCGATCACATCGCCTCGGGGCGGTTGGTTCAGGTGCTGAAAAACGAACCCCCGATACCGGTCCAGATGGCCTGTCTCTATACCCATCGGCGCATGCAAGACCCCAAGACGCGGCTTTTCATCGACTTTATGGTGAAGGAAATTCAAAAAGACCTAAAGTGATCGCATCAGGCTCAGCTACCGCGATAGGTCGAATACCCAAAGGGCGACAGCAAAAGCGGCACGTGGTAGTGGCTTTCTTCGGACATACCAAACCGGAGCGGGATGACATCCAGAAACCGAGGCTCCTCGGGCGCGACCCCAATAGCGTCCAAATAGTCGCCCGCATGAAACACCAGCTCATAGGTGCCAACCTTAAATTCGGAGGCTGGCAAAATCTGCTCGTCCGTGCGTCCGTCAGCGTTGGTCATTAGGGTGCACAGATGCGTGCGCGTATCCCCACCAATCCGATAAAGATCAATCCTCAGGCCCTCTGCCGGACACCCCCGCGCAGTATCAAGAACATGGGTGGTTAGGTATCCGCTCATGAAAGTCTCCTTTTGATCGCGATCAGACCGGCATTCGCCATCGGTTTCAATGGCTAAAGCGGTGAAACACTTTCAGGCATTCGCGAAAAGAGAGGAAATGGTGGGTCGTGAGAGGCTCGAACTCCCGACATCTTCGGTGTAAACGAAGCGCTCTACCAACTGAGCTAACGACCCGCCGTGAGCGTTCGTTTAGCCAAGGTTTTGCGCGGGTGCAAGAGGGGGCGGACGGAAATTTTCGAAATTTCCGGCAAAGCCCCGCCCCCTACTTTCCGGCAGGTTTCAGCCCTTAGTCATCGCATCCAAAACCCGCGCCCAGCTGCGCATACCCTTGTGGAAGCTCTCGACGTCGTATTTTTCGTTGGGCGAGTGGATTTGATCGTCATCTTTGCCAAAACCGATCAACATGGCATCGGTCCCCAGAATGTCCTTGAAGTATCCGGCGATCGGGATCGACCCACCACATCCGGCAAAGGCGGCGGGGGTGCCCCATTCGTCAGACAGCGCAACACGGGCGGCCTCAAACGCCGGATGGTCGGTCGACATTTGCGAGGCAGGTGCGCCTTTTTCGCTGCGGTAGTCCACGGTGAAGCCATCGGGCAAGTTGCTTTCCAGATAGTGCCGGAAGGCCTCGCGAATTTTGTCAGGGTCTTGTTGGCCCACAAGACGAAACGACAGTTTCGCCGAGGCCTGGCTTGGCAGCACCGTCTTGAACCCGTCTCCGGTGTAACCGCCCCAGATACCATTCACATCGCAGGTGGGCCGCGACCAGACTTGTTCAAGCGGGGTGCGGTCGACCTCGCCCGCAGGGGTTTTCAGACCCACATCGCCAAGGAAAGTTTCATGGTCAAAGTTCAGGCTTTGCCATTGTGCGCGTATGTCATCCGACAGTTCGGGCACATCGTCATAAAAGCCGGGCAAGGTCACCGCCCCGTTGTCGTCATGAAGGCCGGCAAGGATTTTTGTCAACACGCGGATCGGGTTCATCGCCAGCCCGCCAAACATGCCCGAGTGCAGGTCTTTATCGGGGCCGGTGATGGTGAAGTCTTCACCCAATAGGCCGCGCAACTGGGTGATGATCGCGGGTGTTTTGCTTTCAAACAAGCCCGTGTCACAGATCAGCGCGACGTCCGATTTTAATTCGGCGGCGTTTTCCTGCATGAAGGGCACAAGGCTTGGCGAACCGGATTCCTCCTCGCCCTCAAAGATAAAGGTGATCTTGCAGGGCAGAGTGCCGTGTTCTTGTTTCCAGGCGCGACAGGCCTCGACAAAGGTCATCAACTGCCCCTTGTCATCCGAGGTGCCGCGTCCCCGGATCACCTTGCCCTTCGGCGTGTCCTCAACCTGCGGATCAAACGGGTTGTTGTCCCAAAGCTCAAGCGGGTCAACGGGCTGCACATCGTAGTGCCCATAAAACAGCACATGCGGCCCGTCGCCGTCGATATGGCCGACAACCATTGGATGCCCCGGCGTCTGGCGTTTTGAGGCGTCGATCCCGATGCTCTGCAAATCGGCGACCAGCCAGTCTGCGGCTGTTTGGCAATGATCCGCAAACGCCGGATCGGTCGAGATTGAGGGGATTCGCAAGAGCTCTTTCAAACGCTCAATCGCGTCGGGCAAATCAGAATCAATACGGGCTAGGACGGAATCGACAGACATTTCAGGCTCCAAAGCTGGGGATTTGGCGAAGGTATCACCCCTTTTTGAACTGTCCAGCGTTGGATTGATCCAAATCAACGCGTATACGTCGCGGCAATTTGTAGCCTCGCCGATAAGCAACACGTGACATATATCTTCACGAAACCTAATATGTGCTGACCGGCGATGTGACGGCATTGGCAGGTTAAGACCCAAGGAGACGCCCGTGAACTATACGGACAAACTCGATTCTGCGCTGAACGCCCTTCACGACGAAGGACGCTACCGGACCTTCATCGATATTGAGCGACGCAACGGACAATTTCCGCACGCTCAATGGACCCGTCCCGATGGCACCCAGCAAGACATCACGGTTTGGTGCGGCAACGACTATCTCGGGATGGGCCAGCATCCCGCCGTTCTTGACGCCATGCACGAGGCGATTGACGCCACCGGCGCAGGCTCGGGCGGGACACGCAATATTTCGGGCACTACGGTGTATCACAAACGCCTTGAGGCCGAGCTGGCCGATCTCCACGGCAAGGAAACCGCGCTGCTGTTTACAAGCGCCTATATTGCCAATGATGCGACACTTTCGACGCTGCCCAAATTGTTCCCCGGTCTCATCATCTATTCGGATGAATTGAATCATGCTTCGATGATTGAAGGTGTGCGCCGCAATGGCGGGGCAAAGCGTATTTTCAAGCACAATGACGTGGCGCATCTGCGCGCGCTGCTCGAGGCTGACGATCCAGCCGCCCCCAAGCTGATTGCCTTTGAATCGGTCTATTCCATGGACGGCGATTTCGGCCCGATTGAGGCGCTCTGCGATCTGGCGGAAGAATTCAACGCGCTGACTTATATCGACGAGGTTCACGCCGTGGGCATGTACGGCCCGCGCGGCGCTGGCGTGGCAGCGCGTGATCGTCTGGCGCACCGCATCGACATCATCAACGGCACTTTGGCCAAGGCTTACGGCGTCATGGGTGGATACATTGCAGCATCCGAGAAAATGTGTGACGCAATAAGGTCTTACGCGCCGGGCTTCATCTTTACGACATCGCTTGCGCCCGCCGTTGCGGCGGGGGCTGCGGCCTCGGTGGCGCATCTCAAGCACGATCAGGGTTTGCGCGATCAGCACCAGACGCAGGCGAAGATTCTCAAGGCACGCCTCAAGGGGCTTGGCCTGCCGATCATCGATCACGGCAGCCACATCGTGCCGGTGATCGTCGGCGATCCGGTGCACACCAAAAAGCTGTCGGATATGTTGCTCGATCAACATGGAATTTACGTCCAGCCGATCAACTTCCCAACCGTCCCGCGCGGGACCGAACGTTTGCGCTTTACCCCGTCCCCTGTGCACGGCCCGAAAGAGATTGATGCGCTGGTTCACGCGATGGATGAGCTTTGGGCGCATTGTGCGCTGAATCGCGCCGAATTAACTGCCTGAACAATTGCCCCCTGAAACATTTGTTTCAATGTGGTAAGAAAGCGCCAAGGGAAGCGCCAAAAAGCGAATCGTGGCCACGGGACGGTCACCTTGTTAACGGTTCTTTCATGGGGATAAACGGACAGGCCAAAGGGGCAGTCGTATGATACGACGCAAGCCGCAGCACGACGAAGAGCGGGCGGACGTCGAACAAAAAGGGTTCGATGACTTCGAGATCACACTCGGAGATGCGATGCGTGGCGAGCGTGCGACGCTTGGAAAATCCCTTCTCGATGTACAACGCGAATTGCGGATCAAAGCCTCGTATATTTCAGCCATCGAAAACTGCGACGCCTCGGTCTTTGAAACGCCGGGGTTTGTTGCGGGCTATGTGCGGTCCTATGCGCGTTACCTGAAACTGGACGCGGAAGAGGCTTATGAGCGTTTTTGCGCCGAAAGCGGCTTTGCCGTGTCGCGCGGATTGTCGAGCGAAAACGCCAGCAAGGACAAAGAGCGCAAGTCGCGCATGTCGCGGCCGCGCAAGCAAAAATCCGACGATCTGTTTGAGCGCGCGAAAACCCCTTTCATCCCCACGGAAGGCTCGGCTTTGGCCGGTATTTCGCCAAATGCGGTTGGATCCTCGGCGATCTTGTTGGGTGTCATCGCCTTGATCGCCTACGGCGCTTGGACGGTTTTGAACGAAATCCAGAAGGTCAGTGTCACACCGGTTGAGCAGGCACCCGAAATCACTTCGACGCTGGGCGAGGGGTATGACTCGCCGCAAACCGATGCCGTGACCATCGCCGCAGCCGCCCCGACAATCGAGGCTTTCGACAGGCTCTATCGCCCGCAGGCGCTGGACGTGCCAATCCTCATTGCGCGTGACGCACCGATCTCGATGCTCGATCCGGCTGAGCTTGGCTTTTTTGCCCCGCCCGAGATCAACGACACTTTGGCTGGCATCGATGACCTTTTCGTGCCGACACTCGACGAGGTTGACGTCGCTGTGGACGGGGTTCTTGCCGAGGCGCTTATTGCCCCGATCGCCGATCCCATCGTTGTCGAAGACACGGCAGCCCGGATTGCGATTTTGGCCGTTGAACCCGCGTGGGTGCGGGTACGCGGCGCAGATGGCACCGTGATCTTCGAGAAAATTCTGGACACGGGCGAAGAATACGTTCTGCCCCAGCTTGAAGAAGCCCCGACACTACGGGCCGGAAACTCGGGCGCGGTTTACTTTAAGGTGAATGGCGACGTCTTCGGCCCTGCTGGAGGCGCTGGCGGTGTGGCCAAGAATGTTGCCCTGTCGGCGGCCAATCTCTCGGACAGCTACGCCGTGGCTGATCCCGCACAAAGCGGTAATCTGGCGAATGCCCTATCGGTTGCTGCGGCGAATTAATCCGCTTAGGGCAATTGCCGCTTAAGACCCTTGCCCCTATGTAGGTCTGACAAATTCCTGTTTGGCTCCGAGGTCCAATGTCCCTGAATCCTATCCGTCCGTGGCGCAATATCGACCGGCGCAAATCCCGTTTGATCCATGTGGGGAATGTCCCCGTCGGGGGCGATAGCCCGATCAGCGTGCAGACGATGACGAATACCCTGACCACGGATGTGGCAGCAACGGTGGCGCAGGTGCAAGCAGCGGCAGAGGCAGGGGCTGACATTGTGCGGGTCTCGGTTCCTGACGAAGCAAGCTCAAAAGCGCTGAAAGAGATCGTGCGCGAAAGCCCGGTGCCCATCGTGGCGGACATCCATTTTCACTACAAACGCGGCATTGAAAGCGCCGAGGCTGGCGCGGCCTGCCTGCGCATCAACCCAGGCAACATCGGCAGCGAGGCCCGTGTGAAAGAGGTTATTCAGTCAGCCAAAGACAATGGCTGTTCCATCCGTATCGGGGTGAATGCCGGCTCGCTTGAGAAGCATCTGCTGGAAAAATATGGCGAACCATGCCCCGAGGCGATGGTTGAAAGCGGGCTTGAGCATATTCGCATTCTCGAGGACAATGATTTTCAGGAATACAAGATCAGCGTCAAAGCCTCGGACGTTTTCCTGTCTGCGGCGGCCTATCAATCCTTGGCCGAGGCGACCGACGCGCCGATCCATCTGGGCATTACCGAGGCGGGAGGGCTGACCTCGGGGACGATCAAATCCGCGATCGGGCTTGGCAATCTGTTGTGGATGGGCATTGGCGACACAATCCGCGTGTCTCTGTCTGCCGATCCGGTTGAGGAAGTCAAAGTCGGCTACGAAATCCTGAAATCCCTGGGGCTGCGCCATCGCGGCGTCAACATCATCTCGTGTCCAAGCTGCGCGCGTCAGGGGTTTGATGTTATCAAAACGGTTGAGGCTTTGGAACGTCGTCTCGAGCACATCAAAACGCCAATGAGCCTGTCGATCATCGGCTGTGTGGTGAATGGCCCGGGCGAGGCACTGATGACCGATGTTGGCTGGACAGGCGGCGGGGCCGGGTCGGGCATGGTCTATCTGGCGGGCAAGCAAAGCCACAAGATGTCGAACGACTCGATGATTGAGCATATCGTGGAGCAGGTCGAAAAGAAGGCCGCTGAACTCGACGCGTCAGGCGACGCCTGAAACGATATCGCCGCCCCGAGGGACGGCGATTTGGATTTTTTTTTCGCTAGAGCGTCCGGCCTTTCCCCTGTCTTAGGAAAAAAGCTCGTTCGCTTTCGTTATTTCCGGCGGCGTGGAACGTCATTTCCACCGAACGACTTTTTACCGGGCTTGCCTGAACCGCCCTTTGGCTTTGCGTCCGCTGCGCGCGGTTTGCGGAATGATTTGCTGGCCGAGGCGGCACCGGGCTTGCCTTTGGGTTTGCTGTCTGTCGCAGCGCTTGGCTTGCGGAAGGGCTTGTCACCGTCGTTCTTGCGGGCGGGTTTATCGCCGTCGCTTTTGCGGAACGGTTTGTCGCCATCCTTCTTGCGGAAAGGCTTGTCACCATCGGCCTTGCGGAAAGGCTTGTCGCCTTGGCCGCCTTCGCTTTTGGCGTGACGCGGTTTCTTCGGCCGCTCGTCATCCGAACCACCCTCGGGGCGCGGTTTGACCTTGCCACTGTCCTGCCACTTCTTGGCTTTGTGGCCGTCATCCTCGCGGCGGGGTTTGCTCGGCTTTTTGTCGTCCCAGACCCGCTTGCCGCGGGGTTTATCGTCATCGCGGCGGGGTGGGCGACCGCCTGTCGGACGGGGACCAGAGGGGCGAGGGCCGGACAGATCGGGGGCCTTGTCGAGTTTGACCATGCGAATGCCTTCTTCAAGCTCGCCGCCCTGGTCCAGAAAACGCATCATCCGATCAACCGATGTGTCGGCGATTTCGATGTAGCTTTCCGATTGTTGAACACGGATCGCGCCAATCGCGTTTTTGTCGAGATTGCCAGCCCGCAGGACCATCGGCAGCAACCATCGCGGCTCGGCCTGGTTGGCGCGACCGACCGAGACCGAGAACCAAGTGCTTGGCCCAAAGGACTCGTGGTTCTTGCGCTCGGGCTTGGCGTCGGGGGGCGACAGGTCTTCGGGGGCAGATTGGCGCGACTGATAGAGACGCAAATACGCCGCCGCGATTTTCTCGGGCGTATGTCGGGCCAAAAGGGTTTCGGCAAAGGTGGTCTGTTCGTCCGACAGGTCCTCTTGCCAGACTGGATCTTCAAGCAAACGCTCCTGGTCCTTTTGGCGGATCGCGTCTGCGGATGGGGGCTCGACCCATTCGGCTTTTAGCTTGGCCCAGCCCAGCAAACGCTGTGCCTTTTTCACTGTTTTCGGCGTGGCAATCAGCGCCGAGATCCCTTTGCGCCCCGCGCGACCGGTCCGGCCAGAGCGGTGTAGCAATGCCTCGCTACCGGTTGGCAATTCGGCGTGGATCACCAGATCGAGGTTCGGCAGGTCAATGCCACGCGCCGCAACGTCGGTCGCGACACAGACATTCGCGCGCCCGTCGCGCATGGCTTGCAGGGCGTGGGTCCGCTCGTTTTGGCTCAGCTCACCCGACAGGCTGACAACGCGAAAGCCTCGGTTCGAAAACCGCGCTGTCAAGCGTGCGACCGCCGCCCGTGTATTGGCAAAGACGATCGAGGTTTCGGCGTCGTGGAAGCGCAGCAGGTTGATAATCGCGTTTTCGACTTCGTTGTGGTGGACGGTCATCGCCTGATAGGAAATATCGGCGTGCTGGTTGCCCGCAGAGACGGTCGACACGCGCACCGCGTCGCGCTGGAATTTTTGGGCCATCTTGGCGATCTGTGCCGGAACGGTGGCTGAGAACATCAAGGTGCGACGGTCCTCGGGGGCTTCGTCCAGCATGAATTCGAGGTCTTCGCGAAAGCCCATGTCCAGCATTTCGTCCGCTTCGTCGAGAACGATGGCGCGGATCGAGTCGAGCACCAGCGCACGCTTGGTGATATGGTCGCGCAAACGTCCCGGTGTGCCAACAACGATGTGCGCGCCACGTTCAAGGGCGCGGCGCTCGTCGCGTGCGTCCATGCCGCCCACGCATGAGGCCATGCGAACACCGGATTTCGCGAACAGCCACCCGAGTTCGCTTTTCACTTGCATCGCCAATTCGCGGGTTGGGGCGATAACCAGCGCCAAAGGCTCGGCCGCGCGACCGAAGTGTTCGTCTTCGCCCAAAAGCGTCGGAGCAATCGCCAAGCCAAACCCGACCGTTTTGCCCGACCCAGTCTGGGCGGAAACCAGCAGGTCGGCCGCGTTGAGTTCCGGTTCTGAAACCGCCTTTTGAACGTCGGTAAGGGTTTCATATCCACGCTCGGATAGCGCGTCTGCGATTGTTTTAATCATGGCTCGGGGTCATTCCGGATAGGGGACGCGCCTTCGCGCCCTGTGACTGCGGCGGATTGCGCAGGAAAGGGGGCCGTGTAAGCTGGTTTATCCTGTTTGTATAGGGCTATTTCGTATTCACCGCTGGCATAGGCTGCCCCATCAACGGCCTTTGCGTCTGCGGGGTTTCGCGCCCATGTGATGCAATATGCGCGTCAGGCCGATGTCGCTGCGATATCGGCAATCACCTTTAGCGCGTCGTCTTCGCGACCCAGCGGGATAAAGAGATGGTCGTGAAAGAATCCCGCGACCGGGTTCACGCCCATGCCCTGCCGTGCAAGCTCGGTGGCGATGCGGGCGATAAAGCCGACGGCCTCAAGCGCCGAGTGAACATTCAGCGTAATCATCCGACAGGGGAACTCATAGGCGATGCCGTGGTGCTCGGCCTCGGATTGCAGCAGGATCAGCGTGGTGCCTTCGGATTCTTGAAACACCATTCTGGGCGAAAGGCCCTGTGGCACCACGCGATCATTGAGGGTTGCAAAAACATAGATGCCCTCGGCCATGGTGGCGGTCATCGAGCGCAGCAATACATCGAGATCAGTTTCACCGGACATACGGGATTTCTCTGCTTAGGGATGAGTGGGATGCAGCTAAACGCGTCATGATGGCCCCGAGGTACGGTCTCACCGCGCGGGCAAGCCCTTAAAGAACAAGGTTTCCCGCCTGTAGCGACCCTTGGCAAAGTCGAGCATTGACCCGCCGTTCGCAGAGTGGAAAAAGCAATAGGTGAATGCATAAGAGGGCAGGATGAGGAACTCAAGCAGAAGTGACGTTGATGCCTTCATCGTAATGGATGTTCTCGAAGCCGCCCGCGCAGCCGAGGCCTCGGGTCGTCACATCGTTCACATGGAAATCGGCCAGCCCAGCACAGGGGCGCCCTTGCCCGCCTGCAATGCCTTGACCGAGGCCATGGCCGCGGATGCGCTGGGCTATACGGTGGCTTTGGGTATTCCGGCCTTGCGGGCACGGATCGCGCAGCTTTACCGCGATTGGTACGGGGTCGAGGTTTCGCCTGACCGCATCGTTGTCACCTCTGGCTCGTCGGGCGCGTTTCTTCTGGCCTTCTCGGCGCTTTTTGACAGCGGCGCGCGGGTCGCAATAGGAGAGCCGGGCTATCCCAGCTACCGCCAGATTTTGCACGCTTTGGGCCTTGAGACGGTTGGCATTCAGACCAGCGCCGCTGCACGCTATCAACCCACGCCCGAGGATTTGGAGGGGTTGTCGCTTGACGGGTTGATGGTGGCCTCGCCGGCCAATCCATCAGGGACGATGCTGGGGCGGGATGCGTTGAAGGCGTTGATCGAGACCTGCCACGCCGCCGGGACGTCGTTCATCTCGGACGAGATTTATCACGGCATCGAATATGACGCCAAAGCGGTCACCGCCCTTGAGATTTCCGACGACGTTTACGTCATCAACTCGTTCTCGAAGTATTTCAGCATGACGGGCTGGCGGGTCGGCTGGATGGTCGTCCCGCCAGATCACGTGCGCCGGATCGAGCGTTTGGCGCAGAACATGTTTATTTGCCCGCCCCATGCCAGTCAGATTGCCGCCTTGGCAGCGCTTGACTGTCAGGATGATTTGCAGGCTAATCTGGATGTTTACACCAAAAACCGCCGCCTGATGCTGGACGGCCTGCCCAAGGCCGGGTTTGATCGGATCGCGCCGCCGGACGGGGCGTTTTATGTCTATGCGGACGTCAGCCATCTGACCAATGACTCGTTGGGGTTTTGCAGACGTATCCTTGACGAGGCCGGTGTCGCCATCACGCCCGGTCTGGATTTCGACAAGCAGCGGGGGGGCGGCACAGTGCGCTTCAGCTACGCCACGGGGACAGACGACATACGCGAGGGCCTAAAGCGGTTGGCGGCGTTTATGGCGGATTTCACAGCGGACACAACGCATGGATAATCGCACGATCGCCAGCCTTTGGATCGGAGGGCCGTTGTCGGTCTTGGATCAGATTTGCCTGTTGTCTTACGTGAAACACGGCTACCGAGTTGTTTTATATCACTATTTTCCGCTGGACAACGTGCCAGACGCAATCGAAACATGCGATGCCCGCGAGATCTACCCTGACGACGACATCCTGATACATCGCAACGGGTCGCCTGCGATGCATGCGGACATTTTCCGCCTGCACCTGATGCACAAAACCACGCAAATCTGGGTGGATACAGATCAGCTTTGTTTGAAGCCGTTTGATCCAGACGACAGTCATATCGTTTGCTATTTTGATTCCAGCAACCTTAACAATTCGGTCCTGAGGCTCCCCTCGGACAGTCCGGCGCTGGCCTATATGCTTGAATTTGTCGAGGATCGCTATCCGGTGCCCCCATGGGTGCGGCGCAGCGTGCGCATCGCGTTGAACACAGCCAAGCGCGAGGGCAATCCGACGCATGTCAGCCAGCAGAAATTCACGACCTATGGGCCGAGCCTGTTGAAATATGCGCTCAAACAAAGCGGCGAACTGGATCACGCCAAGCCGCAACATGTCTATCTACCTTTGCCGTCAACCCAGCATCGCTTTATTGCAAAAGCCAAATTTACCGACGAGATATTGAATGACATTATAAAGCCCGACACACGGGGAATGCATTTGTGGTCGACGAATGTGCGCAAGAATGGCTGGCTTGAAAAAGTTGAAGACGGCAGTTTTCTGGCCCTGATGGCCAAGGATGTTGGGATCGAATTGAACCGATGAGACTAATCGCATTGATCTTTGCGGCGCTGTTTTTTGCCGCCGCGGGCGCGACGGCCCAAGACCTGTCGGCCTTGGCGCGGTTTGATGCGGACAAAAGCAGTGTCGAGAACAAATGGCGCGGTGTGTCGTTGACGCTTGGCTTGTCGCAAGGCGTGCCTTGGCGTGTTTTCACCGTCGATGAACCGCGCAGGCTGGTGGCCGATTTCCGCGAGGTTGACTGGGCCGACGCGACGGGATTGGACTTTGAGGCGACAGACCGCGTCAACGCGGTGCGCTTTGGCCAGTTTCAACCCGGTTGGTCACGGCTGGTGATGGACCTCAATGCGCCGCTCAAGCTCGAGACGGCAGAAATGCGCATAGACGAAGCGACGGGTCTGGCTGAATTGCAGGTCGATCTGACTCTGGTGAGCGACGCGGAATTTGCCGAAAACTCGGGCGAGCCTGCGACGCCGGGCTGGTGGGTTCCCCCCGCAGCCGAGGTCGCCAAAGCGCGGATGCGCCAAACCGGCGAGGGCGTGCTGACGGTGGTGATCGATCCCGGACATGGCGGCATTGATCCCGGGGCCGAGCGGGGCGATCAGACCGAAAAGGCGCTGATGCTGGCGATGGCACGCGAGCTTAAGGAGAGCTTGCTGCGCTCCAACCGCGTGCGGGTCGTTCTAACGCGTGACGACGACAGCTTTGTGCCACTGGAAATGCGGGTGGCCATTGCCCGCCACGCCGAGGCCGACTTGTTCATTTCGCTTCACGCCGACGCCCTTGGGCGCGGGCAAGCTGAAGGGGCGACGGTTTACACGCTGTCGGACACCGCCTCGGACGAGGCCAGCGCCGCTTTGGCGGAAAGGCACGACCGCGATGACCTGTTGGCCGGCATCGATCTGAGCGGACAGGACGATACGATCGCCAATGTTCTGATGGATCTTGCATGGCTTGAAAACCAGCCTCGTTCGCAAGCGGTGGCAAATGCCATTGTCTTTGCCCTCGATCAGGCCGGCACGATGTTGCACAAGGTGCCGCGCAGGGCAGCGGGGTTCTCGGTTCTCAAGGCGCCGGATATTCCATCGGTGCTGCTTGAGATCGGATTTTTGTCGTCCGACACAGATCGCGAGCGCTTGATGAACCCCGAATGGCGGGCAAATACCGCTGCGGCGATCACCTCGGCTGTTCTGTCCTGGTCGCAAACCGATGCTGCATTGGGCGATTTGGTGCGGCAATAGGCGATAAAGTGACCACATTCACAGCCTTCTGTTTTGACCCCGCAGCAAGGGCTGGCTATAGAAGCGCTGATACTTCAAAGGGCCCGTGATTTGATCCGCGCAATCTTTTCCTTTTTCGGGGCGATTTTTAGCTTTTTCGTCCTGTCGATCTTTATGGTCGCGCTGAGCATCGGCGCGGTTTTTTGGGTCTATGGCAAGGATCTTCCCAGCCACGCCGCTTTGGCGAAATACACGCCTCCGACGATCAGCCGGATATTCTCGGGCGAGGGGTTGATTATCGACGAATTCGCCAAGGAACGCCGATTGTTCGTGCCCATCGAAGAAGTGCCGGACGTTGTGAAAAATGCGTTCATTTCGGCTGAGGACAAGAATTTCTACCAGCACGCAGGCTATGATCTGCGCGGTATCGCTGCCGCCGCTGTCGAAGGTGTTCTGTCGAGGGGCGAAACCCTGCGCGGGGCGTCGACGATTACCCAACAGGTGATGAAATATTTCCTGCTGTCGGGGGACCGGAAGATCGAGCGCAAGATCAAGGAAATCATTCTGGCGACGCGGATCGAAGAAACGCTGAGCAAAGACAAGATCCTTGAGCTTTACATGAACGAGATTTTCCTCGGTCAGAACTCTTATGGGGTGGCGGCTGCGGCGCAGACCTATTTCAACAAGCCCCTGTCAGCCCTTGCACCGCACGAGGCCGCGTTCCTCGCCTCGATGCCCAAGGCGCCCGGAGCCTTCCATCCGGTGCGCGGCAAAGAGCGGTTGCTGTCGCGCCGCAACTTCGTTTTGAAGGAAATGAAGGAAAACGGCTATTTGACCGAAGAGGTCTATCTGGCCGAACGCGAACTTCCATTGAAGTCGGTTCAAAACGGCGATTATGAAAGTTTCCGCGTTGAACTGCCGCCGCGCGATTATTTCACTGATGAAATCCGCCGCCAGCTCAGCCGCGATTTTGGCGAGGGCGAGTTTTTCTCGGGTGGTCTGACGGTTCGGGCCACCATCGATCCCGAAATGCAGGATGTCGCGTCCAAGGCGCTGAAGTCCGCGCTGGAGCGCTATGACCGTGCCAAGGGCCATTGGCGCGGCACCGAGGTTGTGATCGATCAGGAAAAATTGGCGGATGGTCTCTGGCAAGAGGCCTTGGCCGAGGTTGAATTGCCCCGCGACATCGAATTGGACGGACTCTGGCGTCTGGCCGTCGTGCGCCGCTTGGGCAATTTTGCCGCGCGGATCGGGATTGAGGGCGTTGAGGACGACGAAGACGGTCATTGGATCCTGGCCGACGACGTCACCTGGGCCAGCGCCGAATTGATTGAAACCGAAGATGGCGAGCAAGCAGGCCCCCATGCGACCGTGGCGTCCGATATTCTGAGCCTCGGCGACGTGGTCTATGTGCGCGCTGAACTTGACGACGAAGGGAACTTTGCCAATTGGACCCTGCGGCAGGTGCCCGAAATTCAGGGTGGCTTTATGGCGATGGACGTCAATAACGGCCGCGTGCTGGCGATGCAGGGCGGGTTCAACTATGAGAACTCGGTGTTCAACCGCACAACCCAAGCCAAACGCCAGCCCGGATCAGCGTTCAAGCCTTTTGTTTACGCCGCCGCCTTGGACAGCGGTTATTCACCAGCGACCATTGTGATCGACGCGCCGATTGAAATCGAAACACCCGAGGGGTTCTGGCGGCCTCGCAATTCCTCGGAGAGATACTATGGTCCGACGCCTGTGCGCATCGGCATTGAGCAATCCAAGAACCTGATGACCATCCGTCTTGCGCAAGACGCAGGCATGGACACCATCGCCGATTACGCTGAACGCTTCGGGGTCTATGACGCGATGAACCCCTATCTCGCCAATTCGCTGGGGGCCGAGGAAACCACGCTTTACCGCATGGTCGCCGCCTATGCGATGTTCGCCAATGGCGGCGAGCGGGTCGAGCCGACGCTGGTGGACCGCGTGCAGGACCGCTACGGCCAGACTGTTTATCGCCATGATCGCCGCACTTGTGTTGATTGCTCGGTGCCCGACCTGCCAGAGGGCGCGCGCCCCGAAATCATCAGTGACCGCGAGCGGGTGATGGACGAGATCACCGCCTATCAGCTTGTGTCGATGATGGAGGGCGTCGTGCGACGCGGCACGGCCTCGCGGTTTGTTGACCTGCCTGTGCCGGCTGCCGGTAAAACCGGGACGACAAACGACAGCCGCGATGTTTGGTTTGTCGGCTACACTAGCAACATCGTGGCAGGCTGCTACATTGGCTATGACGTGCCCAAATCGCTTGGGCGCGGATGGTATGGCGGATCGACCTGCGGACCGGTCTTTCAGGAATTCATGGTGGAAGCGGTCGAGAAATACGGCGGCGGTCAGTTCGTGGTGCCCGCAGGCGGCGAGTTCATCAAAATGGACCGCTTCACCGGCGCGCGTCTTCCTGACGATGCCGAGGGCGAAAACGTCGTGGCCGAATACTTCCGCATCGGCGAGGAACCTGTCTTCGGGCTCAGCCTGACCGACACATTCGCGATGGGGGCCAACCTGAAGTCGGAAGAGCAACTGCTCAACGAAGCGCTTGAAGCCGCCGAGGCAGCACAAGACGCCGCCGAAGAGGGCACCGTCGTCGTGCCAACAGACGACACCAAGGCCGACTTTGGAACGCTAAGCTCGGGCGGGCTTTACTGATTCACCCCTGAGTTGTAGCATAAGCAAGACGCTCTCAGGGAAAACAATATGGATAATGACTTTGGGTTCTGCGATCGACTGAACGAATTCTTTGGATCAGAAGACGGCGCCGGTTCGGTCGTGACTGAGAAAGATGAGGCGCTTAAGGCTCAGATCACGATCACCCAAGCATTTGAGCAACCGGTCCTATTCTCGGTATTCCCTAACGTGCCCGTCGGCCCACGAAGAGACCTCGGTGACGCGTGTCTTCATGCACTAAAACTCTATCCGTCTGGTGAAACGATTTACTTGCCAATTCACAAAAGGCCTCCACCGAGGAATGAGGTGCGGCTCTATATGAAAGCAAATGTTTTTCGACCACGGGCGGGCGATTTCTGGTTTGTGTTTCGAAAAGCAGGCGAGCTTTGGATTGGGGCTTTGACCGAAAAAGAGCTTGATCGAATTGAATCAAATTTGCCTTTTGATACGCAAAACAGTTCAGACGCGGAGGCTGAATCCGACTATCAGGCGCAGCTAAACTCTGACGTGCCCCAGCTTATTGATGTGGGCTACAGCACATTCAGGCGCGATCCCACGGTTGCAAAGCGCGTTTTGGCAGGATCCGGGTATCAATGCATGCTATTGCCCGAACACGAGGTTTTCACCTCGCGGACCACGCAAAAGCCCTATTTGGAGGCGCATCACTTATTTCCAATGTTTGAGCAACGTCATTTTCCTGAACAGAATCTTGATGTCGAGGAAAACATATGCATACTCAACCCCTATGCACACAAGATGCTGCACCACGCAACATATAGTGAAATTGAAGACCACGTTGTGAGTTTGTGCGAATTGAAGCAGGGCTTTCTTAACGCCATTGACGTAAGTATTGATCGAGTTCTGAAAAGTTATGGCGGGTAATATGAGCAAATTCACCTTCATCGATTTATTCGCCGGAATCGGCGGGTTTCATATTGCTCTCAATGATTTAGGGGGCAGATGCCTTTTTGCGTCAGAAATTGATGCAAAAGCTAAGGCGACCTATTTCGAAAATCACGGCCTGATGCCGCACGGTGACATTCGCGAATTCACCGATCCAAAAGTCTCCGATTCTGCGCTAAATGACGCTATTCCAGATCACGACTTGCTGGCGGCAGGCTTTCCATGCCAGCCGTTTAGCCTGGCAGGGGTGTCTGCCCGAAATGCTCTTGGTCAGGCGCATGGACTATTGGACGATACTCAAGGCACACTGTTTTATGATCTCGCACGCATTGCCATGGTCAAGCGGCCCAAGGTTCTTTTGCTTGAGAACGTGAGTAATTTGGTCAATCATGATGGCGGCCGGACGTTTGCGACCTTGAAAAAGGTCATTGAAGTTGAGCTTGGATATTCATTTGATTCTGCGGTTTTGAATGCAGAGACTTTGGTTCCGCAAAGTCGTCGTCGCTGTTTTATTGTCGCTTTCCGCGACAAAGTTGCTGCGAGTATGTTTAAGTTTCCAGAGTTGACGGGCGACCCAATTGCATTGCGCCATGCGCTGGAGTTGAACGTTGACGACAATTACACGATTTCGGACAAAAGCTGGGCCGGTCATCAAAGGCGGACGAAAAACAATCTTGCGAGAGGGACTGGGTTTACAGCTTTTGAAGCTGATTTGGACAAACCTTCGAAAACCCTTGTAGCTCGATACTATAAAGACGGCAAAGAATGCCTGGTGCCGCAGGAAGGGAAGAACCCTCGGCTTTTGACACCGCGTGAATGTGCCAATTTGCAGGGGTTTCCAGATTGGTTTAAGCCAAACTCGGTGCGATCTTCTGCTTATAAGCAGTTTGGGAACGCCGTGCCGGTTCCGCTGGTGCGTGAGGTTGGTAAATCGGTTATGAAGGCATTGGATTTCACTACGAAGTCAGCCCAGAATTCGCAACCAGAGTACAAATTGGCCGTTTAGTCCGCCTCAATCGGCTAGCATACGCAATTCCTTTTATCTTATCTGCCGTCGCTTGCCCCTGCTAACCCTCTGGTTTATCACCCAAGACATTACCAAAAGGCAGGGTTCCCGATGCGTGCAGACGTTCAAAACGCGATTACTCAGATTGAAAAATCTCTTGAGTTGCTCAAGCAGCGCATGGATTGGGAGACCGTGCCGCATCGGCTTGAGGAATTTAACGCGCGGGTTGAAGATCCGACGCTTTGGGACGATCCTGACAACGCGCAAAAGTTGATGCGCGAGCGGCAGGCCTTGGTCGATGCCAAGGCGACCCATGACAGCATGGCGCAGGATCTCTCGGATAATATCGAGATGATCGAGCTTGGCGAGATGGAGGATGACGCAGAGGTCGTCTCGGACGCCGAAAACGTTATTCTTAAGCTGGTCGACACCGCCGCCGAGAAAGAGCTTGAGGCGCTTCTGGATGGCGAGGCGGACAGCAATGACACCTTCCTTGAGATCAACTCGGGCGCGGGGGGGACGGAAAGCTGCGACTGGGCCTCGATGCTGGCACGGATGTATGTGCGCTGGGCCGAGAAAAAGGGCTATAAGGTCGAGTTGCAATCTGAAACCGCTGGTGAAGAAGCGGGGATCAAGTCGGCGGCCTATAAGATCAGCGGTCACAATGCCTATGGCTGGCTGAAATCCGAAAGCGGTGTGCACCGCCTTGTGCGGATTTCGCCTTATGATTCCGCCGCCAAGCGCCATACCTCGTTTTCGTCGGTTTGGGTCTATCCGGTCGTTGACGATAATATTGAGATCGAGGTCAATCCGTCGGATATTCGCATCGACACCTACCGGTCGTCCGGCGCGGGCGGGCAGCACGTCAACACCACCGATTCAGCGGTGCGGATCACGCACATTCCAACCGGTATCGTGACGACCAGTTCGGTCAAGTCGCAGCACCAGAACCGTGACATTGCGATGAAAGCGTTGAAATCGCGTCTCTATCAGATGGAGCTGGATCGCCGGAACGAAGCGATCAACGAAGCGCATGAGAACAAGGGCGATGCGGGCTGGGGCAACCAGATCCGCAGCTATGTTTTGCAGCCCTATCAGATGGTCAAAGACCTGCGCACGAACCATGAGACCTCGGACACCAAGGGCGTGTTGGATGGTGACCTCGACGGGTTTATGGCGGCCACTTTGGCGATGGATGTCGCCGGCAAATCCCGCGCCGAGGCGCAGGGCGAAGGCTAACGCATGACAAACGATCTGCTGATGCGTCCCGCTGTCGATCTGGTTTCGGACATGGCAGCGGGACGGCTCAGTGCGGTCGATCTGATGCGCGCGACCCTGGATCGGGTTGCGGCGTTGAACCCCTCATTGAATGCAATCATCTCATTGCGGGACCGTGACGTGCTGTTGCGCGACGCCGCTGAGAGGGACGCCGTGCCCGCTGAGCAGCGCGGCCCGCTGCATGGGCTGCCCCTCGCGGCCAAGGATTTCGTGGATGTGGCGGGGCTGCCGACGCGGATGGGGTCCCGCTTGACGCCCAATGGTCCGGTCAAGGCAGATGATATACTCGCCCAGCGGATGCGGGCGGCAGGGGTGATCTACATCGGCAAGACCAACGTGCCCGAGTTCGGATATGGCTCGCACACTTACAACACCGTGTTTGGCACCACGTCGAACCCCTATGACACCACGCGTTCCGCCGGAGGGTCGTCGGGCGGTGCGGCGGTGGCGCTGGCGACGGGGATGCTGGCGATTGCTGACGGGTCGGACATGATGGGCAGCCTGCGCAATCCGGCGGGGTGGAACAATGTCTACGGCATGCGCCCCTCGATTGGCCGATTGCCGGGGGATATTGAGGGCGACGTGACGCTCTATCCGATTGCGACCAACGGCCCGATGGCCCGCAATCCGCGGGATCTGGCGCGTCTTCTGGATGTGCAGGCAGGGCCGGACCCACGCATTCCGACGTTGATGGCCAAGGAAAATCTGGCGGATGTGGCCGACATAGACCTGACCGGCACGCGGATCGGCTGGCTCGGCGATTGGGGCGGGGCTTACGGATATGAGCCGGGCATCCTTGCGCTTTGCGAACAGGCGTTGAAACAGTTTGAGGCGATGGGGGCGATAGTCACCCCGCTTGCGCCGCCGTTTTCAGCCCAAGCGATGTGGGACAGCTGGATGACCCTGCGCGGCTATGTGATCGCCCATAAGATCGGAGACTTGGTGCGCAATCCCGCCCACCGCGCCCGCATCAAACCGGAGGCCATTTGGGAGGCAGAGTTTGGCTTTACCGTCACCGCCGACGCGGTGCACAAAGCCTCGGTCATTCGCAGCGACTGGTTCCGCAAGACGGCCGAACTTTTCGCCAATTTCGACGCGCTGATCCTGCCGTCGGCCCAAGTCTGGCCTTTCCCGAAAGAGTGGACGTGGCCGAAAGCGATCAATGGCGTTGAAATGGACACCTACCACCGCTGGATGGAGGTTGTGGTGCCCGCGTCGCTGGCGGGCCTGCCTGCGATCTCAATTCCGGCGGGGTTTGGCGACAACGGCCTGCCGTTGGGGATGCAGGTGATCGGTCAACATGGGAACGACGCTGCGATGCTGGCCATCGCGCAGGCGTGGCATCGGGCGGTGGATTGGCCAAACACACGGCCCCCAAAGATTTATTTGTAATACATTTGAACTCTGCACCATTTCCTTGTCCCATTACCGATAGGGAGATTGGATTGATGGCATCAGAAAAATTGGCGGGCGCGCCGCAGTTTAACAAGATCACCTTTGCGACGATCCGGCGGTCCTTGGATCTTGGACTGCGGGATATGTTTTCGGCCAAGGGCTACGCGTTTGCTTTTACCTTGCCCTATGTTCTGGGCGGTCTCATCTTCACCTATATCACCTGGGCCACATCCGAGAGCTATTGGTTGATCTTCGCTGCCGTCGGATTTCCACTTTTGGGGCCGTTTGCCTCGGTCGGGTTGTATGAGGTCAGCCGGAGACGCGAAAACGGCCTGCCTCTGGATCGCAAAGCGATATTTGGCGTGGTGTCCAGACAGCGCTCGGGGCAATTGCCGTGGTTGAGCGCGGTCATCATCATGATCGTGATGTTCTGGTTCTTCCTCGGTCACATGATTTTTGCGCTGTTTCTCGGCCTGTCGGCGATGACCAATATTTCCTCGTCGCTGTCGGTGTTCCTGACCAACGAGGGCATCAGCATGCTGGTCTTCGGGTCGGTCATTGGGGCGGTGTTTTCGTTCCTTGTCTTTGCGATCTCGGTCTTTGGAATTCCGATGTTGCTGGATCGCGAGGTTGATTTCGTCACGGCGATGATCGTCAGCTTTCAGACGGTTTTGGCAAACCCGATTGTCACCGTGTTCTGGGGGGTGCTGATCGTGCTCTGCCTGACGGTTGGCATGATCCCGGGTTTTCTGGCGCTGTTCCTGACAATGCCGTTGCTGGCCCACGCCAGTTGGCATTTTTACGATCAATCCATCGTGAAAGAGCAATAAAAAAGGCGCCCGAAGCGGACGCCTTTCAATAATTCTCTGATCGCGGGCTTACTTGTCAGCAGCCGGCTTTTTAGATCCACTTGCCGAGGTCGAAAGCGGATCGTCAGCGCGTTGCACCGAGCCTTCGAAATGTGCGCCGGATTCGATGGCGATTGTTTTGTGAATGATGTCACCCTCGACACGCGCGGTCGATGTCAGGCGCACTTTGAGACCGCGAACACGGCCAACGATACGACCGTTGACGACCACATCGTCTGCAACAACCTCGCCTTTGATCGTGGCGCTTTCGCCGATGGTCAGCAGGTGGGCGCGGATGTCGCCTTCGACGGTGCCTTCAACCTGAATATCGCCGGTGGTTTTCATGTTGCCCTGAACATGCAGATCCGACGACAGCATCGACGGCGCTGGCTTTGGCTTTGGCGCGGCAGCGGCGGGCGCCGCCGGTTTGGTCTCTGCTTTTGGAGCAGGGGCGCTGGTGGCTGGCTTGGTCTCGGTCGGAGTTGCGCCAGGTTCGTTAATTTTGCTTTTAGAAAACATTGTATGCAGCCTCGATATAGTTCATCGGATTTACGGGGTTATTGTTGACGCGCACCTCGTAGTGAAGATGCGTGCCTGTTGATCGTCCGGTACTGCCCATATCACCAATTTGATCCCCGCGCGAGACTCTTTGACCTTTCTTCACGCGGATACCGGACATATGGGCGTAGCGGGTTTCGATTCCAAATTCATGCTGGACCTTGACGTAGTTTCCATAGCCGTTGTCCCAACCGGCAAAGGTCACCACGCCGTCGGCAGGGGTGAAGATGTCGGTGCCATAAGGGCCGGCCATATCGATCCCATTGTGCATGCGCCGCCCGCCGGTCGTTGGATCGCGACGATAGCCAAACTTGGAGGACAGCCGGTAGGACGCCTGTAGTGGGTTGGCGAAAGGCGCGCTTTCAGCGGCGATGCGGTAGATGTTCAGCGCCGCCATTTCCGAGATCAGGCGATTTGCGCGTTCGAAATTGGTGGTGGTCTCAAGCGGTCCCATCGATGACAGGTCGATCGGTTCTAGCGGGCCGCCCTGACCGTCATAGCCGCGCCGGACCTGATCGATCATCCGATCCGTGTCCATGCCGGCGTTCTCGAACATACGATCCAGCGGCGAGACCGAGATTTCCATGGCCTGCTCCAACTGGCGGAAAATCCGGTCGTTTTGTTCGTCGAGAAGGCGCATTTCCATGATGATTTCGTCCGCCTGCGCGACCGCTTCTGCGCTGTCGGCGATCACCAGATCACGCTCGGACGCGGTCATTTCCAAAGCGGCGGTCAATTTCTCAAGCGTGGCTTCGGCTTCAGCGGCGCGGGCGGCGGCGGGGCGCATGGCCGACGGGTCGCCCGCGAGCGAGGCTTGAAGTTCGGTTGCCAAACTGCGGGCCTCGTCACGTTCCTGAACCGTCGTGCGCAGCGTGGTTTGAATGACGTCGATGCCTTTTTCCAGCTCGCGCAGGCGATCTTCCGAAGCAAGAAGCTGCGATTGCATCACCGAGACCTGTTGCAGGGCGGCGTTAAAGCGTTCTTGCGCCGCAAGCGCCGCAGCCGCCCGCGAATCCCGTTCGGCGGCCATCGCGTTGAGTTGGGTTTCATAGGTGCGTTGGTCGCGCTGCGCCTGGGCGCGAAAATTGCCCGAGCCAATGCTGTCCATCAACAGGATTGCCGTTGAAATGATCGCCCAGGCGACCAAAAGGCAGATGCTGAAAATCCCGAACAATTGCGTGGTCGGGCGCAGACGGAGAAAACGCGTTTCCTCGTCCGAGCGCAGAAACAACCTTCGGTCCGGCAAAACAGGCTCAAGCCTGACATCCAAAAAATGCAAGAGGCCGCGTTTCACGTCCCAACCCTATCTTCATCCCCGTCACAGCCGCTTTCGAAAAAACGGCTTTGGACGAAATACCCGTTGGCGCACAACGAGGCAAGATGTTTGCTTATCGCTACGCGAACCCTTGCCTAGGGCTGGCGGGGCTTGGTGGGTGTTTGCTCGGCCAGAGGCCAGTAGAAATCGGGCGGGATACCGGCCTCGGCACGCTTTTCTTCGTTGAACGGCGGGCGCAGGGTCGAATGGAAGTATGTGCGCACCAGGTCATGAAACACCTCCTTGGGATCAAGATTGTCGCGACCGCACAAGAAGTGAAACCATTTCGATCCATAGGCGACATGGCCGACTTCCTCGGCATAGATCACCTCAAGCGCGTCGATGGCTTGTGGGATTTTCGCCTGTTTGAACAGGTCGATCATTCCCGGTGTCACATCAAGGCCGCGGGCCTCAAGCACCATCGGGACGACGGCCAGCCTGCCGAGCAAATCCCCAGCCGTATCTTCAGCCGCACGCCACATGCCCGCGTGGGCGGGCAAAGCGCCGTAGTGACTGCCAAGTGATTCCAGACAATCGCACATCAGATTGAAGTGTTTGGATTCTTCGTCGGCGGCTTTGACCCAATCGTCGTAGTATCCAAGCGGCATCGGGACGTCGCCGAAGCGGGCAATGATGTCCCAGTGCAGATCGACGGCATTGAGTTCGATATGGGCGACCGCATGCAACAGGGCGATGCGGCCCTGTGGAGATCCGGGTTTGCGCTTTGGCACATCACGCGGATCGAGTAATTCCGGCTGGGTCGGGCGGGACGGGCGCAGCGGTGGCTTTGCGCTTCCAATCGCCAAGGGCGTGCCCGCGTCGCGCGCGGCAAACCATGCCTTTGCATGTTTGTGCGACAGGGCGGTTTTGGCGCGGCCATCTGCGGTCGATAAAACCTCAACCGCCATCTCTGTCAGGGTTAGCGTCATCCCATATCCCGCAGGGCTTGCAGAACGGCCTCGGCGTGGCCTGCAACCTTGACCTTGGGCCATACTTTCAGGATTGCGCCATCCGCGCCGATCAAAACGGTTGTGCGCACGATGCCCATGAAGGAATTACCGTACATCTTCTTTTCCTGCCAAACCCCGTAGTCTTCGCAAACCTGCGTTTCTGCGTCCGACAATAGCGCGACCTTAAGATCGTGCTTGCTGCGAAAATTGGCGTGTTTTTTCAAGCTGTCCTTTGAGATGCCAAACACGCGGCACCCGAGGGCGTCAAACTCGGCAAGCCTTGCGGTGAAATCAATCGCTTCAGTCGTGCAGCCCGAGGTGTTGTCCTTTGGGTAGAAGAACAACACAACGGGGTTGCCGCGAAGGGCAGATAAGGTAACTGCCTCGCCGCCGTCTTGTGGCAGGGTGAAATCTGGGGCGATGCTGTTTTCTTCAATCATGGTGAACCGACCGTTTCCTGTGCTTTGAGACTGAATTGAAAGAACATGGCCCTAGGCGCAAGTCAAAACTCGGCCCTAAGTGGCGAAACCCGTCGGAACTTCCCCGCCGACGACGACTATGGTTGCTGCGCCGGATGTTGTCATTTAGTAGAAATGACACGATTGCAGGCTATCCTTTGTGCTCAGTTGAGCAAGTGAAAGACATGTCGACCGAACAACCGCGAAAGAAACGCAAGATCCTGTTGCGCACGCTCTGGCGTGTGGTCATCGGGCTGTGCCTGATCGCGCTGTCGGCTTTCGTGGTCTTTGCCTATCTGCTGCTGCGCGGCGATATGGACGCGCCGGATTGGATGCGCACCCGCGTTGAGGCAGGCATTGCGCGCTCGGTTCCGGACGGGGACCTTGCGTTTGACGATTTGCAGTTTCGGTTGGACGGGGATGCCCGACCGGTTGTTCAAATGCGCAATGCGGTCCTGAGCGGACCAGATGGCGATGTGATCTTTGAGCTTGCAGATTTGCAAGCCGAGCTGTCGCGCCGGGCGCTTCTGGGCGGGCGCTTTGCCCCCAAAAAGCTGATCCTTTCGGGGGCCTTTCTTGATGTGATGCGCGCCGAAGATGGCGCGATTGAACTGAGTTTTGAGCAGAACAATCATTTGAACACGGTGGACGGGGCCGGAACGCTGGCGACACTGCTTGGGGCTTTGGAATACGACAGTCTGAGCCTACTTGAAACGGTCGAGGTCGAGGCGATCACATTGCGCTTTGATGACCAGCGGGTCAAACGGTCGTGGACGGTTGACGGTGGTCGTTTGCGTTTGAACGTCATGGACGACGCGGTCGAAGCCTCGGGCGATTTTGCGCTTTTGAGTGGACGTGCCAGTGTCGCAACGCTTGAGGCCAATTCGCGGTTTGAGCGCGACGGGCAGGGCGCGACCTTTGGCGTGTCCATCGATGAAATGCCGTCGGCGGATCTTGCGACGCAACTTGCGTCTCTGGCGTGGTTGTCGGTGATCGACGCCCCGATCAGCGGCTCGATCCGTGGCGGGCTGGACGAGGCTGGCAACCTGTTGCCGATCTCAACGGCGCTGAAAATTGGCGCGGGCTTTGTTAAGCCGAGTGAGGCGACACGGCCGGTGCCCTTCCGGTCGGCGGGCAGTTACTTCTCGTATAACCCCAAAACCCAAATCATGCAGATCGACGAAATTTCGGTCGATAGCGACTGGCTATCGGGGCAATCATCCGGGTCGGTGGCCGTTCGATTGCGCGACGACGGTTTGCCCGAGGGGTTTGACGCGCGTTTTGATTTCAGCAGGCTACAATCCAGAAAAGGCGGGCTGTGGGGGCAAGAGGTGGTGTATGAAAACACCTCGGTTGCGTTCGGGCTGAGCCTTCAACCCTTTGAATTGAAGCTGCATTCGGCGTCGCTTGGGTATCAGGATGCTCTGTTCGAAGTTGCGGGTGCGCTCAAGGGCGGAAAGAACGGCTGGAGCTATCAGCTTGACGGCACCCTGCCGCGATTGAAACATCGGCAACTGGTGGACCTCTGGCCGCAGGGGCGCTCGGAAAAGGCCCGTTTGTGGCTGGATCGCAATATCAGCGATGCGGTTTACAGTGATGCCTCGATGCATTTGACGGCCGCCCCCGGACAACGGGCCGATTTCGGTTTTACCGCCGATATTGCCGAGGCACAGATACAATACGCCCCGGGTATGACCCCGGGCGAGGGTGTCTCGGGGCGGGTGACGCTTGATGCCAGGCGGCTTGTGGCCGAAGTGTCTGAGGGCATGATTTACACGTCCAAGGGTGTCGGGATCGATGCGGCTGGCACTGTATTTAGCGTTGAAGATGTCTCGGACAAGGCGGGAAATGCGGTTGTGCAATTGAACGGCCGGGGGCCGCTGTCGGCTGTTATGACCTTACTTGAACAAATTCCCGGATTGGCCGCCGATGAGACGGATTTGGTCAATCTTGCCGAGGGACAGGCCGAGTTCGCGGGCGGGCTGGCCTTTCCAATTGGCCGCAAGCCTGCGCCGAATGAGTATCTCTATTCGGTTGAGGGCACGGTTCAGGACGTCACAAGCGATACGCTGGTGGCGAACCAGACCATTGTTTCGGACAGTTTGAGCGTCAGCGCCACAAATGCGCAGATCCTTGTGCAGGGACTTGCCAGTATTGGCGGGGTGGACGTGTCGGCGACCTGGAGCAGTGGCGAGGCCGGGCAGGGTAACGGCAGTGCGCTGACGGGGCAGATCGAGATTTCGCAGGATTTCGTGAACGAGTTCGGGCTTGGATTGCCCGAGGGAATGGTGAACGGCGAAGGCATTGGCTATCTTTTGGTCGATCTGCCCAAGGGGCAAGACCCGACGTTTGAGTTGAAGTCCGATCTGAATGGGGTCGGGCTGGACCTTGGCTTTGTCGGTTGGAGCAAACCGCAATCAACGAAGGGAACCCTGACGGCCATTGGTAGCATGGGCGATCCTGTTGCGATTGACGCATTGGAGATTGAGGCTGACGGCTTTTCGGCCAAGGGGCGCATCGGGTTGCGCGGTGACGGCAGTTTGGATGCTGTTGAATTCGAGCGGACTAAAATTGCTGATTGGCTGGACGCCGGAGTGCGTATTCAAGGCAACGGGTCCGGCGTTGCGCCGGATGTTTTCATCACATCGGGCCGTGTTGATATTCAGGCCTTGACCGCTGACACTGGCGGGATTGGTGCAGTTGGTGATGACACGGTTCAGGGCCGGCTGTTTACCAGTATCGACGAATTGTTCGTGTCCGAGTTTCTGACCATGCAGAATGTGGACGGCGAATTTGATCTGGGCAACAATATGCAGGGCGGCTTTACCGGACGCCTGAACGACACGGTGGATGTTGGCGGAACGATTTCGAGTGATGCCGAGGGTCGGCGTAAGATTTCGGTCTCGGCGGATGATGCGGGAAAAGTGTTTTCCGCGCTGGGTCTTTTGGATCGGGCATCGCAGGGCAGTATCCTCGTTGAATTGGTCGAAAAGTCCGAGGGCTATTCCGGCACCTTTATCGCGCGTGATGTGCGGCTGCTTGATATGCCGCTGTTTGCCGACTTGCTGAACGCGGTGTCTGTGGTGGGTTTGCTCGATCAGTTGAACTTTGATGGGATTGCCTTTGGCGAGGTTGAGGGCGAATTCTACTTTTCCGAGGACAAATTTATCCTCACCCGTGCCAGCGCGACCGGCCCGTCAATCGGTTTGTCGCTGGATGGCACTTATGACTTTGTGAATGACCAATTGGATTTGCAGGGCACTTTGACGCCTGTGTTTCTGGTCAATGGTCTGGGCGGATTGTTCAATCGCAAAGGCGAGGGATTGATCGGCTTTACATTCAATGTCAAAGGACCGGCAGACGATCCTCAGATCAATGTGAACCCGTTCTCGGCACTCGCGCCCTCGCTGTTTCGAGACATTTTCCGCAAACCCGCGCCGGAAGCCCCTGAATGAAGCTGTCAGATTTTGATTTCGACCTACCGGACGATCTTATTGCCACCCGACCTGTAAAGCCCCGAAGCGCGGCCAAGTTGTTGGTCGCCGAAGGTGATTGCATCAGCGATGCGGTGGTGACGGATTTGGTGAGGTGGCTGCGCCCGGGGGATCGGCTTGTGCTCAACGACACCAAGGTGATCCCTGCGCGGTTGTTCGGGGAACGCTTCCGCGACGGCGAGACCGGGCGCACCAGCTCAAAGATGGAAGTGACGCTGCTTGAGCCAAAGGCTGACGGAACGTGGCAGGCGCTTATCAAGCCGCTGCGTAAAATCCGAGAGGGCGAGGTGATTGTGTTCTCAGACGCGCTTTCCGCGGTTTTGACGGCGAAACAGGACGGGCAGGCGAAGCTGGCGTTCAATTGCGAGGGGGACGCGTTTGACGAGGCTCTGGCCGAGGTTGGCCGCATGCCCCTGCCGCCTTACATCGCGGCCAAGCGTCCCGCAGATTTGCAGGATCATCAGGATTATCAGACCGTTTGGGCGCAAAACACGGGCGCTGTCGCCGCCCCGACGGCGAGCCTTCATTTCGACGATGCCTTGTTGGACCTGCTGAAACAGCGCGGTGTCGAGATGACCCATGTGACGCTGCACGTTGGCGCGGGGACGTTCTTACCGGTGAAGGTTGAGGACGTCACGACCCATAAGATGCACGCCGAGTGGGGGCAGATTACTGAAAAGGCTGCGTCTGAGATTGCCGCGACGAAGGCCGCGGGGGGGCGTATCATACCGGTTGGCACGACGGCGTTGCGCCTGATCGAGACCGCCGCGCGGGACGGTGGCGGGGCTATTCAGCCGTGGGTCGGAAAGACGGACATCTTTATCTATCCGGGGTTTCAGTTTGCAGTGACTGACGCGCTGATGACCAACTTCCACCTGCCGCAATCGACGTTGCTTATGTTGGTGTCCGCTTTGATGGGACAAGAACGGGTCAAAAAGATCTACGATCACGCCGTGCAAAACCGCTATCGCTTTTTCTCGTATGGGGATGCGTCGCTGTTGTTTCCCGACAAAAATGAACATGAACTGAAAACGACATCGGATTTGTCGTCCACATAACAGCGTCTGCCAATGCACGCAGCGATATGGGGCGGAACAGCGAAGGACGCAGCTAATGATATCGGTACTCACATCCTCTTGGGCGTTGCTATTGGGCATGATGCTTTTGATGGTTGGCAACGGGCTGCAAGGCACGTTGCTGGGCGTGCGCGGTGCGATTGAAGGCTTTGGCACCTTTGAGATGTCCGTGGTGATGTCGGCTTACTTCCTCGGCTTTCTAGGGGGGTCGCGGCTTGCGCCAGATATGATCCGCCGCGTCGGGCATGTGCGGGTCTTTGCGGCGCTGGCCTCGTTTATTTCGGCGGTGCTGATCCTTTATCCTGCGATGCCGAACTCGCTGGCTTGGGTTTTGGGGCGTGTCATCATCGGGTTCTGTTTTTCGGGCGTGTATGTCACGGCGGAAAGCTGGCTGAACAACTCGGCCACAAACGAAAACCGTGGGCAGGCGTTGTCGCTTTATATGATCGTGCAGATGGTTGGGATCGTCAGTGCGCAGGGGTTGTTGGTGTTGGCGGACCCGTCGGGATACGTGTTGTTCGTGATCTCGTCGGTGCTTGTTTCGATCTCTTTTGCACCAATTTTGCTGTCGATCAGCCCGACGCCGGCGTTTGAGTCAACCAAGCCAATGTCGCTGAAAGAATTGCTGCGTATTTCGCCTTTGGGTGTGATTGGTATGTTTCTGCTGGGGGGCGTGTTCTCGGCGCAATTTGGCATGGCGCCGGTCTATGGATCCGAGGCGGGGCTTTCGATTGGCCAGATCTCGATCTTTGTTGCGGCGTTCTATGTTGGGGCCATGGTGATCCAATATCCGCTTGGGTGGATTTCGGACCGCATGGATCGACGGTTGCTGATTATGATTACCGCCGCATTAGGTGGGGCCGGGGCCGTCTTGGCGATGGTTGGTGGCGGCAGTTTTATCGTTCTCATCATAGCGGCCTTTCTTGTGGGGGGCATGTCCAATCCGCTCTATTCGCTGTTGATCGCTTACACGAACGATTTTCTTGATTATGACGATATGGCCGCCGCCTCGGGGGGGATGGTTTTTATCAACGGTTTGGGTGCGATCTCGGGTCCGATTATCACCGGTTGGATCATGTCGGTATTCGGGCCGCCTGGCTTCTTTCTGTTCATCGCGCTGCTCATGGGCGCGCTGACGCTATATGCCGCGTATCGCATGACGCAGCGCGCGGCACCGTCGACGGATGAGACTGCTGTCTATGCCGCCATCGCGCCAGGTTCGACACAGTTTGCTGTTGAATTCGCTCAGGAATACGCGATTGAGGAAGCTCAGCACGAAGAAGAACAGGACGCCGCAACCAATTCGTGAAAATAAATCCACTTCTGTCGCAATTAGTGACTTCCCAAAAATTAACTATCGTGTAACGGTTTCACGTAAGGGAATATGTTGCTGGTTAGGAGTGGCCGCAATGACGACACCTGAAGAGGTTTTAAACTTCTGGCTGGACGCGCATGGACCGTCCGATTGGTATATGGGGTCCGAGGCGCTAGACCAGGACATCCGGGACCATTTCTTGACAGCGTGGGAGCAGGTACAAGAGGGCAAGTTTGGCCTTTGGTTGACCTATCCGACCGGCACATTGGCGTACATTATCCTGACGGATCAATTCCCACGGAATATGTTCAGGGGCGATGGGCGGTCTTTTAAAACGGATCGCAAGGCGCTTGCGGCGGCCAAGGCTGCCATCGACAAGAAGTGGGACATGCAGATCGACGAGCCCGCGCGTCAGTTCTTTTACATGCCGCTTATGCATTCGGAAAACCTGTGCGATCAGGATCGCTGTGTGCGATTGATGATGCAACGGATGCCACAGGGCGGGGCCTCAAATCTACTGCACGCCAAAGCCCATCGCGAGGTGATCCGGCTTTATGGGCGTTTCCCCTATCGCAATGATGCATTGAATCGAAAGTGCACGTCCGCTGAAAAGGGCTATATCGACGCCGGAGGCTACGGCCATACGGTTCAGGAATTACAGGCCGTCGCTGTATAAACCGCGACGGTTTGATTTGATGAAGGGCCTTTGATTTCTCAAGGGCCTTTTTTATTGGGTGATTGGCGAGTGAATAGCGGCTATGCGCTGGTTGAATTGCTCCGCTGAAAAAAATAGTTTAACGTCAAACTAATTCTGGAATCGGAGGACAGCACATGGCCGCACAGAGCTTTGACATGATCGTAATCGGGGCAGGCCCGGGGGGATACGTCGCCGCAATTCGCGGGGCGCAACTTGGGTTGAACGTCGCGATTGTTGAGCGTGAACATATGGGCGGTATTTGCCTGAACTGGGGATGCATTCCAACGAAAGCGCTTTTGCGTTCGTCCGAGGTGTTCCACCTTATGCATCGCGCCAAGGAATTCGGTCTGAAAGCCGACGGCATTGGCTACGACCTTGATGCCGTCGTTGCGCGATCGCGGGCTGTGTCGAAACAGCTCAACGGTGGTGTGGCGCATCTGCTCAAGAAGAATAAAGTGACGTCCATCATGGGCGAAGCGACGCTGACTGGTAAGGGCAAGATTTCAGTCAAAACCGACAAGGGCACCCAAGACCTGACGTCCAAGAATATCGTTTTGGCTACGGGCGCACGGGCGCGCGAATTGCCTGGGCTTGAGGCTGATGGCGATCTGGTGTGGACCTATAAAACCGCGCTGACGCCGCCCCGGATGCCGAAAAAGCTGTTGGTGATCGGATCGGGCGCAATCGGGATCGAATTTGCCAGTTTCTACAACACGCTGGGTGCCGACACGACCGTGGTTGAGGTCATGGACCGCGTGTTGCCTGTTGAAGACGCCGAGATTTCAGCCTTTGCCAAGAAGCAATTCGTCAAGCAGGGCATGAAGATCATGGAGAAAACCATGGTCAAGAAGTTGGATCGTGGCGTCGGCAAAGTCACCGCGCATATTGAGGCAAATGGCAAAGTCACCACGCAGGAATTTGACACGGTGATTTCGGCTGTTGGTATTGTCGGCAACGTCGAAAACCTCGGGCTTGAGGCGCTGGGCGTCAATATCGACCGCACGCATGTTGTGACAGACGAATACTGCCGCACAGGCGTAGACGGCCTGTTCGCAATAGGTGATGTGGCGGGCGCACCTTGGTTGGCACACAAAGCCAGCCATGAAGGCGTCATGGTCGCCGAGTTGATCGCAGGTCAAAAGGCCCATCCGGTCAAGCCGGAAACCATCGCGGGTTGCACCTATTGTCATCCGCAGGTGGCCTCGGTCGGGCATAGCGAAGCCAAGGCGAAAGAGCTGGGCTACGACGTCAAAGTCGGACGCTTCCCCTTCATCGGCAACGGCAAGGCGATTGCATTGGGCGAGCCTGAAGGCATGGTGAAAACCGTGTTTGATGCGAAAACCGGCGAACTCTTGGGCGCGCATATGGTCGGTGCTGAAGTCACCGAGCTGATCCAGGGCTATGTGGTGGGCCGCAAGCTGGAAACCACCGAAGAAGACCTGATGGAAACCGTGTTCCCGCATCCAACCCTGTCAGAAATGATGCACGAGAGCGTTTTGGACGCGTACGGCAAAGCGATCCATATGTAAGCGATCCTGATTGCGAGACAAAAAAGCCCCGAAGGTCACACTTCGGGGCTTTTTCATTGTGAGTGGTTGGGGGAATTACGTTTCGACGGCGCCGCCAGCCTGCACCCAGTGGCCGAGACCACCGATGTTCACAGTCATTTCATAGCCAAGCTGGTTCAGCGTGTTGACGGCCATGCCTGCGCGGCCACCAGCGGCACAATACACCGCAACGGGTTTGTTGGTGTAGAGGTTGTTGTGAAACTCAGGATGGTTCGGATCTGCCTTATAGGCCAGTTGCGTTAAGGGGATATGAATGGCGCCCTTGGCCTTGCCGGATTTCGCAACCTCATTGTGGTCGCGCACGTCGAGCAGCGTCATGTCGCCGGCTTCAACCTGGGTGATGACATCCTGATAGGTCAGGGTATTCGTGTTCTGGTGCGCTGTCGCAGTCATTGGCATGTCCTTTTTGATCCGGTGTTGCATCCTAGATGGGGCAACAAATGGAACGTTCAAGACTCATCTATCAATAAAATTCGAAATTTGGAATATGAAAAATGCTGGATTGGCTGAGATTCTGCCGTCTTGTCGGTTTGTTCACAATATGTTCTCATTTTTTCGTTGGAGACTCGGACCGATTAAGCTAATTGGTGAAGGGTTCGTTAATGGGTGCAAAATGGCCGATCAAAAATTCATCGAAGTTCGCGGCGCGCGCGAGCACAATTTGAAGAGCATTGACGTGGACATTCCGCGCAATGAGCTTGTTGTGGTCACCGGGTTGTCAGGCTCGGGCAAATCGTCCCTGGCGTTTGACACGGTCTATGCCGAGGGTCAGCGGCGTTATGTCGAAAGCCTGTCGGCCTATGCGCGTCAGTTCCTCGATATGATGGAAAAGCCGGACGTGGATCACATCTCGGGTCTGTCGCCTGCCATTTCGATCGAGCAAAAGACGACCTCGAAGAATCCGCGGTCGACGGTCGGGACGGTGACCGAGATTTACGACTATATGCGTCTGCTGTTCGCGCGGGTTGGTACGCCGTATTCACCGGCGACGGGTCTGCCGATTGAAGCGCAGCAAGTGCAGGATATGGTTGATCGCGTCATGGCGATGGAGGAGGGGCTGCGCGCCTATCTTCTGGCGCCCATCGTGCGGGATCGCAAAGGCGAGTATCGCAAGGAATTCCTTGAGCTGCGCAAGCAAGGTTTCCAGCGCGTTAAGGTGGACGGCGCTTTTCATGATCTTGATGAACCGCCAACGCTGGACAAGAAGTTCCGTCACGACATTGACGTTGTGGTGGATCGGATTGTTGTGCGTGAAGGCATGGAAACACGGCTTGCTGACAGCTTTAGAACAGCGCTTGATCTGGCTGATGGCATCGCGATCTTAGAGACCGCGCCGACAGATGACGAACCCGAGCGCCTGACGTTTTCGGAAAAATTTGCCTGTCCGGTCAGTGGGTTCACCATCCCCGAGATCGAGCCGCGCCTGTTTTCCTTCAACGCGCCCTTTGGTGCCTGTCCTGAATGCGACGGTTTGGGCAAAGAGCTGTTCTTTGACGAACAACTGGTGGTGCCCGACAAGACGCTAAAGATTTCTGATGGCGCTTTGGCCCCATGGCGCAAAGGCAAGTCGCCGTATTTTATTCAGACGATTGAGGCCATTGCACGCCATTACGAGTTCGACCAGAACATGAAATGGAAGGACTTGCCGGCGCATGTGCAGCAGGTGTTTCTCTATGGCTCGGGCGAGGAAGAAATCCCGTTTCGCTATGACGAAGGCGGGCGGGTGTATCAGGTGACGCGGGTGTTTGAGGGCGTGATTCCAAACATGGAACGCCGTTACCGTGAAACGGACAGCAACTGGATTCGCGAAGAGTTCGAGAATTACCAAAACAACCGTCCCTGCCACACTTGCGAAGGCTACCGTCTGCGGGAAGAGGCCTTGGCCGTGAAAATCGCTGGTCTCCACGTGGGGCAGGTGGTGCAAATGTCGATCCGCGAGGCGTTTGACTGGTGCCAGTCGGTGCCCGAACATCTGACCAACCAAAAGAACGAAATCGCCCGCGCGATCCTGAAGGAAATCCGCGAACGGTTGGGGTTTCTCAACAATGTGGGTCTGGAATACCTGACCCTGTCGCGCAACTCGGGCACCTTGTCGGGGGGCGAAAGCCAGCGGATCAGGCTTGCCAGCCAGATCGGATCGGGGCTGACGGGGGTGCTTTATGTGTTGGACGAACCGTCGATTGGTCTTCACCAGCGCGACAATGACCGATTGCTGACGACGCTGAAAAACCTGCGGGATCAGGGCAATACGGTGATCGTCGTTGAACATGACGAGGAAGCAATCCGCGAGGCGGATTATGTTTTCGACATTGGGCCGGGTGCGGGAATTCACGGCGGTCAGGTGGTCAGCCACGGACGCCCCGAGGACATCATGTCCGATGCAAGCTCGTTGACCGGTCAATATCTGTCAGGCCTGCGCGAGATTGCGATCCCTGCCGAGCGGCGCAAGGGCAATAAGAAAAAGGTCTCGGTCGTGAAGGCGACAGGGAACAACCTCAAACAAGTGACGGCGGGTTTCCCCTTGGGCAAATTCGTTTGTGTCACGGGGGTGTCGGGGGGCGGCAAATCGACGTTGACGATTGAAACCTTGTTCAAGACGGCCTCGATGCGGCTCAACGGGGCGCGCCAAACGCCAGCGCCCTGCGAGACAATCAAGGGGCTTGAGCATCTCGACAAGGTGATCGACATTGACCAGCGGGCGATCGGGCGCACACCGCGCTCCAATCCGGCGACCTATACCGGGGCTTTCACGCCGATCCGCGATTGGTTCGCCGGTCTGCCAGAGGCCAAGGCGCGTGGCTATAAACCGGGGCGCTTCAGCTTTAACGTCAAAGGCGGTCGCTGCGAAGCCTGTCATGGCGACGGGGTCATCAAGATCGAGATGCACTTCCTGCCGGATGTCTATGTGACGTGCGAAACCTGCAACGGGCAGCGCTACAACCGCGAGACGTTGGAGATCAAGTTCAAGGGTAAATCCATCGCCGATGTGTTGGATATGACCGTTGAGGATGCGCAGGTGTTCTTTAAGGCCGTGCCCTCGATCCGCGACAAGATGGATGCTCTGGCGCGGGTTGGATTGGGTTACATCAAGGTGGGTCAACAAGCGACGACGCTTTCCGGCGGAGAGGCGCAGCGGGTCAAACTGTCCAAGGAACTGGCGAAACGCTCGACGGGGCGGACGCTCTATATTCTGGATGAACCGACAACGGGTCTCCACTTTGAGGACGTGCGTAAGCTGTTGGAAGTGCTGCATGAATTGGTCGATCAGGGGAATACTGTGATCGTGATCGAGCACAATCTCGATGTGGTCAAAACCGCCGACTGGATCATCGACATCGGCCCAGAGGGGGGCGACGGGGGGGGCATGATCGTCGCCGAAGGCACGCCCGAGACCGTTGCGAATGAACCCGCCAGCCATACAGGGCGCTATCTGAAGCCGATGTTGTTTGGTGGCAAAGTGGCGGCTGAGTAGCGCGCGCGTTGTGGTCAGGCGACCATAAGAGCGCGCGCCTCAAATGACTTAAGACTGGGTCGCGCTGACTTTTCAACCGGTGCCAAACGTTCAGCCCGCATGGCCGCCATAAGGGTACGCGAAACCTGTGGCTCAAAGCTGTAAATGGTTTGCGGGCCGGGCAGGAAACTTTCGCTCCACTGGCCGTTTGACAGTAGCAACTCGTGGTCCGCCATCAGAAGGTGGTAATAGACAACCTGTTTGTGGTCGCGGCAGCGCGTGACGGATCGGTCGTTGACCAGATCCTTGGCCTTGACCAGCACTTCATCGACGCCAAACAGCAGTTCTGCGTAAACGCCTCGGATCAGGATGCGGTGCTGGGGAGAGACCGTCAAAGCGCGGTCATTGTCGAGAAATCCGGCGCTAAGCCTGACCGGATAGGTGTCGGCCGTTGCGGGTAGGGTGCTTTTGCCGATCCACAGCAGCGGTTGCGCGCCGTTGTCCTTGGTTTCAAGCAGCATTCCGGGTTTCAGGTCTTGAACCGCAAGCTCGCCCTGGTCGGTCAGGATCATGGTATCGCAGGTAAAACAGGGCGGGTTCTGGTTGATTTCGACCAATGCAGAATCCGTGGCGCCTGTGGAATCCTGTATTGTGTAGTTGAAATAGGCGGTTTCGGTGTTGTTGTCGGCGGTGATCGTCAAGGTGCCATCGGCGTTCAGGGTAATATCCTGACCCGAAGCAAGCGTGACGGTATCGCCCGCCGAGACGGCGACTTCGTTGATCTTGGTGATCGTCAGCACAGGGCTTGCCGCTGAGGTATTGTCGTTGCCCAGAACGTTGATGGTTTCGGTGCCACCTTGGGTGATATTGGCAGTGTCGTCCTGCGCGACGATGGCGGTTTGCACCGATCCACCGGCAATCAGAAGGTTGGTATCATAGCTGCTGTCGCCCGCATCCGCGACGCCGACAACAAGGGTATTCAGCCCGGTCGTGTTCACCGGCGCGACAAAGGTTAGGGTGATCGTGAACCCATCCATCTCGGTGTTGTATTGGTCGCCGGTGTTATCGATATAGATGTTCTGATTGGCGTCATTGATGTTGCCAATCGTGGCCGTTCCGTCGCCGATTGAAATTGAGGCAGGCTGACCGTTGACCCAGACCCCAATCGTGTCGTTGTAGCTTAGGTATTCGGGATATTCCTCGGACGCCAGAACAAAGTCGATCGTCAGCGTGTCGCCCGTGGCGTAGAAATCGATCTCGAGATACGACGCGTCGTAGGTATTGGTGCCCGCGATGGCATTGAAGGCGGCGTTGTTGTCTTCGCCGCTGGTGTTGGTCGAGGTATTGGTCGCGCGGTTGGTGTTGAAGCGGTTGTTGCCATTGGTGAAATCCGCGGCGCGGCCCGTCGACAGGATCACGCCGGTGTCGGCTGGTGCAACGCCTGCGCTCGTGGTGTCGGCCCCGGTGTAAATACCGGACGACCTTGAATCACCATAATAGGTCGCGGAATCTACGGTGACGCCATCACCGAAGATCTCATTGGCCATATCAAGGGCCGAGGCCCCGGTGTTCAAATTTAACTCAACCGCTCTGGGCATGGTCTTGTGCCTGCACTCGTACCACTACTCTCGGTTGTCCCGAGTTGCGGACTAAATTGCGTTCGAAATGTGGCAAAAATTGGGCGGGCCTTGGTCAATCCGACGGAAAAGCCAGCCTAACCAAGGGATTAGGACGCACGACGTTGCGTCAACGTCTAGGATCTGCCACGTTTTTCGAAGCGGGGCAGCATGCCGCTAAAGTCCGCGCCCAAGCCATCCTCGTTCTCGACAAACTGCGTGTAAAGCTCGGTCGCGGCCAGACCCGTCGGGGTAACGGCATCCGCAGCCTCGGCTGCGTTGGCAGCATTGCGAACGCCTTTGATCGCCACAAAAGCAACGCGGCTTTTCTGGTGTTCGGGTGGTGCCGCTATTCGGACTTGTTGGTGCTAAACCCAATAATTCTGTACAAAAGGCAGCTGCTCATCAGACCTGTGGCCAGGATGATAACCCCGATCCACATCCAAGCCCCGTATCCAAGCAATGCTCCGATTATCAGCAGGGCACCGATCACGATGCGCAGCACTCTGTCCACGCTGCCAACATTCTTAATCATTGTTTTCTCCTATACTTTTTCGGCAAATTTTGTGCACAAAGTTTATTTCGTCTTTGATTTTGCGCAAATACACCATTTTGTGATTGTTCATTGGCGCGTTTCCGGCGAACCACCTGGGCTTTACCCGCGTCCACGTTTCTCAAAACGCGGCAGCATGGCGCTAAAGTCCGCGCCCAAGCCGTCTTCATTCTCGACAAACTGCGTGTAAAGCTCGGTCGCGGCCAGACCCATTGGCGTATCGGCGTCCGCGGCCTCGGCGGCTTGCTGCGACAGTCGCAGGTCTTTCAGCATCAGCTCGGCGGCGAAACCAGGCTTATAATCGTTGTCCGCAGGCGATTGCGGGCCGACGCCGGGCGCGGGGCAATAGGCGTTCATCGTCCAGCTATAGCCTGACGAGGTGCTGACCACGTCAAACATCGCCTGACGGTCAAGACCAAGTTTATCAGCCAGCGCAAAGGCTTCGCAGGTGCCGATCATGGTGATGCCGAGGATCATGTTGTTGCAGATCTTTGCGGCCTGACCATTGCCCGAGGGGCCGCAGTGGACGGCCTTTTGGCCCATCACTTCGAACAGGGGAAGGGCGGTTTCAAAGCCGCTTTGATCGCCGCCGACCATGAACGTCAGCGTTCCAGCCGTTGCCCCGCCGACGCCGCCCGAGACCGGCGCATCGAGAGAGGACAGCCCCGCCGCTGTCGCCTGTTCTGCAACTGCACGCGCACTTTCCACATCCACCGTTGAGCAATCGAGAAAGACCGCACCGGATTTCATCACGGGGATGATCTGATCCGCAACTGCACGCAAAATCGCTCCGTTGGGCAGCATGGTGATGACAACATCCGCGTCCGTCGCAGCCTCGGCGGCGGTCGGGGCCTTGGTCACGCCTTCAATCGACAAATCCGCCGTGTCAAAGCCCGCGACCGAGAAGCCTGCCTTGGCCAGATTGGCCGCCATAGGCCCGCCCATATTTCCCAAACCGATAAACCCGATTTTCATGGTGTCTTCCTCTTCCTCAAAACTCAGAGCGTTTTTGCCGAGCGGGATCAGCATCTTGCTGACGGCGACAGTGGGCACTTTCTTCAGATCATGCTGCCAGTTCGGGGTGCGATCCTTATCGATGATCTGGGCGCGTATACCCTCGATAAAGTCCCCGTGCTCCATCGCGCGATAGGTAAAACGATACTCCATCTCAAGCGCCTTGCGCATGGTCAGGTTTCGTCCCCGCAACCTGTGGATCATCTCGACCGTGCAAGCCATCGATAGAGGGGCGTTCCGCGACAGCTTCTTCAGCGCATCCTTGGCAAATCCACCTTCGTCATGTTCGAGATTGTTGACGATATCGCTAAGCGATTCACCGGCAAAATGCACATCAATTTCCGCTTGCAGGGCCAGCAGGGGTGCCTCGGGCGCATCCTGATAGGCCTGTTCAAGAATGGTGATGTCGCCCGAGGTTTCGAGCGCCTCGATCAGGGCAGGCCATTGGGTTTCAGGAATGAACCCATCCGCAAAGCCCACAGCCATCGCATCGCCCGCCGTCATCCGCGCCGCCGTCGTCCCGAGGTATTCGCCCAAGCGTCCCGGTGCGTTGGCCAGCACATAGCTGCCGCCGACATCAGGGATCAAACCGATCCCGCATTCTGGCATGGCAATCTGGCTGCTTTCACCCACGATCCGGTGTGATCCATGACAGCCGACACCGACGCCCCCCCCCATGGTGAAACCTTGCAGAAAACTGACAACGGGCTTGGCGTACTCCGCAATGCGGTTGTTCATGCGATATTCGTCAAACCAGAATTTGCGGCCATATGCATAGTCGCCTTTGGTTCCGGTGTCATACATCTCGGCAATATCGCCGCCCGCGCAAAAGGCTTTCTCGCCCTCAGCATCGATTATCACCAGCGCAACACTGTCGTCTTTGGCCCATACTTTCAGCGCCTCGTCGATCTGGAGGCACATCTGATAAGTCAGGGCGTTAAGAGCCTTTGGACGTTGCAGGGTGATGCGACCCGCGTGGCCGGTTTTGCGGATGGAAATGTCTGTCATTATCCCCGCTCCGCCAGCAATTGCCGTGCCACGATCATTCGCATGATCTCATTCGTGCCCTCAAGGATTTGGTGCACCCGCAAATCACGGACAATCTTTTCAATGCCGTAATCGGCCAAATAGCCATAGCCGCCATGCAGTTGCAGGCAGTCGTTAGCTACCTTGAACGCTGTATCCGTCACGAACCTCTTGGCCATGGCGCAGAATTTGGTCGCATCGGGCGCACCCGTGTCCAGCTTCCACGCGGCCTGACGCAGGAAGGTCCGTGCCGCCTGCAGTTCAATCTCCATATCCGCCAGCCGGAATTGCAGCGCCTGAAACTGGTCGATGGATTTACCAAAGGCTTTGCGTTCGCCCATATAGGTCAGCGTCTGGTTCAGTGCTTGCTGCGCTCCGCCCAAGGCCCCGGCCGAGATGTTCAGCCTGCCGCCATCAAGTCCGGCCATAGCGTAGGTGAACCCGCGCCCTTCGTCACCGATACGATTGGCCAAAGGAACCTCGCAGTTGTCGAATTGGACCTGCGCAGTTTCCTGCGAGTGCCACCCCATCTTGCGCTCTTTTGCGCCAAACGACAAACCTGTGGCGCCATCCTCGACAATCACGGTTGAAATCCCCTTGGGACCATCTTCGCCTGTGCGCACCATAACGACGTAGGCGTCCGAATAACCCCCACCGGAAATGAACGCTTTGGTGCCGTTGAGGACGTAATTCTCGTTGCTCTTCTCGGCCCGTGTTTTCAATGCAGCCGCGTCCGAGCCTGATCCCGGTTCCGTCAGGCAATAGCTGACGACTTTCTCCATGGTGCACATTTTCGGCAGCCATTCAGCTTTGAAGCTGTCGCTGGCGAATTTGTCGATCATGCCGCCGCACATGTTGTGGATTGACAGGAATGATCCGACCGAGGGGCAGGCCATAGCCAGAGCCTCAAACACCAAAGTGGCGTCCAGACGGGACAGACCCGAGCCGCCGTAGTCTTCGGACACATAAAGCCCGCCAAAGCCCAGCTCGCCGATTTCGGGCCACAGCTCTTTCGGGATTGTTCCCTCAGACTCCCATTTTTGCGCGTTGGGGGCGATGCGATCCTGCCCGAAAGCATAGGCCATGTCGAAAATGGCATTTTGTTCTTCTGTCAGGGCGAAATCCATGGGGCATCTCCGGTCTTCTGGCTGAATTGAACGCTCGTTTATTTCTCAAATGTTGCGAGAGTTTTGCAAGCAAAGCGTGGCGTCACAAACCTTCGGAAAATTCCCCGACGAGTGAGTCCACAACGGCCCTTAAGGCGGCCTGTTTGTCGCCGCCAGCTTGGAGCGTGCGCTTGTAGACGCGGCGCTGGCGATCGGCTGATGTTCCACCAGCGACGATGTCCTTGGCGCGGTTGACTTCGGCGACGCAATTGAGCGCCTCGGCGTCTTCGCCGATCAAGGCCAGCATTTCGTCAATCAGGTCAGACGCGGGCGTAACGGTGCGTGCACCGAAATCGATCAGGCCTTCGTTGATGCCATAGCGCTGTGCGCGCCAGCGATTTTCGCCAACAAGAAAGCGGTCATAGACCCGCCAACGCTGGTTGTTCTTTCGCAATCGCCACAGCATTCGCATGATGCATTGGGTGAGCGCGGCAAGCGTCAGGGCGTCCTCCATCCGTGGGGAGACGTCGCAAATGCGGTTCTCAAGCGTCTGAAACCGCGCTGAGGGTCGCAAATCCCACCAGATCTTGGTGCTGTCCTGAATCGCACCTGAATCGATTATCATCTGCACCGACCGCTCGTATTCGGACCAGCTTGAAAAGGCGGGCGGCAGGCCCGTGCGTGGAAGATTGTCAAAGACCGTTAGCCGGTAGCTGGCAAGGCCTGTATCCTCGCCGATCCAATAGGGCGACGATCCCGACAACGCGAGGAGATGCGGCAGGAAATAGGGGAATTGCGCCAGAAAATCGATCCGCGCTTCGTCGTTTTCGATACCGATATGAACGTGCTGACCGCAGATCAACATTCGTCTGGCAACCCCGGCAAGGTCGCGGGACAGGTCGTGATAGCGCGGATTGTCGGTGTGGGTTTGGCGGTGGTAATCGGCCGACGGGTGACACGAAGCGGCAATCGGTGCCATGCCGTATTTATGCGCCAAGTCGCGCACGCAGGTCCGCAAGCGGCGAAGATCATCGCGCGCCTCGCCAATGTCGCGGCAGACTTTGGTGCCGATCTCGATTTGGCATTGAAGGAATTCAGGGCTGACTTGCCCCTCAAGCTCGGCGCGGCAATCGTCCATCAGCGCATCGGGGGCTTCGCTCAACTCCAGAGTTTCAAGGTCAACGAGAAGATATTCCTCCTCGATCCCGAGTGTGAAGCTGGGTTCAAAAGCGCTCATGATCCTCTCCCTTTCGTTGAATGGTGACATTCAGACGGGTCAGAGGCAATCATTCAGACCAAGTTTATTTCTTTTGGCCAAAAATATCCCCGAGGGGGTGTGGGGGACCGGCAGTCCCCCACTTGCTCTCGATTAGTCCATGGCTTTGAAGTTAAATTCACCGCCGTCCTTGATGCCCGAAAACCAACGCGAGGTGACGGTCTTGGTGCGTGTGTAAAAACGGAACGCGTCCGGGCCGTATTGGTTCAGATCGCCAAACGACGACTTTTTCCAGCCACCAAAGGTGAAATAGGACAAGGGCACAGGGATCGGGAAGTTGATCCCGACCATGCCGACATTCACACGATGCGCAAAATCGCGCGCTGTGTCACCGTCTGCGGTGAAGATCGCTGTGCCGTTGCCATAGGGATTGTCCATGGTCAGTTTCAGCGCGTCTTCGTAGGTGTCCTTGCGCACCATCGACAGAACGGGGCCAAAGATTTCTTCTTTGTAGATGTCCATATCTTCGGTCACATTGTCGAACAGGGTTGGGCCAACGAAATAGCCGTCCTCATACCCCTGAAGCGAAAAGTCGCGTCCGTCGCGTACCAGCGTCGCGCCTTGGTCCGCGCCCGAGGTGATTAACCCCTTGATGCGGTCCTGCGCGACCTTGGTGATAACCGGACCAAAGTCGATGTCGTCTCCGGCGGTGTAGGGTCCGACTTTCAGCTTTTCGATGCGCGGGATCAGGCGCTCGACCAAGGCGTCGGCGGCCTCCTGACCCACGGGGACAGCGACCGAGATCGCCATGCAGCGTTCGCCTGCTGCGCCAAATCCGGCCCCCACAAGGGCGTCGGCTGCTTTGTCCATGTCAGCATCTGGCATGATAACCATGTGGTTCTTAGCGCCACCGAAGCACTGGGCACGTTTGCCGTTCGCCGTTGCTCGGGCATAAATATATTGGGCAATCGGCGTTGAGCCGACAAATCCAACCGCTTGAATGGTCTCATTGTCCAAAAGCGCGTCAACGGATTCCTTGTCGCCGTTGATAACCTGAAGCACGCCATCGGGCAGGCCGGCCTCTTTCAACAATTCCGCCAAGCGAAGCGCGGTCGAGGGGCAGCGCTCGGACGGTTTGAGAACCATGGCGTTGCCTGAAGAAATCGCGGGGGCCATTTTCCACAGTGGGATCATCGCCGGAAAGTTAAAGGGTGTGATCCCCGCAACGACGCCGAGCGGTTGACGTACAGAATAAAGATCGATGCCCGGACCGCCGTCGCCCATGAACTCGCCCTTAAGGTGGTTTGGAGCGCCCATGCAGACCTCGACAACCTCAAGACCACGCTGAACATCGCCCTTGGCGTCCGGCAGGGTTTTGCCGTGTTCGCGGCTGATAAGCTCGGCCAATTCGTCCATGTGCTCGTTGATAAGCGCGCCGAACTTCATCATCACGCGGGCGCGGCGCTGCGGGTTTGTGGCCCCCCAAGCGACCTGAGCCTCGGCGGCTTTGGCGACGATCGCGTCAACTTCTGCCTTTGAGGCGAGCGGCACCTGGGCCTGAACCTCGCCGGTGGCGGGGTTCATTACATCGGCAAATCGTCCGGTTGTACCGGCCACGTGTTCACCATTCACGAAGTGAGTTAGTTCGGTCATAATCAGTCTCCAATAGCTGCACGAACTCTAATCTTGCGAAAATCATTGAAAAAGAGGTAATATACCAAAAGGGTTTTGCATTATTGCAGGGGGTAAGAAAATGGATCCTCAATGGGATGATATGCGGATATTCTTGGCCGTCGCGCGAACCGAGAGTCTTTCGGGGGCGGGACGCGAGTTAAAGGTTGATCCAGCCACTGTTGGACGGCGTATCGCGCGGTTGGAAGAAGCCTTTGGAACACCGCTTTTTGCCAAATCACCGCAGGGCTATGCGCCGACAGACGCGGGCCAGCGCTTGCTGTCTCATGCTGAACAAGCCGAGCAGGCGATGGAGGGTGCGGTTGAAGAACTGGCAGGCAAATCGGGCAAACTGTCAGGGCAAATCAGGATTGGGGCGCCAGATGGCTGTGCGAATTTCATCTTACCGCAGGTCTGCGCCAAAATATCCGAGGACAACCCGGATTTGGACATCCAGATTGTCGCCCTGCCAAGGGTGATAAACCTGACCAAACGCGAGGCGGATATGGCCATTGGTGTTAGTCAGCCAACCGCCGGTCGCCTCAGCGTTCAAAAGATCACGGATTATTCGCTCAGCCTTGTTGGCGCGCGCAGTTACTTGCGCAACCACGATCCGATTGAGCGTCTTGAGGATCTCAAAGGCCACAAGATGATCGGGTATATTCCTGACATGATATTTGACAAGGAACTTGATTATCTGTCTGAAACCGGAATGGATCGGGTTTCGTTGGCGTCAAACTCGGTTTCGGTTCAAATGGCCTGGATACGTCAGGGAATTGGTCTTGGGATCGTTCATAATTTCGCCATTTCTCCGTTTATCCGCCGATTTGTGCGCCTGTTGCCGGATGAACTGAATCTTGTACGCTCTTTTTACTTGATCCGGCATCAGGATGACCGCCGTCTTGAGCGTATGAACCGCTTTTCCGAGGCATTGGTGGCCGGTATTCGTGAAGAAGTGCAAAGACTCGAGTCGGCAACTTGACATTGACCGATCATTGCGGCGAAGTTGGAGATATTGAAATATAATTACGGAGAAGAATTCATGCTCGTGCAACAAATTTTGAAGTCCAAGGGTATAACCGGGGTCATTTCAGTCGAGCCGAGCACACAGCTTTCCGAAGTCGCGTCACTGTTGGCCGAAAAGCATATCGGCGGTCTGATTGTCTCGTCTGACGGTAAAAAGGCCGAAGGAATCATCTCGGAACGCGACATTGTTCGTGTGATGGCGCAGCGCGGCGCGAGTTGCTTTGAAGTGCCCGTCGGCGAGGTGATGACCAAAGACCTGAAAACCTGCGCTCTGGACGATACCGCCGACGCCATCATGCAACGTATGACAGACGGTCGCTTCCGCCATATGCCCGTTGAGGAAAACGGCGAAATGGTCGGCATGGTCACCATTGGCGATCTCGTCAAAGCCCGCTTGTCCGAGCTTTCGATGGAAAAAGAAGCGCTTCAGGGCATGATTATGGGTCACTGACGCCACGCGGAAACAACTTTCTGCACCTGCATCTTGCAATTCGGGGGGCAATAATGTTGCCTGCCGAAAAGATGGGAACGGAGTGATCTATGCGTGTCGGACTTTATCCTGGGACTTTCGACCCAGTGACCCTTGGACATTTGGACATTATTCGACGCGGCGCGTTGCTGGTGGATCGGCTGGTGATCGGGGTTGCGATCAACCGCGACAAGGGGCCTTTGTTTTCGCTGGAAGAACGCGTGGCGATGTTGGAAAGCGAATGTGTTGAGCTTTCCAAAGACACAGGCACCGAGATCGTTGTGCATCCGTTTGAAAATCTGCTGATCGATTGCGCACGCGATGTCGGGGCGCAGATGATTGTGCGTGGATTGCGGGCTGTTTCGGATTTTGAATATGAATTTCAAATGGTTGGCATGAACCGCGTTCTCGACAGCTCAATTGAAACTGTCTTTCTGATGGCCGAGACAAAGCATCAGGCGATTGCCTCAAAACTCGTCAAGGAAATCGCCCGATTGAACGGCGACGTGACCAGCTTTGTCACCCCCGCGGTCGCGGAAGCGTTGCAGGATCGTTTGAACACAAAGTAATGCCCGGGGCTGCTTGGCGCGCGCTGGGCAGAACCGAATTTAAACCAGTTTGCCCATCGCCACAGCTGTATCCGCCATGCGGTTCGAAAAGCCCCATTCGTTGTCGTACCATGCCAGAATGCGGCACATGTTGCCGTCCATGACCTTGGTTTGGTCGGTAGCATAGATCGAGCTGTGCGGGTCGTGGTTGAAATCCATCGAGACCAGTTTGTGATCCGTAACGCCCAAAACACCGGCAAGTTCATTTGCAGCCGCGGCGTGCACCGCAGCGTTGAGTTCCTCGACCGTTGTATCACGCTCGGCTTCGAAGGTGAGATCGACGACCGAAACATTGGGTGTGGGCACGCGGATCGCGACGCCGTCCAATTTGCCGTTCAGTTCCGGCAACACCAAGCCAACGGCCTTTGCAGCACCGGTTGAGGTCGGGATCATCGACATCGCCGCTGCACGCGCGCGGTAAAGGTCAGAGTGCATTGTATCGAGCGTTGGCTGATCGCCGGTGTAGCTGTGGATCGTGGTCATGAAACCGCGCTTGATGCCAACGGCCTTGTTCAAAACATGCGCGACAGGTGCAAGGCAGTTTGTCGTGCAGGACGCGTTCGAAACAACAAGATCATCCGCCGTCAGCGTGTCGTCGTTGACACCAAACACGATGGTTTTGTCCGCACCGCTTGAAGGCGCCGAGACCAAAACGCGTGTCGATCCGTTTTCAAGGTGAATTGCGGCCTTGTCGCGTGCCGTAAAGATACCGGTGCATTCCATGGCAACGTCAACGTCTGCCCAGGGAAGTTCGGCGGGATTGCGAATTGCGGTCACCTTGATCGGGCCACGGCCAACGTCGATCGTATCTTCGGTGGTTTTCACCTCGACAGGGAAACGGCCATGCACGCTGTCGTATTGCAGCAAATGTGCGTTCGTTTCGACCGGTCCGAGATCGTTGATCGCGACCACTTCGATGTCGGTGCGACCGGATTCAATGATCGCCCGCAGAATGTTTCGCCCAATGCGGCCAAACCCATTAATTCCAACTTTGACGGTCATTTTGCTTTCCCTTCAAGGCGCAGTTAGCGCTAACAGTGATGTTGGCGCTAACATCCCCATTTTGGGCTGAAGGTCAAGGGTAAACTGCCCAGAATTTCAGGATGCTCAGCGCCAAATGGCGATGTATTCGATCAGGTCAACCAGCTTCTTTGTCCAGAAGATCGTATAATACCAGTCAAAATACAGCAAATCCACGCCCGCTGCGATCACAAGGATGGCACCAAAGTAAAGGGCGAGGGTATTGGTCATCTGCGGGTGCCTATTGTGCCAGTGCGGTTTTCAGCGAAGTCTCCAGTGCATGAACATCATTTTCAACCTTGAAATAGCTAAGAAGCGAGTGATCCGCAAAACCTCCGCCCGTGACGCTGTCCAAAAGGCCAAGCAAACCGTCCCAATACCCTTGCGTGTTCAGCACGAAAATCGGCTTGTCGTGCAGCCCCAATTGCCGCCATGTAAGGACTTCAAAAAACTCGTCCATGGTTCCCGCGCCACCTGGCAGAATTACAATCGCGTCTGAATTCATGAACATCACTTTTTTGCGCTCATGCATGTTTTCCGTGACGATGAACCGCGTGAGATCGGTTTTGCCGACTTCTTTCTTTAGCAAGTGAGTCGGAATGACACCAAAGGTGTCCGCTCCGCTGTCTTGTGCTGCGCGCGCGACGGCCCCCATCAACCCAATGTCGCCCGCACCATAGACCAGACGCCAGTTGTTTTCGGCGAACGTTGCCCCGAATTTCGTTGCGTCCAGCATGTAGTCTGGGTGATCGCCGGTGCGTGATCCGCAAAAGACACAAATTGAGGCCTGTTTCATAAATTTTCCTGCTGAAATGGTCAGGGGGCTTTTGACCTCTGATACCCGCGTTGATACTGTCCCTCAACCGCCAAGTCTGTGGCGCAATGAAAGTTAGACAAAAGAATGTTCGGAAAACTCGGGTTGTATCGAACGGTCGCCATTGGCGCGATCGTCGTCGGGGTCGCTGGTTGGGCGGTTTATTCTCAAACAAATTGGTTTCGGCCAGCGCCTATCGTTGAGGCTGCGGACGGCCCCTTGGCCGTTGCGGGCAGTGATGTTGACGACGACGCTCAGACCGAGGATGAAGCAACCGAAGACGCAGATACCGACGAACCCGCGGCTGACATTGAGCAGACGGAGCGCGCGGAAGACGCTGAGGATTCTTCTGACGCGGATGACGCCGAGGATGCCTCGGACGACGCTGAAGCGGACGAAGCCGACACTGATGTTGCTGTCGATCCTGATACGGATCAAAACGATGACGCCGACGCAGAGATTGCCGATTTCCCGACCCCGACCTTTGATGTTGTCCGCGTAGAAAGCGACGGCATGACAGTTGTCGCGGGCAGGGGACCGGCGGGTTGGGCCGTGTCGATCCTTGTCGATGGCGCGGTTGTTGAAACAGTCGAGATCGACGCCACGGGTCAATTCGTGGCAATCCTTGATATAGGCGAAAGCGAAACGGCGCGGGTTGTCACGCTGAGTGCGAAAAATGCCGACCAAATTCTTTTGTCCGATGCACAGGTCATCATCGCGCCCGTGGTGCGTCAGGTTGAAGTGACCGAGGACGCGGAACCCGCCGCCGAGGATACGCAAACGCCAGAGGCAAGCGAGCCGGAAGAGCAGCCCGCGCCGGTCGTGGTTGCCGATGACGCTGAAATTGAATCTCAGGAGGCTGAGGCCGTGGCGGAGGACGCAGCGGAGACTGATGTCGTGGCAGAGGCTGAGTCCGAGGCCGACACGGCGGCGGTCGAAGAAAGCGACGCCGACACGGTTATCGCGGAAGGTCTCTCGGCGGTTGAAGATGCTGTCGAGGAGATGGCCGACGCGGTGGTTGACGCAATCGAGACTGTTGAAGCAGCAACGGACATGCCAGCCACTGAGCCAGAAGCCGATATGGCGGAAACGGATGAAGCTGAGGCAATGGAACCTCAGCCTGCACCAAGCTCGGATGTCGTCGAGGTTGCGACCGAAGAAGCCGCTCCTGCGGGTGATGAAGCCGCTCCTGCGGGTGATGAAGCCGTCGAGGTCGATGAGCCTATGGCGGACACGGCCTCTGCCCCGGCGACACCTGAGGAGACGCAACCGGCACAGGTTGAAGATGTCGTTGAAGACGAACCAGCGCCCGTCGAAGTCGTCGAAGATGCGGCCCCAGCCGTTATCTTGGTGGAAAACGACGGCGTGACGGTTCTGCAATCGTCCTCAAACGTCCCACAGGTTTTGGATCAGCTGTCTATCGCAGCGATTTCCTATTCCGACGATGGAGAGGTTCAGATTTCAGGGTTTAGTCCGGCGGGTTTCCTGCGGGTTTACCTCAACAACGTCCAGATAACGGTTTTGGAAGTGCCTGAGCCGGGTCAGTGGCAGGCCGAATTGGCTGATGTCGCACCGGGCGTCTATACGTTGCGGGTCGATCAGGTCGATGCGCAGGGGCAGGTTGTCAGCCGTGTCGAAACGCCGTTCCAGCGCGAAGAGCCTGAAAAGGTTGCTGAAGCCGCGCAATCGCGCAAGCCTCTGGTGTCGGTTGAAGTGGTTCAGCCGGGGTCCACGTTGTGGGCAATTTCACGCGAAACCTACGGCAGCGGTGTGCTTTACGTGAACATTTTTGAGGCCAACAAAGAGCAGATTCGCAATCCGCATCTCATCTACCCCGGTCAGATCTTTGAGCTTCCCGCCCCCCCCGGTGCCAAGAAAAAGACGCGCAGCTCTGGTCAATAAGAGGGTCAACACATAGATAAAGGCGAACCTTCGGGTTCGCTTTTCAATTTTGGGGGACGGCAGTATGGCAAGTTGGGTCACGGCCAGCGAAGAAGAAATTTCACGCCAGCGTGGATCGGGTGCGCGCACCATCCGCAAAGTTCTTCCCTATCTTTGGCCCGAGGGTCAATTCTGGGTGAAATGGCGCGTTGTGCTGGCAATGGTGTTCCTGCTGCTGGCAAAAATCGTCGCGGCGGTGACGCCGTTCCTTTTCGGACAGTCGGTAGATGCGCTCTCGGACACGGGGACCTCGGACTTTGTGCTGGGCGCCGTTGGTCTGACGCTGGCCTATGGTGGCACGCGGCTTATGGCGGTGTTGTTCCAACAATTGCGCGATTCCGTGTTTGCCCGTGTCGGGCAGCGCGCCCTTCGACGCGTTGCGCTTGAGACCTTCACGCATATCCATAACCTATCGATGCGCTATCACATCAATCGCAAGACCGGTGGCCTCAGCCGCATTATCGAGCGCGGTGTCAAAGGCGTCGAATTCCTCTTGCGCTTTATGCTGTTCAACCTTGGCCCATTGATCTTTGAGCTGCTTGTTGTTGCCGGTATTCTGGCGGTCAGCCTTGGTCTGTCTTATCTGGCGGTGATCGTTGCGACCATCGCGATCTATGTCTGGTTCACCTTTCGGGTCACCGAATGGCGCGTGCAAATTCGCCGCCGCATGAACCAACAGGACACGGACGCCAACCAAAAGGCCATCGACAGCCTGTTGAATTTCGAAACCGTCAAGTATTTCGGCGCCGAGGCCCGCGAAGCGGAGCGCTACGATCAATCGATGCGCGGCTACGAGAAAAACGCGATTATCACCGCACAGTCACTGGCTTTCCTGAATGGCGGTCAGGCCTTTATTATTACCGCTGGTTTGATTGGCGTCATGGTCATGGCGGCCCTTGGGGTTCAAAACGGGGTTTTGAGCGTTGGCGATTTCGTTATGGTCAACGCTTACATGATCCAGATCACGCTGCCTTTGGGCTTTCTCGGGACGGTTTACCGCGAAATTCGCCAGGCGCTTGTGGATATGGGCGAGATGTTTGATCTTCTTGAGCAACCCGCCGAGATCACCGACAAGCCAAATGCGCCTGACATCAAAGTGTCCTCGGGTAAGGTGTCACTTGAGAACCTGCATTTTGGATATTCGAGCGATCGGCCGATCCTGAAAGGGGTTTCGCTTGAGGTCGAAAGCGGGAAGACGGTTGCGATTGTCGGGCCGTCGGGGTCGGGCAAATCGACGATTGGCCGCTTGCTGTTTCGGTTTTATGACGTCACCGAAGGGGCGCTTAAAATCGACGGGCAGGATGTGCGGGACGTGACGCAAGACAGCTTGCACCACTCTATCGGAGTCGTCCCGCAGGACACGGTGCTGTTCAACGATACCATTCGCTACAACATCGCTTATGGTAAAGCAGGCGCGACAGATGAGGACGTTATCGAAGCTGCCAAGGCCGCTCAAATCCATGATTTCGTTCTGTCACTGCCGGATGGCTATGACACCACCGTGGGTGAACGCGGGCTTAAGCTGTCGGGTGGCGAAAAGCAGCGTGTCGGCATTGCGCGGACATTGCTGAAAAACCCTCCGATCCTGTTGCTCGACGAGGCGACTTCAGCGCTGGACACCGAGACTGAACACGAGATCAAAGAGGCCCTTGGACGGGCCGCTGAGGGGCGGACCGTTTTGACGATTGCGCACCGTTTGTCGACGATCGTTGAGGCCGACGAGATCGTTGTGCTTGAGGATGGTCTCATTGCTGAGCGCGGAAACCACGAGGCCTTGTTGGCAAAAGATGGCCGCTATGCCGCGCTGTGGCATATGCAGCTTTCCGAGAACGAAACCGAGACGGGCGTCGCTGCCGAGTGACCGCGGTCGCGCACGAAATTTGAAAAGGGTCGGTTGTCGCCGACCCTTTTTCCTTGGCTTAGCGCTATTTAAGGGCGCAGAAAACCTCGGTTCTGACGTCTTCGGGGGCAACGGTTTCGGGATCATCAACGTAGATTTCCCAGATTGGCATGGCCACTTCCATGCCGTTTTCAGCAATATGCGCCCACATGGCTTTGTGCGTTTCACTGAGATTGTCGTAAGCGCCAATGTGGGTCGTTGTCAGCACGTCACCAGCCGGCAGTTCGCCCGCTTTTATGTTGCCACTGGCCTTGGCGGCATCGTCCGCCGAGACGATCACACCGCCCTGAAAGCGCAAGATTTTCGGGTCCATGCCTGTGTAAACAGACATCGGCATGGCAAGGGGCGTCAGCCCATTTTGGCCGACAAAGCCGAACACCTCGCCAAATGCCGAGCCCATGGCAGGACCGATCTCAGGTCCATAAGGCACTTCGCGTTCAACGTAGATATAGGATTGGGCGGGTAAAGATTTCTTTTCAAATGACATTGTGATCTCCTGTTGCTGCGATAGAGGTTAGCATGATCGCTCGCGCCGCCAAAGTTCGATCCTGAGACAAACAAAAACGGCCCTGACGCATGTCAGAGCCGTTTCGCGTCACCGGACAAAAAGTCAGGTGAAATTCAAAAAGACCAAGTCTTAGTTCTTTTCTTTGTCGACCATTTTGCCAGCCGAAATCCATGGCATCATGCCACGCAGTTTCGCACCGGTTTCTTCGATCATATGCTCGTCGTTTGCGCGACGTGAGGCTTTGATCGTTGGCTGACCAACAGCGTTTTCAAGCATGAAGTCACGCACGAATTTGCCCTGCTGGATGTCCGCAAGAACCTCTTTCATGCGGGCCTTGGTTTCGTCGTACTTCAGGATGCGCGGTCCGGTGACATACTGACCGTATTCCGCCGTGTTCGAGATCGAGTAATCCATGTTGGCGATGCCGCCTTCGTAGATCAGGTCCACGATCAGTTTCACTTCGTGAAGGCACTCAAAGTAAGCCATCTCTGGGGCATAGCCCGCTTCCACGAGGGTTTCGAAACCGCAACGGATCAACTCAACCAAGCCACCGCAAAGCACGGCCTGTTCGCCGAACAGATCGGTCTCGCACTCTTCGCGGAAGTTGGTTTCGATGATGCCCGAGCGACCGCCACCGATGGCCGAGCAATAGGACAAACCGATTTCCAGCGCGCGGCCAGATGCGTCGTTGTCAATCGCAACAAGACAGGGCACGCCGCCGCCTTTGGTGTATTCGCCACGTACGGTGTGGCCGGGGCCTTTGGGGGCCATCATGATGACGTCAACGCCAGGCTTAGGCTCGATCAGGCCGAAGTGGACGTTAAGGCCATGTGCAAACGCAATCGCGGCACCTTCACGGATGTTGTCGTGGACGTATTTCTTGTAGGTTTCTGCCTGAAGTTCGTCAGGCATTGTGAACATGATGACGTCGCACCAAGCGGCCGCTTCAGCGATGCCCATAACCTTGAGGCCTTCACCTTCGGCTTTTTTGGCAGAGGGCGAACCTTCGCGCAGAGCAACAACAACGTTTTTCGCGCCGCTGTCGCGCAAGTTAAGCGCGTGGGCGTGGCCCTGTGAGCCGTAGCCAAGGATGGCGACGTTCATGTCTTTGATAAGGTTAATATCGCAATCGCGGTCATAATATACGCGCATGGGGAATTCCTTTCCGGTTGAACTGTAGCGTTTCTATCGGTGATGTTTCACGAATTCGATTGCGTTTTGTATGAGTATTTATCAGAAAGATGAAATATCATTCGTGATATGGCGAAATGTGAGTGAAATCATGCTTGATGATTTGGACAGACGGATTCTTCGGCATTATCAGGCGGACCCATCGCTTAGCGCGGCCGAGCTTGCCGAGAGATGTCGGATGACGGCAGCAACCTGTTGGCGGCGGGTCGAGAAAATGCAGGAAACGGGGGTCATTCAGGGGCAACAGGCCGTGATCGACTGGACGGCCTTGGGTTACGCGGTCGAGGTGTCGTTGCGGATCACGTTGGACAAGACCCAGGCTCGGGCGTTTGACGAGTTTCTGGCGGCCAGCCGCGAAGTGGCCGAGGTGGTCGAGATTCAAACCTTTTTGGGGCGTGTCGATGTGCGGCTGTCGGTGATCGCGCGCGATATGCAGCATTACCAAGGGCTTTATCGGGATCGCATTCTGACCCTACCGCATATAGCGGATATTGAGGCGTTGATGCATATCGCGCGGGTAAAATCTGACGAGGGCCTGCCAGTATGATTGCGCTGGATGTCATCGACCGCAAAATCCTGCGGTTGCTTGTTGGCGATGCGACGCAAAGCGCCAGTGCCGTCGGTCGCAAACTCGGCCTATCGCAACCCGCGACCTGGCGGCGGATCAAGCGCTTGCAAGACGGGGGCGTAATCCGGGGACGTAGATTGCGGCTTGATGCGGAAAAGCTCGGGTTTGGGGTGACTGTGTTCCTTGGTGTCAAACTTGCCCGCAAGGGTCAGATCAGCCTCGAAGACTTTGAGCGCGCGGTCTCGGGGATTCCCGAGGTGCAGTCAGTTGAGCATGTTCTTGGGCTTTACGACTATCGCCTGCGCGTGGTGGCGCGCGATATCTCGGATTTTGAGCGGGTGCTTCGGCGGCGCATCATGACCCTGCCCGGGGCCGGGGATGTTGAGGCGAACGTTCTGCTCAGCGAGGAACGACGTCCCGGCCCAATCGGGTGATGCGCATACGAAGGTAGACTTTGCCTTTCCCCTTTGCTTTCGCTAACCATTTCTGAAACTTGAATGCTTAGGAGGGCCCGATGGCTGCACTTTTAGACAACGTCGATCCGGATGGAATGCTGGAATACTCGGTGGTTTTCACGGATCGCTCTCTCAATCACATGTCGATGCAATTTCGCCAGGTGATGCTGGATATCAACGAGATGCTGAAAGAGGTCTACAACGCCGACGCGGTGGCCATCGTTCCGGGGGGCGGGACTTACGCGATGGAGGCGGTGGCGCGTCAGTTCGCAAGTGGTGCTCATGCCTTGGTGGTGCGCAACGGGTTCTTTTCGTTCCGGTGGAGCCAAATTTTCGATGCGGGTGGGTTTGCGGATCAAGTGACGGTCTGCAAAGCCCGTCAAGCTGGCAACGACCCCGAAACCCCCTTTGCGCCCGCGCCGATTGCCGATGTGGTCGCTGAAATCCGCGCTTCAAAGCCCGATGTGGTGTTTGCCCCGCATGTCGAGACAGCGGCAGGATTGATCCTGCCCGACGACTATATCAAAGCCCTCGCGGATGCGGCGCATGAGGTTGGGGCGCTGGTGGTTCTCGATTGTATTGCCTCGGGGACGGTCTGGGTAGATATGCAGGCCACGGGGGTCGATGTTTTGATTTCGGCACCGCAAAAGGGATGGTCCGCGTCACCGTCTGCGGGGCTCGTGATGATGAACACGCGCGCGGCGGCTCGATTGGCCGAAACCACAAGCAGCAGCTTTGCGATCGACCTGAAGAAATGGCGGACGATCATGGAAGCCTATGAAGGCGGCGGCCATGCCTATCATGCCACCATGCCGACAGACGCGTTGAAAGCGTTCCGCGACACGATGCTTGAGACCCGCACTTATGGTTTTGACAAGCTGAAACAGGCGCAATGGGCCTTGGGTAATGGCGTGCGGGCTATGTTGGCTGAAAAGGGTGTAAAATCAGTTGCCGCCGAAGGATTTGGCGCCCCCGGTGTTGTGGTCAGCTATACACGCGACCCAGCGATCCAAAACGGCAGCAAGTTTGCCGCAGAAGGGATGCAGACCGCAGCAGGGGTGCCGCTGCAATGCGATGAACCGGCTGGCTTTTCGACATTCCGTCTGGGATTGTTCGGCTTGGACAAGCTCTATGACGTTGATGGGGCGATGGCGCGATTGAAAACGATTTTGGACAAGGTTCTGTAGGGGGTTAGCCCCTGACACCCAGCCCCATTTGCATCAGCGTTTTACGCACCGGCGCCAGCGAATAAAGCGCGTTCAATCCAGCGGCGCGAACATCTCTGAGGGGCTGCTTTTCAGCCATTGAAGCGCGGTTAAGTAGGTCGATTCCGGTGACGCGGGTTTGAACCTCGCCGTGGCGGGCCTTGTGGTAGCTGTCGAGCATTTTTTGGCCGCCCAAATCGGATCGGTTGGCGGTGGCCAAATCAAGCAGGGTGGAGAGATCACCCAAGCTCATGTTCAGGCCCTGAGCGCCGATGGGGGGCACCACATGGGCGGCTTCGGCCAAAAGGGCGACGCGCTCGGCGGTCATGCGCTGCGCAACTTGGCTGATGATCGGCCATACGGTTCTGCGGGAGGCAAGGGTTAGCGGGCCGAAAAGCCCGCAGGACCGGGCGTTCATCGCGCTTTCGAAGTCTTCGGTCGCAAGATTGGCGAGGCGGTCCACCTCGGGGCCGGTTTCCATCCAAACGATCGCAGATGAGTTTTTGCCTTGGTAGTCGGGCAAGGGCACAAGGGTGAATGGCCCGCCTGAGCGGTGGATTTCGGTCGAGACATTCTCGTGCGGTTTGGGATGCGTGACCGCAAAGGCGAGCGCTTTTTGCCCGTAGCGCATGGTTTTCACCTCAATGCCCGCGGCCTCGCGAATCCGAGAGGCGCGCCCGTCAGCTGCAACAACCAGCTTGCAGCGAACTTGGCTGCCATCCGTCAAACCGACACGGGCTTCTTGTGTGCGGGTGAATAAAGAACGCGATCCAACCCCTTGACGAAAATCAACATTTGGCATGTTTTTCAGGAAGGCTAGCAATTCTCGCCGCAGCAGCCAGTTGGGCAAGTTCCAGCCGAATGGTTTCTCGGAAATCTCATTGGCGTGGAATTCTTTGACCAACCGCGGTTCTTCCACTTGGCCGCCGGCATCGACAATCCGCATTGTTTGCAACGCCGCCGCGTGGGGCGCATAGCGGTCCCAAAGCCCTATGCTTTGCAGCAGGGATTGTGAGGGTTGCAAGAAGGCCGTTGTGCGAAGATCTGACCCTTGCGCATCGCGTTCGGTCACGGGGGGTGTGGGATCGACGCAAATGACGTCAAAGCCACGTGCGCCAAAGGCCGCGGCCGCCGTTAAGCCTGCGATGCCGCCGCCGGAAACCAAAATGTCAGCGTTTATTGCTTCGCTCATTTACGTCTCCGGTGTTCGTGATGGCCAGATCATGTTCGACATGACGCCTGTTTAGTTACAGCAAGCGGTCAAGGAAAGCTGATAGGTCATTGGTGTGGTGGTGGATGTGATCTGCATCAATTGGCGCGTCGGCGACGTGGACGGTTTTCATGCCCATGGCGTGCGGGGCCTCAAGATTGCGGTGGTCGTCTTCGAATATTGCGGCCTTTTTTGCCGTGACTCCGTCTTTTGCAAAAACCGTTTCAAAGGCTTTGGCCTCGGGTTTGGGCAGAAAATCAGCCGATTCCACGCCGTAAATCGCATCGAATGGTGCCTTGATGCCGCGCGCTTCGAGAACCCGTTCGGCGTAAGGGATCGATCCATTCGTGTAGACGATCTTGCGCCCCGGTAGGGTTGCGATCTGCGCGGCCAGTCGGTCGTCAACGCTGAGCCCCGAGAAATCGATGTCGTGCACCGTTGTCAGATAGGGGGTCGGATCAACGTCGTGTTCGCGCATGAGGCCTGCCAGTGTGGTGCCGTATTTCTGCCAATAGGCCACGCGCAAATGATTGGCTTCGGGCCGCGCAATGCCAAGCGCGTCCATCACATATTGCGTCATGCGCACCTCAATCTGATCGAACAGGCGAACGGACGGTGGGTAGAGCGTATTGTCCAGGTCAAAGACCCAGAATTCGACATGAGAAAATGCATTCCGTGGCATGTGCGCACGCTATTGCTTCCAGATAGGCTTATTCAAGGGCAAAGTCTTGATTGCTATGCGCCCAACACCCTAGTGTCGTCGCAAAATGACGGGGAAATGCAACGATGGTCGATTCACGACAAAACCAGAAAGACGCCTATACGCTGATACTCGAGGCGATTGACGTGGGCACCTACAAGCCCGGGGATCGCTTGGTCGAAAGCGATTTGGCGGACCGGTTTGGCGTCTCGCGCACCCCGATCCGCGAGGCGCTTCAGCGGCTTGAAACGCAGTCTCTGTTGACGCGCGACGGGCGCAGTCTGATCGTGGCCGCGTTGGACCATAACCAGTTGTCCGAGCTTTATGTCGTGCGTTCGGAACTTGAGGCGTTGGCGGCGCGGCTGGCGTCGAACCATGCGACGATTGAAGAAAAGAACATCCTGAGGGATCTGGTCGAGCAGGACCGCGAGCATCTTGGCGATCCGGTGACCTTGGCGCGCACGAACCGGCGGTTTCACAAGATGATCCATCTTGCCTCGCACAATCGCTACCTCGTTCAGCAATTGGATTTGGTGTATCGCACGATGGCGCTTATGGCGACGACCTCATTGGCGGCCGAGGGGCGGGACGAAACCGCTTTGGACGAGCACGACCAGATCGTGACGGCGATTGAGAATTCGGATGGCGATGCTGCCTATGCGGCGCTCAAGGCGCATATCTCGACCGCTTTTGTGACGCGTCTTCGCGCCGAAGCCGAGAGTGATACGCTTTAGTCCGGCTTCAGGCTATGGCCATGGTCGGTCTTGTCCCAAAAAACCGGCGCGCGAAAAAACTCCCACAAGGCTTTCAGTCCTGCTGGAACGGCGAGCAGAAAATAGAGGCTCATCGTCGGGATCCACGGCAACAGGAACCGCCGATTCGCGCGGATGCATGCCAGCCCGAGGATGACCATTCCCACCACCTCAACCATCAGGAATGACAGGGCCGTTACCGCGACAAGGCCCGGTGGGACGGCGTTGAAAAAGGCGTGGTTTATGCCGAAATAGACCAGCCAAAAGGACCAGAGCAGCGGTGCCGTCATGAAATGCAGAATTGTTCCAAGAAACAGGATCTGAAAGGCCAGAAAACCACCGATTCCGAGACCACGCATCAGGCCGAGCGGCTGGCGCATATGGGCCCAATAGGTCACCATATATCCCTTAATCCACCGCGAGCGTTGTCGAATCCAGCGCCAGCCATGGCAGTTGGCCTCTTCTCCGGTGATCGAATCGACAAGGTGGGTTCGATAGCCGGCACGGTGCAGTCTTAGCCCCAGATCGGCGTCCTCGGTCACATTATAGGCGTCCCAGCCGTGCATTTTGTCGATCGCGGATCGTTTCAAGAAAAGCGTTGTGCCGCCCAGAGGAACCGGCAGGCCCAACCGCGCCAGTCCAGGCAGAATAATCCGAAACCATCCGGCGTAATCCATCGTGAAACATCGCGCCAACCAGTTTTGTCGCGGGTTGTAGAATTGCAGTATCCCTTGCAGGCAGGCGACCTCAGGGCCTGAGGTTTTGAATTGCGCAATCACCCTTTCGATCTGGTCAGGCGCGGGCATGTCTTCGGCGTCGTAGATACCGATGATGTCGCCCCGGCAGAATTTATAGGCATGGTTCAAGGCGCGCGGTTTGGTCTTTGGCTGCCCTTCGGGGACGAACACGGGTTTCATCCAATTTGGCAGCTCGGCGTCTTCTATGGCGTTGCGGGTCGTGGTGTCGTTTTCTTCAATTACCAAAAGGATTTCCAGCAGCGGTTTTGGGTAGCTGAGGCGTGAGAGACGTTCAATCAAAGCCTCGGCAATGTCTGGTTCGCGGTGCAAAGGAACCATGATCGAAACAACCGGGTGAACAGGCAGATCATCTGCGGGTTTGGATGCCTCGCGCGCGGGCAGGACATGTGAAAATAGCGCCAAGGTTTTTAAAGCGGCGGACGAGAGGGACAGGGTGATCGATAGGATTGTCAAACTCACCAAAACCTGAGCGGGCCAAACAACCGTCAATGACAAAAGCAACAGCACGACCAAGGCCCCGACAACGCTGCGGCGTCGCGTGTTTTCGGCCAAGCCGCGACAGCTTTCGGATTTGGGAATGTCATGCGCAGCGCGATCCGCCAATTCCGTCGAAAAGGCAGCCTGGATTGCCGCGTCAACCTCAGCCGGAGAGCTGATGACCGGGGTGACAAGGCCAAACTGGTCTTCCAGGTCAGCATAGGCTGCATTGAAATCACCCAGATCGCTGGCGGCAACACGCAAAACACCATCCACGATCCCGAACGGTATCACCCTGTGGCGCAAGCAAAAATCAAGACCGATGGCCCCAAGAAGGTCACGATCGAGGCATCCGAGGTTGCGTTGGCGCGGTTTTTCCCATTGCAGCGCGAGGTGGTCGTATAAATCGACCTCAGACAATCGACCTTGGGCCAAAAGGGCCTTGCCGAGCGAGATGTTCAGCCCTTTGTGAAGCGACAGCCCGTCAAGCAGATCGGCCACAGAAATCACGCCCGAGGCAAGCAATTGCTGACCCAACGGAATACGATCAGGCGTGGGGTTGCGTTCGCCGAGACGTCGAAAATGGGATGTGACTTGGTTCATCTACCTGCCCGAAGTGACTACGGGCAGGGTGGCTAAACACCGTTAAAAAACGGATAAGAATTAAGCGTTTGCGGCCATTGCGTCGGCGAAGCGTTCGAACAGATAGAAGCTGTCCTGCGGGCCGGGGCTGGCCTCGGGGTGGTGCTGAACGCTGAACACGGGGCGATCGGTCATGCGAATGCCGCAGTTTGAACCGTCAAACAGCGACACGTGGCTTTCTTCAACGCCCTCAGGCAGGGTTTGTGCATCAACCGCGAAACCGTGGTTCATCGAGGTGATTTCGACCTTGCCGGTTGTGTGGTCTTTGACCGGATGGTTCGCGCCGTGATGGCCGTGGTTCATCTTGATCGTTTGCGCGCCCAAGGCCAAAGCAAGCATTTGGTGTCCAAGACAAATGCCGAAGATTGGAAGATCAGTATCGTTCAGGATCGATTTTATCATCGGCACGGCATATTCGCCGGTCGCCGCCGGATCGCCGGGGCCATTTGACAGGAAAACTCCGTCTGGATTATGGCCCAGAACGTCTTCGGCCGTTGCCGAGGCTGGCAGGACTGTGACGTCACACCCAGCGCTTGCAAGACAGCGTAGAATGTTGCGTTTGGCACCGTAGTCGATGGCAACGACTTTGTGTTTTGGCGCGTCCTGACGGGGATAGCCATCGGGCCATGCCCACCGCATCTCGTCCCACCGATAGGACTGTGCGCAGGTCACTTCCTTGGCCAAATCCAGCCCCTCAAGCCCCGAAAATGCGCGGGCTTGTGCCACAAGCGCCTCGATTTCGAAATTTCCGTCGGGATCATGTGCAAGCGCCACATGCGGCGCACCCTGCTGCCTGATCGCCCGTGTCAGGCGCCGCGTGTCAATGCCGCCAATCGCGATGCGACCGCGAGACGTCAACCAAGTGTTTAGGTTTTCCACAGACCGCCAGTTTGAGGGTTCCGTCGGATCCCATTTCACGACCATGCCCGCGGCAACCGGATCAGCCGTTTCATCGTCTTCGGGTGTGACCCCGGTGTTGCCAATGTGGGGGAAGGTAAACGTGACAATCTGGCCCGCATAGGACGGGTCCGTCATGATTTCCTGATAGCCGGTCATCGCCGTATTGAAGCAGAGTTCCGCCGTCGTGTTGCCGGTTGCCCCGAACCCACGACCATAAAAAACTGTTCCATCAGCAAGAGCGAGGCACGCGGTTGGACGGGGCAAAGTGGAGGTCATGGAATCCTCATAAAAAGGCGGCTAAATCGCGCGGAAACTAGGCTTGGGTCAGGGGGGTGTCAAGGCCGTGTCGCATGGTGATTTCAGGCTTTCGCTTGCTCCGAGGGAAAACTGCCAGTATGAGGACGCGCACAGCAAAAGGGGAATGCCATGTCTTTGCGTGAACAGGTGACTTTAGAACTCAAAGTCGCGATGAAAAACAAAGCGGCAGCGCGTCTGTCCACTTTGCGCCTTATCAACGCAGCGATCAAAGACCGAGACATTGCGGCGCGTGCCGATGGCAATGACGCCGGTGTTGGCGACGATGAAATCCTCGGGATCCTCGGGAAAATGGTGAAACAACGCCAGGAAAGTGCGCGCACCTACCAGGAAGGTGGCCGTTTGGAACTCGCCGAAAAAGAATTGGCCGAGATCGTCGTGATCGAAGAATTCCTACCTGCGCAATTGGACGACGATGCTGTCAGCAAGGCGATTGAGGATGCCATCGCGTCTGTCGGCGCAGAATCGATCCGCGATATGGGCAAAGTCATGGGCGCCTTGAAATCGAAATACACTGGCCAGATGGATTTTGGATCGGTCGGCCCGAAGGTCAAGGCGATGCTTGGCTAATTGGCGTTGGGCAATTCGCGTTGCAGATCAAAATAGAGCTTTCGGCGTTCGTCCTGCGAAAGGAAAGCGCCAATCTCAACCTCTCGTCCATTTCCCTTTAGCGTCACGTAGTCCGGGATTGGGCCTTGGCTTTCATGCAGGTTGACCTGCGCCCAATAGGAATTGCAGGACCAGCATTGCACAGGTCTTTTGGGTTGATGCAGTGTCAGCGATACTTGTTCGGACGAGATATTGAGTTGCTCAAGAATTTCGCCGTCGCGGTAACTTTTCTGCAATCCAAACCATAGTCCGGCAACCGCAAGGATCATGAATGGCAGCAGCCCCCACAAGACAATCGTTCCAATGACGACAACCGCGGGCAGGGCCAAAAAGAAAACCGCAATACATATCACGATCACAAACCCGAATTTTGGCAACGACCGGTAGGGCCAGGCCTCGAGGCGCGTTTCGTGTTGGCTATGGGTCCATTCATAGGGCATGGACCTGTTTTAAGTTGGCGGCATTGCGATGAAAACCGCCAACTTGCGCGTCCAAGCCGCGCATCTGATGTGGCGCTAGAGTTTGCAGGCACCCGCGAAGTGATCCTCAAAAAGCATCGACCAGCTTGATCCATATCCGTTGACCATCATTTCCGCCATATCGCCATAGCCTTCCCAGTTGCTGTGGGTCAGCTCGACCCGCGTCTCGGTCGCGCTGAGGGGCGTGAATCGAACATCAACCTGACCTGTTTTGTCAGCTGGCAGACCCATGTGGAAATCGAACTGAACGTGGCTGTGAGGATCGACGATGCGGAAGGTTCCCCAATGATGCTCTTGATCGTCGGCGGCGATCTCGATGATCTTGCCGCCCTCGGTTGCATCTGCGGACAGGGATTTGGCCGGGGCCTTGGTGGACATTAATGACATTGAGCGTTTTTCAAGCGGCCACCAGCGCGGCATGTCGACGAAGGTTTCAAAGGCGCGCTGTTGCGGGCAGGGGACAACAACGGTTTTTACGACGGGATCAATCATTATGGTTCCTTCTATTGTTCGCGGTTTTGTTTGTGAATTTCAGCGGCAAAGGCCCCCAGGGCGTCGCCCCAAAAGCCGTCCAGATAGGTCTTGATCGCCTCAAGCCCAGCGTGGTCGATCCGATAGATGTGGCGCGTGCCTGCGACCTCGGCTTTGACCAAACCTGCCCCTTGCAACACCTTGAGGTGCTGCGAAATTGCTGGTCGGCTGACGGGAAAGTGCTTGGCAAGCGACGCCACATTGTCTGGCTGCGCCGCAATTTTCTCAAACACCGAACGGCGCGTGGGATCGGCGAGGGCGGAGATGGCTTTAGCGTAAGTCATGACTAACGGTAAGTGCGTGGTTACCATATGTCAACCCGTGGCCGACTCCATTAAGGGGCCCTTGGAGTCAAGGGACGCTTTCGGCAAAAAGAAAAAGGCCCCGGAAACCGGAGCCTTTTCAATCTGTCTGTCAGATCAGCCTTAGTGGGCTGGACTTTTGTCCCAGTCTTCCTGCTTTGGAAGTGTTTCAAAAGTATGCTCAGGTGGAGGGCATGGAAGCGTCCACTCAAGCGTATCTGCATATTCGTTCCAAGGGTTCGCGACAGTTACACGACGACCTGCAACCAATGTCCACAAGACCACACCGAAGAAGAAGATGAACGATGCGAAAGACAGGAAGGCACCCAAAGATGAGATGTAGTTCCAGAATTCGAACGCCTCAGGATAGTCGATGTAACGACGAGGCATACCCTGACGACCCAGGAAGTGCTGCGGGAAGAACGTCACGTTGGCACCAATAAACATGGTCCAAAAGTGAACGTGTCCAGCCCATTCAGGATACATCCGGCCCGACATCTTCGGCAGGTAAAAGTAAATACCCGCAAAGATCGCAAAGACGGCCCCCAGCGACATCACGTAGTGGAAGTGCGCAACCACATAGTAGGTGTCATGATAGACGCGGTCGATGCCAGCTTGTGACAGCACCACGCCGGTTACACCACCAAGGGTGAACAGGATTAGGAAGCCCAGAGCGAACATCATCGGGGTTTTGAACTCGATCGAGCCGCCCCACATTGTTGCAATCCACGAGAAGACCTTAACGCCTGTGGGCACCGCGATGACCATTGTTGCCAGCATGAAGTAGGACTGCTGGGTCAGCGACATGCCAACGGTGTACATGTGGTGTGCCCAAACAACGAAGCCAAGCGCGCCAATGGCGACCATCGCGTAAACCATCGGCAGGTAGCCGAAGATCGGCTTGCGCGAGAACGTCGCGATGACGTGGCTGATGATACCGAACCCGGGGACGATCACGATGTAAACTTCGGGGTGACCAAAGAACCAAAGGATGTGTTGGTAAAGGATCGGGTCGCCACCGCCTGCTGGATCAAAGAAGGTCGTTCCAAAGTTTCGATCTGTCAAAAGCATGGTGATCGCGCCAGCCAGAACGGGCAGCGACAACAGGATCAACCACGATGTTACAAAGATCGACCATGAGAACAAAGGCACCTTGTGCAGGGTCATCCCCGGCGCGCGCATGTTCAGGAAGGTCGTAATCATGTTGATTGCACCCAAGATCGACGAGGCACCGGAAACGTGGACCGCGAAGATCGCAAGATCCATCGATGAGCCCGCTTCCCGGGTTGAAAGCGGCGCATAGAGCACCCAGCCAACGCCTGATCCAAGCTGGTCATTGCCGCCGGGCGATAGCATCGAGGCGACACCCAGAGCCACACCGGCCACATACATCCAGAACGACAGGTTGTTCATCCGTGGGAATGCCATGTCTGGCGCGCCGATTTGCAGCGGCATGAAGTAGTTACCAAAGCCACCAAAGAGGGCTGGGATGACAACAAAGAACATCATCAGGACGCCGTGATAGGTAATCATCACGTTCCAGAGGTGTCCGTTCGGGGTACATTCACCCTCGGCAGCTGCCGACCAGAATCGTGCCCCTTCAAGACACATGTACTGAACACCAGGTTCCATGAGCTCCATGCGCATGTAAACGGTGAAGCTAACCGATATCAGACCGACGAATGCCGATACGAAAAGGTAAAGGATACCAATATCCTTGTGGTTGGTTGACATGAACCAACGGGTAAAGAACCCTCGGTTGTCTTCATGCTCGTGGCTGTGAATGGCCGCGTCTGCCATGTCTTGCCTCCTGCTGTTGTGTGCGGAAAGCGCAGAAACAAAAGTTCCTGCGCCCATGTTCAGTTCGGCTTTTAGAATGTGGGGCCATTGGGGGCAATGTTAGACTTTGACGCAGATCAAGAAAAAATGCCGCGCCCCCATTGATCCCATTCAAATCACGCTTATTGGACGAGTGATTCCAAATAGGCTGCAATGTCCGCCGCGCTTTTTACTCTTTGCTTCGTCATTCTCGAACGTCCCGATTCGCCTGAGACTTCGGCCAGATAGGCGTTCGGGTCCAGAAGATACGCTTCGAGCGATTCAACGTCCCAAATCAGGCCAGCTTCCCCAGCGGCCATCATGATTGGCGAATACTTAAAGTCTTCGGATCCGGCAATACGCCCCATGACGCCGTAAAGGTTCGGGCCGGTTTTACCGCCCTTCAGAATCACGGTGCCATCTGGTGCATTGACAGTGTGACAGGCTTTGCACTTGCGAAAATCTTTCGCGCCAGCTTCGGGGTCGCCGATGCTATCGCTGTCAGCAAATGCAGGGGATGCAAATGCAAGGATTGTTGCGGTTAGTGTCAGAACGTTTTTCATAACGGCTCTCTCATTCATTCTCTGCGCGTTCGGCTTGCTTATATACAGCGTGGAGGGCAAAGCCATTCCTTCGGATTGTCGCAGGGTCGATTACGAATTACCGTCCACAACCCGATTGAACGTAGACATCAAAGCGACGTCAACGTCTTTCTCGGTCACCGGTAGCCCCAAATCGACAAGCGATGTAACGCCGTGTTCAGTGATACCGCAGGGAACAATACCGTTAAAATGATCTAAATCAGGGTCAACATTGATAGAAATGCCGTGAAAACTGATCCATTTGCGCAAGCGAATGCCGATTGCAGCGACTTTGTCTTCGGCCATTTCGCCCGTCACGGTAAGCGGTTTATCGCCGCGTTGGACCCAAACACCGACACGCCCGTCACGGATTTCACCCCTAACGCCAAACTCGGCCAGCGTCTCGATGACCCAATCTTCCAGCAATTTCACAAAGGCACGCACGTCGCGGCCACGCTTGTTCAGGTCGAGCATGACGTAAATCACACGTTGCCCCGGCCCATGATAAGTATACTGCCCGCCGCGTTTTGACTGGTAAACCGGAAACCGCTCTGGATCCGTCAGGTCCTCAATCTTGGCGCTGGTTCCAGCGGTGTAAAGTGGTGGATGCTCGAGCAGCCAAATCAATTCATCCGCGTCGCCAGAGGCCATTTTGGCAACATGATTTTCCATGAAGTCCACGGCCTCGTCATAAGGCACCAGGGCGTCTGAGATTTTCCATTCAACCATATGATGACTTCGGCAACAGGCCTGCATCCTTGATTGCCGAGATGTAACTGCGGCTGACAGGGATTTCCCGCCCGTCTGACATTGTCAGAATGGCACGGTCTCCGACACGCTTCGCAGAGGAGACTTGATCGAGCGCAATCCAATGCGAGCGATGCACCTGCATGCCCGCCGCACCTTCGCACTCGAGAATTGCATCCGAAAGGCGCATCAGGATCAGATCGCGCCCCTTGGTTGTGGTGACTTCAACGTAGTGATCCGACACCGAGACCGAAACAAGCGGCCCGCGTTTCTCCAGCGGTAGGCGCGCCAATAGCGGCGCGTCGTTGCGTTTGGGGGGATTTGCGTCCGTCGGCGTGACTTCGGTGAAGTATAGGATCAATGCGATGATCGCAGCCGTGATAAACGTCGTCAGCGTCAGTGTCCCAAAATATCCAGGCGTCGTTGGTGGCAGGCCGAGGGCCACCCAATTGACCAAGACCACGATCACGATCGCGGCGATGCCTGTACCGATGCTGGTTAACGCGATTGCCGTCCATTGCGACAACTTCCTGGCGCGCCCATAGTTCGCCGACAATGCTGCGACAAAGGTTCCGGCGGCGAAGGTGCTATAGGCGATGATGATCCAATAAACGATCAGCGGACCGGTGCGCATGAAGGACGATGTCCCAAACGGACCCGAGATCCCGAGAATCAGCGCGATTCCCAAAATGGCAGTCAGCACTTTCCTTGAGGAATAAAGACGTCGCACTTCACGAAGCGCGAAATACATGTGGCTGTCGCTCACGAATGGTCTCCTTCATCGGGCATATTCGCGGTTCTTCTGGGTCGTCGCACAAGGTTCCATCTTAGGCATCGAAGTTCAACAACCCAAATAGGGAAATCTTGAGAATGGAATATTTTCTAGCCGCACCGATATATATACAGATCCACGCAAGCTCTGCTTTGTTTGCATTGTTGATCGGACCCTTGGCCCTGTACCGGAAGCGCAGGGATGTTTGGCACAAGACCTTTGGCTATACGTGGATCATTGCCATGATCTCAACCGCTGTCAGTTCCTTTTGGATCCATAGTTTCGGCGTTATCGGCCCGTTCAGTCCCATCCATTTGCTGTCCATTTGGACGTTATTTGTCGTCGTGCGTGCCATCAATTTTGCCCGGGTGGTAAAGATCGTCGCCCATGCCGAGATGCTACGCTGGCTCTATTGGGGCGGTTTGTGGGTCGCCTTTGCCCTGAATTTTCTGTCCAATCGCCTGTCAAATCGCATAGTTTTCGGTCAGGAAGAGGCGGCGACCGGCATGATAATCACAATCTTGGGGATCGCCGTGCTCTTCTTGTTAAGTCCGCGTTGGAAGCGGTTCCAGCGCCGCTTTCCAGTCGCTTGATTTTTCCGGTATTTGGGGGTTCACATCGCCGTATGCCTTCGCTATACGGCGGCTCACCAAGTCAAGACAGTGCGGTCGTGGCGGAATTGGTAGACGCGCAGCGTTGAGGTCGCTGTTCCTTAACCGGAGTGGAAGTTCGAGTCTTCTCGACCGCACCAAATTTTCCAACGGTTACAAACGACATCAGCCCAGGATTCTTGGCCAATTGCTTTCGGCTTTCGCGATGTTGCCAGGGATGTCCCTTTTCCAAAGCTCACGGGCGCGAAGGTTTGCGTTGAGGTAGAGTTTGCCTTCGTAGATCGTCCATGCCTCGGGGACGGTTGGGGCCAAATAGCCGAGGGACGCGGCATAGGCGCAATATCCGCCGAACAGGGGTGCGTATTTTACCGGGTCCGCTTGAAACAGCGCTGCATTTTCTTCGGTGTCAAAATTCCATTCCGCGCCGTTCCACGAAACCGAAAAAGCATTAAAGACCGAGTCGGGTTTGCCAGCGTTGAAATAGACCACGGGGTCGGTCCCGTTGATGGCGATGCCTCCGGTTTGGAAAACTTCCGGTTCTCGGGCAAGGGCCATGCTGGGCTGAATGGCGGCGACGGCGGCAAAGCCCGTTAGAAAATGACGGCGATTGATACGCATGCGGTTCTCCTGATTGCGCTTTAGGTTTTAATGCGAAAATGCGACTTTTCCATCAGGCGAAACAAAATCTCGCAAATCGGTGAACGTCTGTGAAAAATTAGCTGCTCTTGGGCGAGTCTTTGTCGCAAACTGGGTTGCGGTGTCGCCGGTGCACTGGCTAGCGTCTGTTCAACAACAAGGGGTGTTCATATGTCAGAAGCAATCGACCTGCGGCAACGCGCGAATATGGATCATTGGCAGGAACGCGTGGATATGGCGGCGGCGTTTCGCTGGACCGAGCGTCTGAATATGCATGAAGCCGTGGCCAATCATTTCAGCCTCGCGGTCAATGACGAGGGCACACAGTTTCTGATGAACCCCAATCAAATGCATTTCCAGCGTATAAAGGCCTCGGACCTGTTGTTACTGGATGCAAACGATCCGACCACGATGGACCGCCCAGGTGCGCCTGATCCCTCGGCCTGGGGGTTGCATGGCTCGGTTCATCGGGCCTGTCCGCATGCGCGGTGCCTGATGCATGTGCATTCGATTCACGCCACGGTTCTGGCCTCGCTTGCGGATAGCAACATGCCGCCCATCGATCAAAACACGGCGACCTTTTTCAACCGCTATGTCATCGATCACGAATTTGGCGGTCTTGCGTTCGAAGGCGAGGGGACGCGTTGTGCGAAGATGCTGACGGACCCGTCCAAGAAGATTATGATTATGGGCAATCACGGGGTTCTGGTGATCGGGGACACGGTCGCCGACACCTTCAATCGGATGTATTATTTCGAACGCGCCGCCGAAACTTATATCCGCGCGCTTCAGACCGGCCAGCCGTTGCGCCTCCTCAGGGATGAAATTGCCGAAAAAACCGCAAAAGAATTGGAAGATTATCCAGATCAAGCGGACCGCCACTTGGCCGAACTCAAGGCGATCCTCGACGAAGAAGGCTCGACCTACGCGACCTGATTATCCGCCCGTGTGGCTCATGTGGCGGGTCATTTGCCCGCCGAGCGCTTGGCGTGAGTAATCAAAGTCGTGCCCTTTGGGCTTGTGACTGATCGCGGCACGTATGGCGTTTTCCAAAGGTGCTTCGCTATCTATATGCGCACGAAGGGGACCGCGCAGATCGGCGTTGTCCTCTTGGCCGAGGCACATGAATAATTCGCCCGTACAGGTCACGCGGACCCGATTGCAGCTTTCGCAGAAGTTATGCGTCAGCGGCGTGATAAAGCCGATCTTTTGACCGGTTTCTTCCAGCCGCACATAGCGGGCAGGACCGCCCGACCGTTCGTCAAGATCCGTAACCGTGTAGTTTTTCGCCAATTCGCCGCGCAGATCGTTCAGCGACCAATATTGCGTCAGGCGATTTTCGTTGCCGATATCCCCCATCGGCATGACTTCGATCCATGTCAGATCCATGTCGCGCTCCGCGCACCATTCGGTCAGAGTGAACAATTCGTCTTCGTTGAATTCTTTCAGAGCAACGGCGTTGATCTTGACCCGCAGGCCCGCCTTTTGGGCCGCATCGATCCCCCGCATCACCTGCGGCAGTCTGCCCCAGCGGGTGATCTCGGCAAACTTCGTTTCGTCAATTGTGTCGAGCGAGATATTCACCCGCCGCACGCCCGCGTCGAAAAGATCGTCGGCGAAACGTTCAAGCTGCGAACCGTTCGTGGTCAGGGTCAGTTCTTTTAGCGCACCGCTGTCCAAGTGCCGCGACATGGCGCGGAAATACGTCATGATATCGCGCCGCACCAAGGGTTCGCCACCCGTGATCCGCAGCTTTTCGACGCCCATGCGGATGAAAGTTGTGCTCAACCGATCCAGTTCCTCAAGCGTTAAAAGCTCTTTCTTGGGCAGGAACGTCATGTTTTCCGACATGCAATAAACACAGCGGAAATCGCAACGGTCGGTTACCGAGACCCGAAGGTAAGAGATTGCGCGTTGGAACGGGTCGATCAAAGGGGCTGTCATGATCTTTAGGTAGGCGTCCTGCCGCCAGCGGGCAAGCCCTTTCCCGAAGCGTTTTTGTCAGAAATCGTCACGATGCTGGTGTCAGAGGTATTTGCCGGCCTCTTTTCGGGCAAAGGCCTTCATGGGCCCGCCGTGCGCATCAAGGAACGCGGTGACACGCGCGGGGTCTCGTTTTGACAGATCACGCAGCCACCAGGCGACGGCTTTCTGAATGAACCATTGCGGATCTTCGACGTAACCTGCCGCCCACCCAAGCACACGCTCGCGCATGGCCAATTCGGCCTCGGATGGATTGCGGTTCTTTGTCAGGGGTAAGGTGGTGACCAGTGCTGCGCGTCTGGTCCACATGTGTTCGGACATTGTCCAAGGCTCAATATCGTCGAGACGTGTCCAATCGGCCGTCAACCGTCGTTGCGCCGCCATCGCGGCATGGTCAGCGATAGCCCAACTGTCGAAATCACTGGTCCAGCTCTTCAATAGATCCCAGACCGCCGCGTCGGGGCGAATACGGGCTTGGGTTAGCATTTTTCCCGCCAAAACCCTGCACTCATAGATGTTTGTGTCCCAAAGCTGCGACGCAAGTTCCACGCGGTTTTCAACCGTCAGACTGCGCCGCCAAACTTTAGCGAGGTCATCAAGCGGGCCATTGGCAATGCCGAGGTAGGCGCGATCTATCTTGTGATAAGCCTTCATCTGCTCGGCGCGACCGGGTTCGATATGGGCCTGCAATGCCGCGATGGCGTCCTCAAGGGTCATGTTAGCTTTCCTTTATCTCTGGCCCGTTCTATCGGTTCACAACGGCAACGCAAGAAACGGGTGCGAAATGAAGACAGTTATCTTTGATCTCGATGGCACCTTGGCCGACACCAGCGGCGATCTGATCGACGCTGCCAATGCCTGCTTTTCACAGATGGGGCATGGAAACTTATTGGACCACGGCGTTGATGCCGCCACGGCGATGCAAGGTGGCAAAGCCATGCTGCGTCTGGGGCTGTCGCGTCTTGGCCGCAGAGGGGACGAGGCCGAGGTCGAGCGGCAATATCCGTTGCTGCTGGCGGCTTACGCGGGTCAGCTTGATAAACACAGTTTCCTGTTCGACGGTGCGATTGATGCGATCGAGGTGCTGAAAACGCGTGGCTATCGCGTCGGCGTGTGCACCAATAAACCTGAAGCAATGGCGCAAGAGCTTTTGACCAAACTCGGCGTGCGCGCGCACTTTGGTTCGCTCGTCGGGGCTGATACGTTTCCTGTGCGAAAGCCCAATCCATTGCCGCTGATCGAGGCCGTCAAGCAGGCAGGCGGCGACCCGCGCTGCGCGACGCTTATTGGCGATACAAGGACCGACCGCGAAACCGCGCGTGCGACTGGCGTGCCGTCAATCCTTGTGACCTTTGGCCCTTTGGGGCGGGCAGTGGCGGACTTGAATCCCGAAGGCATGATCGACAGCTTTGACGACCTGCCCAAGGCCGTTCAGTCGCTTATCGGCTGATAGAGGTGTTCTGTCAGGGCGCTGAGCGGTGTTGTCTCAAGCCCGTCAATCGCGTTTTCAATCGCTTTCGCGCGTTCGCTACCAAGCACTGGCATTGTGAGTTTGGCAAACTTGTCTTTCAACTCCATAGCGGTTGGCGGGTTGGTCGCGTCCCATTTGGGCTGCATCCAGTCCCCTTCAAGCTCACGACCATCTCTCAGATAAAGGGTGACCTTGGCCAGGCGCGTGGCTGGAAAGACCTCATTGGCTTTTGCGTCTTCGGTCATCACCATTGATCGCGACAACCTCAGGGTCTCCGGATCTTCCAGCGCATCGCCCGCGATGTCGGCGGGGGTAAGGCCGCCTTTGACCATCGCGATGGCACATGGGAACGATGTCGAATACTGCGCCTCGTCCGAGGATGTGGGTTCGCGCGTCGCAAGGCGCACCGCTTCGTGGAAGGTCGACACTTCGATTTTGGCCACGTCCTTTGATGTCAGACTATGGGTTTTGCGCAACGCCAGCACGCCCTCCATCGGTGCCTGCGCCCAGCGGCAAACGGGGTAGGGCTTGTAGTATTGCTCAAGGATATACCAACGTTGACCAAGATCGGCCCAATACTCAAGCGCTTGTTCGACAGTCAGCGCAGGGGCACCGGTAAAGCCCTTGGTCGCCAACTTGATAGCTGACACCCCGCACATCGCCCCCCAACCCGAGCCATCTTTGACCATGGTTGGATAGTCGATGCAGCGCATCATTTGACTGCGCGGCCCGTGATATTCAGCAATCCCAAGCGCATGGCGCGTTGTCTCTCGATCCAGTTGCAACAGGTTCGCCATACCAGCTACAGCAGCAACAGCGCCCCAACTGCCAGAGGTGTGGTAATCGGGACAGGTGCCATGCTGTGCCATGGATGCACGCGCGCCAAACTCATAACCCACGACAATCGCGGTCAGAAAGTCCCGCCCGCTGACGTTTTCTTGATGGGCAACGGGCAGCAGTGCTGAAATCAACGGGCAGCCGATATGGCCCTTGGCAGGGTTAAAGCCATCGTGACCATCGAGACTGTCAATCATCATGCCAGCCGCCATGGCAACACCCGACGCCGAGGCCAAACGCCCGTCAAACAAAAGCGGAAGGTCTCCGCCAAACTCTTCGATCGCCAACGCGCGGGACAGTTTGCTTGTGGGCGTGGCATGTCCTCCTACAGCGATCCCCAACGTGTCGAGAAAGTTGAGCTTGGCAGTATCGATGACAGCGCGGGTCAGATCGCCCGACTTGGTGCCAAGTGCGAAATCTACGGGATCGATTGGGGCCATGACACGTCCTTTTCTTCGCATCCTGCGTGGGGCGCGACGAACAATCGCCACCGATTGCGACATTCGGGGACAAGTTTTTCGACATTGACGTCGATCCGCCGCTGCGCCAGTTTCGCGGCATGAAAGACGTATTCTCAGGTAGTTTTACCCAGCAAGAACCCATCCCAGAAAGCGCGATTGAGACGGCGGTCGAAATCCTGCGCAGTGGGCGTTTGCATCGTTACAATCTTGGCGAAAACGAAGAGGGCGAGACCTCGGCGTTAGAGCGCGAGTTTGCGCAATTCACGGGTTCGAAATATTGCCTCGCCGTCGCCTCAGGCGGCTACGCAATCGCGACAGCCTTGCGGGCGCTGGGCGTCACGGCAGGTGATCGCGTTTTGACCAACGCATTTACGCTTGCCCCGGTTCCAGGTGCGATAGCCAGCCTTGGCGCGGTGCCTGTTTTCGTCGGTGTTACCGATAAATTAACAATAGATTTGAATGACTTGAAGACCAAAGCTCATCTTGTTGACGTGCTTGTCCTCAGCCACATGCGCGGTCACCTTTGCGACATGGATGCGCTGATGGCAATTTGTGACGCGGCCAAGGTCAAGGTTGTCGAGGACTGCGCCCATACCATGGGGGCGGCCTGGAATGGCGTGCCTTCGGGTCGGCACGGTGATTTGGCATGCTATTCAGCGCAGACCTACAAACACATCAATTCGGGCGAAGGTGGCCTGTTGATTGGTGATGATCCGGTGACCATGGCCCGTGCGACGATGCTGTCGGGGTCTTATATGCTCTATGGTCGCCACGGCGCTGCGCCGGATCCAGAGGTTTTTGAGCAAGTGAAATACACGACACCGAATGTGTCTGGCCGGATGGATCATTTGCGCGCCGCGATCCTGCGCCCCCAGTTGCGGGACTTGGCCCAGCAGGTGGCACGCTGGAATGACCGGTATCGGGTGGTTGAAACCGGATTGAAGGGCACGCCGGGGCTGACCCTGATTGAGCGGCCCGCGCAAGAAACATTTGTCGGATCATCGATCCAGTTCCTGCTTCTTGATTGGAGCGACGAAAAAATCGATCAGGTTTTGACCCGCTGTTTGGCGCGGGGCGTTGAGTTGAAATGGTTCGGAGGTGCCGAGCCGAGCGGTTTCACGTCGCGATACGACAGTTGGCGATACGCGCCATCCGAACCGATGCCCGCGACGGATCGGGTGCTAAAAGGCATCGTCGATATGCGTTTGCCGTTGACGTTCAGCGTTGGGGATTGTGCCCTGATTGCCCGCATCATCCGCGAAGAAGTCTCGTCGGTGTTTCAGTCGGGTTGAGCACTCGGTCCAATATGTGCCCGAGTCTACCATATCTGATCCATCTGTGACGCCACGTGTCATTTGACGCACGCCCAGCCAATGTGGCAGTTAATGAACAAGTGTTCAATAACTCGACGGGAGTGGCCGGATGTTCAATGGCGTTATGAATTTCGATTTGGGCGAAGACGTGAACGCGTTGCGCGACATGGTCCATCGTTGGGCGCAGGATCGTATCAAGCCTATCGCGGCGGACATCGACAAAAGCAACGCGTTTCCAAATGAGCTTTGGCAGGAAATGGGAGAGCTAGGGTTGCTCGGCGTCACGGTGTCGGAAGACTACGGCGGGGCGGATATGTCTTATCTTGCCCATGTCGTTGCGGTTGAAGAAATCGCCCGCGCCAGTGCCTCGGTGTCGCTCAGCTACGGGGCGCATTCCAATCTCTGCGTCAATCAAATCAAGCTGAACGGCAACGAAGACCAGAAACAGACCTATTTGCCGCGCCTCATTTCGGGCGCGCATGTGGGGGCTTTGGCCATGTCCGAACCTTCGGCGGGGTCTGATGTTGTGTCAATGAAGCTGAGGGCTGAAAAGCGCAACGATCACTATCGTTTGAACGGCAACAAGTATTGGATCACCAACGGCCCCGACGCCGACACGCTGATCGTCTATGCCAAGACCGACCCCGATGCAGGGGCCAAGGGCATCACCGCCTTTATCGTTGAGAAATCCATGACAGGGTTTTCGACCTCGCCGCATTTTGACAAGCTGGGCATGCGCGGGTCCAACACCGCCGAGTTGATATTTGAAAACGTCGAAGTGCCGTTCGAAAATGTTCTTGGGGAAGAGGGCAAAGGCGTGCGGGTTTTGATGTCGGGCCTTGACTACGAACGGGTTGTTTTGGCGGGGATCGGGACCGGTATCATGGCCGCCTGCATGGACGAGATCATGCCCTATATGGCCGAGCGTAAACAATTCGGCCAACCGATTGGCAGTTTCCAACTGATGCAGGGCAAGATCGCCGACATGTATACGGCGATGAATTCGGCCCGCGCCTATGTTTACGAATGCGCAAAGGCCTGTGATCGGGGTGAAATTACCCGTCAGGATGCGGCTGCGTGCTGTCTCTATGCCTCGGAACAAGCGATGGTTCAGGCGCATCAGGCCGTGCAGGCAATGGGCGGCGCCGGGTATCTCAGCGACAATCCCGTCGGGCGCATTTTCCGCGATGCAAAACTGATGGAGATTGGTGCCGGAACCTCGGAAATCAGGCGGATGCTGATTGGCCGAGAGCTTGTCTCGGGGATGATGTAGGCCTCTGGTCTGCGTGTTGCTATGTTGCCCCCCTCGAAATCATATGACGATCTGAACGCCGGATTTTCCTGGGACATCCCCGAGCGCCTGAACATGGCGCATCAGGTTTGCGATGTCTGGGCCGAGTCCGAGCCTTCGCGCACAGCGCTAATCGACGTAACCTCGGGCGCGCGCTGCGATGTGAGCTATGGCGCGTTGCGCCAAATGGCGGATGGTTTGGCACACAGGTTGTCAGCGAGCGTCAAGACAGGGGATCGCGTCGGGGTGCTTCGGTCGCAATCGGTCTGGACCGCGGCGGCGCATATCGCGATCTGGAAGCTGGGGGCGATTTCCATTCCGTTGTTCAAATTGTTCGCCCGCGACGCGCTTGAGGTGCGCCTGACCGACGCCTCGGCGCGATTGGTGATCTGCGACGCCGCCAGCGCGGGGCAGGTTCAGGAGCTTGGCTTTGATACCTTGGTTCCTGAAGCCGAAACGCTATCTGGTCAGCGTTTTCAAACGCGCGATACGTCATCTGAAGATCCGGCGGTGTTGATCTATACCTCGGGCACAACAGGCAGTCCGAAAGGGGCGCTGCACGCCCATCGCGTGCTGACCGGCCATTTGCCGGGCGTGGAAATGAGCCATGACATGCTTGGACAATCCGGCGATGTGCTTTGGACCCCGGCCGACTGGGCGTGGATCGGCGGATTGTTCGATGTTCTGATGCCGGGACTTGCACTGGGGGTTCCGGTGGTCGCAAGCCGATCCGAGAAATTCTCGGTCGCGGCGTGCAAAACCGTTGTGCATCAAGCCGGTGTGCGCAACGTGTTCTTCCCGCCAACCGCGCTGCGCATGTTAAAGGCCGAACGCGCCGATATCCAAGGTCTGCGGTCCGTCGCCTCGGGAGGCGAGCCTTTGGGGCCAGAGATGCTCGCATGGGGGCAGCAGGCCTTTGGGTTGACGATCAACGAATTCTACGGCCAGACCGAATGCAACATGGTGGTGTCCTCGGCGTCTTCGTTGTTTGACGCGGCACCCGGTTGCATCGGCAAACCGGTTCCCGGTCACAGGTTGGCCGTGCTTGATGAATTTGGCGAGGAAACCAATGAAGAAGGCAACATCGCGGTTCGACAAGGGTCGGCCAGCATGATGCTTGAATACTGGAACCGGCCCGGCGCGACCGCATCGAAATACAAGGGCCACTGGATGCTGACAGGGGATCGCGGCATTTGGCAGGGAGAATACCTGCGGTTCGTAGGGCGTGAAGACGACGTTATCACAAGTGCGGGCTACCGCATTGGCCCTTCTGAGATTGAAGATTGCCTTTTGAAGCACTCCAGCGTCGCCACCGTCGGCGTCGTGGGTAAGCCCGACCCGCTGAGGACCGAGATCGTCAAAGCCTATGTCGTATTGAAGCCTGGCATCACTGGTGACAACGCTTTGGCCGCCGAGCTTCAGGATCTGGTGAAGTCGCGCCTGTCCAAACACTCTTACCCCCGAGAAATCGCCTTTATCGACAGCCTGCCGATGACGGTGACTGGTAAAATCATACGCAAAGACCTGAAACGCCGCGCCGTGGCTGAAAAGGATGAGGTTCAATGAAACTCCAATCCAAGATCCTGACAAATACCGATGAGTTCAAACGCAATACCGAGGCGCATCAAGCGGCGCTGAAAACGGTGCGCGAAGCCGCAACGGCTGCGCAATTGGGCGGAGGCGAGCGGAGTCGCGAGCGGCATTTGAGTCGTGGCAAGATGCTGCCGCGGGATCGTGTCGGTAATTTGCTCGACCCCGGCTCGTCCTTTTTGGAGGTCGGCGCGACGGCGGCGCATGGCATGTACGGCGGCGCGGCCCCGGCGGCGGGCGTTGTTGCCGGTATTGGCAAGGTTCACGGGCAGGACGTTATGGTGGTGTGCAATGACGCGACGGTGAAGGGGGGCACGTATTACCCGATGACGGTCAAGAAGCATCTGCGCGCACAAGAGATTGCCGAGGAATGCCATTTGCCGTGCATCTATCTCGTCGACAGCGGCGGGGCGAACCTGCCCAATCAAGACGAGGTCTTTCCCGACCGCGATCATTTTGGGCGGATATTTTACAATCAGGCGCGGATGTCGGCGAAGGGTATCCCGCAGATCGCGGTCGTCATGGGATCCTGCACGGCGGGGGGGGCTTACGTGCCCGCCATGTCAGACGTGACGATCATCGTCAAAGAGCAGGGGACGATCTTTTTGGCCGGACCGCCGCTGGTTAAGGCGGCAACAGGCGAAGTTGTCACCTCGGAAGATCTGGGCGGTGGGGATGTGCACACGCGGTTGTCTGGCGTCGCGGATTACTTGGCCGAGGACGACGGCCACGCGCTTGCCTTCGCGCGGCGGGCTGTCAGTCATTTGAATATCAGCAAGCCGAGCACGGTTCAGTGGCAAACGCAGGAAGAGCCGGCCTATGATCCTGACGAAGTGTTTGGCGTCGTGCCCGCAGATTTGCGCACGCCCTATGACATACGCGAGGTGATTGCCCGCGTGGTTGACGGGTCACGGTTTGACGAGTTCAAACCCCGATTTGGTGAAACCTTGGTGACCGGCTTTGCGCATGTCAAAGGGTGCCCTGTGGGCATTGTCGCCAACAATGGCGTGTTGTTCAGCGAGGCCGCGCAAAAGGGAGCGCATTTCGTTGAACTTTGTTCGCAGCGAAAAATTCCTCTGGTGTTTTTGCAAAACATCACCGGATTTATGGTGGGCCGGAAGTACGAAAATGAGGGTATCGCCCGCCACGGCGCAAAGATGGTGACAGCTGTGGCCTCGACCTCGGTTCCCAAAATTACCATGTTGGTTGGCGGTTCTTTTGGTGCGGGAAACTACGGGATGGCCGGTCGGGCCTATCAACCGCGTTTCCTTTGGACCTGGCCGAATTCGCGGATTTCCGTAATGGGAGGCGAGCAGGCGGCGGGCGTTTTGGCGACCGTCAAGCGCGATGCAATTGAACGGCAGGGCGGCAATTGGAGCGCTGAAGAAGAGGCCGAATTCAAGCGCCCGACAATCGAGATGTTCGAAGAACAAAGCCACCCGCTTTATGCGTCGGCGCGGTTGTGGGACGACGGGATCATAGATCCGCGCAAATCGCGCGACGTGTTGGCGCTGAGCTTAACAGCGGCATTGAATGCCCCGATCGAGGATACCCGCTTTGGTATCTTCCGGATGTGAGGTGGGATTATGAGTATTTTTTCAAAGAAAAAGAGGCATGTGGAGTATTGCCGCGTCCGTCAGGGAGATGGCTATGTTTGATAAAATCCTGATCGCCAATCGCGGTGAAATTGCCTGCCGAGTCATGGAAACCGCCCGTGCGCTGGGCGTGAAGACCGTGGCTGTCTATTCGGATGCCGACCGTGCGTCCAAACATGTGGACATGGCGGACGAGGCCATACACATCGGTGGTTCCGCCCCCGCTGAGAGCTATCTTCTGGGGGACGTCATTATAGGCGCGGCTTTGCAGTCGGGCGCACAGGCGATCCATCCCGGCTATGGGTTTTTGTCCGAAAACCCCGATTTCGTTGAGGCGGTCGAGGCCGCCGGATTGGTGTTCGTCGGTCCTTCGGCCAAGGCGATCCGCGCGATGGGTTTGAAGGATGCGGCGAAGGCCTTAATGGTAAAGGCTGGCGTGCCGGTTGTCCCGGGCTATCACGGTGATAATCAGGACGACGCACATCTTGCGAGCGAGGCGGCGGGGATCGGGTATCCGGTCTTGATTAAGGCCGTCGCCGGTGGCGGCGGTAAGGGGATGCGGCTTGTCGAGGATGCACGCGAGTTTCAGGCGGGGCTGGCGTCGGCCCGTGCCGAGGCGCGGACAGCATTTGGCAATGATGCGGTGTTGGTTGAGAAATATGTCTCAAAGCCTCGGCACATTGAGGTTCAGGTGTTTGGCGACGGCGAAAAGGCCGTGCATTTGTTTGAGAGAGATTGCTCACTTCAGCGCCGCCATCAAAAGGTGATCGAAGAAGCACCCGCGCCCGGGATGACGGATGCCATGCGCGAAGCGATGGGTGCGGCGGCGGTGAAGGCGGCCCAAGCGATAGGCTACAAGGGTGCCGGGACGATTGAATTTATTGTCGATGGGTCGAACGGGCTGTGCGCTGATCGGTTCTGGTTCATGGAAATGAACACACGATTGCAGGTCGAGCATCCCGTCACCGAGGCCATCACCGGTGTCGATCTGGTTGCGTGGCAATTGCGCGTGGCGGCGGGCGAAAAACTGCCAGCGACGCAAGCGGAGTTGTCGATCAACGGCCACAGTTTTGAAGCGCGGCTTTACGCCGAAGATGTTCCGGCCGGATTTTTGCCAGCAATTGGCACGCTTGAGCATTTGCAGTTTCCTGATTGGGCGCGCTCGGACAGCGGGGTGCGGCAAGGGGATACGATCAGCCCGTTTTACGATCCGATGATCTCAAAGGTGATCGTGCACGGGGCAACACGTGAGATCGCGCTGAAACGCCTTGAGGCCGCTTTGGAGCAGACCGAGGTCGGTGGCACGGTCACGAACCTTGGGTTTTTGGGGGCCTTGGCGCGTCATTCGGGATTTGCCTCGGGTGATGTCGACACAGGTTTGATCGGGCGGGATTTAGAGGATTTGACGGCGGTTTCACCTGCGTCGCCTCAGGTGATCGCGCTGGCGGGATTGAAGGCCAGCGGATTGATGGATCAGCGCGATGCCTTGAGCGGGTTTTCCCTGTGGGAGCCGCTGTCGCATAGTATTGACTTGCTCCACGATGATGAACTGGTCTCGGTCCATATGCGCGCGTTTGGGGCCGACAAATTTGAAATTCGCGTCGAAGATGCCGTCGTCACGGCGGCGCAAACGCAGGGGCAATGGACACTCGATGGGCAAAAAGCGCCACGCGTTGCCGCACATGATGGACGGCTAACGGTGTTTCAAAACGGCGGGCTGACGTTTGAAATTGTCGATCCGTTGAGCCGAGCCTCAAGCGCCACCGGAAACGGTAACGTGATCGAGGCCCCGATGCCCGGAGCCGTGCGTGGCGTGCTGACCAAGACAGGCGACACGGTGGTTGAGGGGCAGAAGTTGGTCATTCTCGAAGCGATGAAGATGGAGCACGCCTTGCTGGCGGCCCGTGACGGTGTTGTTGCCGAAATGCTGGTTGCCGAGGGCGATCAGGTCGAAGCAGGCATGGCGCTGATTCTGTTGGAGGAGGCCGGGGCGTGATCCGACTTGAACGCTGTGTGCAATGTTGTGGGATTCACCTCAAGGCAAGGCGTTGGTTATCGTCGGGTGGTTTGTCCGCCTCATGCTTGGTGCGAAATGAAAATTGACTGTGAACGGAATTGGATGACGTCACATGACGGATGAAACGGTTGAAATATTCGAGGTCGGCCCGAGGGACGGGCTGCAAAACGAAAAGCGCCAGATTCCGACGGTGGAAAAGATTGCTCTGGTGAATAAGCTGAGCGAGGCTGGGTTCCGGCGGATTGAAGTGGCGAGTTTTGTAAGCCCGAAATGGGTGCCTCAGATGGCGGATAGCGCCGAGGTGCTTGCGGGGATTACGCGCGCAGACGGGGTGCGCTACGCCGCGCTGACGCCAAACATGCGCGGTCTTGAGGGGGCGATTGCCGCCGAGGCTGACGAGGTTGCGATCTTTGGAAGTGCGTCAGAAGGGTTCTCGAAGGCGAACATCAACGCGACGATCGACGAGAGCCTTGCACGTTTCGCCCCGGTGGCAGAGGCCGCGCGTCGGGCCGGTCTGCCTGTTCGTGGCTATGTCTCTTGTGTGGTTGAGTGCCCTTACGACGGCTTTGTTAAGCCAGATGCGGTGGCGAAGGTGGTTGCTGCATTGCGCGACATGGGGTGCTACGAAATCTCGCTTGGCGATACAATCGGGCGGGCTGAACCTGTGTTGACCGACGCCATGCTAAAGCGCGTTTTGGATGTGGTGCCCGCAAGCATGCTTGCCGGGCACTTCCACGACACCTCGGGCAGGGCGCTTGAGAATATCTCGGTTGCGCTGGGGCATGGAGTGCGGGTGTTTGATGCCGCTGTGGGCGGGCTTGGTGGCTGCCCCTATGCGCCCGGGGCCGCCGGGAACGTGGCAACAGAGGCGGTTTTAACCCATGTGGAGGCCGCCGGTTTCGCGACCGGTTTGGATTTGGCCGTGTTGAAAGAAGCCTCCGTAATGGCAGAAGGGATGCGTCATGACTGAAACGATTAGAATTGACCACGACACGCGCGGTGTGGCGACGATTTGGATGGTGCGAACCGACAAGCACAATGCCCTTTCCGCCCAAATGATGGATGAGCTCACAACGGCGGCGACAGAATTGTCGGGTGACGAGTCCGTGCGATGTGTCGTATTGGCCGCGCAAGGAAAGAGCTTTTGTGCAGGCGGTGATCTGGGATGGATGCGGGCGCAGTTTGATGCCGATGCCGCAACCAAAGACCGCGAGGCACGCAGGCTGGCGGACATGCTTTGGGCGCTCAACTTCATGCGCAAACCATTGATTGGTCGGGTGCAGGGCAATGCCTTTGGCGGTGGTGTGGGGATGGCCAGCGTCTGTGACGTCGCAATTGGTGTTGACGGTCTGAAAATGGGTCTGACGGAAACGAAGCTCGGTCTTATTCCGGCGACCATCGGGCCCTATGTTCTGGCCAGAATGGGCGAGGCCTATGCGCGCCGTGTATTCATGTCGGCCAGACTGTTTGACGCCGATGAAGCTCGCACTCTGGGGCTGCTGTCCAGAGTGGTTACGAACGCGCAATTGGACGACGCCATCGAGCAGGAAATCACCCCCTATCTTAGCTGTGCCCCGGGTGCCGTTGCCGAGGCAAAAGCCCTGGCCCAATCGGTTTGCGGCAATGTCACGCGCGATGCTGTCGAGGCGTCGATCAAGGCTCTTTCTGCGCGATGGGACAGCCCGGAATCGGGCGAAGGTATCTCGGCGTTCTTTGAAAAGCGCAAACCGAACTGGGTTTCTTCTTAGGATTTCGGCATTTTTCGCCAGTTTGGGGCCGAATTTCTTGTTCAGGTCTTGTCAACCACAGTCAGACAAAATGCCGCAATGCAGAGAAACGTTCAGCATACATTGGCATGCAGGGCAAATCCTATGAAATCACGTTCATGAATGTGTTTAAGTTTGGTTGACCACGCCAGAACCCAAGGATAAACCACGCGGAATGAGTCATCTGCCATCTCGTGGTGCGTAATCCTGCACCTGAAAGGAGCCAGCCGTGGAAGAAATGCTGAGAGAATACCTGCCTATTCTCGTGTTTCTGGCGGTAGCAATCGGTCTCGGGCTTGTCCTGATCCTTGCTGCCATCGTTGTTGCCGTTCGCAATCCTGATCCTGAAAAAGTATCTGCCTATGAGTGCGGATTTAACGCCTTTGACGATGCGCGCATGAAATTCGATGTTCGCTTCTATCTGGTCTCGATCCTGTTCATCATTTTCGATCTCGAAATCGCAATGCTGTTCCCTTGGGCGGTTGCCTTCAAGGACATCAGCATGGTCGCCTTCTGGTCGATGATGGTTTTCCTCGGCGTGCTGACAATCGGCTTCGCCTATGAGTGGAAGAAGGGGGCCCTGGAATGGGAGTGATGACCGGACAAAACACCGCTGGTGTTGATCGCGAGGCAAACACCCGCGCCCTGAACAATGAGCTTCAGGACAAGGGCTTTTTGCTGACCTCGACCGAAGATCTGATTAACTGGGCGCGGACTGGATCATTGCACTGGATGACCTTTGGTCTGGCCTGCTGCGCCGTTGAGATGATGCATGCCTCTATGCCGCGCTATGACCTCGACCGGTTTGGTGTCGCGCCGCGTGCGTCCCCGCGCCAGTCCGACGTGATGATCGTTGCTGGGACGCTGACCAACAAGATGGCGCCTGCGCTGCGTAAGGTTTATGACCAGATGCCCGAGCCGCGCTATGTGATCTCGATGGGATCCTGTGCGAACGGCGGTGGTTACTATCACTACAGCTATTCCGTTGTGCGCGGCTGCGACCGTGTTGTTCCTGTCGACATTTACGTGCCTGGTTGCCCTCCGACAGCCGAGGCACTTGTCTACGGCATCATGCAGCTACAACGCAAAATCCGCCGTACCGGCACATTGGTGAGGTAGACGCATGAGCGACGCATTGAATGAACTGGGCGCATTGGTCGAACTGAAACGCCCGGATTGCGTGTTGGGATGGGATGTGACCCACGGCGAACTGAACGTTGACGTGGCACCTTCGAATATCGCGGGCTTTGTTGAGTTTCTGAAAACCGACGCTGGCTGCCGTTTCTCGACATTGGTCGATATTACGGCCGTTGATTACCCCGAGCGCGCCAAGCGCTTTGACGTGGTTTACCACTTCCTGTCGATGTTCCAGAACCACCGCATTCGTTTGCGGGTGTCGATCCGTGAAGACGAGATGGTGCCTTCGGTTGTGGATATCCACCCGAGTGCCAACTGGTTTGAGCGGGAAGTGTTTGATATGTTTGGGATAATTTTCTCGGGCCATCCCGACTTGCGTCGTATTCTGACCGACTACGGGTTCCGCGGGCATCCACTGCGTAAGGATTTCCCGACGACAGGCTATACCGAGGTTCGCTATGACGAGGCTGAAAAGCGGATTGTCTATGAACCCGTTAGCCTTGTGCAGGAATACCGCCAGTTTGATTTCATGAGTCCATGGGAAGGTGCCGAATACATCCTTCCCGGTGACGAGAAAGGCGATGCAGAATAATGCAACGCGACGCGGGCATATTTTTGTTCGGCTTGGGTGCGCCCAAAGCAGGGACGAGTTGGTTGCACGGCTATTTGGCCACGCATCCCGACGTCTATGTGCCTCCGATGAAAGAACTGCATTTTTTCAACTCGGTCGATGGCAATTTGGCGGGCCGCTTGGGTAAGCTCGACCAGAAGCGTGCGAAGATCGAAGATCGGATTGCGCGCGGCGTTGAAAGCCCGGCAAAGCTGGATGAGCTTGAAGAAGTGCGTGTGCTGCTGGTTGATGGCTCTGACGCGGCTTACGCGCGCTACATGACCGGCCACGCGAATGGTCGTTCTGTAATGGCGGATATTACCCCGGCTTACGGACTTCTTAGTCCTGAGCGTCTGTTGAAGATGCAATCCATGGGGGCAAGCCGCTTTGTCTATCTGATGCGTGATCCCGTTGCGCGTTTGTGGAGCAATATCCGCATGAATGCGGTACGCATGGTCAAGACGTCGGGTGACGATCTTGCCGAAACCTGCAAAGGCCTGATGCACAAGGTTTTAGGCGGGAAGCTACCGGCGCTTCAGGCGCGGTGTGACTATGCGGCGACCCTCAAGAATATCGCTCGGCTTGATCCAAAACGCGTCTTGATCGCCTTTTACGAAGAGCTGTTCACCAACGATAGCGTGACCCGTATTTGCGATTTCCTTGAGATCGCCGTGATGCCCGCCAAATTTGGCCAGCGCATCAACCAAGGGCTTACGGTCGCTTTGCCCGAGACAGACCGGCTGCGTGCCGCAAACTATTTGAAACCCCAATATGCCGCCGTTCAGGCGCATATGGGACGGCTTCCGGATGCTTGGAAGCAGAATGCAGGAGAGGCTTGACATGATGGATGGCTCCAAAGGATTTGAAGACGCCCAGACGGGTGAACAGCAAATCCGCAAATTCAACCTGAACTTCGGCCCGCAACACCCTGCGGCGCATGGCGTTTTGCGTCTCGTGCTTGAGTTGGACGGCGAGATCGTTGAGCGTTGCGACCCCCACATCGGCCTGCTGCACCGTGGCACCGAAAAGCTGATGGAAAGCCGGACGTATCTGCAAAACCTGCCGTATTTCGACCGTCTCGATTATGTGGCGCCGATGAACCAAGAGCATGCTTGGTGTCTGGCGATTGAAAAGCTGACAGAAACCGAAGTGCCGCGTCGCGGCTCGCTGATCCGCGTGCTGTATTCGGAAATCGGTCGGGTTCTCAACCACTTGCTGAACGTCACCACACAGGCGATGGACGTTGGGGCGCTGACTCCTCCGCTTTGGGGCTTTAACGAGCGTGAAAAGCTGATGGACTTTTACGAGCGTGCCTGTGGTGCCCGCCTGCACGCGGCGTATTTCCGTCCTGGCGGTGTTCACCAAGATCTGCCAAATGCATTGATCGACGACATCGAGGCTTGGGCGCATCAGTTCCCTGCCAAACTGGATGACATTGACGGGCTTCTCACCGAGAACCGTATTTTCAAGCAGCGCAACGTCGATATTGGCGTGGTTGATGAACAGACCGTTCTCGATTTCGGCTTCTCTGGCGTTATGGCGCGTTCGGTTGGGATGGCCTGGGATCTGCGCCGCGCTGAACCCTATGAATGCTACGACGAGTTTGAATTCCAGATCCCCGTCGGCAAAAACGGTGATTGCTACGATCGTTACCTGATGCGTATGGAAGAAATGCGCCAGTCGACCTCGATCATTTTGCAAGCCATCGAGAAACTTCGCGCGCCCGAAGGGCAGGGTGATGTTCTGGCGCGCGGGAAAATCACGCCTCCTAAACGTGGCGAGATGAAAACCTCGATGGAGGGCCTGATCCACCATTTCAAACTTTACACCGAGGGCTTCCATGTTCCCGCCGGTGAAGTTTACGCCGCAGTTGAGGCCCCAAAGGGTGAGTTCGGCGTGTATCTGGTGGCCGATGGCAGCAACAAACCCTACCGCTCGAAAATCCGTGCACCTGGATTTCTGCACTTGCAGGCCTCGGACTATTTGATGAAAGGCCACCAGTTGGCCGACTGCGCCGCCATCATCGGCACAATGGACGTCGTATTTGGGGAGATTGACCGCTAATGCTCCGCCGTCTTCACCACGAACAGCCTGAGAGCTTTGCTTTCACGCCAGCAAATCAGGCTTGGGCAGAAGCCCAGATGACAAAATTCCCCGAGGGACGTCAGGCCTCGGCTGTGATCCCGCTCTTGTGGCGTGCACAGGAACAAGAGGGTTGGGTTAGCAGACCGGCGATTGAATATATCGCAAACATGCTCGATATGGCGTTTATTCGCGTGTTGGAAGTGACCTCGTTTTACTTCATGTTCCAGATGCAGCCCGTCGGGTCTGTCGCGCATGTGCAGGTGTGCGGCACGCTGTCCTGCATGATCTGCGGCGCGGAAGATTTGATTAAGGTCTGTCAGGATAAAATCGCACCGTCGGCGCATGAAGTCTCTGCCGATGGCAAGTTTTCCTGGGAAGAGGTCGAATGCCTCGGGTCTTGTTCGAACGCGCCGATGGTGCAGATCGGCAAAGACTACTACGAAGACCTGACCACCGAGAGCTTCGCGCAAATCCTCGATGATTTGGCGGCTGGCAAGGTTCCGACACCCGGCCCACAGAACGGCCGCTATGCGGCTGAACCGCTGAGCGGGCTGACCAGCCTCAAAGAGTATGAAGCCGACAAGCATAAACTGAATGCTTCGGCCCAATTGGCGGATGATCTTGGCGATACCGTCAAGCGCATCGACGGCACCGAGGTTCCGCTGCTGACACCTTGGATCGGTGGCGCGGCTTCTAAGGCGAAAGTGCCAGCCGAACCGGCGCGACCAAAGTCCGCGGCTCAGCAAGCGCCAAAGCCGGCGAAAGCAGTCGAAGCGGACATCGAAGAACAGCAACCCGAAACCTTGACGGAAGCTCGAGACGGCGGTGCAGACGATCTGAAAAAGATTTCAGGTGTGGGTCCAAAGCTGGAAGAACTGCTGAATTCGCTCGGGTTTTACCATTACGATCAGATCGCGGCTTGGACGACTGCCGAAATCGCTTGGGTCGACAACCGCCTGAAGTTCAAAGGCCGGATCGAACGCGATGATTGGATGGCTCAGGCCGCCGCATTGGTGAAGGGCTAAAGATTATCATGGGCAAAGAGCTAGACGATAAATTGGCAAAGCAGGGGCGCATTGTTGGCGTTGTGATTGCTGTGACCATGGTTGTCTGGCTTGGCGCGAACTGGCTTGGGCCGAAATTGGGAATGCCGGGACGTTTCGCATTTCTGTTCGATTTTGCCGCAATCGCCGCGCTGATCTGGGCGTTGGTGGTCACATTTCAAATCCGGCGGGCGCGTCGGGACAATCAAGGATGATCTGGCAATGCTGAAAGATCAGGACCGTATCTTTACCAACATCTACGGGATGCACGAGCGCACCCTGGCTGGCGCGCGTGCGCGTGGCCATTGGGACGGCACCGGCGACATCATTAAGAAAGGTCGCGACTGGATCATCGATCAAATGAAAGCCTCGGGGTTGCGTGGTCGTGGGGGTGCTGGTTTCCCGACCGGTCTGAAATGGTCGTTCATGCCCAAGGAAAGCGACGGTCGTCCGGCTTATCTTGTGGTTAACGCTGACGAATCCGAACCGGGTACGTGTAAAGACCGCGAAATCATGCGTCATGATCCGCATACGCTGATTGAGGGCTGTCTGATTGCTTCTTTCGCGATGAATGCGAACGCCTGTTACATCTACATTCGCGGCGAATACATCCGCGAGCGTGAGGCCCTGCAAAACGCCATCGACGAAGCCTATGACGCTGGTCTTGTTGGCAAAAACGCGGCCGGATCAGGTTGGGACTTCGATCTCTATCTGCACCACGGCGCAGGCGCTTATATTTGCGGCGAAGAAACCGCGTTGCTCGAAAGCCTGGAAGGCAAAAAGGGCATGCCTCGGATGAAACCTCCGTTTCCTGCGGGGGCGGGTCTCTATGGGTGCCCGACCACGGTGAACAATGTCGAATCCATCGCCGTTGTACCGACGATCCTGCGGCGCGGCCCTGAGTGGTTCGCGGGCTTTGGCCGTCCGAACAATGCAGGCACCAAGCTGTTTGCGATCTCGGGGCATGTGAACAACCCCTGCGTGGTCGAAGAAGAAATGTCGATCAGCTTTGAAGAACTGATCGAAAAGCACTGCGGCGGTATTCGCGGCGGTTGGGACAATCTGCTGGCGGTTATTCCCGGCGGCTCGTCCGTGCCTTGTGTGCGCGGCGAAAACATGCGCGATGCGATCATGGATTTCGATTACCTGCGCGGTGAGCTTGGTTCAGGTCTTGGGACGGCGGCTGTGATCGTCATGGACAAGTCGACCGACATCATCAAGGCGATCTGGCGGTTGTCGAAATTCTACAAACACGAAAGCTGTGGTCAGTGTACGCCATGCCGTGAAGGCACCGGCTGGATGATGCGTGTGATGGATCGTCTGGTCAAAGGCGAGGCCTCGGTTGAGGAAATCGACATGCTGTGGGATGTGACCAAGCAGGTTGAAGGGCACACGATCTGTGCATTGGGTGACGCTGCCGCATGGCCGATCCAAGGCCTGATCCGCAACTTCCGCCCAGAAATCGAAGACCGCATCCGCGGCAAACAAGCGATTGCGGCTGAGTGAGCACCTTCGCGCTCATATCACCCATGGCGGCCCCGCGATATTGCATAGCGGCCGACAGCAACCCGATGTCCACTCGGGAAGGGGGCAGTGTGTCTGCTTTCCTGAACGCAGTGAACAACGGAGTTAATGGTATGAAAACGCGTGTATTTTCGGTTTTGGCAGTTGTGGTTGCCCTTGCAAGTCCAGTGACAGCGCAAGAAGAGCGCCCCTATCTGGGCGACAACATACCGCTTAACGACGCCCTTTTTGCGATCCTTGTTGCGGATGAAATTCGCAACCGTTGCGACAGCATTTCGGGGCGCGTTCTGAAGGGTGTTGGAATGCTATGGAACCTTGTCAACGATGCCAAGGATCTGGGCTACACCGACGATGAAATCAAAGCCTATCGCAACAGCGACGAGGCAAAAGCCGTTCTGCGCGCCCGTGGTGACGCGCTGATGGCCGAGAAAAACGTCTCTTATGACGATCCCGAGACTTTCTGCCGGTGGGGACGCGACGAAATCGCGGATCAATCCCTGATCGGTTCATTACTGAGAGCGAAGTGAACATGTCTGACCTACGCAAGATCATTATCGACGATCGCGAGATCGAAGTAGACGGCGCAATGACCCTTATTCAGGCCTGCGAATTGGCGCAGACCGAGGTTCCGCGTTTCTGCTACCACGAGCGTTTGTCGATCGCCGGTAACTGCCGGATGTGTCTTGTCGAAGTCGTGGGTGGCCCCCCCAAGCCAGCGGCGTCTTGTGCGATGCAGGTGCGTGATCTGCGCCCCGGCCCGAATGGTGAGCCTCCGGTTGTGAAAACCAACTCGCCAATGGTTAAGAAAGCGCGTGAAGGCGTGATGGAATTCATGCTGATTAACCACCCGCTGGATTGCCCGATTTGCGATCAGGGCGGCGAGTGTGACCTTCAGGATCAGGCGATGGCCTACGGCATCTCGGATACGCGTTTCACCGAAGCCAAACGCGCGGTCGACGATCTGAACCTCGGGCCGCTTGTGTCAACGGCGATGACCCGTTGCATCAGCTGCACCCGCTGTGTGCGCTTCACGTCGGAGGTCGCCGGCATCACTCAGATGGGCCAAACCGGTCGTGGCGAAGATGCCGAGATCACAAGCTATCTGAACGAAACTTTGGACAGCAACTTGCAGGGCAACATCATTGACCTTTGTCCGGTTGGGGCGTTGACGTCCAAGCCCTATGCGTTCACCGCTCGTCCTTGGGAATTGACCAAGACGGAATCCATCGATGTGATGGATGCGCTTGGGTCGAACATCCGTGTGGATACCAAAGGGCGCGAAGTGAAGCGCTTTGTGCCGCGCAACCATGATGGCGTGAACGAAGAATGGATTTCGGACAAAACCCGTTTTGTTTGGGACGGTCTGCGCCGTCAACGTCTTGATACGCCCTATATCCGTGAAAACGGCAAGCTGCGCAAAGCGACTTGGGCCGAGGCTCTGGCCGCTGCCGCTTCGGCGATGAGCGGCAGGAAGGTTGCTGGGTTGGTTGGTGACTTGGCGCCGGTTGAAGCGGCCTTTGCCTTGAAGCAGTTGGTCGAAGGGCAGGGCGGCAGCGTTGAGTGCCGCGTCGATGGCGCAAAATTGCCTGCGGGCAACCGGTCCGCCTATGTCGGCACGGCTGCAGTCGAAGACATCGACAGCGCGAAGCTGATCTACCTGATCGCGACGGATCCTCGCAACGAAGCGCCTGTGTTGAACGCGCGCATTCGCAAAGCATGGTTGAACGGTGCCGAGGTCAAAGTGATCGGCGAAGCGGCTGATTTGACCTACGACTATGATCTTATCGGACCGGGTCGTGCATCGATTGAGAAATCTATTGCCTCAGCATCCGCGACCGAAGGTGCGCTTGTGATCGTGGGCCAGGGCGCGTTGACCGAAGCGGATGGTGAATCCGTTCTTGGTCAGGCCATGGCGCTGACCTCGGCGCTAAGTGGCCGTATGCTGGTGTTGCACACCGCTGCCGGTCGCGTCGGAGCGATGGATGTGAATGCGACGACCGATGGTGGACTTGAGGCTGCTCTGACGGGTGCCGAAGTGATCTATAACCTCGGAGTAGACGAGATCGCGATGCCAGAAGGCGCGTTCGTGATTTACCAAGGCAGCCACGGTGACAACGGTGCACATCGCGCCGACATTATCCTGCCCGCCGCTGCCTATACCGAAGAAAACGGGTTGTTTGTGAACACCGAAGGACGGCCTCAGTTGGCGCTTCGCGCAGCGTTCCCCCCGGGAGAGGCGAAGGAAAACTGGGCCGTGTTGCGTGCATTGTCGGCCAATCTCGGGTCGCCGTTGGCCTATGACTCGCTCGCGCAATTGCGTCAGGCCATGGTCGCCGAGGTGCCGCATCTGGCGCAGGTGGATCAGGTTGTCGTGAACGAGTGGCAGCCGCTTCCAACGCAGACGTTGGAAAAAGGCAAGTTCCGCAATGCGATTGCAGATTTCTATCTAACCAACCCGATTGCCCGCGCATCAGCATTGATGGGCGAGCTGTCGGCCAACGCCAAGTCGCGCGGCGCAACAAAAGTGGCTGCCGAGTGATGATGGCCCGCGCCACATATCTTCCAGCCATGGGGCTGGCCCTTCTGGGCGGGGCCTGTGCCCCTGTGAGCAGTGGCGATCTGAATTTTTCCCGCGCCGGATTTGATTATCTCGGTTCGGAAACCCGTTTGCTGGATGATGATATCGTCCAGTTCCGCGTCAAGATGATTGGCGCGAACCGAATTGCGGATGTTGCGGAGTACGCGGAATGCGTGGCTGCACAATATACATTGATCCGTGGATACGGCTTTGCACGCCATGTCAGTACGACGGTCTCGGAAGAAACCGACTATTGGCAGGCAGACGCGTTTTACACCGTGTCGGATGCATTGCCCCGCGGAAGACGGCAGATCGACGCCGAAGTTGTCGTCGCTGCTTGTAACGAAAACGAAGTACCTACGGTGTGAGGACATATGGCTGAATTCTTTACGGACACCAATCTGGGGATTTTCCTTGTCATTCTTGGCAAGACGCTTCTTTTGATCCTACCGATTGTCACATCGCTGGCCTTCCTGATGTATGGCGAACGCAAGATTTGGGCAGCGGTTCAGTTGCGCAAAGGTCCGAACGTGGTTGGCGCGTTTGGCATTCTGCAAAGTTTTGCCGACTTTATTAAGTATATCGTCAAGGAAGTCGTCTTTCCCGCCGGCGCCGACCGTGTGGTCTTCCTGCTGGCACCGATGATTTCGGTCGTCATGGCGGTTATCGTCTGGGCGGTGATCCCGTTCGGCGATGGCTGGGCGATTGCGGACATCAACGTGGCGATCCTCTATGTTTTCGCGATTTCCTCGCTCGAGGTTTACGGCGTCATCATGGGCGGATGGGCTTCGAACTCGAAATACCCGTTCCTCGGATCACTTCGCTCGGCGGCGCAAATGATTTCCTACGAGGTCTCGATCGGCCTGATTATCATCGGCATAATCATCTCGACCGGTTCGATGAACTTTGGCGACATCGTCAATGCACAGGCGGGCGATTATGGCCTGTTAAGCTGGTACTGGTTGCCGCATCTTCCGATGCTGTTCCTGTTCTTCATCTCGGCGCTGGCTGAGACCAACCGCCCGCCGTTCGACCTTCCAGAAGCGGAATCCGAACTGGTTGCCGGTTATCAGGTTGAATACAGCTCGACCCCGTTCATGCTGTTCTTCCTTGGCGAATTGTTGGCCATGGTGCTGATGACGGCGCTTGTGACCTTGCTGTTCTTTGGTGGCTGGTTGTCGCCAATTCCCGGCCTGCCTGATGGCTTGCTTTGGATGGTCGGCAAAATGTTCCTCGTGTTCTTTGCCTTCTCGATGATTAAGGCGATCACACCGCGTTACCGCTACGACCAACTGATGCGAATTGGTTGGAAAGTCTTCCTGCCATTGTCGCTGGTCTGGGTTGTTTTGGTGTCGTTCCTTGCAAAATTCGAAGCCTTCGGCGGCGCATACGCTCGCTGGGCGATTGGAGGCTGATATGACTCAGATCGATTACAAGCGCGCGGCTGGCTATTTTCTGCTCAACGACTTTTTCAAGGGCTTCAAGCTCGGCTTTAAGTATTTCTTCGCGCCCAAAGCGACGGTGAACTACCCGCATGAAAAAGGCCCGCTGTCGCCTCGGTTCCGTGGCGAGCATGCCTTGCGCCGCTATCCAAACGGGGAAGAGCGTTGCATCGCCTGTAAGCTGTGCGAAGCCATCTGCCCCGCGCAGGCGATCACCATCGACGCCGAACCGCGTGAAGACGGCAGCCGTCGCACCACGCGCTATGACATCGACATGACAAAATGCATCTACTGCGGGTTCTGTCAGGAAGCCTGTCCTGTGGATGCCATCGTCGAAGGCCCGAATTTCGAATACGCAACGGAAACTCGCGAAGAGCTGTTTTACAACAAAGATCGCCTTCTTGCGAACGGTGAGCGTTGGGAAGCGGAAATCGCCCGCAACCTCGAGTTGGATGCACCCTACCGATGAGCGATATGAAAACCCCTTTTGAGCTGATGATGGCCCAGGCGCAGGAAATGGCGAAGTCATTTAACCCTGCACTCGAGTCGTTCTCGCCGCGCGGGTTCGAGACCCTTTGGCCCACGATGCCCAAGGAAATGATGGAAATGACCTTTGGCAAAGGGATCAGCAAGGAAGGCTTGGACGCGAAAACGCGTTTGCTGCTGACCATTGCTGGTCTGACGATGCAAGGCGCACAGGCCGACACGCCGTTTCGCATGACGATCCGTCATGCCCTGGAAGCGGGTGCGACCCATGATGAAATCGCCGAGACCATCGCCCAAATGTCGATGTTCGCCGGTATTCCGGCCATGACCCGCGCAATGGAACTTGCCAGGGAAGTCATGGACAACAACAAGGATGATGAGCAATGACCGTTGCAGCCTTAGCCTTTTACGCCTTTGCGATCACGACGATCACGGGTGGCTTCTTCACCGTGGTAAGCCGCAATCCGGTTCACTCGGTTTTATGGTTGATCCTTGCGTTCCTAAGCTCGGCCGGATTGTTCGTGCTATTGGGCGCTGAATTCGTGGCAATGCTGTTGATTATCGTCTACGTCGGCGCGGTCGCGGTTTTGTTCCTGTTCGTCGTGATGATGCTGGATGTGGATTTTGCCGAGCTTAAAGCCGAAATGGCGCGCTATATGCCGTTGGCTTTGCTGATCGGGCTAGTTCTGTTGATGCAACTGGGCATGGCCTTTGGCGCATGGACCGAGGCCGAACAAGCGCAATCGCTGCGCGGGGCCGTGACGCCGACGGATACGCAGAACACAGCAGCGCTTGGTTTGCTGATCTACGACAAATATTTCCTTCTGTTCCAACTGTCGGGCCTGATCCTGTTGGTTGCCATGATCGGCGCCATCGTTCTGACGCTGCGCCATCGCACGGACATCAAACGTCAGGATATTCTGGCGCAAATGTATCGTGATCCGGCCAAGTCGATGGAGTTGAAAGACGTCAAGCCAGGGCAGGGGCTGTAACAGATGACAAGTTTCTGGAGCGTGGTTTTCTCACCGATGGGTGTCGGGATTTACGCATTATTCTGGATTTTGAAATTGACGGTAGGGGCGTGGGTTGTTCGTAAGACCTTTGGCTTTCTTCCGGACACGGCGCAAACCAAAATGCGCACCCTATTTAATTTTCGGAGATCGGCACGGCCGAGTTTTCCGGAACACAGTACATGAAGTGAGGACGGTATGATCGGAATTGAGCATTACCTGACAGTGGCGGCGACGCTGTTCGTCATCGGAATTTTCGGGCTATTCCTGAACCGCAAGAACGTGATCGTTCTGTTGATGTCGATCGAATTGATGTTGCTGTCGGTGAACATCAACCTCGTCGCGTTCTCGAGCTTCCTCGGCGATCTGGTCGGTCAGGTCTTTACACTCTTCGTTCTCACGGTCGCGGCGGCGGAAGCTGCCATCGGCCTTGCAATCCTCGTCTGCTTCTTCCGTAACCGCGGCACCATCGCGGTCGAAGACGTCAACGTGATGAAAGGCTGATTTGATGGAATCGGTAATCCTATTTGCCCCTCTGGTGAGCGCCATTATCGCAGGGTTCGGTCATCGGATCATTGGCGACAAAGGGGCTCAGTATGTCACAACCGGCATGTTGTTCCTGTCGGCGATCCTCAGCTGGATCGTGTTCCTGGGGTTCGATGGCGAAACCAAGAACATCGAGATCCTGACATGGATCCAGTCCGGTACGCTTGACACAAGCTGGGGCATTCGTCTCGACCGGTTGACCGCGATCATGCTGATCGTTGTGACGACGGTTTCGGCGCTGGTGCATTTGTATTCGATTGGCTACATGGCCCACGACGAAAATTTCTCTGAGGACGAAAGTTACCGTCCACGCTTTTTTGCCTATCTGTCGTTCTTCACCTTCGCCATGCTGATGCTGGTGACCTCGGACAACCTCGTTCAGATGTTCTTTGGTTGGGAAGGCGTGGGCGTCGCGTCCTATCTTCTGATTGGTTTCTATTACCGCAAAGACAGCGCGAATGCGGCATCAATCAAGGCGTTCGTTGTTAACCGTGTGGGCGACTTTGGCTTTGCTTTGGGCATCTTCGGACTGTTCATGATGACCGGATCGATCCAATTCGACGACGTCTTTGCCGCAGCCCCCGAGCTTGCGGACAAATCCCTGACCTTCCTGTGGAACGATTGGAACGCCGCGAACCTTCTTGCGGTTCTTCTTTTCATCGGTGCGATGGGTAAATCGGCCCAGTTGTTCCTGCACACATGGCTGCCGGACGCGATGGAAGGCCCGACCCCCGTATCGGCTTTGATCCACGCCGCGACCATGGTGACGGCTGGCGTCTTTCTTGTGGCGCGCATGTCGCCTCTGTTCGAATTCGCCCCCGAGGCCAAAGGCTTTATCGTATTCCTCGGGGCCTCGACCGCGTTTGTCGCGGCGACGATTGGTCTGGTGCAAAACGACATCAAACGCGTCATCGCCTATTCAACGATGTCCCAGCTTGGCTACATGTTTGTCGCCGCAGGTGTCGGAGTTTATTCGGTCGCAATGTTCCACTTGTTCACGCACGCGTTTTTCAAAGCGATGCTGTTCCTTGGGGCAGGTTCGGTGATCCACGGGATGCACCACGAGCAAGACATGCGGAACTACGGCGGCCTGCGCAAAAAGATGCCCTATACTTTCTGGGCGATGATGATCGGCACATTGGCAATTACCGGTGTTGGTATTCCGCCAATGCTCCTCGCATTCGGTGACATTCCGATCGGCTTTGCAGGCTTCCTGTCAAAAGACGCCGTCATCGAAAGCGCCTATGTCGGCACTATGGGTGGGTATGGCTTCTGGATGCTTGTGATCGCAGCGCTGTTCACGTCCTTCTATAGCTGGCGTCTGATGTTCCTGACCTTCTATGGCCAGGCACGTGGCGACAAGCACACCCATGACCACGCGCATGAAAGCCCGATGGTTATGCTGGTGCCGCTCGGCGTTCTCGCCATCGGCTCGATCACTGCGGGTATGATCTGGTACGGCTCGTTCTTTGGTAAACCCAATGAGGTCGTAAAGTATTTCGGCGGTGAATACACAGCCCCGGCGGAAGAGCTGGTCAAAGAGGTCGCCGAGTCAAACCCGAAAGCCTCGAAGCTGAAATACGTCATGGCCGGAGAACCGGGCGAGGCAGCGATTTATTTTAAGCCCGAGAACACTGTGCTTCACGAAGCGCATTACGTGCCAACATGGGTGAAACTGTCGCCGTTTGTTGCGATGATCCTCGGGTTTATCACGGCGTTCTGGTTCTACATCATCAATCCGACGATCCCGGGCCGATTGGCGGCGAACCAGCGTCCACTCTATCAGTTCCTGTTGAACAAATGGTACTTTGACGAGGCCTATGATTTCCTTTTCGTCAAGCCAGCAAGTGCCCTCGGTCGTTTCTTCTGGAAACGCGGTGACGGCAACGTCATTGACGGTACGCTGAATGGGATCGCGATGGGGATTATTCCTTTCTTCACCCGCCTCGCTGGTAAGGCCCAGTCTGGTTACGTGTTCACTTACGCTTTCGCGATGGTGCTTGGCATCGTTGCATTGATTACCTGGATGTCGCTCAGCGGAGGAGCGAACTAATGGCAAACCTTCTTTCCATTGTTACGTTTATCCCCGCTGTCGCAGCACTGATCCTGGCGATCTTCCTGCGCGGTGAAGACGACGCGGCCAACGGTCGGGCAAAAATGCTCGCCCTTGTGGCGACGAGTGTGACGTTCCTCGTGTCGCTGTTCATTCTGGCCGAATTCGACTCGTCCGATCCGGGCATGCAATACGTTGAAGAGCGCGCATGGCTGATGGGTCTGACCTATAAGATGGGTGTCGACGGTATCAGCGTGCTGTTCGTGATGCTGACCACATTCATGATGCCTCTGGTTGTTCTGGCCAGCTGGGATGTGAAGGTCCGTGTCAAAGAATACATGATCGCATTTCTGCTTTTGGAGACGCTCATGCTGGGCGTCTTCATGGCGCTCGATCTGGTGCTGTTCTATCTGTTCTTTGAGGCCGGATTGATCCCGATGTTCCTGATTATCGGCATCTGGGGCGGCGCGAACCGTATTTATGCATCGTTCAAATTCTTCCTCTACACCTTCATCGGCTCGGTGTTGATGCTGGTGGCGATGGTGGCGATGTACGCCGACGCAGGCACAACCGATATGGTGGCACTTGCAACGCATGAGTTCGCGTCCGAGACTTTCTCGGTCCTCGGGATCACCGTTGTCGGTGGCTTGCAAACGATGCTGTTCCTCGCGTTCTTTGCCAGCTTCGCGGTGAAAATGCCGATGTGGCCGTTCCATACGTGGCTTCCTGATGCGCACGTTCAGGCACCGACGGCTGGGTCCGTCGTGCTGGCGGCGATCCTGTTGAAGATGGGGGGCTATGGCTTCTTGCGCTTCAGCTTGCCGATGTTCCCCGTTGGCGCGGATGTGATGACCGATCTGGTCCTCTGGCTGTCGGTGATCGCGATTGTCTATACGTCGCTGGTTGCGCTGGTGCAGGAAGACATGAAAAAGCTGATCGCTTATTCATCGGTTGCCCACATGGGTTATGTCACCGCCGGCATCTTCGTTGCCAACCAACAAGGCGTTGACGGCGCGATTTTCCAGATGATCTCGCACGGGTTTATCTCGGGCGCATTGTTCCTGAGTGTCGGCGTCATCTACGACCGCATGCACACCCGCGATATTGCCGCCTATGGCGGTCTTGTGAACCGGATGCCTGCCTACGCGCTGATCTTCATGTTCTTCACCATGGCGAACGTCGGCCTTCCGGGCACCTCGGGGTTTGTCGGCGAATTCCTGACATTGGTGGGGATGTTCCAGTATAACACATGGATCGCCGCCATCGCGACATCCGGTGTGATCTTCTCGGCAGCCTACGCGCTGTGGCTTTATCGCCGTGTCGTGCTTGGTGACCTTATCAAAGAGGCGTTGAAATCCATCGAAGACATGAGCAGCCGCGAGCGCTGGATCATGGCGCCGCTGGTGTTCATGACGCTTTTGCTGGGCGTCTACCCATCGCTGGTGACCGACATTATCGGCCCATCGGTCGAGAACCTGCTTATCAACTACAATTCGGCCCTTGCCACGACTGCGGATTTTGCAGCATCGGCAACTGCGGCAACCCATTGAGGATTTGAACGATGCTTCAGGCTGATCTGAATATTATCCTGCCGGAAATCATCCTGTCTGTCTTCGCCATGCTGGCGTTGGTTGGGGCTGTCTATACGGGCAAAGACAAAACGGCGTCGATGTTGACGTGGATCACCGCAAGCCTGTTTGTGGTTCTGGCCGCTTGGATTGGCATGAATGGCGCGGGCGACAATTCGGCCTTTGGCGGCATGTATACGGACGACGCGTTCAGCCGTTTTGCAAAGGTCGTGATCCTGTTGTCGGCAGCAGCGGTCATCGTCATGAGTCAGGACTACGCCGCGCGTCGCGGGATGCTGAAGTTTGAGTATCCGATCCTGATAACACTGGCCGTGGTTGGCATGATGGTGATGGTTTCGGCGGGCGATTTGATGACGCTTTACATGGGGCTCGAGCTTCAGTCTCTGGCGCTTTATGTGATTGCGTCGATCCGGCGCGACAGTCTGAAATCGACCGAGGCTGGACTGAAGTATTTCGTTCTTGGCGCTCTGAGTTCCGGCTTGTTGCTTTACGGTGCGTCGCTGGTCTACGGCTTCTCGGGAACGACGTTGTTCAGCGGAATCGCTCAGGCGACCCAAGGCGATTACATGCCAATCGGCATGCTGTTTGGTCTGGTGTTCATGGCGTCGGGTTTTGCGTTCAAGGTTTCGGCTGTGCCGTTCCACATGTGGACGCCTGATGTTTACGAGGGTGCCCCGACACCGGTGACTGCCTTTTTTGCGACCGCGCCCAAGGTTGCGGCCATGGGGTTGTTCGCGCGTGTCATGCATGACGCTTTTGGCGGTATGGTGGGCGACTGGCAGCAGATCATTGCCTTGCTGGCGGTGTTGTCGATGTTCCTTGGCGCGGTTGCCGCGATTGGTCAGCGCGATATCAAACGTCTGATGGCCTATTCGTCAATTGCCCATATGGGCTATGCGTTGATCGGTCTGGCAACGGGAACCGAGGCTGGCATTTCTGCGATGCTGATTTACATGGCGATTTATGTGACCATGAACATCGGAACATTCGCCTTTATTCTGTCGATGGAGCGCGACGGCCAGCCGGTGACACATATTGACAGCCTGCGTCTTTACGCGCGATCCGAACCGGGCAAGGCGATGGCCGTTCTGGTGCTGATGTTCTCGCTGGCGGGCGTACCGCCGATGCTTGGGTTCTTCGCGAAACTGGGCGTGTGGCAGGCTGCGATTGCGGCGGACATGGTTTGGCTGGTTGTTGCCTCGGCTGTCGCGTCGGCCATTGGTGCGTTCTATTACTTGCGTATCGTGTTCTTCATGTATTTCGGCGACGAGGCCGAAGGGTTGAATGGTGGCAAATCGGCCATGTTGTCGGGCGTGCTGGTGGCATCAGCGGCGATCATGTTGATCGGTGTTGTCAATCTGTTTGGCATCGAAGGTCCGGCGGCAGCCGCAGCGGCAACGCTTGTCCAATAAATCGCGCAGCCTCAACAGGTTTGATACAATTGTGACGCGCCTTGGCGCGTCGCTTTTGTTTTTTGGTGTAGGTATTTGGAGCAAGATAAAGTGAGTTCTGACTGGCCCCTTGGATATGGCAAGCGCATCTTGGCCGAGGTGGACAGCACGAACGCCGAGGCCGCGCGAATTGCCGGATCGCTTGCAGGGCCTGAGTGGATATTGGGGCTGACCCAAACGCAGGGGCGCGGTCGCCGTGGGCGTCAGTGGCAGGCACCGGTTGGCAATTTCACCGCCACTTTGGTGATGCGCCCAACCGAGACGCCGGATCAGATCGCCCTGCGCAGTTTCGTGGCGTCGCTTGCTTTGTTTGATGCGCTTGAGGCGGCAACGGGGCGCACTGATTGGCTGTCTTTGAAGTGGCCGAACGACGTTTTGCTGAAGGGTGGCAAGGTTGCCGGGATACTGCTTGAAAGCGCAGGGCTTGGGCAGGACGTTGGTCACATGGCGATTGGGATCGGGGTCAATCTTGTGGCTGCGCCAAAGCCGGAAGATTTGGAAGCGACGGCGATGCCACCGGTGTCGGTCTTTGGTGAGACGGGTGTGCAATTGACGCCCGAGGCGTTTCTCGACCTGTTGGCACCGGCTTATGCGCGTCACGAAGACAGCTTTCGAACTTTGGGATTTGCACCCATTCGGGCTTTGTGGCTGTCACGGGCCGCAAAGATTGGTGAGGTCATCACTGCGCGCACGATGCGCGACGAGGTGACTGGCACATTTGAGACGGTCGATGCGCAAGGCAATCTTGTGTTAAAGACCGCAAAAGCCCGCGAGACGATTCCCGCGGCTGACATATTCTTCTAGAGGTGGCGCATGCTTCTGGCGATTGATTGCGGCAATACAAATACGGTGTTCTCGATTTGGGACGGCGAGAGATTTCTCTGCACGATGCGGACCTCGACCCATCACGGTCGTACCGCTGATGCCTATTTCACATGGTTTTCGACCCTTGTGAAACACTACGAGCTGAAGCTCGACATTACGGACGTCATCATTTCGTCTACGGTGCCACGCGTGGTGTTCAACCTGCGCGTTTTCGCAGACCGCTTTTTTGGCTGCCGTCCGATTGTTGTGGGCAAGCCGGAATGCGCATTGCCAGCGAACCCCCGTGTGGATTTGGGCACGCAGATCGGGCCGGATCGGTTGGTGAATGCGGCCGGTGCTTTTGATCGCCACGGCGGCGATCTGATCGTGGTCGACTTTGGAACGGCGACGACATTTGACGTGGTCGCCAGAGACGGCGCCTATGTTGGTGGCGTTATCGCCCCGGGCGTCAACCTGTCGCTTGAGGCCTTGCACATGGCCGCTGCGGCCTTGCCGCATGTTGATATTGCCAAGCCGCAAAAGGTCGTCGGCACGAATACGGTTGAATGTATTCAATCTGGTGTCTTTTGGGGCTACATCGGCATGGTGCGCGAGGTTTGCGCCCGCATAAAGGCTGAACGGGAACGCCCGATGAAGATTATCGCGACGGGTGGTCTTGCGTCGCTGTTTGACCAAACCGAAGCGTTGTTTGACGCCTTAGATGAAGACTTAACGATGCACGGCCTGACGGTCATACATGCCTACAACAAGGGACTATCAGCTTGAGCAACGAGCGTCTTATTTACCTGCCTCTGGGCGGAGCCGGTGAAATCGGCATGAACGCCTATGTCTATGGATACGGTGCGCCCGGCAAAGAGCGGCTGATCCTCGTGGATCTTGGCGTGACCTTTCCTGATATGGACACAACGCCGGGCGTTGATCTGATTATGCCAGACGTAAGCTGGCTGAAAGAACGACGCGACCAGCTTGAGGCGATCTTTGTCACCCATGGTCACGAAGATCACGTCGGTGCAGTTGGGCATCTTTATTCACAGCTGGGGGCACCGATATTCGCGCGGGCTTTTACCGCCAATCTGGCACGCGGCAAGATGGAGCAACAGGGTCAGGATCAGACCCGCGTAACAACCGTCTCCGCTTGGCCGGAAACCGTATCGGTGGGGCCGTTTCAGGTGGGGTTTGCGCCGATTTCGCACTCGATCCCTGAAAGCTCGGGGCTCGTGATCGACACGCCTCTGGGGCGGATCGTGCACACGGGCGACTTCAAGATCGATGAGCAGCCGCTTGTCGGGGAACCCTTTGACAAGGCGATGTGGTCGGACATTGCAGCGGGGGGCGTGAAGGCCTTGGTTTGTGATTCAACCAATGTGTTTTCGCTGCAACCCGGCCGATCTGAATCGACGATTGGCAAGCCGATAGAAGACCTGATCGCCGCGTCCACCGGATTGGTCGCCGCGACCACATTTGCCTCGAACGTGGCGCGCGTGCGCACCCTGGCCGAGGCTGGAGAGCGGGCGGGGCGGTCGATAGTCCTTTTGGGTCGCGCCATGCGCCGGATGATCGAGGCCGCCACAGTCACGGGCGTGCTGACAGATTTTCCAAAGGTCACAAGCCCCGAGGACGCGCAAAATATCCCCCGCCAAAACCTGATGCTGATAACCACAGGCTCGCAGGGCGAACGGCGTGCCGCCACGGCGCAATTGTCGCGTGGCAAGTTTCTTGGGTTGCAACTGAAGGAAGGCGATACCTTCCTGTTTTCCTCAAAAACCATCCCGGGCAATGAGCGCGGCGTGATCCGCATCATGAACGCGTTCTCAGAGATCGGCGTCGATGTGGTGGACGACAGTTCCGGCGACTACCACGTCTCTGGTCACGCGAACCGGCCTGATTTGGAAATGATGCATGAGATCATTCACCCCGAGATGATGATCCCGATGCACGGGGAACACCGTCATTTGCGTCAACACGCCAAACTGGCCGAGGCCAAGGGTATTCCTTCGGCGATTGCCGTGAACGGGATGATGTTGAACCTGTCCGGCGCGCTGCCAGAGGTTTGCGGCTATGTCGATACGGGGCGTCAGTATCTCGATGGGTCAGTCAAAATCGGTGCCTTGGACGGCATTGTGCGCGACCGCATACGCATGGCGCTGAATGGTCATGTCATCGTCACGCTCATCGTTGATGAGAACAACGACCCCTTGGGCGACCCGTGGTGCGAAGTGATGGGCCTGCCAGAACTTGGCAACTCAAACGCGCCTTTGGTTGACGTGCTCGAGGAAGACCTCAGCCAGTTTCTCGGACGCGCGAGTGGCAAGACCATGGCCGATGATGACAAGCTAGAGGCCGAGATTAAGCGGATCGTGCGCAAGTCAACAAATGATGAAATCGGCAAAAAGCCTGAAGTCACGATCATCGTTAGCCGATTGGCATAATAAAAAAGGCGGTCACTGACCGCCTTTTGATTAACTTGCCATACGCTCTTCAAAGCTGAGGGCGATGAAACTGGGCAGGTGATCCCCCATTCCAGCAACGCTTGGGCCATCGTCGCGCTGACCCTTGCTCCGACGTTCGCGTCCGCGCGATTGCTCTTGACGGGCAGGCGTGCGCTTTTCCTTTGGGGCTGGGGTTGGCTTTTCTGATGCCAACTCGACAACCTCTGCCTTTTGCGGCTCAACTTCGGCGCTCGGCTCTTCGCTTTTAGCAGCAGACTTGGCGGCAGGTTTTGATTTGGGTTCAGCTTTCTTCAGAGGATTCTCGATCCGCTGAATGTCTTTCTGAAGCAGCGCTTCAACAGCCGCTAATCCCTTTAGATCGCGCGGTTCGCAAATCGTTATGGCGCGACCATCACGTCCGGCGCGGCCTGTGCGCCCGATGCGGTGCACATAGTCCTCGGGGTGGCCGGGAACATCAAAGTTAAACACGTGACTGACCGAAGGCACATCCAGACCACGGGCAGCGACGTCCGAGGCGACCAAAATGCGCAAAGTGCCATTGCGGAATCCGTCAAGGGTTTTTGTGCGCTGCGATTGATCCAGATCGCCGTGGATTGGCGCCGCATCGAATTTGTATTTTTTCAACGACTTTGCGACAATATCCACATCAACTTTGCGGTTGCAGAAAATGATCGCGTTTGTGCATTTCTCGCCTTCAGCGTCAATGAGTGCACGCAAAAGGTTGCGCTTCTCGGTTGCGGCGCGATCTTTGCGGCTGCCTTGAAACTCAACGACCGATTGCTCAATCGTTTCCGAGGCGCTTGCCTGACGCGCCACCTCGACCTTGGCTGGGGCAGACAGGAAGGTGTTGGTGATGCGCTCAATCTCGGGGGCCATCGTGGCCGAGAAAAACAACGTCTGGCGTGTAAAGGGTGTCAGGCTGAAAATACGCTCGATGTCGGGGATAAAGCCCATATCCAACATACGGTCGGCCTCATCGACCACCATGATCTGGACGCCTGTCAGCAAGAGTTTGCCGCGCTCGAAATGGTCCAGAAGACGACCCGGGGTGGCGATCAGCACGTCGACCCCCTTGTCGATCAGCGTGTCCTGTTCTTTGAACGACACACCGCCGATCAGCAGAGCTTTGGTCAGCTTCAGATACTTCGAATAGGTATCGAAGTTTTCCGCCACCTGCGCCGCCAATTCGCGGGTCGGGCACAGCACAAGCGAACGCGGCATCCGCGCGCGCGCGCGGCCACGGGCCAACAACGACAGCATCGGCAGCGTAAAGCTGGCCGTCTTGCCGGTGCCGGTCTGGGCGATGCCCAAAACGTCCTGTCCTAAAAGAGCAGGGGGAATTGCACCTGCCTGTATGGGGGTTGGTTGTTCGTAGCCGGCGTCATCGACGGCTTTCAACACTTTGGGGTTCAGATTCAAATCCGAAAATTTTGTCATACGTATCCACGATTTGCGGACAAACAAGGCCCGCCGTCACAGCCAAACAGGTATTTTCAGAGCACCTTTGTCGGCCGCTCGACCTGCGCGCCTCGTCTAACCGAAATTGTAAATTTTATCAATCAGTTGTCGCGGGTTCGCACGTGAACCAGTGTTTAATGGGGGTTAGGTCACTTTTTTGCAACGAATTCAGTAGGGAACAGACGTTGGCGGGCTGCTGTAAAGTCAGTTTTGTAGCGACGCAGGTGGCCAAACCGCTGAAGCCTTTGCAAAAGTTCAGGGGTGGCCGCGCAGACCTCGTTAAAAAACTGACGCAGACCAGCTTCGCCGTCGGCCTCCTCTAGTACCGAGAACAGGCGATGAAGGTTCGGCGCATCAGGATCGCGCTCATGGACCCCCGGCGGTTGAACCGGAGGGGCCAATTCTGCGCGGTAGCTGCCTTTGGTCTTGCGATACTGATAGGTCGCCAGCCAGTCGTCCCAGCTTTTGGCATGCATATGCAGCAGGTCGGTGTCCGTCAGCAGCACCTCACCGGGATTGTTGCCGTCCGGCGTTTCGAGGTTGTGGATCTTGAATTTGATGTTCCGCAACCCCTTCCGAACGAATAGCTTTCCAGCCACATGCGACAGGAATCCGCCATTCAGATAGGCCCCAAACTCGGGATAAATCTTTGGCGTTTCGTCCAGTCGTTGCATCCAGTTTTCGGCGCAGGCCTTAAAGTGCGTCGTCTCACCACCACCCGCCAAGGCCTCAATCGGGCGCACACGTGCACAGAGACAGTCTTTAGGCAATTGCGCTAACTGGTCCCTCATGTCCACCTTGGGCCAAAGAAATTCGTCGACATCTATATGGGCAAGCCAGTCGACCGCGCTGTGCATATAAGCCCATTTTGCGTTCGCGAACTGACGCCCCTGATGCATTGGCGGGCGCTGGTGGGTTTCCTTCGGGCGGCGCATCTTCCAGTAGCGCGCGTCACATTGCGTTACGTTGACCTTTGGATGCGCCTCCAAAAGCCCGGCGGCGGCGTTGGGCGCGTCGAGATAGATATTCACCTCGTCTGCCCCCAACTCAAGGTGATGGGCGACAAACTCAAGCACCACGCCCGGATCGGCTTTTACGGTCGCAACGATGCCCCAAGTGGTCATGAGGTTTCCTTGGGCTTCATCCGACGTCGCATTTCAGCCATGCGGGCAAAAATGGTTTCGCCACTCTCGGCCAACGCCTCAAGCAGATCAATGGCAACCGGACCGGCCACGGCGTCGCTTTGTGCCTCTTGCCAGATCGGCCCCAACAGGTTGACGTCCAAACCGCCATTGCGGATCGAATAGGCCTCCATCTCAAGCGGCAACGGCGCGTCCCGCCGGTTGCCTCTGCGATGCGGTTCTGACGGGGCAGCACCGGTGAACAAGCGCTCGGATTCATAGAGTTTCATCATGCCAAACAACGTCGTCAGCGATAAGCCAAGGCGTCGCTGCGCTTCGGTTTGCCCGTGTTCGGCGAATGTTGTGATTGACGACACCTTCCAGCGCATGTCCAGCACCGCAAGCAGGTGATCGGAGTGCTCTGCCCAAATCCTAGTGAACAAGGCGGGCGCGCGTTCGGGCCACTGACGTTTGCGTAGGGTCGCGATCAGGCAGGCGTTCAGCAAGCAAAGCTCGGAACTGCCGATGAATTCCGCTGCTATCTGGCGGCGTTTGAACCGATACCCTTTTCCACCCCGCGGTCGCTCGACCACGGTTTTGGCGGCGAATGCTTCGAGATCGCAGGCCAAGTCCGGCAATAGGTCTTCGGCCCCGATCAACGGATCCCGGCGGCTGTTCCAATTTGCCAAGACGGTCTCGAAACCATTGTCGTAGGGGGCATTGCTCATCGGCAAAGATTGGCCCAACTGGCGCGGATCAACAAGCCCATTGGGCGCGCCAGCGGTCATTTTCTACGTCCGCTTCGCCGCACCGCGGGCGCGTCTGTTTTTGGCGCGGCGAATCCTTGGCGAAACAAAAAGGACGATCCCCGAGGCCGAAAACACCATCAATGCCACGGCTGTGATGTCCGCCAGCCAGCGCCCAAGCGCATTGCCAACAAAGCCGCGCTCGTGGATCGAGCTTAAAATCCGCCCCCATCGGTATTCGGTGCCAAGCTGGTTGCCGTCATTGTCGTACGAGGAAATCTTGTAGCGCCGAAGATGCCAATAGCCGCCGGTGTCCCGATCTATGTAGATCGTGTTATTCGATCCGGCGCGAAAGCGGTAAATCGATGCGCCACGGTAACGTGTCGTGTTGTTTGGCGTATAGGCCATGCCTGCAACGGCCTTGTTGGCAATCAGTGTCGCGGCTTCAAGATCAACCGGTGCCGCGCCAGCGATGTCCAGAAACTGCGCTCCCTCGCCTGCGGTGTTCTTTGGAAAAACAGACAGCACGAGCTTTTCGTTGTTCAAATAGAGACCGGTCAATCCAGCCAAAAAGACCCAAGGCAAGATCAAGGCCCCCAGCCAACCGTGAATGGTCTTTAGGGATTTCAAAAAATTGAAACGCGGAAACATGGCACTACTCGGAACTGTTTTTTCGCCAGAGTAGAGGAGAGCCTCCAAAAATCAATCGTGCGTTCTGCGACAGATTTGGATGTCAGACCATCATTTCCTTGGTCGAGGTCAAACTCACATCCGGATAATCGCGCTGAATACGGTCGATGTCCCACTGAAGACGGGTCAAATAGACAATATCGCCGTCGTGATCGTGGCTGATGTGCTGCTTGTTGGCCGCGACAAATTTCTCGACCGCTGGTTTTTCGCCATTCACCCAACGGGCGCTTGTGAACTGGCTTTGCTCAAAGCGGACGGGTAACCCGTATTCAAGCTCGATCCGGCTGGCCAGAACCTCAAACTGAAGCGCGCCGACGACGCCGACGATGAAGCCAGACCCAAAGGCAGGCTTAAAGACCTTGGCCGCGCCTTCTTCGGCAAATTGCATCAAGGCTTTTTCCAAATGCTTGGCCTTCATGGGGTCGCCGGCACGACAGTTTTGCAATAGTTCCGGCGCAAAGGACGGGATGCCGGAAACCCGAATGGCTTCGCCCTCGGTCAAGGTATCCCCAATGCGCAATTGCCCGTGGTTTGGAATGCCGATGATGTCACCGGCCCAGGCCTCATCCGCCAATTCTCGGTCCGAGGCAAGGAACAAAACAGGGTTCGACACCGCCATCGGTTTTTTGGTCCGCACATGGGTCAGCTTCATGCCGCGTTTGAAATGCCCCGAGGCCATCCGCACAAAGGCGACACGGTCCCGGTGCTTGGGGTCCATGTTGGCCTGCACCTTGAACACATAGCCCATAACCTTTTTCTCTTCGGGCGCGATGGCGCGGGGGCTTGCCGATTGAATTTGCGGTTCGGGGCCGTAGTTGCCAATCCCATCCATCAGCTCTTTTACTCCAAAGGAATTGATCGCCGAGCCGAACCAAATCGGGGTCATGTGACCTTCGAGAACGGACTGAGGGTCGATGGTGGGCAGCAATTCCTTGGCCATCTCAACTTCTTCGACCAGCTTTTCAAGAAGATGTGCAGGGACGTGTTCTCCAAGCGCGGGATCATCGAGACCGTTGATCGCAATGGTCTCGGCCACGCGGTTCCGGTCGGCGCGATCCATCAACTCAAGCCTGTCGTTGAGCATGTCGTAGCAGCCCATAAACTCATGCCCGACGCCGATTGGCCAACTGGCAGGCGAGACATCGATCGCCAGATTTTCCTGAATTTCGTCGATAATATCAAAAGTATCGCGGCTCTCACGGTCCATCTTGTTACAAAACGTCAGGATCGGCAGATCGCGCATCCGGCAGACTTCGAACAGCTTGCGGGTCTGACTTTCCACGCCTTTTGCCCCGTCGATCACCATGACGGCGGCGTCAACGGCGGTGAGCGTGCGATAGGTGTCCTCGGAAAAATCCGAGTGGCCGGGCGTGTCGACCAGATTAAAGCGGAACTCTTTGAAATCAAACGACATGGCCGAGGCCGAAACCGAGATCCCGCGATCCTTTTCCATCTGCATAAAGTCGGACCGTGTGCGGCGTGCCTCACCCTTGGCGCGGACCTGTCCGGCCATCTGGATCGCCCCGCCAAACAGCAGGAATTTTTCCGTCAGCGTCGTCTTGCCAGCGTCGGGATGCGAGATAATCGCAAAGGTCCGGCGACGGGCAATTTCAGCAGGCAATTCGGGGCGGTTTGAGGTCGTGTCCAACATGAGGCGCGTATAGTGGGGCAGGGGAATTGGTGCAAGCGGGCAAAGAAAAAGGGGCCCCGAAAGGCCCCTTCGAATTCGAACATTTCGCGTGTTACTCGCGGCTGCCAAACAGTTGCAGCAGGAACATGAACATGTTGATGAAATCGAGATACAGGTTCAAGGCCCCCATGATCGCTGATTTCGCCAGCCATTCACTGTCGCCGCTATGCGCCATTTGCACATAGGTCGCCTTGATCTTTTGCGTGTCATAGGCGGTCAAACCGGCAAAGATCAGAACACCCAGAACCGAAATTGCAAAGGTAATCATCGAAGAGCCGATGAAAATGTTCACAATCGATGCAACCAAAAGGCCAATAACGCCCATAATCAGGAATGCACCCATGCCCGAGATGTCACGCTTGGTTGTGTACCCGTAGAGCGAGAGGCCCGCGAAGGCGATGGACGTGATGAGGAAGACCTGAATGATCGACATGCCTGTGTAGATCAGGAAGATCGAGCTGATCGACAGACCCATAACGAACGCAAATGCGTAGAAGACAAGCTGTGCGCCAGCCGCCGACAGGCGGTTAACCGCTGCGCCAAAGCCGAAGATGAACGCCAATGGGGCGAACATGATGACCCACTTCAGCGGTGAAGCGTAGATCGAATAGCCAAGCTGTGTCAGGTATTTGTCCGCGCTAAGCTGCGCGACCGCAGCCGACGGATCAGCGGTGACCGCCAAACCCGAGATCGCCCATGCAGCCGCGAATGTGATGAGCATACCCACCGACATCGTGCCGTAGACTTTGTTCATATGGGCGCGCAGACCCTCATCAATCTGGGCGGCGGCGCGTACACCAGCGGTCCGGATTGTGCTTTGTTCAGACATTTCGTCCCTCCAAAAGATAAAATCAGTCGCCCCCAAATCACTTTGAAGGCGTTCCTACCAGATATTGGCAGGAACGACCGATAATTCAAGAGGAAGAGCGATCACTTGTGCCAGTAATCCGGTGCGTCCCAAACAGAACGCGAGGCTTCGCTGAGTGCGTCGAACTTTGTAACGCCGATGTCTTGCAGGGCTGCCGCATCCAAAGATGCAAGCGTGCGGCGCTCTTTGTGCAGTTGAACCTTGTCAACGATGGTCTTCAGAAGGCCAGTTGGGCGCGCGGAAACGGCGCCGGAGAGGATGCCTTGGGTGTTTGCTGTTGCTGTGAACATAGCGTGTTTCCTTTCTGAGTCGTGATAACTGAAAGCCAATTATCAACATGCTTGATGATATGGCAGTTCTGAATTAATAAGAGAAACGAATATTTGTTCGGTGCATCATCAAGGATTGTGATATGAGTCGAAATCTGGATTTAACCGCACTGCGGTCTTTCGTGGCCGTTGCCGAAGCCGAGGGCGTCACCCGTGCGGCGGGCAGGCTGAATCTCACTCAGTCAGCGGTCAGCATGCAGTTAAAGCGGCTGGAAGACTCGTTGGGAATCAGTCTCTTGGATCGCTCAACCCGCAGTGTCCGCACCACAGCCGCAGGGGACAGATTACTGTCCTATGCCCGTCGGATGTTGAATTTGAACGACGAGGCGGTTGCGCATATCACCGATTCTGCTGATGTCGGCGAAATCGTTCTCGGCATTCCCGTCGATATTGTCGATCCGGCCATTCCACGGGTTTTGCGCCAATTCCGGTCTGAATTTCCCCGAATTCGTGTTCAATTAATGGCAGAACACACGATCGGGCTGAAGCAGGCCTTCCAGCATGGCGACTGCCATATGATTCTCACAACGGAAAAAGGCTGCGACCAGCACGGCAAGACGATTGCCGAATTGCCGTTGATGTGGATCGGTCCGGCGGATGGTCAAGCGTGGCAGGAAACGCCTCTGCCTTTGGCACTTGGCAAGTCTTGCCTGTTTCGCGGACACGCTTTGCGCGCGCTTGAGCGTGAAGGTGTCGAATGGGAAGTGGTTCTGGAAGCCTCGGCCCACCGCGCGATTGAGGCCGCGGTTTCTGCCGACCTTGCCGTTGAGTTGCTGCTCAAAGGTACGCAGCCACCGAATTTCGAATTGATTGACCACGGTGGCCGACTGCCCGATCTCGATACCTGGCAGATCAACGTCTATCGGGTTCAGGACCAGTCCAAGCGGATTCTCGACCGGCTTGAGCAGATGTTAGAGCACGCCTTTCGCGAAATGCAGCAATCAACCGTCTGACATCCTGACAACGATCTTACCGGTCGAGCGTCGTTCCCGCAGCATCGCCAAAGCGTCCTCGGTTCTGTCGAAATCGAAGACATGATTGATCGCAGGGGCCAGTTTCCCCTCAGAATGCCAAGTCATGAGCTGTGCCATGCTGTTGAGCAAGGTTTCGGGTGCGAATTTCAGGTAGCCCCCCCAGTAAAAGCCAATCACGCTGATATTTTTGACCAGCATATGATTGAGCTTTACCTCGGGCACTTTCCCCGATGCAAAGCCGATCGACAAAATGCGCGCGTCTGGATTGCAAGCCCGAAACACCTCGTTAAACGCATCGCCGCCCACGGGGTCATAGACCACGTCCGCGCCACCGAGATCCTTGATCGCTTGTCTCAGATCGACCTTATTCGTGTCCAGAACATGATCCGCTCCTGCGGCCTTGGCGACCGCCAGCTTGTCGGCCCCTCGGGCACAGGCAATGACCCTGGCCCCCATCAGTTTGCCAATCTCCACAGCCGTCAGACCAACACCGCCAGCCGCGCCCATGACCACCAGAGTTTCGCCGTGTTGCAAATTGGCACGGTGCTGCAACGCGAGGTGACTTGTCCCATAGGCCACCTGAAACCCAGCCGCCGTTTCAAACGACATATCGGTCGGCATCGGGGCCACGCGATCACACGGAAACACCCCATATTCGGCCAAGCCTCCGGACCCGCCAAAGACCGCGACAGGTGTATCAATTTCAAAACCTGTGGTATTTGGGCCAACTGCGGCGACGACGCCGGAAATTTCAAGCCCGGGGGTGAATGGCGGCTTAGGGGTCTCCTGATACTCGCCTTTCAACATGAGAAGATCGGCGAAATTCAAACCACAGGCTTTGATTCGCACCAAAACCTCACATTCTCGGGGATTCGGGCGCACAATGTCTTGAAATGAGGGGATTTGTTCGAAATCAGTGACCCGAAAGGCTTTCATGATCGGCTTTCCTCCAGGGAAATAGTTTCAAAATGACAAAATGACCCAGCTAACAGTAAGATTCCATTAACTTTTAACGAAATTTGGAATATGTACCACCCGTAGCCGATGACAAGCCTTGATTTTACACGCGTACCGAGTAAGTTGACACTACCAAGTTGCAGACTGCGACAATCAATCTGAATATCGGAGCCTTTATTCGATCTCGTTTGAGCGCCGTAGCTCATGCAAACCACTCATTGAAGGAGCCTGAAAATGGCGCATCCAGTAGACATCCACGTTGGGAAACGTGTTCGGCATCGCCGCTGGCTGGTTGGGATGACCCAGCAGCAGTTGGCGGAAAAGGTTGGAATCAAATTCCAGCAGATCCAAAAATACGAAACCGGCGCAAACCGCGTCAGCGCATCGCGCCTTTGGGACATTTCGGAAGCGCTTGACGTGCCTGTCAGTTTCTTCTTCGAAGGCATCGACGATTCGCAAGAAGCTGGCGCAGATATGGGCGTACCCGCCGATCTTCTCGGTGACAAAGAAGCACTTGATCTGATCCGGTCTTACTATGCGATCCCGGAAAATCAGCGCCGCCGTCTGTTTGATTTGGCCCGCGTCCTGTCCGACGTCGCTTGAGTTTTTTGCGCCCCTGCATTAGCCCGTAGAAAACGGGCGGGGGCGCAATGACAACTTTCCCAGAGACATTGAAAACCGATCTTCGCCGTGTTGCGGGCCTGATGGCCGATGCAGCGCGGCTTGAAACGTTGCGCTACTTCCGCAAATCGGACATCGGCCTTGAAAACAAGCTCTCCGAAGGGTTTGACCCCGTCACAATCGCTGATCGTGCCGCCGAAGACGCGATGCGCCGCGTGCTTGCAAGCGAGCGGCCAGATGACGCCATCCTGGGCGAGGAACTTGGCACCAAGGACGGCACCAGTGGGCTGCAATGGGTTCTCGATCCGATTGACGGAACGCGCGGCTATATGAGTGGCACGCCAACCTGGGGCACCTTGATTGCGGTGTCCGACGCGAACGGACCGATCTTCGGGATCATCGATCAGCCGTTCATTGGCGAACGCTTTGAAGGTGGTTGGGGCGTGGCTGAAAGCAATGGCCCTTTGGGGCAGGGTCCAATTCGCACGCGCGCCACCAAAAGCCTGAGCGAAGCGACGATTTTTACCACCTTTCCTGAGGTCGGAACCCTCGCAGAAGGTCAAGCCTTTCAAAGGGTTGCGTCACGCTGCCGTCTGACGCGCTATGGCACCGATTGCTATGCCTATGCGCTTTTGGCGGCGGGGCAGATTGATCTGGTGATCGAGGCCGGCCTGAATTCCTACGATATTCAGGCACCAATCGCGCTGGTGGAGGCCGCTGGCGGCATTCTCACAACGTGGGACGGAGGCCCGGCCCACAACGGCGGCACAGGCATCGCGGCGGCCAATGAAACGATCTATCGCGAAGCGTTGACCGTGCTTCAACCTTGATTTCATCGGGCAACCGCCGGATAATCTGACCCACGGTCCCCGAGTCCTTCGCCCTTTTCTGTCGGCCCGTGTTGTTCATGCCGAAAAGGGTCTGGTTAACAGATACGGAGGACGACATGTCTGAAACCCTCATAAAAAACGCCGACGTCATTCTGACGATGGACGATCACCGTCGCGAATTGACGGCGACCGACATTCGCATTCGGGCTGGCGTGATTGCCGAAATCGGGACGGGACTGACAAGCGAAGGCGAAATTGTTCATGCAGATCAATGCGTTGTGACGCCGGGTCTCGTGAACACGCACCACCACCTTTATCAAAGCCTGACCCGCGCGGTGCCCGGTGGACAGGACGCTTTGTTGTTTGGCTGGCTGCAAACGCTCTACCCGATTTGGTCGCGATTTGGACCCGAGGAAATGCGGGTCTCAGCGATGGTTGGCCTGTCCGAAATGGCTTTGTCGGGATGCACGATGTCGTCGGATCACCTCTATCTCTATCCCAATGGGTCGCGATTGGATGATACCATTGAAGCGGCAAAAGAGGTGGGGATGCGCTTCCATCCCACCCGCGGTTCGATGAGTATCGGGGAAAGCGATGGGGGGCTGCCACCGGATATGTTGGTCGAGAAGGAAACCGCAATCCTTGAGGACTGCATCCGCGTGATTGATGCGCACCATGATGCAACGGACGGGGCAATGGTCCGTGTTGGCGTCGCCCCGTGCAGCCCGTTTTCGGTGAGCCGCGACCTTATGCGTGACGCGGCAATTTTGGCGCGCGATAAGGGGGTGATGATGCACACCCACCTTGCGGAAAACGACGAAGACATTGCCTATTCGCTTGAAAAATTCGGTTGTCGCCCCGGTCAATATGCAGAAGATTTGGGCTGGGTCGGTGATGATGTCTGGCATGCGCATTGCGTTAAGCTCGACGGGCAAGAGATTGATTTATTTTCGAAATCCAAAACTGGCGTTGCGCATTGCCCCTGTTCGAACTGCCGCCTTGGATCTGGGATCGCTCCGGTCCGACAGATGCGTGATGCGGGGGTGCCGGTTGGGCTGGGTGTGGATGGCTCGGCGTCAAATGATAGCGGCAACCTGATGGCCGAGGCACGTCAATCGATGCTTTTGCAGCGCGTTGCGAACGGTGCGGATGCGATGAGCGCACGCGAGGCGCTTGAGATCGCGACCCGTGGCGGTGCCGAGGTTCTGGGCCGTCACGATTGCGGGCAAATTGCGGTTGGAAAACGGGCAGATATTGCCATTTGGGACACCAGCGGCGTCGAAAGCTCGGGGTCATGGGACAAGGCGGCCTTGCTTTTGGCGGGGCCAACGAAGGTGAAACATTTGCTTGTCGAAGGTCGCCAGATCGTCCGCGACGGGCACATGGTGACGCTCGATTTGCCAAAGGTGATTGAGCAGCAAAACCGTTTGGCGCAGCGATTGGTGCTGTAAAGCATTCCTTAAGACTCGCATGGGCATTTGTACGTTTGGCTGACCCAATCTGTACAAATACCGCCGCCGGATTTGCGGTGTGGATCAGGCCGGTTGACCGGCGATCCACACGGCCTTTATCGCGCGATCATCCCCCATCATGATGGTGGGAAAGATGCTTTCCCAGATGTCGTTCGCGCGGCTTTCCCTTTGGGCGATAGCCTCGGTCGAGGCAAGATCAACAACGACAATATCCGCCTCGTTGCCCGGCGCTAAGTTGCCAATCTTGTCATCCATCCAAAGGCTGCGCGCTGAGCCGACCGTTGCCAGCCACAACAGTTGCGCGGGGTGCAACGGGGTGCCCCTTAGCTGTCCGATTTCATAGGCTGCTGCCATTGTGCGCAGCATCGAGAAACTCGAGCCGCCACCTGTGTCCGTCGCAAGACCGATCCGCTGGCCGTCGCCGATCAATCCGGCCATGTCAAAGAGACCCGATCCGATGAAGGTGTTTGAGGTCGGGCAGTGCACAAGCGATCCGTCAACCTCGCGCAGGCGATCTTTTTCGCGTGGCTCAAGATGGATCGCGTGCCCGTAAAGCCCGCCTTTTCCCAGAAGACCGAAACGCTCGTAGGTATCCAGATAGTCCCGCGCAGTTGGAAACAGGGACTTGACCCAGTCAATCTCGTCGGTTTGTTCGGACAGATGGGTTTGCATCAGGCAGTCTGGATGCTCAGCCCAGAGGGCGCCCATGGCCTCGAGTTGTTCAGGGGTCGATGTGGGCGAAAACCGCGGCGTGATGGCATACGAGATGCGGTCTTGGCCATGCCATTTGCCCAACAGCGCTTTGCTGTCGTCATAGGCCGATTGCGCGGTGTCGCGCAGGCCCTCAGGGGCGTTGCGGTCCATGCAGGTTTTTCCGGCAACGACCCGCTGGTTGCGCCGCTGGGCTTCGGCAAAGAAGGCATCAACGCTTTCAGGATGGATGGTGCAAAAGCTGCACATGGTTGTGGTGCCATTGGCGCGGGTCAAATCAAGGTAGCGGTTTGAAATTTCGGCGGCATAGGCGGGGTCGGCGAACTTCATTTCCTCGGGGAAGGTGTAGCTGTTAAGCCAGTCAATCAGGCGCTTTCCCCATGAGGCGATCATGGCGGTTTGCGGATAATGCACATGCGCATCGACAAAACCGGCCATGATGAGGCTGTCGCCGTAGTGGATTTTTTCAACCTCGGGGTTGGCTTGGCTCAGGGCCTCGGCGTCGCCCACATCGGCGATCTTACCGTCGCGCAGCAACACCGCGCCCTGCCGATGATGGACCACCGCACTGTCAATCGCACCGACAAAGGGCGATTGCGAGAAACTTAGGGTTTGCCCGAGAAGAAGCCTGGTCGACATGGAAAATCCTTTCCCTAAGAGACTAAATTGCCAATGGGCAAAGGTAAATTCGTGAATTCCCTTCAACCCTTTGAAGCTCTTGTCTATGTTCCCATTAAATCAGCAGTGGAGGCCGGAATGAGTGATCTGAGCACAGACATTGAGGACGCCTATGCGCTAGACGACAATCTAGTCAGTCAGGTTCGGCGCGCCATTTCCGAGGGTGACGGTGGCCGATTGCGCCAGTTGCTGGAAGATTTGCATGCTGCTGATATTGCTGACCTTCTTGAGCAAATGGACGACGGAATGCGCCGCGAGACGCTTTTGTTGTCACCCGAGACGTTCGATGGCGACGTCTTGTCGGAACTCGATGAATCAGTGCGCGAGCATATTCTGGCGTTTTTGCCACGCGAAATGCTGTCGAGCGCGGTGCGGGATCTGGAATCAGACGACGTTGTCGATCTGGTTGAGGATCTTGAGGAGCACCAGCAGGAAGCCATTCTTGAGGTTCTGGACGACAGTGACCGTGTCGCGGTTGAGCATGCGTTGTCCTATCCCGAAGACTCCGCCGGTCGTCTTATGCAACGCGAGGTCGTTTGGGCGCCTGAGCATTGGACAGTGGGCGACGCAATCGATCGCATGCGGGCCGAGGACGACTTGCCCGAGCAGTTTTATCACGTCGTGCTGGTCGATCCGACAATGACGCCCGTGGGCCAGGTGACCTTGGGTCGCCTTATGGGGGCGAAGCGGGAAACCAAGCTGACCGAGCTTTTGGAAACCACGTTTCAGGTCATTCCGGCGACGCAGCCAGAGGACGAGGTGGCCTATGCGTTCAACCAGTACCACCTGATTTCTGCCCCTGTTGTGGACGAAGACAATCGTTTGGTCGGCGTGATTACCATTGATGACGCGATGGTGGTTCTGGACGAAGAGCATGAAGAAGACATCATGCGCCTTGCCGGTGTTGGCGAAAGCTCGCTTGCGGACCGTGTGATCGAGACGACGAAGCGGCGTTTCCCGTGGTTGGCCGTCAATCTTGTGACCGCGATTCTGGCGTCTCTGGTGATTGCGCAGTTTGAGGTGGCGATTGCGCAGTTGGTCGCTTTGGCCGTGTTGATGCCGATTGTCGCCTCGATGGGCGGGAACGCGGGTACGCAGTCTTTGACGGTCGCGGTGCGCGCGATTGCGACGAAAGACCTTACAGGGTCGAACGTGTGGCGGGTGATCCGACGTGAAGTGTTGGTGGGCCTGGTCAACGGGATTGGCTTTGCGGTGTTGATGGGGCTTGTCAGCTGGGTTTGGTTCGGCTCGCTGGAGCTGGGGTATGTGATCGCCGCGGCGATGGTGATTAACCTTGTGGTGGCTGGCTTGGCGGGCACGGTGATCCCTGTAGTGCTTGAGCGGTTGAATATCGATCCGGCGCTGGCCTCGGGGGCGTTTGTGACCACGGTGACGGATGTTGTCGGTTTCTTTGCCTTTCTGGGATTGGCCGTGGTGGTGTTGTTATGAGCGATCTGGTTGCCATCAAAGCGGCGGCCCGCAAGGCGGCGTTCGCGCGGCGCAAGGCAGCGTTTGAGGCCGCAGGGCCAGGGCAGGCGGGGGTTCTCTCAGAGATCCTTGCGGGGTATCGGGGGGTGCCTTTGGCGGGGTATATGCCGATCCGGACCGAGATTTCCCCGCTGAATGCGATGAGTGAAGCGGCGGCCTATGGGCCGGTCGGGGTGCCGGTGATCCGCGCGGCGGGGCAACCGCTTTGGTTCTCAAAGTGGGAGCCTGAGTGCGAGATGGTCGACGGGCCGTTTGGCGCATCGGTTCCGGCGCTGGGCGAGGAAGTTGTTCCTGAGATCCTGATCGTGCCTTTGGTTGGCTTTGACCGAGAGGGGGGGCGTCTGGGCTATGGCGGCGGGTTTTATGATCGGACGCTTGAGGGTTTGCGTGCGCGGGGGCCCGTGCTGGCCATTGGGTACGCGTTTGAGGCGCAAGAGGCGACGGACCTTCCGCTCGAGCCAACGGATCAGCCTTTGGATATGATCGTCACCGAAAAGGGTGTGATCCCGATCCAGGGATGAGAGCAAGAGGCCTTTGGCAAACATGCATGTCCTGACCGTTCTCGATCATCCTGATCCCCAATCATTTAGCGCGGCCGTGGCCGCCGAGTTCACGGCCGGGGCCATGGCGGCAGGACACACGGTGGAATTGGCCGATCTCAACGCCGAAGGTTTTGATCCGCGCTGGACGCTGGCGGATATTGAGGCCGATGCCTCGGGGAATTTGCCGGACGATGTTCGCGCCGAGCAGGACCGAATTGCCCGCGCCGATGCCATCGCCTTTGTTTTTCCGCTGTTTTGGTGGGGAATGCCGGCGATGACAAAGGGCTGGGTGGATCGGGTGTGGACGTGGGGGTGGGCCTATGACCAGCTTGATGATCCGGATGTGTCTTTGCAACGGCCACGGACGGCTGTGCTGTTGGTGCCCGCTGGTGCGCGGTCGGATGAGATGGACGAGAGGGGCTATGCCTCGGCGTTGGAAACCGCGTGGATGCGCGGAACGTTCGGGTACTTCGGATTTAGCAGACGCGAACTTGTCGTGCTGAACGGCGCGACCGGATCCGAGGCGCGCCGCCAAGATCTTTTGGCGCGCGCCCGAGAGGTTGGCGAGACACTTGAGCCTCCTATTCAGGCGGTGTGAGTAGGACAAGACGAGGACAGAATGGACGAGCCGATATTTTTCACGACGCAGGACGACTTCAGCGAGTGGATTGAAGGCCACGCGGATGCGCAGGAGGTTTGGGTTGGCTATTTCAAACGAAAAACAGGGCTGCCAAGTCTGACCTGGTCAGAAACGGTGGATGTCGCGCTGTGTTTTGGCTGGATCGACGGCATTCGCAAAAGCATCGATGACGAGCGCTATAAGATCCGCTTTACGCCGCGCAAACCCAAAAGCGTGTGGAGCGCGGTAAACGTGAAAAAGGTCAAAGCACTTGTCAAAGAGGGCAAGATGCGGCCCGAAGGCTTGGCGCTGTTCAATGCGCGCGGGGATGCGGAGGGCTATACGTCCGAGGATCGCAACATGGTGTTGTCGCCCGACTACGAGGCGCGGATCAGGGCGAACGGAGCGGCGTGGGAATTTCTGTCGGCCCTCGCTCCGAGTTACAAACGCGAGACCATCTGGTGGGTTATGAGCGCGAAACGCGAGGACACGCGGTTAAAACGGCTGGGGATATTGATAGAGTCGGCTGAGGCGGGGCTGAAGATCCCGAATTTGCGCAAATAGGTCGGTATTTGGTGGATTGGCTGGATTTCGGGGCTCTGCCCCCTTGCGCCACGGCGCAATTCCCCCGCGGTATTTTGGGCAAGATAAAGCGGAGTGGGCTTGCTCTGATCCTCTGGCTTGCATAGGCAGGGTTTATGAGAATTCTGTTTCTAGGCGATATTGTCGGGCGCTCGGGGCGCACGGCTGTCATTGAGAAAGTCAAAGCTCTGCGCGAGGCGTGGAAGCTCGATTTCATTGTGGTGAATGGCGAGAATGCCAGCAATGGCATGGGATTGTCGAAAGATCACGCGCAGGCGCTGTTGGCGGCGGGGGTCGATTGTTTGACGCTTGGCGATCATGCCTTTGACCAAAAGGATATGCTGACCTTTATTGAGCAAGAGCCACGCATTGTGCGGCCGGTGAATTTTGCCAAGACGGCGCCCGGGCGTGGGTTTCGGGTGTTTGACGTGCCCGGGGGGCGCAAGATTTTGGTGGTGCAGGTGCTGGGGCAGGTGTTCATGAAGCGGGCCTTTGATGATCCGTTCAGTGCTGTCGACCAGATTCTGCGCAAGCATCCGCGCGGTGGCATGGTGAATGCGACGCTGGTGGATGTGCATTGCGAAGCGACCTCGGAAAAGATGGCCATGGGGCATTTCATGGACGGGCGGGCCTCGGTTGTGGTGGGCACACATACCCATGTACCGACCGGGGATGCGCAGATCCTGCCAGGTGGCACGGCCTTTCTGAGCGATGCAGGCATGTGTGGCGACTACAATTCGGTGATTGGCATGGAGAAGGCCGAACCGATGCGGCGTTTTGTGACGGGCATGTCAAAAACACGGTTTCAGCCGGCGGATGGCGAGGCAACGCTGTCGGGGCTTTATGTTGAGACCGATGATCGCACGGGGGCCGCGACGCGGGTTGAAATGGTGCGCCAAGGTGGACGTCTGGCGCAGTCTGGTCCATGATCCGTTTTTGGGGCTTTCTGATCCTGCTTGGGGTCGGGTGGGGGCTGACAACGCCGCTTTCCAAGTTTGCCGTCACGGGCGGGTATCGCGATTTCGGGCTGATTTTCTGGCAGAGTGTTATCATGGCATTGGTGCTTGGCGTGACCGCCCTGGTTCGGCGCAAGGGGTTGGTTTTCGGCATGGCCCAGTTGCGTGTCTATGTCATGATTGCCTTGATCGGCACGGTCTTTCCAAACGCGGCGTCCTACACGGCCTATATCCACCTCGACGCGGGTATTATGGCGATTTTGATTTCACTGGTGCCGATCTTCGCCTTGCCGGTCGCCCTGGCGTTGGGGTTGGAGAGGTTGAACCTAAAACGGCTGATTGGGCTGGTATTGGGATTGGCGGGCATCCTGTTGTTGATTCTTCCCGGACAGGATGCAATCGGCGGGGTGAGCTGGCTGTGGATCCCCGTCGCGTTGATCGCTTCGCTTATGTATGCCTTTGAGGGCAACCTTGTGGCGCGGTTTGGCATGGCGGGGCTTGATCCTTTGCAGGCATTGCTGGGCGTGTCGCTGGTGGCCTTGGTGGTCGCGGCGCCTATGATGCTGGCGACTGGAAGCTGGATCAATCCGCTGCCGCCCTATGGGTTGCCCGACGGGGCTGTTGTCTTGTCGTCGCTGATCCATGCGTTCGTCTATTCGGGGTATGTTTGGCTTGTCGGCGCAGCGGGGTCGATATTCGCGGTGCAGGTCGGCTATATCGTGACGCTTTCGGGCGTGTTCTGGGCCCGCCTGTTGCTGGGCGAGACCTATTCGCCATGGGTTTGGGCGGCGTTGGCGCTGGTGTTGGCGGGGGTATTCCTAGTGCAACCAAAGCCAGTTTTGCGGGTTGCGCCCGCGCGCGAGGGCCGTCAAAATTGATTTGTCACCGAAGGGGATTTCCAGGTGTTCGAATTGATTGAATTTATTCCAAATGCGCAGGCCATGGTTGGATTGCTGATCGTGCTTGGGATGTTCGTCTTGTTTTTGCGCGAAACCTACCCGACCGAGGTTGTGGCGCTGGGCGGGGCTGTGGCGATGTTGGTTCTCGGGTTGTTGCCCTATGAGACTGCGTTGACCGTGTTTTCAAACCCTGCGCCATGGACGATTGCGATGATGTTTATCGTGATGGGGGCCTTGGTGCGCACGGGCGCGCTGGATGCTTTTGTCGGCTTTGCCGAGCGTAAATCCAAGGGGCGTCCGATTCTGGCGATTGCGGTTTTGCTGGGATTTGTGGCGATTGCCTCGGCGTTTGTGTCAAACACGCCGGTTGTGGTGGTGATGATCCCGGTCTTTGTGCAATTGGCGCGCGGCATGGGCAGTACGGCCTCAAAACTGCTGATCCCGTTGAGTTACGCGGCGATCCTTGGGGGCACGCTGACGTTGATTGGCACGTCGACCAACCTGTTGGTGGATGGTGTGGCGCGCAGTCATGGACTGGAGGCGTTCACGATCTTCGAGGTCACGCCTTTGGCCATCGTTTTGGTTGCGTGGGGCATGTTTTACATGGCCGTTGTCGGGCCAAGGCTGTTGCCCGAACGGGCGAGTATGGCCAGCTTGCTCGGGCAGCGTTCGAAGATGAAGTTTTTCACCGAGGTTGTCGTGCCCGAGGAATCCTCTCTGGTCGGTCAATCGGCGACGGGTGTGGACCTGTTCCGGCGCGATGGGGTGCGGCTGATAGACGTGTTGCGGGGCGATGCGTCGCTAAGGCGGGATTTGAAATCGGTTCAGCTTTGCGCCGGTGACCGTGTGGTGTTGCGCACCGAGATGACCGAGCTTTTGGGGCTTCAGCAATCCAAGGACGTGCGGATGGTCGAGAAGGTCAGTTCGGTTGAGACGGCGACGGTTGAGGTGCTGATCTCGCCGGGCGCGCGGATGGTGGGGCGGTCGCTTGGCAGTCTGCGCTTGCGGCGGCGTTACGGGGTTTATCCATTGGCGGCGCATCGGCGGAACCAGAATATCTCGGGTCAGCTTGATGATTTGGTGGTGCGGGTCGGGGATACCTTGCTGTTGGAGGGCGCGCCCGAGGATATTCGCCGTCTTGCGGACGATATGGGTTTGGTTGATGTGGCCACTCCATCCGAGCGCGCCTACCGGCGTGGGCATGCGCCGCTGGTTCTGGCGGCGCTTGTCGGGATCGTGGTGCTGGCGGCCTTTGGCCTTGCGCCGATCTTCCTGCTGGCCTTGGTCGCGGTGGCCATCGTGCTGCTGGCTGGTGCCATTGATGCGGACGAGGCGTTTTCCTTCGTGGACGGGCGATTGCTGGCGCTCATCTTTTCGATGTTGGCGGTCGGCGCGGGGTTGCAAGCCTCGGGCGCGGTTGAGCTTGTGGCGAATTTTGTCGCGCCCATGTTAATGGGAATGCCGCCGGTCTTGATCGTGTGGTTCATCTTCCTGCTGACCTCGGTGCTGACCGAGCTTGTGTCAAACAATGCGGTCGCCGTGGTCGTCACACCGGTTGCCATCGGTTTGGCCGAGGCGCTGGGCATCGACGCCCGCCCCTTGGTAATCGCGGTGATGGTGGCGGCCTCGGCCAGTTTCTCAACGCCGATTGGCTATCAGACCAACACATTGGTTTACGGGCCGGGCGGGTATGCATTCAGCGACTTCATGAAGATCGGGATCCCCCTGAACCTGTCGATCGGGGTGATTTCGGCCCTGCTGATCCCGGTGTTTTGGCCGTTGTGAGGGGGCCGCATGGTCCTTGACGGTGTTCCGCGCCACGTTGTATGGCCGGTCAATTGGGGATCGCATTGGGCAAAAAAAAGACCTGCCTCGTGAGGGTTCACAAGGCAGGTTAGGTGTGTGCCAACAGGTCGGCAATCAGAGCGCCGCGTTAAGCGACGTTCTGCAGGGAAACTTCGGGTTGGATGCCAAGCGCGTGGCAAACGTCGCGGGTCAACTCGGGTTTGTTGAGCGTGTAAAAGTGCAGATCCTCGACACCCTCGTCCATCAGGTCGCTGCACAGTTCGGTGGCCTGCGCCGTCGCCAGCAGGTGTTCACGGCCGTCGCGGGCCGCTTTGGTGAAAGCGTCGTCAAGAATGAGCGGGATCGATGTGCCGCAGCGGGTGGCGAATTTGCGCACGCCGGTCCAGTTTTCAATGGGCAGGATACCGGGGATGATCGGAGCGGTGATACCGGCTTTGTCGCAACGGTCGCGGAAACGCAGAAAGGTTTCGGCCTCAAAGAAGAATTGCGTGATGGCTTCGGACGCTCCGGCGTCAAGTTTGCGCTTTAGCCAGTCCACATCGGCGTCTGAGTCCGCTGCATCCGGATGCTTTTCGGGATAAGCGCCGACGCGGATGGTGAAGCGACCGTCCTGTGACAGGGCCTCGATCAATTCAACGGATGAGGTAAAGCCGTCGGGATGGGGCAGGAATGCGCTTACACCTTTCGGTGGATCGCCGCGCAGGGCAACGATTTCGGTGACGCCTGCTTTGGCGAATTGGTCTGCAATCGACAGTGTTTCCTGGCGGGTTGCATCGACACAGGTCAGGTGGGCCGCAACATTTAGGCCCGTGTGCTTGTGCAAAGTTGCCACCGCGTCGCGGGTGATTTCGCGGGTGGTGCCGCCTGCGCCGTAGGTGACAGACACGAAGCGCGGCTTATAGGCCCCGAGGGTCTGCACGGTTTCGAACAGGTTGAACGACGCCTCGAGATTGCGGGGCGGGAAAAATTCGAACGAGACACGTGGCAATGACATAAAGGGAATGCTCCAAAATCTGAGTTGACCTCTTGTTGCATGGCAGCAATTGTGAGACAAATTCATAAAACTCAAGTTTGTCATGAGGAATATTGAAGTTGCATATTGAGCTGAAACACCTCCGCACGATGCGCGCTATTCATCAGGCGGGTGGTTTGGCCCGTGCGGCGGAGCTGATGAACATGACGCAATCGGCGCTTTCGCATCAGGTTAAGGGGCTGGAGGAACAAACCGGCGTTGAGCTTTTCGTGAGGCGCACAAAGCCGCTGAAGCTATCGGCGGCGGGGCAGCGTTTGTTGAGATTGGCTGACAAGGTTCTGCCCGAGATCGAAAAGGCGCAGGAAGAGTTTCGCGGGCTGCGCTCGGGTAAATCCGGGCGGATGCATATCGCGATTGAATGCCACGCCTGTTTTGAGTGGCTGTTCCCCGTGCTTGAGAGCTTTCGCCACAACTGGCCGGATGTGGATGTCGACATCAAGGCGGGCTTGGCCTTTGATGCCTTGCCTGCCTTGCAAAAAGAAGAGGTCGATCTGGTGATCTCCTCGGACCCCGAGGATATTCCAGGCGTGACCTTTGTGCCTTTGTTCAACTATTCACCGGTGTTTGTGGCATCTGCAAAGCACCCATTGGCGGCAAAACCTTTTGTTGAGCCGGAAGATTTCCGAGGCGAGACGCTGATAACCTATCCGGTGGACCGCACGAAGCTGGATATTTTCAGCCAGTTGCTGATGCCCGCCAAGGTCGAACCGGCCGCAATTCGCCCCGTGGAGCTGACCGATGTGATCCTGATGCTAGTGGCGTCAAACCGGGGCGTTTCCGTGCTGCCCGATTGGGTGGTGCGCGAGGTCAAATACAGCTCGGACTACATCACGCGGCCGTTGACGGCTGAAGGGATCACCCGTCGGATGTATGCCGCCATTCGCGTCGACGATGCCGAGAAGCCCTATATGACCAATTGGATTGCCTTGGCCGAGGGCGTTGCGGAACAATTGCGCGCGCAATAAAACACGAGCGCCCAAGGGGGGCGCCCGTTAAACTTTCGGGTTTAATCGGATCAGAAGTGGCTACGGTATCCGATGCCAAAGCCGTTCAGAGACAGATCATAATCGGTATACGAGGCGTCCATGTAGTTGGCGTAGATGCCAAGCGGGGCGTATTCGACGCCAATGTCATAGGTGAACAAATCCCCAAAGCCGTTGACCGGCGTGGCAATCGCGACGTCGGCGATCAGATCTTGCGACAGGGGCATGGCCGCGTTCAACTCGACAAGCCCACCCAGATACAGGCCTGCACCAAGGCGCATCCCAGAGGCATTTTGCAGGTTAATGTCATCGCGGAACAGATACCCAAGCCCTGCACCTAGCCCCACGGCATCCGCGCCTGACGCCGTGACATAGGTCACCGCGATGTTGCCGTAGAGGTTTTGCGAAAAGTCGAATTCAAGCTCAGCCGTCGAGGCAACGGCTCCGGTGTAAGTTGTGCCGCCGGTCTCAAACGTTAAAACACTGATTGAACTTGTAATTGACGAGTCAGCAAAGGCCGCGCCTGCTAGAAATGTTGAAGAAATGAGGGCTGTTATTGCTATGGAATTTTTCATTTTCTGCTCCGTTTGTTTTTGTTTTATCCGCGCTCGTCGTTTTCGCGTATAGCGGTATCTCTCAACTATCAATGGGGGTATTCCACCAAAAAAATCGTTTTTTATTAGATACTTGTGGGGCAATTTGTCGCCTCGCGCGCCCGAGCAGAGTCAAATTGATTTTCTTGATTTTGATCGCTCAGCGGTTTTATTGGTATCTCGTCAGATTGCGCGGTCTTGGTTTTCTCAGAATGCTTCTTTTTGTCGGGTGACCCTCGGTTTCGATCCCTGTCAAAAGTTTTTGCCGGGATTTTCGACGTAAGCATTGTTTTGAACGCATCCTCGCCGTTCCATAGCCCTTGGCAATCGCGTTCGGGGGGCGTATAGGCCCAACCTGATCTTTAGGAGCCGGATGACATGCAGAGCAGTGCAAATCTCAACGTTATGATGAAGGCCGCGCGTGCGGCTGGTAAGTCTCTGGTGAAGGACTTTCGCGAGGTTGAAAACCTACAGGTTTCCACCAAGGGCGCAGGCGATTTTGTCAGTCGCGCTGATATTGCGGCGCAGGCGATCATAAAAGAAGAATTGCAAGAGGCCCGTCCCAATTACGGTTGGCTTGCCGAGGAAGAAAAAGACGAGATCAAGGGCGTCGATCCGACCCGCCGCTGGATCGTTGATCCGTTGGACGGCACGACGAATTTTCTGCACGGCTTGGCGCATTGGGCGGTTTCGATTGCGCTTGAACACAAGGGCGAGATTGTCTCGGCTGTTGTTTATGATGCGGCCAAGGATGAAATGTTCTACGCGGAAAAAGGTCAGGGTGCGTGGATGAACGAAAGCCGTTTGCGGGTTTCGGGGCGCAACAAGATGATCGAGTCGATTTTCGCCACGGGCCTGCCCTTTGCCGGGCGCGCCGATCTGCCCGAGACGCTTCAGGATTTGGCCCGCATCCTGCCAGCCTGTGCCGGTGTGCGCCGCTTTGGGGCCGCGTCGCTCGATCTCGCTTATGTGGCCGCCGGTCGCTATGACGGATACTGGGAGCGCCGGTTGAACGCCTGGGACATGGCCGCTGGCATTTTGATTGCCAAGGAAGCTGGTGCCATGGTTGAGGCCATGGCCCCGCGCGGCAAGATTTTGCAGGACGGCGACATTATTTGTTCGAACGAGCAGATATTCGACCAATTTGCCAAAGTTATCCGCAACTAATTCGCCGTTTCAGCGATCCGATGGGTGGTTCACGCCATCATGCCAGCCAATGGGCTCTAGGGCGCGGATGTCCACGCCGTCAATATTCGCCGCGTTGACGCCAAACTCATTGGGGTTTGAGCGGCGCTGGTGGTGGGTGTAGATCCCACAGGTTTTGCAGAAATAGTGCTTCGCGGTCTTTGTGCCCCATTGGTACAGCGACAGGTTCTCGGCCCCTTTGACGACTTTGACGCCGTCCAGCGGCGCGGACACGGCGGCTGCCTGACGTCGTCGGCAGAATGAACAGTCGCACCGTCTGGCGCTGTTGAGGCCATCGCTGAGGCGGACGCTCAGTTCGACTGAACCGCAGTGGCAGGTGGCTTTTTGCCATTCGATCATTTCTTTCTCCTTCGTATAATGGGCACGCCCGAGGCCTTGGTGCGTCGCACCGTTGGGACGCGGGTTCGGGCCCAGCGATATTCGGCGTCGGGATGGGGGGGATGGCCGTGGTTCGCGTGCCAGAATTCCCGCGCACCGTGCTTTAACAGTAGTGGAAGGGCAAACAGCATGCCGATGACAAAGCCACCTGCGTGCGCCCAATAGGCGACTCCGGCGGCATCCGCGGAACTGCCCAACCCGTTGAACAATTGCAGCCCGAACCAGACGCCGAGCATGACCCAGGCGGGCACGCTGAAGATGCGAAAGAAGATGACGAAGATAAACAGGATGTCGACCTTGGCGCGCGGGAACAGCAATAGATAGCCGCCCATAACCCCTGCAATCGCCCCCGAGGCGCCTACAAGCGGGGTCGTGCTATCGGGCACCGAGGCCCAATGCGCCAGCGTGGCGGCAATCCCGCACGCGAGGTAAAAGATCAGAAAGCCGAAGTGGCCAAATTGTTCCTCCATATTGTCGCCAAAGATCCAGAGGAACAGCATGTTGCCGGCCAGATGCAAGATGCCGCCATGCAGGAACATCGATGAGAATAGCCCGATCAGGTTCTCGCCGTTGGTGAAGGCCGCCGGGGTAAAGGCCCATGCGTCGAAAAAGGCGATCATGACACGGGTGTCGTCAAGGCTTCCCCAATAGCCCGCGAACACGGAAATGTTCATGACGATTAAAAGATAAGTCACATAGGGGGTTTTGCCGGTCGGGTTGTGGTCGCGCAGAGGAAACATGCGGGCAGCATGAACAGCCGGCACGCGGCGTCAAGTCCGGACTGCCATCACACGCGCGAATCTGCCAAACTGATCGGAAGCAACGCAAAGGGCAGGGCATATGACCAACATCGTGATCTTAACTGGGGCCGGAATTTCAGCGGAAAGCGGGCTGGGGACGTTTCGTGCAGAAAACGGGCTGTGGGCCGAGCATCGCGTGGAAGATGTCGCCACGCCCGAGGGTTTTGCGAAGGATCCCGCGTTGGTGCACCGGTTTTACAACATGCGGCGCGCCGAAAGCGCCAAGGCGTCGCCCAATGCAGCGCATGAGGCGCTGGCGCGGCTTGAGGCGCGTTTGGCAGGCGATGTGACGGTTGTGACGCAAAACGTCGACGACCTGCACGAGCGTGGTGGTTCCCAGTCGATCATTCACATGCACGGCGCTTTGGCCGGATCGCTCTGCGCGGCTTGTGAGCACCGCTGGCCATCCGCATTTGAGACGACGCCCCAGGATGACTGCCCGTCTTGTGGCAGGCAGCACACGCGCCCCGACATTGTGTGGTTTGGCGAGATGCCCTACCAGATGGAGCGCATCTATCAGTTGATCGGGCAGGCGGATGTCTTTGCGGCCATCGGCACCTCGGGCAATGTTTACCCGGCCGCTGGCTTTGCGCATGAGGCGCGTCGATTGGGTGTTCACACGGTCGAATTTAACCTCGAGCCGTCGATGGTGGTGACCGATTTTGTCGAAACCAGATACGGACCCGCGACCGAGACGCTGCCACGGTGGGTGGACGAAATGCTGGAACGGTGACGCGAGACCGGTAAAAGGCCCGGTCTGCGCCGAGTTTTTTCTTTTTTACAACGGTTTAGCTGTCAGTGCTCATCTCGTTCGGCTTGCGCTGAAGGTCAATCGGGACGGTCACGGTGACGTCGCCTGCATCGCGGAATGTCAGCGTCACCGAAAACGCGCTGCCATCTACCATCGCCTGATTGAGGCCCATAAGCATGACGTGTTTGCCTCCGCGATCCAGTTGGACGAAGCCTTGCGCGGGCACGGTGAAACCTTCCTCGACGTGCATCATGCGCATGATGCCTTCGCTGGTTTCAACATGGGTATGAAGTTCAACCCGCTTGGCGATGTTTGATGATGCGGCAATCAGTTGGTCGTCGGTGTCGCCGGTGTTCTGGATCAACAGAAATGCCGCACCGGATTTCGCCAACGGGCCTGAGCTGCGCCCATAGGCGTCGGATATGATGATGTCCGCGACGGCGGGGGATGCGATGGCAAGCGTCACGGCCGCAGCCGCAAATAGGGAGTTCAGTGTCATGTGTTTATCCTGTGTCTGTCGTTGAAATAAATGCGTTCAGACAGAAACAGGCGGGCCTCGGGCGGGATGGGGAATGCGAGGGTCAGATGCAATATCACTGGCAACAGGCACGTGCAAAACCGAGGTTGCATTTGCGCAAAATGCGGGCACGTCCGTCGCGCCAACCTCAAGTGCGATGAAGGTCGCTTCGCAGTCCGGGCAATAAAAAATCTCGCCCGTCGGGTTGCCGTCGGCGTCAATGCCGACGGTTATGATCCCGTGACCGGTGCACAAATCCATCTCATCGACGGCGGGGGCTTGGCCGCTGGCATAGGCCAGTTGCATGGTGCCGATCGTCAGAACGACGGCTGCAATAACTGCGTGGATCGTGCGGCTTAGGGTGCCCATACCCCGTTCTTAGTCGTTACATTCAGAAAACTGAAAGCGACAAAAGGAAACAGCCCCGCAGGGTGACCTGCGAGGCTGTCTATTCAATGCTCAAAAAGCGTTACGCTGCGGCTTGGGCCTTGGCGATTTCTTTTTTCACTTTCAGAGCGGCATCCGAAAGCTCGTCATCTTTGGCTTTCGCCAGAAATGCGTCGAGACCGCCACGGTGGTCCACGGTGCGAAGTGCAGCCGCAGAGATGCGCAGCTTTACGCCACGTCCCAGGGTTTCGGACTGTAGGGTCACGTCGTTCAGGTTCGGCAAAAACCGACGGCGCGTTCTGTTTTTGGCGTGGCTGACATTGTTGCCAGTCATCGGGCCTTTTCCGGTCAATTCGCAGCGGCGCGACATGTGTTCATCCTCGTCTCGGGTTGCGAGGCACGATGCCCCGGCAAAATGAAACGGGCGCGGCCGTGGCTGCGCCCAGAAATTTGTTTGGTGTCTCTATGAGTTTTTGGGGGGGGCGTCAAGGGATTCGGGCGCAATGCTTGGTCGCAATTTGCAGTTTCTTGTATAACCCGCGAATGCATTGTGTGCTTGACTGGAAAACCAATCTAAGTGACTTTTGATCAAATTATTTTTGACGGGAGTCAGCCATGAACGATCACGCAAATATGCCGAATGATTTGGACAGTTTCTGGATGCCATTTACGGCGTCGCGCTGGTTCAAACAAAACCCACGCATGATCGCAAAGGCAGATGGCATTCACTACACGGCTGTCGATGGGCACAAGGTGATCGACGGCACTGGTGGTCTTTGGTGTTGCAACGCAGGGCACAACCACCCTCGCATCGTTGAGGCGATCCAAAAACAGGCGGCGTCGCTGGATTTCGCCCATAGCTTTAACCAAGGCCACCCGATTGCCTTTACTGCCGCCTCGCGGTTGGTGGAACTGGCACCGGATTTCGACCACATCTTTTTCACGAACTCGGGTTCCGAGGCGGTGGATACCGCGCTCAAGATCGCCTTGGCCTATCATTCCGCGCGTGGCGAGGCGAACCGGCGCATCCTGGTGGGGCGGCAAAAGGCCTACCATGGCATTAACTTTGGCGGGCTATCCGTCGGCGGCATTGGCCTGAACAAGGGCCAGTTTGGCACGCTTTATCCATCTGCTGTGCACATGCGCCATACGCTCTTGCCAGAAAATACCTTTACGCGCGGCATGCCAGAGACCGGCGCGCATCTGGCCGAAGAATTACAGCTCATCGCTGAAACCCATGGTGGCCACAACATAGCCGCTGTGATCGTTGAGCCGGTCGTCGGGGCAGGGGGCGTCTTCCCGCCGCCCGAGGGCTATCTTCAACGCCTGCGCGAGATTTGTGACCAGCATGGCATCTTGTTGATCCTCGACGAGGTTATCACCGGTTTTGGCCGAATGGGCGCACCGTTTGCGCATCAATACTTTGGGATCAAACCGGATTTGGTGACCATCGCCAAGGGGATGACCAACGCCACTGTCCCGATGGGCGGGGTGTTTGCCACCGAAGCAATCCGTCAGGCGTTTCTCGCTGGGCCGGACACGATGCCGGACCTTTTCCATGGGTACACCTATTCGGGGCATCCGCTGGCCTCGGCTGCTGCGATTGCGACGCTGGACGTTTACCGCGACGAGGGTATTTTCGAGAACGCCGCGAATATGGCGCCGTTGTGGGAGGATATGCTCCATAGTTTGCGCGGGGCCGAAGGGGTCATTGACATTCGCAACGCTGGGATCCTTGGGGCGATCCAGCTTGAAACCCAAGGGGCTGTGGGGGCACAGGGTCGGGCAACCTATGAAAAACTTTGGGATCACGGCCTAAGCGTGCGGCCGATTGGGGACAGTTTCGCAATGTCACCGCCCCTGACCATAACCCCTGCGGATATCGACCAAATCGGAGATATTCTGGGGAAAGTCTTGCGCGCCTGAGGGCGAAGCGGATTGGGCGAATTTTCTGAGGCACCGGATCGGATTTCCCTCTTGACCCTGTCGGCGCAGTCGCCTAAATCGCGACCACCGTGGCGGAGTAGCTCAGGTGGTTAGAGCAGCGGAATCATAATCCGCGTGTCGGGGGTTCAAGTCCCTCCTCCGCTACCAAAAATCAGAAAGACCTGAGGCGTCATGGCCCGGGTCTTTTTTGGTTTTTGGGGGTGGGTGCGGGAAGCAGAAACTCGCTATTCGTCAGCTGTTTGAGTGCAACGCAGCCTCAAACCGAAGGCGGGCTTTGAACAGAGCGACTACGATTGGGGAACACAGATGTCTGCTAGTTTGGCGAAACCGCAGGGATGCAGTCAGTGCAATCCTGCCTGCTCCATACTCGGAGTTATCCAATTGGCTGTCTTGGCGTCACTCCGCGCTGCCGCCCAAAGAAAGACGCCCTAAGCTGGGCAGGAACAGGCGAAGCTCGGCACCGGTGGCCGTTTTGTGGAATTCAGTTCTGCCCCCGAGCGACTCGGCACGGTTTTGCATGCTGACCAGCCCAATCCCTGAACTGTTTGCATGGTCTTCCGGGCCATCCTTTTCGCCAGACGTATTGACGACCGAGATTTCAATTCCTCCGTCTTCTGAAGGCTTGCCGACGATCGACAGTTTTTTCAAATCTCCGTGGCGGAGCGCGTTGTTCACGGCCTCTTGTAGAATTCGCATGACGTTCAAGGCGGACTCACGAGAAACAGTGTCAGTTTCCGGCAGTTTTGTCATTGACCAGTTTATCTCCACCCCTAGAGCTGCCAGCGGGTCGACGCACCGGTCGCGAAATAGCCCGAGATAGAACATCAGGTCGCCGTTGGGCACGCTTAGTGCGTCAATAATCATTCGCAGGTCCAAAAGCGCGTTTCTAGAGGTTTGCTTGATCGTTTCCGTTTGCGGTGGGGTTTGCTCGGACAGGGCGGCGATGGTGGCCAAATGGCCCGCGACCCCATCATGAAGATCGGCCGTTATGCGCAAACGTTCTTCCACCAGCGTTTTTGCCTGATCCATTTCGTGCTGGGCTTGGTAGTATTGATGCAGTTCGTTTTCTTTTTCACGCAGTGTTTCTTTCAATGTCGTCGCCGAAGCATCCAAAGCATCCGCGATGCTTGACTGATGACGGACAATGAAAATTGCGATAGCTGTCAATGGTACGACCCGGGTTATCTGCGCCAGAAAAATCCCGTTGGAAAAATATCCCGAGCGCATCATGAGGTCGTTAAGCGTGCCCGCAGCTACGATCAGAAGGCCAATCGAGAATAAGACAACCTCAAGCCGCGGATCACGCAGGGTGGCGTTTGCCAGGTAAAACAATGAGGCCGCGATGCACAAAGCCAACGCGGGAATGACGGCGTAAAACCCCAAGAAACCGGGGCTGATTCCAAGATTTATGCCCAGGAATAGCAATATCGACAAAGCAATCGACACAGGGAACCAACGTGCAGAAACCTCTCTGCCCGAAAGCATTCTGGCAAAACCAAACAGGCCGATACCGCCAAATGGCACAATGGCGGTCGCGTAACGCGCATAGGGCTTAACGAGGGGAATCAAGTTGCTCAGACCGAAGAAAGCAATCGCCGTAACAGCAGCCATCAACATGCCCAGCCAGCCGAATATCTTGTCTTGCGGGCGCAAGGCGAACACAATCAGGCTGGCAAATGCCACAAAGACCTCAAGACCAAAGATAATTGGTGGAATCGTCTCGTTCAGATAGCGGCGTACCAAATACAACCGTTCAAGCTGGCGTTTCGTGCCAATCAAAACCGGAGAAATCGCTCCGACGGGGGCAGGTCCGTTCATCACGATCATTTCGATGCTGTTTTCCCCCTCGATCAACTCGGGCGGAGGCAGATAGGCCAATGCGGTGAGCGAACTGATTGGTCCCACCCAAGGCCGAATTTGCGCACTGTCGTAGATTTTTGAGCCGTTGAGTTTCAGCTCAAGACGTTGCTCAAAAAAGGGAACATGCAGGAAAAGCTCTGCGCCAGTTGGGTCTTCAACTGTGAAATCAATGGTGAACGATCGCCGGAACATGCCCGGTCCGCCCCGTTCGCGCCAGGCGGCGGGCAGCGTTCTGACACCGTCGTCGTATTTAGCCTCGGTTACCGTAAGCGCCCCTTGTGACTTTGCGAAGGCGTCGATGAATACAAAATAGCTTCCTGCAACCAGACTCAGCGCAAGAAAACACCACCCGCTAATGACCAAAACCCGAATGCGCCGACCATATTTCATCGTGGAATAAGGCCGTGACGCTGGGCATAGGCAACGGCTTGCGTTTTGTTGGACGCCTGTAGTTTGCGATAGATATTTCGCGTGTGGACAGGGACGGTTGTGTAGGAAATGCCCAGAATTTCGGCGACCTCTTTATGCGAATAACCTTTTGCTATGGCATTCAACACATCCGTTTCGCGTTGTGTCAACACGGGCGTTTCTTCGGGCGCGTCCAAATCAGGCTCGATAGTTTGATCGGATTGAAGAGATTGCACAATCAATCTGGCAATTGTTGCAGACATCGGGGACCGCCCTTCCAATACCATTTCGATTGCGGCAATGAGGCTGAAGCTGCCGTCGTCCTTCAACAAATATCCCGTTGCCCCCGCGCGGATTGCATCAAGAACGACAGGACCGTCATTCAGGACTGTCATGACCAGAATATGGGCCTCGGGGTTGAGTTGCTTCAATTCGCGAATTGCGGTGGTCCCCAGACCATCAGGCAGTTTGAGATCGGCAATCAGGATGTCGACGCTTTGGCTGCGGATGGCTGCCAATGCGTGCGAAATCGTCGTGCAAACGGGAAGAATCCGCGCCTTGGGCCAGTCTTGAAGATTCTTTTTGAGACGATCCGCAACGGCGCTCATGTCCTCGAGAATTAGAACATTATAGAGTTTGTCTGTGTCTGCCATGCAATCTTCTTCTTTGGGTAACTTGTCTCGTGACTGGCTTGATTTTTTGATTTCGGGGATACCTTCAGCAGTCTGAATCCTCCGCCCTAAGTCGCCTGTTTAGCCTCGGGTCATCCCAAAATATCGGCGATCATCGCACCAATGAAATGCTGAGAATATACCATATCCATAGTATATACCCATTCTACCTACAGACCTATTCTGAGGATGAAAATACACCTTTTGGTATCAGGGGCGCACCTGTCCCTTGTTATATAAATTTGGGATAGGGGGATCAGAAAATGGCTGGCAAGGGAAAAGGTAAAACCAAATCCAAGAAGTCGAAGTCATCCAATTCGCAGTCGAGTGCGCCTCAGTTTACGTCGGGGTCTGACGTTGTTGATGGGACCTCTAAGAATGACAAGTTCAAAGCGGGTGACGGCGCTGATT
>Ga0209578_10000123_pt1 | contig 154992 bp, 141 predicted proteins | sample tdAd472_FD_187127 | JGI IMG/M metagenome (GOLD analysis project Ga0209578, IMG submission 187127) | Marine sediment microbial communities from the Atlantic coast under amendment with organic carbon and nitrate - tdAd47.2 (SPAdes)... | ecosystem: Environmental > Aquatic > Marine > Coastal >...
TTGTTTAACAGGCGCATCAAACATGGCTTTGGCATCTTCAATCGCTTTTTTGAGCATGTTAGAAAAATACTCTTGAGCATAAGGGTCATCTGCCAAATCCTGCTCAATCATTTTGGTAATACGGCCCGTGATCTTATCGGTTTGGTTACGCGCTTCGTCATCGCTCATATCCTGGGGCTTAACGTCTTTACCTAAGTTACCTACCAAATAGGCACCATCAGGCTCTTTTACTTCAATGCCTGCAATATGCTTATCGAGCAAGCTTCTAATGTCTTCAGCATATTCATCGTAATTAATGGTCTCATCGGCATCTTCACGTACTTGTTTACGCAAATCGACAAATGCTTTTAAGTCACGCTTATACAAGTCTCGGGTGCTGCCAGCGGATGAAGAGCCGTCGAAAGATTTATCTTCAAAGTAACTAGCCGATTGCAGCGCTACTTTCATGCAGTTTGAAAATGCAGTGAGCGTAGAATAAAAGTCGTCACGCTTTTTAAGGTTGGTATCTGTGAGCTTGCCATCTACCTCTTGCACTTTAGGCGCTAACGCTTGGCGTAAAGCAGGGCCATCTTGTTTGTTTTTAACCCCTTCAAAAATCGCACACAAATCACTGTGTAATCCCGGCAGTTTTTTGTACTCCGTATCCATGCGGTTGTACAAGCCTTTAAGGTCATCAATATCAAAGCCGCCTTGGGTACGCTCAGCCAGATCCTGGTACTTCTCAATGGTGGTATCCAGCTCTTTGAGTATGCCTCGATAATCAATCAAGTAACCAAACTGCTTTTTACTGTGCAAACGGTTAACACGGGCAATGGCCTGGATCAAGTTGTGCTCTCTAAGTGGCTTGTCGATATACAACACTGTGTTCTTTGGCTCATCAAAGCCTGTTAAGAGCTTATCAACTACGATCATGATGTCAGGGCCATCGTCTCTGCCAAACTCTTCAATAATGGCTTTGGTGTAGGCTTTTTCGTCCATCTTGTTTACGTTAGCCTTCCACCAATTCTGCACAATATCTTTGCTTTCTTGGTCTACCGCTTCGTGCCCCTCACGGGTATCAGGAGCCGACATAGCAACAACTGATGTTACCGTACCAATTTTATCTAACGCCTTCTTGTAGCGAATGGCAGAGGCTTTAGAGTCACAGGCCAGTTGGCCTTTTAACCCTTGCTGTTTAAAGTTTTGGAAATGGTCGGCAATATCGTAAGCGATTAAATCAATACGGCCTTCGGTTTGGTATATCTGACCTTTTTGTGAAAACTTCCTCTTTAGATCCGTTTTTTGCTTATCGCTAAGCTTACTGGTGCTACGTTCAAACCAGGCGTCAATCGCTTTATCGTTAACGTTTAACTCAGGAATACGCTCTTCATACAGCAGTGGTGTGACGGTTTTATCTTCAACCGCTTGCTGCATGGTGTAAGAGTGAATGATCTTACCGAATTTGTTTTCGGTCTTATCATCTTTTAATAATGGGGTGCCCGTAAAAGCGATATAGGCCGCTTTAGGCAGGGTCTGTTGCATACGGATATTATTCTCACCGTTCTGGCTTCGATGGCCTTCATCAACTAACACGATGATATTCGGGCTGTCGTTGTAGCAGTCTTTTTGTTTTATGGCAGAGCCAAACTTATTAATAATCGAGAAAATAACGCGCTCGTTACCTTTACCAATTTGCTCAGCTAAACGCTTACCTGTGGTTGCCATTGCATCTTTTTTATCTCGGTCGGTAAGTACACCACCAGAGGCAAAGGTACGGCTTAATTGATCTTCTAAATCCACACGGTCAGTCACAATAATCACACGACACTGTGCCAGCTCTTCAAGCCAAATAAGCGCTTTGGATAAAAACACCATCGTAAATGACTTACCACTACCCGTGGTGTGCCAAATAACACCGCCTTCACGAGCGCCAGAATCATCAAAGGTATTAATACGTTCAATAAGTGCCTTGATGCCAAACACCTGTTGATAACGGGCAACAATCTTGCCTGCTTTTTTATCAAATAAAGTGAACAGCCGAGTCATATCAAGCAAGCGCTCTGGGCGCAATAAGCTCACAATGAGCCTGTCCTGGTCGGTAACGGTTAAGTCACCCGCAGCAGTGAGCGACAGGTAATCATCTTTGGCCTTGGCAGGGCGATGATTAAACAGTGCATTGAGCTGCTCTTCGTTGAGGTTATGGTTCTTTAAACGTACAAATTCCGCTTCGGGTATTTGTTCTTCTTTCCACTTCGCCCAAAACTTTTCAGGCGTGCCGCATGTGGCGTATAACCCTTCATGACCATTGACGGCTAAAAGAAGTTGGCTGTATGCATACAGGTGGGGGATTTCAGCCTGGCCTTGATTACGAATATGCTGTGATATCGCCTCTGCATTTGTCGATTTACCTTCCTTGGTTGAATCGGGGCGTTTGGCCTCAATCACTACCAATGGTAAACCATTCACAAAACACACAATATCAGGAATCCGATTGCCAGTGCCTTCGGCATTTTGAACAACTAATTCTTCAGTAAAATGGAATTGGTTATTATCAATATTGTGCCAATCAATAAGCTTAATGGTAGGGAAGGCTTTTTTGCCATCAATGAATTCGGTAACACTAACGCCATACATTAAAGCATTATAAATTTTCTCATTAGCCGCTTTTAACCCAAGGTTCATAGCAGGGCTCACCTCATGCATCACTTTATCAATTGCTGCTTCTGATAATGTATGTTGCTTACCTGCAAATGAGAATGTTTGTTTCGCTAAAAAAGCACGCATAACAAGAAGCAAAATAACTTGATGAGTGCTTTTCTTTTCGTTTGCTAGGGCATTACCACGTAGCGCTTCGCATTCACTCGGTGGAATGAAGGTGTAACCCAAGTTAGTTAATAGCGTAAGAGCTGGCACTTTAGCGCTGAATTCTTCAGCAAAGTTAATTCCACTGCCCATTTAATATGTGTCCCTTATGCTAACCACAAATTCCCCAGTCTTTGCTACGCATCGACCATCCTTGATAACAAACCCCTCAATCCAATGGTCTCCAATATATGAGGTAGATTCTGCTCGAAAAATATCGGAACTATTATTACCGGAATGTTCTGATATTTCGCCACGTAATTGCCCAGCATCCCTAGCTTCTTGTCCAGTATTTACAACTTGCCAAAATACGCTGAATGGCTGTTCTACATCAGTATTTAGTTTAAATTTAAGTCGCTTTCCTTTAAGGAGAGGTTGGCCTGATTTAAAGTTTTTCCAATACACATTGGTTTTGTACTTTCCTTTGATCGTTGCGCTGTATTGAGGATCAATCGTTATAGGCCAGTTACCATTATCCTTATGTGCTACTTGAAAATTTAAAACAGGTAAATTTGGGGTTTTATAAACATCAACTAATGATTTAGTAAATAAATCCTGTTCAACAATTTGATTGATATTGATTAAATCATCTCTTAACCAACTGACCCATTGGAAAAAAGCTTTAGCTCTAGCGTGATCATCTTCATGCCACCTGTCTGCAAAGTTTTCACCTGGATTTGTCGGATTTTGAATAATCCACTTGCCATCTGCTGTTCTGGTAATTAACGAATACAATGATCCGGCATAAGCTTGTTTGTAAATAAACTGATTACTGAGCTGGTTTGACTGCCTTTCTAAGTTAGCGACTAGATTTTCCAAAGTCTCAAATATAGTACTTTCATTTTGATAACACTGTGCTGCTAACACGCTTATTACCATAGATATCGGCTTATAATTTTCTATTTCAGACTGGGTGAACCTGACATCACGATGCCTTTTCAATAATTGAATTGCACGTTGTAATGGGGTTTTAACGTGGATATTAGGTACGTCATCAACTGAGTTGTATAAGTTTCTTTGATAATTAAATACTTGTTGCTTTTGAATTAACTTTTCACGATCAAACGCGACACCATTTTTTTCATAAAACCACTCAGCAAAACCTTTCGGGTTACTTGTCGTCCAAGTGAAAGTATCATCTTGCTTTTTGTTAGTTGCTGCTATTGAGTGTTGACGTGCTAAAAGGCTGTCCTCTGAAACTGATGGCAGTATATCCATGTGGAAACCAATGCCATCCTCTTCAGCATAGTTTAACGTCCAGCACCGCTTACCTTCGTCATCCAATAGTCTTGAATAGGCCCCATTTTCTTTAATACTGTCTCCCACCTGACTTTTTACATTGCTGGGAAGTGTATTCTGTTTTAGGTGCCCAAGCCTACAAACTAAGTCAATGTCGTAACCTGCATCTTTGCTATTTTTAAAGGGACGAATTTCGGTTCCAAGCTTAAATGAGCCTTGCAGATATATCTCCGGTATTTGGTAGGTTCCGGGGTAATTACCTTGCTCTAGGTGTAATTTCATCGAACTGAACCGCTCAATGGCCAGCTTATATTTCGAAGGTGATATATCTAATTTCTTTGCAGCGGCTAATAATGCTTGTTCTCTAGTTACGAGTTGCGTCATTGTTGGTCTCCTTCCAATATAAAGTCCCTTATTTCTTGAGTTTTATAAGTAAAATCCTTATCAGCCATACTGATTAAATTATCTATTTCAGTTATATCATCTAGTGGCAACTCAGTATCTGATTCAAAATCAATTCTTAATATTTGCTCTGGTTTTAAATGAAGTTTCAAATAGTTCAATGCACTTTGACTTTGCAGCGACAACATAAAGTTTATAAATGCCTTATGTTTCCAACCCGATGCGAATCCCCAACCGCCTATATGCTTCAATCCATAAGCTACTTTCGAATGGCCAGTGCCGATAGATACAACTTGTATGTCGTCATATTGAATTCCCAGCCTTTTTTGAGCATCAATAACCGCAGCTAATGCAGGATTGTTTGCCCATAGTCCGCCATCAGACAATAAATACTCGTCAACTTTATGAGGATCAAAAAAGGTGGGGGCAGAGCAAGAAGCTAGAACAGCATCCCTCATTTTTACTAACCTATCGCGAAAAAAATGAGGGTCATATGCAGATTTGAAAACATGAACTCCACCGTTACCAATGTCGGTTGCAGGTAAAATCAGCGGTTTGGTAATGTCACCAAGCTTTATTTCTTTAAATACACTTTTAAGAACATCAGATAAACTAGTGCTATCGTAAACGCTTTCTAGCATCAACTTTGTGGCTATGCTTTCTTTTTTAAATGGGACTTTAGACTTTCTCTTCTTAAAGATATCTGCACCATGTTCCCTGTACATGTTTACCATTTCACTTGTGCGAATATCACAGGCGATACCTGCCGCTATAATGGAGCCAGTGCTTGTACCAGCAATCATGTCGAATGATTCTAAGAGATTTATTCCTAGCTTTTCTTCGAAACATTTCAGAATGTGAGCTGGATATACACCGCGTATCCCACCACCATCAATACTTAGAATCTTAAAAGTCATGGGTATCCCTACTTGTTGTCTCTAGGTCGATGAGGATCATTTCCATAGCTGTTGCCAGTGCGTATTTTTCCATCGCGCCCATGTACTTTAGTGTCAGGCTGCTGGTTTTTAGCGCTCTGCTCAGCGACGTCAATTGCTACCTGTTGTGTCCGCGTAACCCTGGTAGCCTTTGAATTGCCAGCGCCTTTTACTGCCCAACCATCAAGATGTTTTACAACGTGTTTATTTTTGCCTTTTGACATTATGCGACCTCCTTATCAGATAATTTCACTCTGCGTTTACCCGTCAACAACTGCTGCATCAACGATTTTTTCTCTTGTTTTAAATCAGCAAGCTGTTTTTCTAATAGTTCGATTTCTTGATCAGCATTGCTAAGAACCGATGCAATCTTTGTCTGCTCGGAATGGGTAGGGACTGCTAGATGTAATGATTTAATATCATTACTATTTACGGCTTCGAATGTGCTGCCTTGTGAATATTTCTCCCAACGAGGTTCAAACCAAAGTAACCACTGATATAAATATTCTTGAAGATGATGTTTTTTAGCCCTAATTGCTGATATCCCACGGCCTATACAAGCTTCGTGCTCTGATTTAGCAATTGTTCCGACAGGTGCTCTAACGCTTAATAAAATGTCCCCGAGACTGCATTTTTTGGTCACTTCACTAGTATAGATTCTTGGAGCTGACTTGCGATTTTTAATATCGGCATTTCCCTGAATAAGCGGAAGTCCTTCGCTGTTTTCATTGTATGACGATGACTTAGGTGAAGACCCCATAACAACTTCAGCTACTTTGGACAGCTTAAATTCTTCCCACTCACCCTCAAATGGTTTGCCTGAATCATCAAACAGGCGCTTTTTGCCTGTGAGCAGTTGTTGCATTAGGGCTTTTTTCTGCTGTTTGCTGTTGCCGATTAGACGCTCGGTGGTGCTAATCGCTTTATCCCAAGTGGATAGAATTTTGGCTATTTTGCGTTGTTCTGGGAGTGGAGGTACTAACATTGGTAACTTCTCCAATGTAGCTTTATTTAATTTAAACCTGCTAGCTCCTTGTCTTGAAAGAAAGTTTGTAATGTTCCTGTGTTTAAAAAATATGTAAAACCACTCGGCGCCACACTTGTTAGTGCTTTCTAAGATATGAGCATGATTATTAACAGTGCATTTCCCACTAATAAGCTGTGTTTGCCGCATGGTCGAGTATTTTAAAAAGTGATCACCATCTTCACCGATCAATGCGTATATACCATCTTGTTCGTATTCACTAATATAATCTTGGATACGAGTAGGGCCGTAATATGGGTATTGACCTTGTATTGTTGACCGCACCTCTTGGCTGATAGGCTTTCTCAAATTGTTTCGAATATTTAAAGCTTTTCCAACTTTATCTAGCTTCCATCTTTCAGGTATAAAAGATACCTGAGCTTGAATAAGCTCAAGCTTTGTATACTGGTTATGCTCCATAACCCAACTCCTGTAAGTAGCCATCCATTTCTGCTTCAAGAATTTGCAGCTCGTTTTTCAGTTGCACACGCTCGTCACGCACTGCTACTAAATCAATTTCAGCTTCTTCTTCAAAGGTATCGACATAGCGAGGGATGTTAAGGTTAAAGTCGTTTTCAGCGATTTCATCAAAGCTGGCAAGGTAGGCGTATTTATCCAGGCTTTCACGCGCTTTGTAGGTATCGATAATTTTCAGAATGTTCTCTGGCGTTAACTGGTTTTGGTTTTTGCCTGATTTAAACTCACGGCTGGCATCGATAAACAGTACATTCTCATCCGTTTTTTGCTTTTTAAAGATGAGAATTGCCGCAGGAATGCCTGTTCCAAAAAATAGCTTTTCTGGCAGGCCAATAACGGTATCAAGCAGGTTTTCTTCGATTAATTGCTGACGAATTTTACCTTCACTCGATGCACGAAACAGCACACCATGTGGCACAACGACCGCCATTCTACCAGTGTCTGGTTTTAGCGTTTCAATCATGTGGCTGATAAACGCATAATCACCTTTAGTTTTAGGTGGAATACCGCGTCTAAAGCGCCCGTAGGGGTCATTACTGGCATCATCATGTCCCCATTTATCCAATGAAAAGGGCGGGTTGGCTGTGACCACATCAAAGTGCAATAAGCCTTTGCCGTCTTTATCTAGTAAGAGTGGGTTACGGATGGTGTCGCCCCATTCAATGCGGTGGTTGTCCTCACCGTGCAGGAACATGTTCATTTTGGCGAGTGCCCAAGTGGAGCCGATGGCTTCTTGCCCAAATAAAGCGTATTTCTTTGAGCCTGAGTTTTTTTGCACCATAGCGCCACACTTTAAGAGCAATGAGCCACTGCCTGTACAGGGGTCGCAGATTTGGTCGCCCTCTACAGGCTCTAAAACGGTGGCAAGCAAGGTTGAGACTTCGGGTGGGGTATAGTATTCGCCTGCGGTGGCACCGCTGCCAGCGGCAAAGTGCTTGATCAGGTATTCATAGGCATTACCGATGATATCAAGGCTGCCGACACGCTCTGAGCTTAGGTCTAAAATGTCTTTACCAAAGTCTTCGAGCAAATGACGGAGTAAATCATTCTTCTGCTTTTCTTGGCCTAAACGGTCGGTGTTAAAGCTTATGTCTTGGAATACGTTTTTTAGTTTACTGCCGTTAGCTTCTTCAATGGCATGTAAGGCTTTGTCGATACGCTCACCATTGCCTGCTTCGTAGCGTTTCTCGTACAAATCCCAAAAGCTTGCGCTTTCTGGCAATACAAAGCGCTGCTTTGACATCATGGCATGAATGAGTTCTGGGTTATCACCATACTGAGCAACGAGCTTGTTGTATTCGTCTTTGTATACATCGGAGATGTACTTTAAGAACAGCATGGTCAGGATGAAGTCTTTGTAGGTATCGGCACTGATCACGCCACGGAAAGTGTCACAAGCGGCCCATACCGCCTTGTTGATATCGTCCTGATTGATTTGATGGGTTGTGCTCATACGTTCTAAGTCCTTGTTTTTATAAATCTGTTTAAATCTAATGTATTCGTTTTAACGTTTGCTGCTTCTTGTCACGTAAAGCTGTTAAGTGCATGGATTGCTATGGCATCAAGCTGTTGCTGCCTGTTTTCAATTAACTTTTGTAATACTTTTTGCTCTCTAACCCCGCAGCGGTGCAGCGCAGCTAATTGCTTTTGTTTTTCTAACTTAAGCACCTTGATCGGCACGTTTTCTATGACTTGCCTGCGAATGCTTAAATACATGGAGCCTTCGGCAGTGGCTTGAAAATAACGCTGCGCTGGTTGCTGGTTGAGCTGCCAGCATAGGAAATCTGGCATGACGACATCACGAAATTCAGGCTTTAAGCGCACTACAAAAAAGTGAGGTGAACACACTGTGCGTTCCAGTACGTTTTCTACCAATACGCTGTAATGCCTTGCACCTTTTGCAATAAAAAGCACATCACCATTTTGTAACCAGTCAGGCTGCTTTTTGGTGCTGAGCCTGGTTTCGACCATGTTGTATTGGTTAATTTCACCTGACGCTTCGGTATCTCTTACCTGAACAACTTTAACGTCACCATCATCGTATTGCTTAATGGTGCCACGAAACGGATGCCCTGAACGTATGTCGGCAATTTCGCAGAGCGGCACTTCTTCAGAAGCTTGGCGCAACTGTGCTTTCATGAGTTTTTAGCCCTTGTTTGGCTGTTTTTAACCTGTTTAGACATTCCAGCGATCCCTTAAACCCATCGAAATGCCTTTAAACGCCAATGGCATGGAGCACCAGGAGCGCTTAAAACGGAATTAATATATGGAAAATTATGTTGGATGATATTAGCTCTTAGGTCAATTTATTTTTTGCAGTAATCAAATACTGCAATTAAATGTTGACACCCCAGGCTTTCGCTCTTATATTTTGCAGTATTGTAATGGAGCAAAAAATTTGAACGGCAATTATCCCAAAGTTGTTAAACAAACAGTAAATTTAGGCAGTTTGCCTTACTTTTCTAACGTTGATGCACATGGTCAACGCACTATCGCTTTTCATGAAGATCATGTTGTTGAGCGTTTCTCCAGAGTGTTTTCGCTAGTTCGAGTACAGGACGTACTGGAAATCAATTTATTCTTAGAGCACAGGTATAAAGGGCTGTTTATGCCACCAAAGCGGGGCGGCAAGAAAAACCCATTGGGCGGTGTATCGCTCATTACTGTGCAGTCGCTTGCGAATTCGATGAGTCTTTTTTTGCAATGGATTGAGAAGAATGACGTGGATTGGCATGAGGTTTATGCCGTGAGCGACAGCGACAAAGCAAAATACTGGCTGCCCGTTTATCGCTATCGTAAACACCTGATCGAACAGGTGGTAGCCAAGGAAATTGACCGAGATACCGCTAATCTGTACATCAACCATGTACGTCAGTTTTACGAATGGGCTAGAAAGCAGCGCAGAATTAGCAAGGTGCCGTTCAAATATAAAACAAAAGTGATCAAGAAAAAGCGTAAGGATGGCAGTTTAGACCTTTTGTTTACTGACTATGGCAGTGAAGAAAAGGGCTTTACCATTACTACGACTGACTTGTTGATCCCTAAAAAATACAAGCAGAAAAAGTCTGGGGATACGAATTTGTCATCTTATAGTCAAGACGAGCTTAAATTACTGTATGCAAGTAAAGAGCTCGCTAAACAAGGCTCAAAACTACGCGTTGATCTGGCTGTGCAATGTGGTTTGCGTGCGGTAGAAATTGCCAATTTCAGCGCCAATTATGTTGTTGATCCTAGCTTGGGGAACAAGGTTGTTTATTATGTGACCATTGTTGGCAAGTACGACAAGGAGCGAACTATTATGGTCTCTAAAGGGTTAATGACATCGCTTTGGCAATATCGCAACGCTAAAGAGCACCAGGAACGCCTAGCCAAATGGCAACTTGAACACGGAAACTGTGATGATGCTCCATTGTTTCTAAACCGTTCAGGTAGTTTTATGTCTCGTAAATCTATCGGGAATGTGATCCCAAAGGTGCGCAAAGAGTTAGCGCCACTAGGTAAAGAGTTAAAACGAGATTTTCATGATTTACGCTCCACGTTTGCGACCAATCTTGCTGGATTTCTTATCCATAAAAACTTGCCGATTGGCTTTGTGCAATACAAGTTGATGCAGCTGTTAGGGCATGCCGATTTTTCTACTACGCAGAAATACATTAATTTTGCCCGCTCTTTAACGTTCGATAAACAAATGGCGAGTTGGGTAGATAAGCTGTTTGGTGAGTTTGTTGCACCTCTGCAAGAAGATGCTTTTAAAGCAGATCAGGCAGGAGGCACTGATGCTTGATACTGTTCTTGATTTATCTCTTCTTGAAAGCCAGCTTAGCGGCTATTTAACCGATGAAAATAATAAGCGGATTAAGCTGCATATCAGGCTATTAAAGCGTCTATTACTTCGGTATCCGCAGCTACGCAGTCATTGTTATGAACTTACGGAAGACGTTCACTCACTGTTTGAAAATGATTATTGGCTCAAGTTAGAGGTGCTGGCACAGAATATTGAGAAAGAAGATGACGTACTGTTTAGGCGTTGTTTATTTCATATTGCCAGTGCGATTAAGAGCAACCAGTCACGCCCCAGCACCGTTTTTGTTTTTGATACAAACATTGATTTATTACACTGGTATAGAAAAAGCTTACGGCTTGGAAGCGAGTTGCACGATGCCATAGTGCAATGGGGCATACATTCTACCTTTACAGCAATCACCACACGTTCCAAAGCACAAAAGGCTCAAATGTGTTTACAACTGCTGTGTGATAGTGCGCCACTTGTTGCTGAGTCACTTTGTGAGCATGGATTACTTTTCTTTGAATCAACCATGAATTTTAGGCAAGCGTTTATCGAAAATCCGATCAAAGATAAACACAGACCACTCCAATTAGCATTATTTTCAGTGCTGCACGCTTTTAAGCCAGAACGGTTTCAAATTATTAGCATCATCATCAATGACAAATCCGTTGATGTAACAGACTTGGCTGAGATTGAGCCTCTCTTGGTTAAACAACTTCAAGTGCTGGCTAATTCAGCTAAATTCAAAGGGGGGTTGGAACATGACGTAGGAACTATGACGAGGCGCTTTATCGCTAATATCACGAGTATTAGAAGGGTATCGGAAAAATACAAAGACGCTTTTGGTGATGAAGGGCTGGACGGTTTTAAATCAAGGGAATTTGCTTTAGTGAAAAAGGCCAAGCGTCTTTTAAGAAACGATCAGTTTACTGAATTGTTATTGCTTCTGGAGCAGCACTTAGGGCATGAGATTTATCGCCATGATTACATTGAACATTTGTTGCCTTTTTATTTTGAGAGGCAAAACAAATACCGTGAGGTTGACTACAGCGAGGTCGCTTCAACGTGCCCGCAGATCATCGCTGAGATAGAGCAATTACATCAGTCTGAAACTGAGCTATTACCAGAAAAAAATTACGACATGGAAACGTTGCATACTTTCTTCGGCAAGCTCAAGCGTTTGATCTTGAATTACATTGTTCCCGCTTACAAAACTGAACTGACAGAATATGGGTTTCGTTGTCTGAGTCGGCAAAAGAATCGCATTCAAAAGGCCGTGTTTCAGCAATTGCAAAGTGCGGTTAAAAGCAAAGCAATCAGTGTTAGAAGCGGCACATCTTACACAGCGACTTTACGTTGGTTGATGTCAATTACAGGGCAACAGGTTGTGGAAGCCTTCAAAATATCACTTAAGCGTCATCAACGTCACGCTAGAAGATTCAAGGTCGAAGATCTTTACAGTGACGCTGAGCTACGAGAGCTGATCTTTTATATTGAAAAAGGGATTAAAAGCACTGTCAGCGAAAAACAATTGTTAGCCTTGTATTTTGCTCGTATTCAGGTCAAAAGTTGTTGGAATACGTCACCGATGACTGATATTGAGTTGAGCGATATTACAGGCGTGGCACTACCTACTGCTAAAAAAAGCATCACGTTATTGATTCAAAAGCCAAGAAAAGGCTATGACATTGATACCTATTCTTTGGATGGTCGCACTGTGAACAGTGTAATGCGTGACATTGTGTACGTGAAAGACACGCTTACACATAGTTATCGCCATCTTGGTGATAAAAAAACGCAGCAATATCTATTCATTTTTAAAGAGAAAACCAAAGTGAGCCGCGTTCAGGATACCAATATCATTGCGCATATCAAAACCATTTTAAACAGACTGGGTTGCAAAGTTGCTTATAACTCAATGCGGATTCGAAAAAATGGCGCGAACCACCTCTACCGTGAGGTTGCAAAGCAAATGCGAGCCTATGAATCGGCAAAGCTGCACACCTTCGATACCTTTATAAATCACTATCAACGAGTTAGTGAGCAAAAGATTCAGCAAACCTTACATACAGCGGTCGATGTGATGCAGCGCTATTTTACAGGTCGAGAAATCGACCCTGAAATTAAGGTGCTCATGGTGGATGACGGCAGCACGCAGAAAACGCCTACTGGTGAGTGTGCATCGCAGGGGAATGACGCAGAAGCTTCACAATACAATAAAGAGCATCGTCATTTATCAGGCAATAAAGACGATGCTTGGTGCAGTGATTTCCTGGCTTGTGTGTGGTGTAAGCATTTTAGAACCGTAGCCGACCCTGAACATGTATGGCAGTTACTTAGCTATAGAGATTATGTGCTTTCAGATATGGCGGCCAGCGTTTCGGACATTGAGAATAATGAATTCCAACAAGAAGCAATCGCAGCATTGCATCAGCGAGTCGATGAGATATTTGAACAGGTAGCTGCAAAAAATATGTTTGCTGTGACTAAGGGCAAAGAATTAATGGCGGAAAAAGGCATGCATCCATTTTGGGCGTTTGCCGTTACGTCAGTTAAAAACGTAGGAGACACCTTATGACAGGAGTTGCCGCCGCTGTAGATGCCTGTTTACACATTGATGGGCTAATCAGGTTAATGCCTTATGAAACAGAACGGGTTGAAGCGCTGTCTTCTTTTCTTCTCTGGCAATATATACGTTCAAATAAAGAACAAATTACGCTATTTGGGAGCGATTCGTGGTATTCGGAAGGTAACAAGCTGTCTGTAACTTTTAATGATGTTGGGCCTAAGTACCAATATCAACTCAAAGCGCTGACACTTGGGATGTATACCCAAGGTTCAGGTCAAGGTATGGAGCCGCTTGCTTGGGCAACTATTCGAAGAAATATTGGTAATTTGAAACGGCTGGCTAAATGGCTGGAGCGATACAATGTTGAGAGCTTTTCGGACTTAGATGCGTTACCTGAATTGCGTTTACGGAATATTATTTTGGATTTAGTTCAAGTTTCTGACTTACAGAAACATTCATCATTCGCCCAATCAATCTTAACCGCCATATATTGGTTGAAATTGTACGGAGTGGTTAAACAAGAGCAATTCTACGTCTTAATGAATGAGTATTTTTTTCCTTTTGCCTTGCTGAAAAAGAAGCGCAGAAACAAGCATTCTATTATACCCATTCAGATCATGAAGCAAGTTCTTCAAATAAGCGAAGCGCATGTTAACGCTGCTGAGAAAATAATTGATGATTGGTATTTATTGCAAACAAAATTGAATGACGTAATCCCGCAGTTACCAGCAACGGATTTCAAATACTCAACGTATGTTGATGGCCTGGATAACGAAGAAAGTGGTCAACTTAATGAATATTACGAGCTAATTAAAAATCTTCGCAGATATACGTTTGTTCTTGTGATTAGCTATACAGGTATGCGCTACAGCGAAGCAATGGCTTTGAGTGATGATTCAGCCATAGAGCGAAATGGTAAATATTTTATTAAATCATTATTGTCTAAAACGACTGATGTAACCCAAAGTTTAGAATGGGTTACAAATGAAATTACATACCGAGCTGTAAAGTTACTGGCAAGAGTCTGCTCTGTGTATCGTGAAAGAGCAGCACTGTTACTTCAACATCATGGTGATGTATTGCCATTAAACCGAAAATTAAATTTAGAATTTGGCCTGAGCAATAAAACCTTGTTTGGTGTCTCTCCTCATAAAAAATCCTGTGAGTTTGTTCTGCATACAAAGTCCACTAAAAGAGCTTTTAATAATCTCAATAACTTGTTCTCTATAAGTATTACTGAGCAGGATATCGCTGAGCTCGAGCGGATGGGCTGTAATTATCAATCTGTTGGTTCAAACCACAAGCACTTTAAAAAACCCTATAACGAAGGCGACTTCTTCAATTTCACAGCTCATCAATTTAGACACACGTTCGCTTGGTTTATTGTTGCAAATCGTTTGGGTGACCTGGATGACATCAAGTATCAGTACAAGCATTTAGAGAACATGATGTCGTTGGTTTACAGTCAACGAGGCTATGAGTCTATGGAAGAGTTGATAGGCCTTACCGAAAGTTTCTCTGAATTTATGCTTTCTCAAGCAATGGAAGACATGGTAGGTGCAGCTCAGGATGGCACATTAGCTGGCAAAGGTGGCCAAAAATTTATCGCCAAACTAACGGAGATATTGGCAGATGACCTGACAACTGGAAATACGCCACATTTCAAAAATATGGAAGAGTTGATTACGTTTGCCGCTAAGCATACCAACAATTTTAGAGGGGTATCACATGGGTACTGCACTAAGGGTGCGGATTGTAAAGTTCGCAATGCGGCTGACCCTAGCCATTGTGTCTGGTGCGATAGCTATATTGCTACACCAAGACACTTACCCCACTGGCTAGTGGTTAAAAAACGTTGTGAGTCTCAATTAGCTGCTTTTGAAAAATTTCCAGCAGAGATAAAGAAGCGATTTAAAGCTTTCAGTACCGCGTTAAACGACAACCTCGAAGCTGCCAACATCATCATTGACCAGTTAACCATTAAAGTGAAGGAAGCCTGATATGAGCGAGTCAAACGAGATATCAATGGTAGATAAAATTGATACTACTTTGTCTGAGATGGCTGCTAACAACGAAAAAATCAATGTTAGCCAAGTGGCAAGGCGATTGGGCATTTCCAACTCTGCGATATACAAGTTCTACCCTAAAAAGATTTCAGATATTCAGACGGCCCAGAAACGTCAAAAAAATAAAGCTGAGTCGATAACGTTAGGCACGGAAATTGTAAAGCTCAACAAAGAAATTGAGTCGTTGAAAGCGTCTACTAAGGAATATCAAGAGCTTGCAAATGATTATAAAACGCAGAATGAGTCACTGTGGGAGCATATTCAACAGGTTTACAACATGTACGATGAAGTGTTGGCTGAGCGAAATGGCTTTGCTGAAAGGCTAAAGCATAGCCACTAGATTTACAACGCCATGAGGTATTTTCGATGAGCAAGAATACAAAGAAAACGACTAAAGGTGTTGCATCAAAAGCGGCCAAAACACTGACCGATCCTAGCGCATCTAAGGCCGCTAAGAAGCTCGCAGGAACAGTGCTATCTCAATCAAATAAAAAGTGTTAGTTTTAGTAACAAAATCGAATTTCCCCACTTAAATTTACTGCTTATTTCAGAGTAAAACCCTCAAAAATTGTTACCATACTCAACGTCAATGAATATGGCGAGGTAACAATTTTTCGTTTGTCGAAAATGACATTATTATGACTCCGCGTGAAGTTATCGAACTAATGACACACCTTGTCTTTGATCCGATCAAAGATGATTTGCCATTAACCATTACAGTCTATGACCCTGCCTGTGGTAGTGGTGGTATGCTGACTGAATCTCAGAACTTCATTGAAGAAAAATACCCTGCCAGCTCTTCATCTCAAGTTCAGCGTGATATTTACCTGTACGGTAAAGAAATCAACGATGAGACTTACGCTATCTGTAAGTCAGACATGATGATCAAGGGTAATAACCCTGAAAACATCAAAGTAGGTTCGACGCTTTCAACTGATGAATTTGCCTCTGACCGTTTTGACTTCATGCTATCGAATCCGCCATACGGTAAAAGCTGGGCTTCTGAACAGAAAAACATCAAGGATGGCGGCGAAGTCATCGACCCTCGTTTCAAGGTTGAGCTGATCGACTACTGGGGTAATAAAGAAACCGTCGATGCAACACCACGCTCTAGTGATGGACAGCTTCTGTTCCTCATGGAAATGGTGAGCAAAATGAAAGACCCTGAAACCAGTGCTCAGGGAAGTCGCATCGCGTCTGTTCATAATGGCTCCAGTTTGTTTACAGGTGATGCAGGTGGTGGTGAGAGCAATATTCGCCGCTTTATCATCGAGAACGATATGCTTGATGCTATCGTGCAGTTGCCTAATAACCTGTTCTACAACACAGGTATCACCACCTATATCTGGCTACTGAACAACAACAAGCCAGAAGCGCGTAAAGGCAAGGTTCAGCTTATTGATGCGAGTTTGCTATATCGCAAGTTACGCAAAAACTTAGGTAACAAGAACTGTGAATTTGCCCCTGAGCATATTGCGCAGATTACTCAAGTCTACCTTAATTGTGCAGAAGTTGAGCGTGAATTAGATGCTAATAACGATCCAATTGGTATCGCTAGCAAAGTATTCAACAATGAAGATTTCGGTTATTACAAGGTCAACATAGAACGTCCTGATCGCCGTAAAGCTAAGTTTTCACCAGAGGCAATCGCCCCATTGCGCTTTGATAAATCACTTGCGGAAGTGATGGAGCACTTATTTGAAGAACATGGCGATAAGGTATACGACAAAGGCTTTTTAAAAGGCATAACCAAAGACATTCTGGAATGGTGCGAAGACAACGATATCAGCATCAATGCCAAGGCCAAATCAAAACTGCTCGACGAGAAATACTGGCAAAAACTACTCGCTATTCTTGAGGCTGCTAACCTGCTTATGCAGGAAATAGGCAGCGATGAATTTAACGACTTTAATCTATTTAAAGATAAAATAGACACAGTACTAAAAGCTCAGAAAATCAAATTATCAGCCCCAGAGAAAAACGCCATTTTAAATGCCGTGAGTTGGTATGACGAAAGTGCAGAAAAGGTCGTTAAGAAAACCGTCAAACTATCAGGTAGTAAGCTAGACGAAATGCTTGAGCGACTAGGCTGCTCGAAAGATAAATTAGCTGATTTCGGCTTCTACCCATCAAGCAAAGCTAGCGAATTTGTCACCTACGAACCTAGCTCAGATTTACGTGATTCAGAGTCTGTTCCTTTAGCTCAAGAAATTCATGGGTACTACCTTGAAGAGGTAAAGCCACATGTCGAGGAGGCATGGATCAACTTAGATAGTGCCAAAATAGGCTATGAGCTCAGTTTCAATAAGTACTTCTATCGCCATAAGCCGCTACGCTCATTGGATGAAGTCGCCAGTGACATTATTGAGCTAGAGCAAAGGGCAGAAGGACTAATTGCTCAGATACTAGGTGTTGATGTTGCTGAAGTGCAAGGAGAATCATGATGGATGCTTTAGCAGTAATGCCAAAATATGATGTATATAAGGATTCCGGTGTAAGTTGGTTAGGTATTGTTCCTGAAAAGTGGAAGGTTATTCCAGCAAAACGTAGGCATAGAGTCTTCAAATCAATTAATAAAAGAAATCAGTGTGACAATGTTCTTTCGCTTACTCTACGTGGGGTAGTTAATAACAACTTGGAAAACCCAGAAGGTTTGATACCTCGTGATTATGCAAGCTATCAGGTTTTTGAGAAAGATGATCTGGTTTTTAAGTTGATTGATTTGGAAAACTTAAAAACCAGTCGAGTTGGTATAGTTCATGAGCGTGGGATCATGAGTCCAGCCTACATCAGGATGAGTGTCAATGCGAATCATTGCCCGAAATACGCATACTACTATTTTTACGATTTGTATCTAAATGCAGTTTATAACAATCTTGGTGAAGGTGTGCGTTCAACATTGGGTCCGAACGATTTGCTTCAAATCGTTGTTGTTGAGCCATCTTTTGATGAGCAAGTAGCTATAGCAAATTTTTTAGATCGGAAATTGGTACAAGTTGATGAAGCAATCTCAATCAAAGAAAAGCAAATTCTTCTTCTCAAAGAACGTAAGCAAATCATTATCCAAAAAGCGGTTACTCAAGGTCTCAACCCTGATGTGCCGATGAAAGATTCAGGAGTGGATTGGATTGGTCAAATTCCTGAGCATTGGACTGTATCTAAGATCGGACACTATGCTCGCGTGTACAATGGCTCAACACCTAGCCGAGATGTAAGTAGATACTGGGAGAATGGAACAATTCCATGGATGTCTTCGGGTAAGGTTAACGATTACAAGATTACAACACCATCAGAGTTAGTTTCTGAAGCAGCAATCAGAGAGTGCTCATTGCGCTTGTTTCCAAAAGGTACAGTACTTGTTGGAATTGTTGGCCAAGGCAAGACAAGAGGTACATCTGCGATTTTAGAGATTGATGCAGTTATAAATCAAAATGTGGCTGGCATAATTCCTTCTAATAAATTATCAAGTTTATTTCTGCATCAGTATTTGATACAAGCTTATGAAGAGGTTAGAAACCAAGGGCAGGGTTCAAACCAAGAGGCTTTGAACTGTCAAATATTAAGTGCATTTAAAATTGCATTTCCTCCTTTAAACGAACAGAAAGCTATCGTTGAATTCATCAGTGATCAATCAAATACAATTGACCAAACTATCGAGATTCAGCAGTCTCAAATTTACAAGTTAAAAGAATATAAATCCACTCTGATCAATAGCGCTGTAACTGGCAAAATCAAAGTGGTGTAGCAAGGAGGCAACGTGTTTACGGTAGACCATCAAGCAAACCGAATTAAAGCAGTGAAAACCAAGACCTTCAGTGAGCTTGGTTTTACTGATCGTAAACACCTTAACCGCACCCTGGATTCTAAACACAAGTTAGCAAGGAGGCTAATATGACTAATCCTATCGAAATTTATCAAACCGACGACGGTAGCACGACAATTACCGTTCACTTTCAAGCTGAAACCGTGTGGTTAAATCGGCAGCAGTTGGCCGAGCTATTTGATCGGGATATTAAAACGATCGGTAAGCATGTAAACAACGTGTTTCGTGAGGAAGAGCTGGAGAAGGATTCAGTTGTCGCAAAATTTGCGACAACTGCCACAGACGGTAAAACTTATCAAACAGACCACTACAACCTTGATGTGATTATCTCGGTAGGTTATCGGGTAAAGTCAGGCCAAGGTGTCAGGTTTCGTCAGTGGGCAACACGAACGCTCAAACAACACTTGGTTGAAGGTTATACCCTAAATCAGCAACGTTTGGCGCAACGCGGAATCGAAATGGAGCAAGCCCTTAGCTTGTTGTCATCGACTCTGCAAAACCGGCAAATGGTCAATGAATCGGGCGAAGCGGTGTTGGCGGTGATCAGTGATTACGCCCGCAGTTGGAGCTTACTGCAAGCCTATGATGAGCAATCGCTGGCTGATAGCCAGCAAAAACAAATCGATATGCATGCACTTGAGCTGGACTCGGTGCTTCAAGCCATTGCTGAGTTAAAAAAGGAGCTGATCGCTAAAGGCGAAGCGACTGAACTTTTCGGGCAATTACGTGGTGGGGGGCTAGCCTCTGCCATTGCGACCATTGAACAAGGTTTTGGTGAGGAGCTGTTCTATCCGAATGTCGCAAGCCGCGCCGCAAATTTATTGTATTTAGTCATCAAAAATCATCCGCTAGCCGATGGCAATAAGCGTACAGGTTCGTTTCTTTTTTTGTGGTATTTACGCGTGCATCAACATTTTTTGGCAAAGCCTGTAGAGCAGTTGATTAATGACAATACTTTGGTAGCACTTGCGTTATTGGTCGCTGAAAGTAAACCCGAGCATAAAGAATTAATGATTCGCTTGGTAGAACATTTTATTTTACTCAAACAGGAATAGGGTTGGCGCTAATGGTTAGTCAAACAAATGAGCAGGCGCTTGAAGCGGCAATTGAGACTGCCTTGGTTGGTAGTTGTTTGGAAGAGCGGAAAAACCAAGTAAAAGAAGTGATACCCGATTACGGTAATAAGTATTACCAGCCGGGCAACCCCATCGACTTTAATAGGCAGTATGGGCTTGATGAGCGTTTCTTCTGGGCGTTTCTAGAAAAAACGCAGGAAGATGAGCTTGAGAAGATAAAGCGTAACAACCCGAATGACTGGCAGCGCAAAATAGTTGAGCGCTTTGACAGACTCATTAAGAAACACGGTGTTTTGCATCTACTCAAGAAAGGCTTAAGTGTGGATGATGCGCACTTCAATTTGATGTATCCCGCTCCATTGGCAAGCAGTAGTGAGAAGGTGAAACAAAACTTTGCCAATAACATTTTTAGCTGTACTCGCCAGTTACGCTACTCGCTGGCTAATCCGTTGCAAGAAATTGATATGGTGCTGTTTATCAACGGCATTCCATTGATAACCCTAGAGTTGAAGAACGCTTGGACGAATCAGACAGCCCGTTACCATGGTCAGAAGCAATACCGTGAAGACAGAGATACTAATCAACCACTTCTAAATTTTGGCCGCTGCCTTGTGCATATGGCGGTTGATACCGATGAAGTTTATATGACGACTAAACTGGCAGGTAAGGCGACGTTCTTCTTGCCGTTTAACAAAGGGCATAGCTCTTTATCGGGAGTATGTGGTCAGGGCAACCCGCCAAATCCATCAGGGCATAAAACGGCATATCTATGGGAAGAGGTTTTCACCAAAGAAAGCTTAGTCAATATTATTCAGCACTTTGTCAGGCTGGATGGTGCCAGCAAAGACCCGCTAAATAAGCGCACCTTGTTCTTTCCACGCTATCACCAGATGGATGTTGTGCGAAAGCTTATTAACCACGCCTCAGTTAATGGCGTTGGGAAAACCTACTTAATTCAGCACTCGGCAGGTTCCGGTAAGTCTAACTCAATCACTTGGGCGGCCTATCAACTGATAGAGTGCTATCCAGAGTCTGATAAGGTTCAGGGGGCGAAAGGCGTTGACCTGCCACTGTTTGATTCCGTGATAGTGGTAACGGACAGAAGGCTTCTAGATAAGCAGCTACGCGATAACATCAAAGAATTTTCTGAAGTTAAAAATATCGTTGCGCCTGCGTATAAATCTTCTGAGCTTAAGTCAGCGCTTGAAAATGGTAAGAAGATTATCATTACGACCATTCAGAAGTTTCCTTTCATCATCGATGGTATTGCTGACCTGAGTGACAAGCGCTTTGCAGTAATCATTGATGAGGCGCATAGCTCTCAGAGTGGTTCTGCTGCTGACAAAATGAATCAGGCCCTCGGTTCAGATGAAGAGCGTGATTCAACTGATCCAGACACTGACGATGCGCAAGATAAAATTCTGCAAGCAATGAAATCTCGCAAAATGCGAGGCAATGCCTCTTATCTGGCTTTTACAGCTACGCCGAAAAATACAACGCTGGAAAAGTTTGGGCATTGTCAACCAGATGGCAGCTTTGTACCGTTTCACCTTTACTCAATGAAGCAGGCAATTGAGGAAGGTTTTATTCTTGATGTGCTAGCCAATTACACGACTTACAAGAGCTATTACGAAATTCAAAAATCCATCGAAGATAACCCTGAGTTTGATATCAAGAAGGCTCAGAAGAAGCTCAGGGGTTATGTAGAGCGAAGCCAGCAAACGATTAATACCAAAGCCGAGATCATGCTGGATCACTTTATTACTCATGTCGTAAATGCCAAGAAGCTGAAAGGCAAAGGTAAAGGCATGGTGGTCACTCAAAATATTGAAACCGCTATTCGCTACTACAAAGCCATAACGCGCTTGCTTGAAGAACAAGGCAATCCGTTTAAGGCTGTGATTGCTTTCTCAGGTGAGAAGGAAGTAGATGGTATTAAGTACAGCGAAGCTGAAATGAATGGTTTTGCTGAGAACGAAACTAAGGATAAATTCGATAAAGACGAATATCGTCTTCTGGTCGTGGCGAACAAGTACCTTACAGGCTTTGATCAACCAAAACTCTGTTCTATGTACGTTGATAAAAAGCTCGCTAGCGTTCTTTGCGTCCAAACGCTTTCTCGTTTGAATCGCTCTGCACCTAAATGGGGTAAGAAAACAGAAGATTTATTTGTGCTCGACTTCTTTAACTCTGTAGATGATATCAAGGCAGCATTTGACCCGTTTTATACTGCAACCTCATTGTCTGAAGCTACGGATATCAATGTTCTTCACGAGCTAAAAGATGAGATGGGTGATGTTGGTGTTTATGAATGGTTTGAGGTAGAAGAGTTTGTTAAGCGTTATTTCAACAATGAAGATGCGCAAAAGCTCAGTCCGATTATTGATATAGCCGCAGCGCGTTTTAATGTTGAACTGGGGCTAGAGAACGATGCCAAAATCGACTTTAAAATTAAGGCTAAGCAGTTCGTAAAAATCTATGGACAGATGGCCTCTATCATGCCCTATGAAATGGTCGTATGGGAAAAGCTGTTCTGGTTCCTGAAGTTCCTCATTCCAAAGCTAAAAGTAGACGACCCAGATGCTGAGCTGCTTGATGAGTTGCTGGAGTCTGTCGATCTAAGTTCTTACGGACTTCAGCGGGTGAAGCTTGGTTACTCAATCGGGCTCGATAGCGAAGAGACAGAACTAGACCCGCAAAACCCTAATCCTCGTGGGGCTCACGGAACAGAAAAAGAGACTAATCCGCTTGATGAGATTGTTAATACTTTCAATGAGCGATGGTTCCAAGGCTGGAGCGCGACACCGGAAGAACAGCGTATTAAGTTCGTAAACATAGCCGAAAGTGTGAAAGCACACCCTGACTACGAAGATAAATACAAGAACAATGCAGACCCACATAACCGTGAGCTGGCCTTTGAGAAGATACTTAAAGAGATCATGTTACAGCGCCGGAAAGATGAGCTTGAGCTATATAAGCTGTTTGCTGGTGACGATGCGTTTAAGTCATCGTGGAAGCAGAGTATTCAGCGTATTGTTGATAGTGGTAGACATGAATTTCCCGGATAAATAGGTGTACTTTATCGATTCAGTTATACAGCTTAGCAATTAAAGTTGTGAGCGCATTCTCCACCTTAAGAATGCGCTCCCCTAAATCAACCCCTTCAAACCCAATTGCTTGCAGCTTCTCAACCTCGTAGGGAATAAACCCGCCCTCAGGACCTACCGCCAAGGTGATTCGTTCATTGAGCTGATGTGGGCAGCGTTCTCCCAGACCGGGGTGGGCAATCAACGCTCGGCTGCCTTTGATGATGCTCGGTAGTTGGTCCTCAACAAAGGGTTTGAAGCGTTTATGAAATTGCACCTGTGGCAGTATGGTGTCTTTGGCCTGTTGCAGGCCATCCACTAAATATTGCCGTACCTTAACGGGGTCAAGGGCTGGGCTTTGCCAGAAGCTTTTTTCCACTTTATAGCTGTTGATGACAATCAGTTGCTCGACGCCTAGTTCCGCCAGACTGCGGAAAATACGCCGAATCATTTTCGGGCGGGGCAGGGCCAGTACCACAGTAAGCGGCAGCTTGGCGGGAGGCTGTTGATCCAATTGAACAGCTAGCGTGACAGCTTGCTCGTTTAGGTCGGTGATGCGTCCCGAGCCCATCAAGCCGTTCAGCTCTCCGACACGTACCTGGTCGCCAATTTGCGAACCGTGCACCTGCAGGATTTGCTTAAAACGGGCATCGCTCAGGCGTGCGTGCTGTGGATCGATAAAGTCTTGAGGCTCAAGCAGAATCAGGTTCACGGTCTAGTCCTAGTAACTGCTAAATTTCATCCTCGTAGACAGGCTCGGCCCACAGGTCATACTCATCGGCACCTGTAATGGTGACTAACAGGGCGTCGCCTGCAAAGGTATCGGTAAAGCCATCCAGATACACTTTGCCGTCAATTTCAGGGGCGTCGGCATAACAGCGGCCGATAGCACCGTCTTCGTCGACTGCATCGATTAATACTTCCAGTTGTTGGCCAATTTTCTGTTGCAGGCGTTGGGCTGAGATGGCTTGTTGTGTTTCCATAAAACGCTGCCAGCGCTCTTCTTTGATCTCTTCGGGTACATGATCGGGCAGATCGTTGGCGGTGGCACCCTCAACGGGAGAGTATTTAAAGCAACCGACGCGATCCAGTTGGGCTTCTTCCAACCAGTCGAGCAGCATCTGGAAATCCTCTTCGGTTTCACCGGGGAAGCCGACAATAAAGGTGGAACGGATGACCAGCTCGGGACAGATTTCGCGCCAGGCCTTGATGCGGTCTAAGGTTTTTTCCTGGTTGCCGGGGCGCTTCATCAGTTTCAGCAAGCGCGGGCTGGCGTGTTGGAAGGGAATGTCCAGGTAAGGCAGAATCTTGCCTTCCGCCATCAATGGAATGACCTGGTCGACGTGCGGGTAAGGGTAGACATAGTGCAGGCGTACCCATACGCCCAGCTTGCCCAGTTCCTGACACAGGTCCAGCATGCGGGTTTCGATGGCTTGGCCGTCGACAAAGTCGAGTTTGTATTTGGTATCTACACCGTAGGCGCTGGTGTCTTGAGAAATGACCAGCAGTTCCTGTACGCCGTTTTCCACCAGCTTTTTAGCTTCTTCTACCACGTCGCCGACGGGGCGGCTGACAAGATCGCCACGCATGGCGGGAATGATGCAGAAGGTGCAACGGTGGTTACAGCCTTCGGAAATTTTTAAATAAGCGTAATGACGCGGCGTGAGTTTAATGCCCTGTGGCGGCACGAGATCCGTGAACGGATCGTGCTCGGCTACGGGAACGACTTCATGCACGGCATTCACGACCTGGCTGTAATCGGCTGGGCCGCTGACACTGAGTACACCGGGCTCAGCAGCTTTGATGGCATCGGCGTCTACACCTTTACCCATGCAGCCCGTGACGATGACCTTACCGTTTTCCTGCATGGCCTCATGGATGGCGTCCATGGATTCCTGTTTAGCGCTATCGATAAAGCCGCAGGTGTTGACCACCACTACGTCCGCACCGTCATAGTCGGGTACGATGTCGTAACCGTCTAGGCGCAATTGTGTCAGGATGCGTTCGGAGTCTACTAACGCCTTGGGGCAGCCAAGCGAGACGAAGCCGACCTTTTGTTTTTCCTGTTCGTTATCGGTGGGGTTTTCTACGGATGAAGACATGGGTGAGCCTGAGTGAATCAATCGAGCGCGCATTTTACTGAAAATGTGAGGATAGAGCTAATTAGCTTTGCTTAAAGTCTTGATTGGTGATGCTAAAAGTTGCGGCGGCCATGGGTTATCCAGATGCCGAGGTTGTTGTGGAAGAGTGCTGAATAAGGGACTTGCCGTTTGTGCAATGATGGGCCGCTGGGCGGTGCATGTGACAGAAATAAAAGGGCTAATAGCAAGCGATCAGCCCTTTTGAGAAGGTTTCAAATTAAGCTACTCAGCTGTTTTTGGTTTAACCAATACGGAATGCAAAACAGTGTTGCCTTCAAAGTACACGGTAAATTTGTCGTAGCTCCAGCTGCTGATCGGTGGTTCTCCAACGGGGCCGTTGATAGCGTAAGGTGCACCAAAGACTCGTTCAACATCGGCCTTGTCCATGCCGTTGTGTGGGCGGCTGATGGTTTGCATATCGGGTGCCTGTTTGGAAACGCTTATTTCCAGAGTATCAGCCTGCGCGACGGACAGGGTAAAGGTTGTGGATAATGTGGCAACGGCGAGCAGTTTAAAAATTTTCATGGTGTTTCCCTGTAATAAAATAGAGTCTGGTGTTTTAGATCAGTGAGAGTAACCCAAATCCTGATTTTCACGCCTTTGTTTCGCCTGATAGAGTAGTACATGGCGGGCAATAAGACTTCGGCTAGATTCATCAATATTTTCAAAATTTATATTTATCAAGTGGTTACCGTTACTATCTGATGAATAGTTTACAACTTTACCGTATAGCAATAAGCCAATGCAGGAGGGCAGTAATGTTAGTTTGATGGCCAGATATTGCCCCGATTCTATCGATTCATAATGGTGGAAGGATAGCCCACCTTCGCTGAGTGTGATGGTTTTCAAGTGTTCGTTTTTGAGGCTTTCGTCGCAACTGACCAGTGCCTGTGCCAGCAACTCTATCTTCTGATCAGTACCCTTCAGGTAGGCCTGCAGATTGCGATCTTTTTCACCAATGCTTCGCAGTAGCTGGCTGTTGTCGGCATCAATGGCGCGTAATTGGTTGAGTAATTGAAAGTGTGTTGAGACGGGAATTGGAAAACTGGCGTTTTCGTCATTAACAAAATTGTCAGAGACCGGGATAAATTCAAGTCCCGCGCGGTCTTCAATACGGTAAAAATTTCGGTTGTCCTGTACACTTACGGGCATTCGTTTACAATCCAGATCGCTTGATTACGAAATTAAGTATAACAGGGAATTTTTATATTTCCCGCCCACCTGAGTAACAGGGAATACGTTCATTTTTCATGTTTAAACCGCTGCCGCTTTTCATAGGTTTACGCTACACGCGCGCTAAACGTCGCAACCATTTTATCTCCTTTATTTCGCTGACGTCGATGCTGGGTATGATCCTGGGTGTGGCGGTGTTGATACTGGTGTTGTCGGTGATGAACGGTTTTGACCGTGAATTGCGTGAACGCATTCTAGGTATGGTGCCGCACGCTACGATTCAAGCGGATGGTGTGATGAATAACTGGCAAGTGGCGGCACAGCTCGCAGAACAGGATGCGTCTGTTGCCGCTGTCGCGCCCTTTATTCAGGGACAGGTTATGCTGACCCATGCTGGGGCAGTTCAGGGGGCTTTAATTAATGCGGTATCTCCAGAAGCGGAAGCTCGAGTGTCGATTATCCGTGATCACATGGTGGTTGGTGAACTGGAAAGCCTTAAGGCAGGCGAATTCGGTATTATTCTTGGTGATATTCTGGCACGCCAACTGCGTGCTGCAATTGGTAGTAAGGTAACCGTGGTGATGCCCGAAGCCAGCGCTTCACCAGTGGGTGTGTTGCCGCGTTTAAAACGCTTTACGGTGACCGGTGTGTTTAAGGTCGGAGCTCAACTTGATGGCTCGCTGGCGCTGATTCATTTAAGTGATGGTGCCAAGCTCTACCGTTTGGGTGACGGTGTACATGGTATTCGTTTAAAACTGCACGACTTATTTGAGGCTGGGCCGGTGGCTTGGCGTATCGCTTCCCAGCTGCCTTCGGGTTATTGGGCCAGTGACTGGACTCGCACTCAGGGCAATCTATTCCAAGCTATCAAGCTGGAAAAAACCATGATTGGCTTGCTGCTGTTAATGATTGTTGCCGTAGCGGCTTTTAATATTATTTCGACGCTGGTGATGGTGGTAACGGATAAACGCTCGGACATTGCTATTTTACGCACGATGGGTGCTAGTCCGCGCACTATTATGTTGTCATTTATGGTGCAGGGTGCCGTGATCGGGGTGTTTGGTACTTTGGTGGGCGCTGTGCTGGGCATTGTGTTGGCGCTTTCTGTGAGTGATGTGGTTGCTTGGTTTGAGCAATTACTGGGTGTTCAGATTCTCAGCGCCGATGTTTATTTTATTAGCTATATTCCGTCGCAATTGCGGCTGGACGATGTGCTTATTGTGTGTGGTTCAGGCTTGTTATTGAGTTTCCTGGCGACATTATATCCCTCCATGCGCGCTGCTAAGGTTCAACCAGCGGAGGCCCTGCGCTATGCGTAATGAGGTGACTGCTAACATGGATGCCGACGTTGTGCTGGCCTGTGAAAAGTTGTTTAAGAGCTACCATGAGGGCCCTCAGGATTTACCGGTTATTAAAGGGGTTGAGCTGGCGGTTAAGCGCGGTGAACGTATTGCTATTGTGGGGACCTCCGGTTCTGGTAAGTCGACCCTGTTAAATTTGCTGGGAGGGCTGGATGCGCCAGACGAAGGACGAGTATTACTGGCCGGGCAGGATTACGCCAGTTTGTCCGAGCGTCAGCGTGGTGAGCTTCGTAACCGCAGCTTAGGTTTCGTATATCAATTCCACCACCTGTTGCCTGAGTTTTCAGCGCTAGAAAATGTCTGTATGCCGCTATTGATTCGAGGTACGGCAATTGCTGATGCGGAAAAAGCTGCGCGTGAATTATTAGCGCGAGTGGGACTGGCTGAGCGTGCCGAGCATAAGCCTGCAGAGTTGTCTGGCGGTGAGCGCCAGCGTGTGGCTATTGCTCGTGCACTGGTGCCCCAGCCCGATTGTGTCTTGCTGGATGAGCCGACGGGGAACCTTGATTCGCAGACAGCGGAATCGATACATCAACTAATGATCGCGTTAAATCGGGAGCTGGGTACTAGTTTTGTGGTGGTGACTCACGATCAACAGCTGGCTGAGTCGATGGATCAACTTTATCGTTTACAGGATGGGATGCTGACGGCTGATTAAGCAGCGGCTGCTCTTTCTTAGCGGCTCGCTCGTTGCTGCGTTTTTTCCATTTTGATCTGACGCTCCAGGACCAGAATAAATGGATAGTTAAGAAGCTCAGGAAACCAAAGATTAATCCTGCAGCTATCGAACCGATAATAAGTGGTTTACCAATATGGTTGAAGTTGATAGCCAGCCATACCCAGATATCATCCAGGTTGAGTGTCTGGTAGATGGATGGTTCGTTGAGAATCAAGCTACCCAGCCAATAGTTAAAGTAGAAGATGGGCGGCATGGTCAGCGGGTTAGTAATAAAGACCAGTACCACTGACAGCGGCAAGTTACGCTTAAAAATGATGGCTAAAAATGCAGCTAATAAGGTTTGCAGCGGCATTGGTAGAAACGCGCAGAAGACGCCAATAAAAAAAGCCCCCGCCACGGAACGGCGGGTGAGATGCCAGAGTTCTGCGTTATGAACAGCGCTCCCAAGCATGGATAACCACCGGTTTTCCTTAATTTTAGCGGGATCTGGCAGCAGTTTTTTGAAAAGTCTTCGCGGCATATTTGGCGAGTAATTAGTGCTAATCGTGTGGTGATTATGCCTACATTAGAGAGGGAACTCTATGGGCTCGATTCGAACAGGGATGATTATAGTCTGCGCTACGGTGATTACCGTAGCTTTTTTACCAAGACTACCGTCCTTTCTTTTTTTGCTGTTTTTTTCGTTGTTAACCCTGGCGGTTTTTTTTATTAAGCCTACCCGCTTTCTATTGCTATTTTTATTGCCGTTTTTGGTGGGGTTACTTTGGGGAAGTGGCTACGGTTATCTTGGGTTGGCCCAACGGTTACCGCCGGATTTGGAGGGCGCAGATGTCTGGGTTGACGGAGAAGTGCTGGGGATGCCGGTGTTGAGCCAGCGCTCACAACGTTTTGAGTTGAAGGTGCTGGCTGTTGAGTATCAGGGGAGGACGTTAGAAAACGTATTGAAAAAGGTGCGGGTCAACTGGTATCAAACCGAGATTAAACTCCAACCTGGTCAACGGTGGCGTTTGCTGCTGCGCTTGAAACGCCCCCACGGTTTTGCCAATCCCGGGGGCTTTGACTACCAGGGCTGGTTGTTTCAGCAGGGAATTGGTGCGACGGGTTATGTTCGCAAACACGAGAATAACCGGCTGATTAGGGCGTCGGATTATCACCAGCTTTTAGCGCAGGGGCGTTATTTGCTGTATCAGCGCTTATCCGCGCGCCTGGATGGACAGGAAAATAAAGGGTTAATGCTGGCGTTACTGATGGGCGAGCGCCGGGATGTGGGGCGTGATCAATGGCAGTTGTTGTCACGTACCGGCACTAACCATTTGTTTGTGATCAGCGGGCTGCATGTGGGGTTTGTGGCGCTGTGTGCATACTTACTGTTCTTTAATTTCAGTCGTTTATTGTTAATAGGGCCGCCACGATTTGCGGCTCAGCAGGTTGGCGTTGTTGCAGCGTTGCTGGCTAGTTTTGGCTATGCTGCCGTTGCGGGATTTTCGCTGCCAACTCAGCGCGCGTTAATTATGCTGGTGGTTATGTTAGCGGGACGATTAGTGCGTCGACGGGTAAATGTCTGGCACAGTTATTTTATGGCGCTTTTGCTGGTGTTGCTTTGGGATCCGCTGGCAGCACAAAGTGTGGGTTTTTGGTTGTCTTTTGGCGCTGTTGGTAGTTTGCTGTATGCCTTTGGGTTGCGTACCGATAGCCGTGGTTTTTGGTGGCGTTGGTTGCGGCCACAGTACGTGGTGTTTATCGCTTTTTTACCGGTGCTATTGTTTTTCTTTCAGCAGGCGTCGTTGATATCACCATTGGTGAATGTGGTGGCTATCCCCGTTGTTGGGTTTTTTATGGTACCCCTTTGTCTGTTGATGGTGCTTTTAGAAATCACCCTGTGGATCACAGGGTTTATTGCTATCGAAACACTGGCGGTTTGGCTCTCAGTATTAACGAGTGCGACTCTGGAACGGTTGGTGTCATTTTTACAGTCTATGGCAATGGTTCCCTTTTCCCAGTGGCACAATAACGTTAGTTTGGCGTCGCTATTGTGCGCCTGTGGTGGTGTTTTATTATGGTTGGCGCCCCGAGGGTTGCCTGCCCGCTGGTTGGGGAGCCTTTGCTTTCTTCCATTACTGCTGAACTCTCAAAGCGGCCCTCAAATAGGGCGGGCTCAGATAACGGTGCTGGATGTGGGGCAAGGTTTGTCGGTGCATGTACGGACTCACCAACATAATTTAATTTATGATGTGGGTGCGCGTTACGGTGATCGGTTTGATATGGCATCTAGTGTGGTCTTGCCCTATTTGCGCAAACAGGGGGTTATATCACTAGACCGTGTCATTGTTAGCCACGGTGATAACGATCATGCTGGTGCATTACCGGTGCTATTGGCTGATATGCCAGTCAAAGAGGTGATTTCCGGTGCGTCTAAAAAGCCTGGACATAGTGCTGACGCTCAGGCCTGTAAAGATGGCTTGAGCTGGCAATGGGACAAGGTTGAGTTTCAGTTGATGCAGGTGGGGCCGCAAGGTTGGACAAATGAAAATAATCGTTCCTGTGTGCTGAGGGTATCCACTGACAATTTGTCAGTATTAATTCCTGGTGATATCGAGACCAGTGCTGAAAGAGCGTTGATTAGCCAGTATGGTGAAAATTTAAAGTCCGATGTGTTGTTAGCGGCTCATCACGGTAGTCTGACTTCTTCCAGTACTGAGTTTATCGATCAGGTAAGCCCACGATGGGTGATTGTATCCAGTGGCTACCGCAATCGTTTTGGTCATCCGCATGAGCAGGTTGTCGAGCGGTTTCAGGTACGCGCTATCAATGTTATTAATACCGCAGAACAAGGAGCGATTAGGGTAACAGCTGACAGGGAGAAAAAAGGCCCGTTGGTTAGTTCGCACCGACAACAATCAAGACGTTATTGGTTCTAATAAACGCAGAGTGACTGGTTGTGGTTAAAATTCCGTTATATAGCGCTAATTATTGCTTGTTTGAAGTAACCTAAGTTGTCTTCTTGTGCCTCGTATAGCGAGCGTTTAGTCGTCACTGCAATATTGCAATTAGTGCAAACAGGCCCTAGTCTTACTGGCAGGTTTAGACGCTTTCTTTTTATTGATACTCAGGGGTTTACCACGTGCTGGAAATGATTAAATCGGGCGGTTGGCTGATGCTGCCCATTTTGCTTTGTTCTGTTGTGGCGCTGGCCATTATTGTGGAGCGTTTTTGGACGTTGCGACCCAATAAAATTGCCCCTAAAAACCTGTTGGCAGAAGTGTGGGGGTGGATACGCAGCAATCAGCTGAACGCCGAACGGATGAAAGAGTTGCGTGAATCAACGCCGCTGGGCAAGATCCTGGCGGCCGGTTTGAGTAACTCCAAATATGGTCGCGATATTATGAAGGAAAGCATTCAGGAAGTGGCCAGCCATGTGATTCATGATATGGAACGTTACTTGAATACGCTTGGGACCATCGCGGTTATTACACCGCTGTTGGGGTTGTTGGGCACGGTGATCGGTATGATTAAGGTGTTTACGGCGATCATGATTCAGGGGACTGGTAATGCCAACGTGTTGGCCGGAGGTATTTCCGAAGCACTGATTACTACTGCGGCTGGTTTGACAGTGGCAATTCCGGCGGTGATTTTCCATCGAATGTATCAACGCCGCATTGATGAGCTGGTGGTTGATATGGAGCAGGAAGCCGTAAAACTGGTTGATGTGTTCCACGGCGATCGGGGCAAAAACTCATCTGATGATAGCGCTGGAGCATAACGGTAATGAAATTCCGTCGACAGCGCGGTGAAGAGATTGGCGTAAACTTAACACCACTGATTGATGTGGTGTTTTTATTGCTGATCTTTTTTATGGTGTCCACTACCTTTAAAAAGGAAACTCATATCAGCTTGAACTTGCCTGAAGCGGAAGGTGAGCAAGTCAAAGCCGAGAATAATCAGATAGAGATTGTTATCAGTGCCAAGGGCGAGTTTTCAATTAATGAACGTGCGCTGATCAATAACGAGTTTGGAACGCTGCGTGCTGCGATCAAAAAAGTGGGCAAAGGTGATACCGAACTACCGGTGATTATCTCTGCGGATGGTAATGCGCCACACCAGGCGGTTGTTAATGCGATGGATGCAGCAGGACAGTTAGGTTACTCACGGCTGAGCATTACAACCCGTCAGCGCGACGCTCAATAAACGACTCTTGTTAATGTGCGGTATATTCCTTGAAGAAGCTTGTTGACGCCTGGTATCAGGGGAGCCCCTGGTTAGTTCTGTTAAAGCCGCTGGCGTGTCTATTTCGCCATCAATCAGAGAAACGCCGTCAGGCTTATCAGTCGGGACGTCAGGCTGCCTGGTCGGCGCCCGTGCCGGTTATTATTGTTGGCAATATTACCGTTGGTGGTGTTGGTAAAACGCCATTGGTGGCGGCCTTGGTGAACCTGGCCCGAGAGGTGGGTTTTAATCCGGGTATTGTCAGCCGTGGTTATGGGGGCAAAGCGCCGCATTATCCTTTTTTGGTGACAGCCGAGAGTGATGCTGCCCAGGTTGGCGATGAGCCGCTTATGTTGGCAAGGCGTTGCGGCTGTCCGGTGGTGGTGGATGCTAATCGCGTCAATGCCGTGAAACACCTGTTAGCACATAGTAACTGTGACTTGGTTATCAGCGATGATGGGCTTCAGCACTATGCGCTTGGGCGCGATATGGAAATTGCCGTACTTGATGGTGTGAGGGGGTTGGGTAACGGTCAATTTTTGCCAGCCGGTCCGCTACGTGAAGGGCCGGAGCGGCTTGATGAAGTTGACTGGGTTATTGTCAATGGCGGACAGCTCATGCTTGAGCAGAGCAGCCAGACCATGCAACTAAAGCCGTCGCAACTCATTAATCTGAGCAGCGGTGAGATTAAAACCGCTGATGATCTCGTTGCTGAGGAAGTCCATGCGCTGGCTGGCATCGGTAACCCCGAACGCTTTTTTACGACACTGAAAAAACTCGGCTATCGCCTCCAGCGTCATGCTTTTGCTGATCACCACGCCTTTGTTGCGGATGACCTGCCCGTAAATGATGGAAAACCCATTATTATGACCGAGAAGGATGCGGTAAAATGCACGGCTATTGCTGATCAGCGCTGCTGGTATTTGCGTGTAGAAGCCGTGCTTGATGATAATTTTAAAACTGTATTTCAGCGCCAGTTGAAGGATTTGAGTGGTTTGAAAAAAATGGCCAACGCCTCCTCAGCGGACAATTAAAGGTGAAAAAATGGATCAACGTCTAATTTCAATTCTGGCCTGCCCGATTTGTAAGGGTGAATTAATTCACGATAAAGAAAAGCATGAGTTAATTTGCAAGTTTGATGGCTTAGCCTTTCCTGTGCGTGACGGGATTCCGGTCATGCTTGAGGGGGAGGCGCGAACTCTCTCGGCCGACGAACGACTTGATAAATAAGGCTTACTGAGAGCGCTGCTATGTCTTTTATCGTCATTATTCCTGCGCGATATGCGTCTACACGATTACCTGGTAAGCCTTTGAAGGATATTGCTGGCAAACCCATGGTGCAACATGTCTACGAGCAGGCTAAAAAAAGTGCGGCTCGCGAGGTGATTATTGCAACCGATGATGAGCGAATTAAACAGGTTGCCGAAGGCTTTGGCGCGCGCGTCTGTATGACCGCGGCTGATCATGAGTCCGGTACCGATCGCCTTCAGGAAGTGGCTAGCCAACTGGGTTATAGCGATGACGAAGTCATTGTTAATGTGCAGGGTGATGAGCCACTCATTCCACCCTCTAATATCAACCAGGTTGCCGAGTTGTTACTGGCTTCACCGAATGCAGGTATTGCCACACTAAGTGAAAAAATTGATAACGTTGCGGATATTTTTGATCCTAATGCGGTAAAAGTAGTCAGCAATGCTGCTAATTCGGCTCTGTATTTCAGTCGTGCTCCTATTCCCTGGTCGCGTGATGATTTTGGTGATTTGGCTGTTTTACCAGAGCAGTTACCGGCAGAAATAGATTTTCAGCGCCACATTGGTGTTTATGGCTACCGAGTTGGCCTGTTACATCAATTTGTGACCTGGGCGCCAGCACCGATTGAAAAAGCCGAATCACTTGAGCAATTACGTGCTATGTGGAACGGTGTTGAGATTAAAGTTAAACAGGCGGTGGAAGCCCCGCCACCGGGCGTTGATACTGAGGCTGATCTTGAGCGCGTGCGCGCACTTTTAGCTTAAAGGTAGGTGTGGAAGCTCCATGATTAAGGTGTTATTTGTTTGCCTGGGCAATATTTGCCGTTCACCGACTGCCGACGGCGTATTTAGAAAAAAGTTATTCGAGCAAGGGCTAGCGGATCATGTTGAGGTTGATTCCTGCGGCACAGGGGACTGGCATATTGGAAAAGCGCCTGATCAACGCGCCCAAGCCGCGGCTAGAAAACGAGGGTATGATTTATCAGGATTACGTGCACGTACTGTGCAGCTCAGTGATTTTGATACGTTCGATTTTATTCTGGCGATGGATGACAATAATTTAACCGATTTGTTAAATATGGCGCCTTTGCATCATCATTCAAAAGTTCGACTGCTGCTCGATTATGCGCCGGTAACGGGCTTAAAGGCTGTACCCGACCCCTACTATGAGGGGGCTGATGGTTTTGAGCAGGTGCTTGATCTGGTTGAGCAAGCCTGCGACGGTTTGCTTGATCACATCAAAGCTAACTAACCCTTTCCTTTCTTGTTTAGGCAACGCCCTATGCAGATCCTTGAAAATTACTCCCTTCGTGAACTTAATACCTTTGGTTTTGAGGCTGCCGCACGTTATTTTGTGGAGGTCCATAGTGCGGAAGAAGTGCTTGAGGCGCTGCGTTTTGTGCAACACCATGATCTGCCGTTATTGCTATTAGGCGAGGGCAGTAACGTCATACTGGCCGATGATATAGCCGGTTTAGTATTGAAGTTGGGCAATGCGGGGATAGAGGTGGTTGGCGATGATGAGAACTCGGTGACGCTGCGGATTGGTGCTGGCCAAAATTGGCATCAGTTGGTCTGCTGGTGCTTGGCGCAGGGTTATTACGGCTTAGAAAATTTATCGTTGATTCCCGGCTCAGTGGGTGCCGCGCCAGTACAAAATATCGGCGCTTACGGTGTTGAGCTTAAAGACGTGTTTCATAGTTTGGAAGCGGTTGATTGCCAGACGCAGGAGTTGGTCACGCTTAACCGTGCCGATTGTCTGTTTGGTTATCGGGAAAGTTTGTTTAAAGGTGCGGGGCGTGGTCGCTATATCATCTGTCACGTTAACCTCACGCTATCGACTGTACCTGAAGCCAATACGCAGTATGGTGCTATTGCCGATGAACTTGGCCGGCGAGGGTTGGAAGAGACGCCACAGTCGGTCAGTGAGGTTGTGTGCCAGTTGCGACGTTCTAAACTGCCTGACCCTACTGAAATTGGAAATGCGGGTAGTTTTTTCAAAAACCCAGTTATCAATAATCACCACTGCGAGGCATTAAAACAGCAGTTTCCTGGCTTGGTTGCTTACCCCGAAGCGCAGGGCTTTAGTAAATTAGCGGCTGGTTGGTTAATTGAGCAGTGTGGGTGGAAGGGAGTTCGAGAAGCTCATGTTGGTGTGCATGAACAACAAGCGCTAGTGCTGGTTAATTATGGTGCTGGAACGGCAGAAGAGTTACTGGCTTTAGCGGCTCGTATCCGGACTTCGGTTCAGGAGCGCTTTGGGGTGGTGTTGGAGATGGAACCAACCATCTACCCAAGGTAGATGATTGGTTCTGATAGGCAGGCTATTCGGCCTATTCTGTCTTCTCCGATGTTGTTGAAGAGGTTGGTGCGGTCGGAGCCGCCTTTTTCTCTTCGGCTGTTTCTGGCGCTGCAGGTTTAGGCGTTTCAGGCTGAGCTGGCTTTTCTGTCTCTGCCACTTTGTTTGCCGCCGCTGGCGCTTTTTCTTCTTTGCTTTTTTCTACCTCGACTTTAGGCTCGGCGGCTTTGACTTCGCTAGCTTTATCCGCTGTACCTTTATCTTCAGTCGTCTTTGGCGCAGGTTTAGCTGTCGCTGATTTGCTTTCCCCTGAGGCTTTAACGTCGGCAGGTTTTGCGGCAGATTGTTCAGCCTTTGTGGTCTGTTGCTTAGCCGCTTCGGCAGCACGGCGCTTTTCACGTGGATCGTTGGGCGCACGTCGCTTGGGTTTACGGGCGGCTGGTGTTGGCGTTTTATTTTCTGGAACGCTTTTTTCCTCGACCTTTGCTTCTTTTTCAGGGCTTAAGGGCTCTGCTTTTTGAGGCGCAGGTTTCTTGGGTGCCGCCTTTTCAGTTTTTGCTGGTGCCGGTTTTGATACCGGTTTTTCTGCGTCTACCGGTGCTTTTTCAGCAGTCGTGTCGCGAGTAGGCTTATTATCGGCTTTCGCTTTCTGCGGCTTGTCTTCAACCGCTTTAGGCTTGTCCATGTTTTCAGGTTTAGCGTCGGTGTCAGCAGGCTTGCTGGCCACAACCGCTAAGGACTTTTCAGTACTTTTTGGTGATTGCTCAGTTGCTTCGGCTTTCACCGGCTTGGCGGTTTGTTGCGGCGCACTAGACTGCTCATCGCTGGTAGCCACCGGTTGTTTGTCGGCTACGGGTTTGCTTTCCTGCTTATCTGACGCAGGGGATGGGTTGTCAGTGGCGCGGGTATTTTTGTCATCGCTGTCACGACGACGCTGCCCACGGGCAGGACGACGACGGCGTGAAGGGCTTTCGCTTTTGTTGCCATCGTTAGGCTTTTCATTGCTCACAGGTGCTGTTTTTGTCTCTGTTTGAGCAATAGCCGCTGCCTCTTTAGGAGACTCTTTTGGTGCCTGACTAGCTTGCGCGCTTAACTTGTTTTCGTCTTTATCTGTAATGCGTGAGCGCTCTTCTCTACGAGGTCTGGAGCGGCGTGATGCACCATCCTGGCGACTACGGCGCTGTGGTTTTTTATCATTGCCTTGCTCGTTGGCAGCGGCTTCTCGTTTAGTGTTTTTGTCAGCCTGTTGAGGCTTCTGTTGATCCTTATTCTCTTGACGCTTGTTATCCTGGTTGCGACCTCGGTCCCGATCCTGAGAACGGTTACGTGAACCGCGACCTTTACGCTCACGAGGTTGCTCATCGTGATCGCCTTTACTTTGGTCACGACGGTTATTGCGTTGTGGACGTTGTTCGCTACGCGGTGCTTTTGGTTCGGTTTTTTCCGCTTGCTCCGGCTCAACGGGCTTTGATGGTACGGGCTGTGTTGGTTCGCCAAACAGCCCACCAATGATACGCTTCAGGAAGCCAGGCTTTTCATCGGACTGACTGGTGGGTGTGGGCTTAGATTCTGCTGGCGTATCGGTATGAGCGGGCGCAGCGGTAGAAGGCATAACTGATTTAACCGCGGCTTCTTTTTTCTTGCTGCTGACGTCGGGAATCAGTGCGCTGGCGTCATCGTCGCTTTCAATTAAACCGTAGCTGGCATCAGTGGTATGTATGATTTCGTTATCTTCTCGGATACGCTGGACATCAAAGTGGGGCGTTTCCATGTTTGGATTCGGAATAATAACGATTCTTACATCTTCACGTTTTTCAATTTCAGCGACTTTCTCGCGCTTTTCGTTAAGCAGGAAAGTAGCGACCACAACGGGCAGGAAGGCGTGAATCTGGGCGGTACGGTCTTTAGAGGATTCCTCTTCAATCAGGCGCATGACTGATAGTGATAATGACTCAATGCTACGAATCGTGCCGTGACCACTACAGCGTGGACACACGATGGTGCTGGTCTCTCCAAGGGATGGGCGTAAACGCTGACGAGACATTTCCAGTAGACCAAAACGAGAAATACGGCCCACTTGAATGCGAGCACGATCAAGTTTTAGGGCATCTTTAATGCGATTTTCAACTTCACGCTGGTTACGGTTGCTGCTCATGTCAATGAAGTCAATGACCACCAGACCGCCCATATCGCGCAGGCGTAATTGGCGAGCGATTTCGTCTGCTGCTTCCAGGTTGGTATTGAGCGCTGTTTCTTCAATATCACTTCCCTTGGTTGCCCGGGCTGAGTTGATATCAATAGAAATGAGTGCTTCTGTTGGATCAATCACAATGGAGCCGCCAGAAGGAAGCTTAACTTCGCGTTGGAAGGCTGTCTCGATCTGGCTTTCAATGTGATAACGGTTGAAGAGGGGAACTTCGTCTTCATACAGCTTGATCTTGTCTTGGTAGTGCGGCATGACCTGGCTGATAAAGTTAAAGGCTTCCTGGTGGACACTTTGCTCGTCGATCAGTACCTCGGCAATATCACGGCGCAGATAGTCACGAATGGCGCGAATAATGACGTTGCTTTCCTGGTAAACAAGGAAAGGTGCTCGATTTTCCAGTGATGCTTTAGTAATGGACTCCCACAGCTGCAGCAAATAATCCAGATCCCACTGAAGCTCTTCGAGGTTTTTTCCAATGCCTGCCGTGCGCACGATCACGCCTGCAGAATCAGGAATTTGCAGCTGTGACATAACTTCTTTGAGTTGGGTGCGGTCTTCGCCTTCGATACGGCGTGAGATGCCGCCTGCACGAGGATTGTTTGGCATCATGACCATGTAACGGCCTGCCAGGCTGATGAAGGTGGTTAGGGCGGCGCCTTTGTTGCCACGTTCCTCTTTTTCAACTTGTACGATCAGTTCCTGGCCTTCTTTCAGCACGTCCTTAATGTTAACGCGGCCTTTGATTTGAGAAGGGTCCTGGGAAAAGTATTCGCGGGAAATTTCTTTTAATGGCAGAAAGCCGTGACGCTCTGCGCCGAAATCGACAAAAGCGGCTTCCAGACTGGGTTCTACTCGGGTGATTTTGCCGCGGTAGATATTAGCTTTTTTCTGTTCGCGGGAGCCTGATTCAATATCCAGGTCGTAAAGACTTTGCCCGTCGACAAGGGCAACACGCAGCTCTTCGGGTTGAGTTGCGTTGATTAACATTCTTTTCATGCTTAAATTGCTCGTTAGGCGTTAACCAAACGACAACTATTCTGGTTCTGATTTGAACGGTTTTCCGGTTTTTGGGTGCGATTTGCACTATTTCCCGGGTTTTATAAGCTTTTTTGCTTATTTAACAGCCTGTCAATCAGAGCGAGGTGCTACATTACTCCGTAATCAATCTAATCTGTGCTTTAAACGCCGGGCAATGGTACGGTTATCGGTACTGGTTTGCTGCGGTTAACTTACTTTTGCTTTTGGCAGTGCTGTTAGCGTTTGTTGGCTTGATCAGCGGCTTAAGCAGGTTACTCAGTCTTCGGGCTCAAAAGCCTTGCTGGTAACTTAATGTTTCAGTTAGCTTTCACGCTGATTTGGGCGCGAAAGCGGCGTATTTACTGCAATTCTGTTAGATTGAAAGAGGCTCGGTTATTCCGTTAAGCGGGGCAAATCTCGCCGCTGGTGCCTCTTGCATTACACATTGTTTGGGTAGCGCGTTGTCATGTTAACGCAATTATTCTACCTGTCTGGCCTTTATTTAGTGGGCTCAGACGCCTAAATTTCTTTAATACTGACCACGCTTTTGTTGCGCTAGTGCGTGGTGAGTTCATACCAATTCGTTAGCTTAGCCTGTACAATCTCGCCTTTATTAAGGGCTTCTCCGAGGGTTTGAAAACCCTGTTTTCAAGAAATAAAGCAACAAATGTGGTTGCTGTGATTGCTTCGAGGGCTTGATCGAATGCCGCTTTTAGCTCGAAAACACCAGAAAAACAGATCCTGTTCTGGTCGCTAAGCGCTGGACAATATAACAGCTAACATCCATATCATCAATCAGACAAAGAGTTTTAGATGGCGAAACCTGAAACCTCAAATCGACAGGCACATGGAGACCAAGACGCTAAAGAGCGGACTAGCAAAGTGCAATTTCTTGAAATTACGGAGGACTCTGCTGGGCAGAGAATTGATAACTTTTTGTGCGCGCGCCTTAAAGGGGTTCCAAGAACTCGTATCTATCGCATCGTGCGTAAAGGAGAGGTGCGGGTTAATAAAGGGCGCATCAAAGCCGACTATAAATTGCAGTCCGGTGATGTGGTGCGTGTGCCACCGATTCGTGTTGCTGAGGCCAATGAATTGCCGCAGGCCGGTAAAGGCCTGAAAGAGGCGCTTGAGCAGGCTGTGCTTTATGAAGATGATAGCCTGCTTATTATTAATAAACCGTCGGGCTTGGCGGTACATGGCGGCAGTGGTATTAAACTGGGGTTGATTGAAACATTACGACAATTGCGTCCAGAGGCACGGTTTTTGGAATTAGTACATCGACTTGATCGTGATACCTCGGGTTGCGTTATGGTCGCTAAGAAGCGCAGCATGCTGCGCTACCTGCATGATCTGCTACGTACTAACGGGGTGACTAAGCACTACCAGGCGCTGGTGGTGGGCAAATGGCCAACGCGTAAGCATAAGGTTGATGTGCCGCTACAAAAAAACACGCTGCAGTCAGGTGAGCGAATGGTGGTTGCTGACCCGGATGGTAAACCTTCTTTGACGCGTTACGAGGTGCGACAGCGCTTTTCAGGCTATACGCTAGTTCAGGCTTATCCGGTGAGTGGTCGAACCCACCAAATTCGCGTGCACTGTCAGTTTGCCGGCCATTCTATTGCTGGCGATGATAAATATACGGATGAAGACACTAATAAACGGCTCAAGGCCATGGGGCTGCGGCGGTTGTTTTTGCATGCCGAATCATTAACGTTCAAATTACCTGAGACGGGAAAATTGCTACGTGTTGAAGCGCCGCTGGATGAGCAGTTGCAATCTTTTCTGACGCAGTTACAAAAATGAGCAAATACTCACTGATCATTTTTGACTGGGACGGCACGCTGATGGATTCCGAACAGCATATTGTCGCAAGTATGCAGGCGGCCATGTTGGAGCAGCAATTTGATGTGTTACCAGCTGAGGCAGTAAGAAATATTATCGGGCTGGGTTTGCCGGAGGCGGTGCATATGCTTTATCCCTGCGAACCAGAGACTCGCCGTCAACTTCTGTGTGAGGCTTATTCACATCATTTTGTGGCGGGCAATCCCGGAACACTGAAACTTTTTCCTGAGGCTGAGGCCGTACTTGCTGATTTGAGAAAAGCGGGTTTCCAGCTTGCCGTTGCCACGGGTAAAACCCGCAAGGGCTTAGATCGATTGTTGGCCTATAATAATTGGCACAGCCACTTTGACGGCACGCGTTGTGCCGATGAGACTCGCTCTAAGCCGCACCCACAGATGCTGCTTGAACTGTTGGCGGAGTTGGATTGCCAGCCTCAGCGTGCGTTAATGGTGGGAGACACGGAGTTTGATCTGGCGATGGCTGCTAATGCGTATATGGATAGTGTCGGTGTAAGTTACGGTGTTCATGAGGTGGCACGACTAGAGCGACATGGACCGCAGTTAGTTGTGGATCATTTGGCGGAATTGCGTGATTGGTTGTTAAGCACAGTGTCGTGAAATTTATATTAGATTTAACGTATAAGGTAAAAATATGAGTCAGGATTTATGGAACGAACAGCCGACAGAGGGGAGTAAGCCCAGCGGAGACAAGGAATGGCAACTGATTGAAAAGTTGTTAATGCAGCAGAATAAAGAGAGTCGCCGGGCGCGCCGCTGGGGTGTCTTTTTTAAGCTGTTGACCTTTTGCTATTTATTCGTGATTTTATTTTTATTCACCTTGCCAAATTGGGTGGGTGAGTCGGGCCCTAGTATGGGCGGTTCTCATACGGCTTTAGTTGATATTAATGGTGTGATCAGTGATCAGGATGTTGCCAATGCTGATACCATCGTTACAGGCCTGCGTAATGCGTTTGAAGATGAGAACACGCAGGGTGTGATTCTGCGGATTAACAGTCCTGGCGGCTCGCCGGTTCAGTCGGGTTATGTGTATGACGAGATTATGCGGCTTAAGGGGTTGTATCCTGCGACTAAAGTGTATGCTGTTATTAGCGATATTGGCGCTTCTGGCGCTTACTATATTGCGGCGGCGGCCGATGAAATTTATGCCGATAAGGCAAGTTTGGTCGGTTCGATTGGGGTGATTTCCTCCAGCTTTGGTTTTGTTGACACGATGGAAAAGCTCGGAGTTGAGCGACGCGTTTTTACGGCTGGGGAAAGCAAGGCTTTTCTTGATCCCTTTTCCCCGATGAAAGAGGCGGATAAAGAGTTTTGGCAAGGCGTTTTATCGGTGACCCACAAGCAGTTTATTGAGCAGGTCAAAAAGGGGCGCGGTGATCGGCTAACGTCAAATGACAAGGTTTTTTCCGGCTTAATCTGGACTGGTGAGCAGGCGTTGGAAATTGGTTTGATTGACGGTTTAGGCAGTACGGGCTTTGTTGCACGTGAAGTTATCGGTGAAGAAAATATCGTTGATTTCAGCCTCAAACGTACGCCCTTTGAAGAATTTGCTGATCGTTTGGGTATTGCTGCGGCCAGTACGTTGGCGAATAAGTTTGGTGTGGGTGCTAATACGCCGCAGTTTAAGTAGCTTAAACCTTTTGGCCGTGACTCCCGCGAAAGCGGGAGTCAATTTTTAAGACGTTGCTAGATTTCGAGTTAATTCACTCTCCCTTAGATTGCTTCTCTTTGGGCTGCTTAGAGAACCTTAACGCCCTCAGCTTCCAGCATATCGATCAAACGAATCAGTGGTAGGCCCTGTAAGGCGGTCACGTCATTGCCGCTCATTTTACTGAATAGCGCGATGCCCAGCTGTTCCCATTTAAAGCTGCCTGCACAGTCGAGCGGCATGTCTCGTTCAATATAGTGCTTCAGGGCTTCATCGCTGAGGCTTCTGAAGGTAACTCCAAAAGGGATCATGTCCAATTGGTAGTGTTTTGTCTGGCTGTTTAACAGGCATAGGCCGGTCATTAGTTGTAGCGTCTGCCCGTTTACATGGCGTAATTGCTGTAGTGCTTTTTTTGCGCTGCCGGGTTTGCCGAGTATGTCGTGATTTAAAACGGCCGCCTGATCACTGCCAATGATCAGGGCGTTAGGGAACTCTTCGGCAACCTTAGATGCCTTTTCAAGGGATAAGCGTTTTACCAGCTGCTCCGGTGTTTCATTTGGCCGTGGCGTTTCGTCAATATCGGGGGAGCAGCACTCAAAGGGCAGGTGGAGGCGTTGTAATAATTCTTTTCGGTAACGAGAGCTGGAGGCGAGAATTAATTGCATGGGAGTTATTTTGAAAAATATGAGTCGAAGCAGAGAGTTCAGCCGGTGTCGGTTCGTAACATAACTATTTAAAGCGAGAAACTAAGGATAGCAGGATGAGTGAAAGTGAGATACAACTGTTAACGCCAGATCATGCGCTGCCTGGGCGTGATGAGCAAATACCCGTGCATAATCAGCATTTTGTTAACGGTCGACGAATTAAACAGCCGTTTCCCGAGCCGTTGCAGCAGGTGGTGTTCGGGCTAGGATGTTTTTGGGGGGCAGAACGGCTGTTCTGGCAATTGCCAGGTGTTTATGTAACTGCGGTAGGGTATGCCGGTGGGGTAACCAAAAACCCTAATTATAAGGAAGTCTGCAGTGGGCGTACGGGGCATGCCGAGGTGGTGTTGGTGGTGTTTGATCCTGCCGACATCAGTCTTAATGAGCTTCTAAAGGTTTTTTGGGAGGCGCATGATCCAACTCAGGGGATGCGGCAGGGTAATGACCGGGGTACCCAGTATCGTTCAGTGATTTATACGCAGAGTCGAACAGATTTTGAGCTGGTCGAAAGCTCTAGAAGCAAATATCAGCAGCAGCTTGATGCGCAAGGTTTTGGTCTGATAACAACAGAGGTTTCAATGTCACCGCCGTTTTATTATGCGGAACAGGATCATCAACAGTATTTGGCAAAAAATCCGGCGGGTTATTGTGGGTTGCGTGGTACCGGGGTGATGTGCCCGCTTTGAGGGGGTATGATCTCTGTCAGCAGGAGTGAACCGGAAGCGCTAAAGGTCGCTCCTGCTGTCGAGATGCTAATCGGCAGGTTGTAGCTGGTTAAACCCGACGACGGAACAACGGCGGCAAGTCCGTGTCAGCTTGATAAGGTTCGTTAATGGTTTTCAAGCCAGCTAGAGCGGTTTCAATATTCTTGCCTTCTTTCAAGGAAAAGCTATTAAACCCGCAGCGAGTCATGTGCTGCAGCTGATCCTGAAGTACGTCGCCAATAGCGCGAATCTCGCCCTGATAGCTATAACGCTCACGCAGCAGGCGAGCATAAGAGTATCCACGGCCATCGGTGAAAGCGGGGAAATTAATTGCCACAAAGGCGATTTTATCCAAGTCTTCGGCAATGCTTTCGGCTTCTTCGCCGGCGTCGATCCACACAGCAACATTCCCGCGCTGACTCAGGTCTTCAGTGTTTTCCTTCCAGAACTCCACTGGCACAATAATGTCACCAGCAGGCAGGTTGTCGGTCGCATCCTTGGCAACGAGTTGCCAGCTATCGTCTTGAATTTGTTGGTCTTTAATAATCTTAGGCATTGGCATAGACCCGTGTCTTGAAGGGTTGCATACCGATTCGATCAAAGGTGTCGATGAAGCGCTCTTCTTCGGTACGGTTTTCCAGATAAACGTTAATAATTTTTTCCAGGGCATCGGCAATGTCAGCCTCACCGAAGGAGGGGCCGATGATTTTGCCGATATTGGCGTTAACACCAGATTGGCCGCCAAGGGAAATTTGATAGAACTCAGCGCCTTTTTTGTCGACGCCCAGAATACCAATGTTGCCGACGTGGTGGTGACCACAGGCATTCATACAGCCGGAGATGTTCAGTTCCAGTTCGCCAATATCGTACAGGTAATCCAGGTTGTCAAAACGCTCCTGGATTTGCTTGGCGATAGGAATTGACTTAGCGTTAGCCAGTGCGCAGAAATCACCGCCGGGGCAGCAGATCATGTCGGTCAGCAGCCCCAGGTTTGGTGTGGCAAAGCCCATCGCTTTAGCTTCCTGCCAAACGGCGTACAGATCAGACAACTCAACGTCGGCCAGGATTACGTTCTGAAAGTGGCTGATACGCAGTTCGCCAAAGCTGTATTTATCAGCCATATCAGCCATGTTATCCATTTGCTCGTCGGTACAGTCGCCGGGTGCAACGCCGGTTTCCTTTAGCGTTAGGGTAACCGCAGCATAACCTGGCTTTTTGTGCGGATGTGTATTGCGGGCTACCCAGTTGGCAAAGACTTTATCTTCGGCCTTTTTGGCTTCGAAGTCAGCGTTTTCAGCAGGCAGATCCTTGTAATCTGGTAGCGTGAAGGCGCTTTTAACGCGATCAATCTCTTCCTGTGTAAGGGTATTGTAACCATCCTTCAGATGATTCCATTCTTCCTCAACCATTTGCGAAAAGACTTCAGGCGTCAGTGCGCGCACCAGAATCTTGATACGGGCTTTAAATTTATTGTCACGGCGACCCAGGCGGTTATAAACACGTAACACGGCTTCCAAGTAGCTGAGTAGGTGCTCTTTGGGCAGGAAGTCTTTGATGATTGCGCCCAGGATAGGTGTACGGCCCTGGCCGCCACCGGCGAGAATGCTAAAGCCGACTTCACCGGCGTCATTCTTGACGATATAAACGCCGACATCGTGCGCTTGAGTGGCTGCGCGGTCAACACCGGGGGTGGCGTTGATGGCGATTTTGAATTTGCGTGGCAGAAAGGCAAATTCCGGGTGGAAGGTCGACCACTGGCGAATCAGCTCAGCCCAGGGGCGAGGATCTTCGATTTCTTCAGCGGTAACACCAGCGAACTGGTCAGTAGAGGTGTTACGAATACAGTTTCCGCTGGTTTGAATAGCGTGCATTTGTACGCTGGCCAGCTCAGCAAGCATATCGGGCACGTCTTCCAGTTTTGGCCAGTTAAACTGAGCATTGTGGCGTGTTGTGAAATGCGCGTAGTTGCGATCATAGGTGCGAGCCAGGTGTGCCAGTTTGCGCATTTGGTTGGAGGACAGCATGCCATAGGGGACAGCGATGCGGAACATAGGCGCGTGGCGTTGAATATAGAGGCCATTTTGCAGGCGTAGCGGCAAAAATTCCTCTTCGGCAAGGTCGCCAGCCAGATAGCGCTGGGTCTGGTCGCGGAATTGCGCAACACGGTCGTCAACTATTTGCTGGTCGTACTGATCGTATACGTACATGGCATCTCTTGAATCTAGTGATAAATAAACGCGGGCCGCAGATGGCGATCCGCCAAACAGGCGCGTGATTTTACACGAATTTGCCGCCAGTTTTAATCAAAACTGGAAAAAATCACGTTAAACAAGTTATCCTGTCTGAGCAACAATGTGTGGATTTGGCTGTATCAACCAGTAACTTCCAGAGGCTGAGGTTTTTATGAGCGACCCAACGGACCACAATAGCGGTGACGGCAATCTTGACGTTTTGTGTATTCTTTTGATTATGGCGTTGGTGATTGGTGGGGCGCTATATTGGGTGAGTAGCCAATGAAGGTAGGGTGTTTTATACGCCAGCCTGGCTTAAAACAAGCTTTACGATAGCCGCAACCGTTGCTACAAATAGTGCCGTAAAAATGATACCGGCAATAATATAGGTGCCGGGTTTTGCGCGTTTGAAATCCCTTTCTCTATTCTTATGGCTTTGCACGCCAAAGGCTGCCGCAAAGACGCTGCAGATAATCTGCCATAGCGTCAATTTTTGCGGCTTTTGCTTTTGTTGTGTTTTATTGTCCGGGTTTGAATCGGGCATCTGTGCCTGTCGAGTCTATTGGTTAGTCCTCATAACCTAACACAGGTGCCAGCCAGCGCTCAATTTCACGGACGGGCATACCTTTACGCTCTGCAAGTGACTCCACTTGGTCCTTGTTGATTTTACCAATACCAAAATAACGTGATTCAGGGTGCGAGAAGTACCAGCCGCTAACGGCTGCTGCCGGCATCATGGCAAAGCTGTCAGTTAGTTCGATATCAGCATTGGCTTCGGCTTGCAGCAAATCGAAGAGTGCGCGTTTTTCAGTGTGATCCGGGCAGGCGGGGTAGCCTGGTGCCGGGCGAATGCCACGATACTCTTCTTTGATCAGGGCATCATTGCTTAGTTGTTCATCTTCAGCGTAGGGCCAGAACTCTTTGCGGACACGTTCATGCATGCGCTCAGCAAAGGCTTCCGCGAGCCGGTCGGCCAGTGCTTTAACCATAATGCTGTTGTAATCATCGTGCTTCGCTTCGAACTCTTCGGCCATTTCCTGGGCACCCAGGCCAGTAGTGACCGCAAAGCCACCAATGTAATCCTCAACACCACTTTCTTCAGGAGCAATAAAGTCTGCCAGCGAGGCGTTAGGACGGTTGTTTTGTTGGCCGGCTTGTTGGCGAACATGGTGTAGCATCGTGGTTGGCTTGACGCGGTTGTCATCGCCGTAAACACCAATATCATCGTTGCCGATGCGGTTGGCAGGCCAGAAACCTATTACGCCTTTGGCTGTGAAGCGCTTCTCTTCAATGATTTTTTTTAATAGCGCCTGTGCGTCATCAAACAGGTGTCTGGCCTGCTCGCCAATCACTTTGTCATCAAAGATTTTTGGGTATTTTCCTGCCAGTTCCCAGGTGATAAAGAAGGGTGTCCAGTCAATGTAATCAACAAGCTCTTCTAGCGGATAGTCTTCAAATACTTTTAAGCCAGTGAAAGTCGGTTTGGGTGGCGTATAGGCTTCCCATTCAAAATCGAAGCCGTTATCGCAGGCTTGTTCGTAAGTCAGCAGCTCAGATTTTGCGCGACGGTTTTTGTTGCGGAAGCGGACACCTTCATATTCTGTGCGAACCTCTTCGATCAGGGAGGGTTTTAGGTCCGGGTTCATTAAACGAGAGGCGATGCTTACTGAGCGCGAGGCATCAGCGACATACACAGTGAGGTCGTTTTGGTATTGAGGTTCGATCTTAACTGCGGTGTGAGCTTTTGACGTTGTAGCGCCGCCAATCATGACGGGGATGTCGTAGTCCAGGCGCTGCATTTCTTTGCCGACGTGTACCATTTCATCCAGCGATGGCGTAATCAGGCCGCTCAGGCCGATGATGTCGACATTCTCTTCTTTGGCCACTTTAAGTAATTGCTCGCAAGGAACCATAACGCCGAGGTCAATCACTTCGAAGTTATTACATTGCAGTACCACGCCAACGATGTTTTTGCCGATATCGTGCACGTCGCCTTTTACGGTTGCCATCAGGATTTTACCGTTTGACTGGGATACCGCGCCGTCCTTTTCTGCCTCAATAAAAGGCAGCAGGTAGGCTACGGCTTGCTTCATAACGCGAGCGCTTTTTACCACCTGCGGCAGGAACATTTTGCCGGAGCCGAACAGGTCGCCGACGACGTTCATGCCGTCCATCAGCGGACCTTCGATGACGTGAATTGGGCGTTCGGCCTGCTGGCGAGCTTCTTCGGTGTCTTCCTCAATAAAAGCATTGATGCCCTTAACCAGTGAGTGCTCAAGACGTTTTTTGACGGGCCATTGGCGCCATTCGGGGTCTTCCTCTTCCTTCTTCTTGCCATCGCCTCGGTAGTTGTCGGCAATTGCCAACAGGTTTTCGGTGGCGTCTGGTGTGCGGTTGAGCACCACGTCTTCCACTTTTTCGCGTAGTTCTTCGGGCAGGTCGTCATAAACAGCCAGCTGACCAGCGTTGACGATGGCCATGGTCAAGCCCGCCTGAATAGCGTGGTAGAGGAATACCGAGTGGATTGCTTCGCGAACCGGGTTGTTGCCGCGGAATGAGAAGGATACGTTACTTACGCCACCGGAAATCATGGCATGTGGCAGGTTTTGCTTGATCCAGCGCGTTGCTTCGATGAAGTCCACTGCGTAGTTGTTGTGTTCTTCGATGCCGGTGGCAATGGCGAAGATGTTTGGATCGAAAATAATGTCCTGGGGTGGGTAGCCTACTTCGTTGACCAGTAGGTCGTAGGAGCGTTTGGAAATTTCGATTTTACGCTGCAGGTTGTCGGCCTGACCATCTTCATCGAAAGCCATGATGATGACAGCCGCGCCATGCAACATGCACTTGCGGGCGTGGTCGATGAACTGTTCTTCACCTTCCTTCATGCTGATGGAGTTCACAACACATTTGCCCTGTGCGCATTTCAGGCCGGCTTCGATAATTTCCCATTTCGACGAATCAAGCATGATGGGAACGCGCGAAATGTCCGGTTCAGAGGCGATCAGGTTAAGGAATTTGACCATGGCTGCTTCAGAGTCGAGCATGCCTTCGTCCATGTTGATGTCGATTACCTGAGCGCCGTTTTCTACCTGTTCGCGGGCTACCGTTAATGCTGTATCGAATTCCTCTTCCAGGATCAGGCGTTTGAACATGGCTGAGCCGGTCACGTTGGTACGCTCGCCAACGTTGACAAATAGCGAGTCAGGACCAATGTTGAAAGCTTCCAAGCCGCTCAGGCGGCACTGCATTTCAATATCAGGGATTTCGCGCGGGTTGCACTGGGCGGCTTTTTCGGCAATGGCGCGAATGTGGTCGGGGGTCGTACCGCAGCAACCACCAACGATGTTTAGCAGGCCGGACTCAAGGAATTCGCCGACGATTTCGGCCATTTCTTCGGGGCTTTGGTCGTACTCTCCAAATTCGTTGGGCAGGCCGGCATTCGGGTGCGCGCTAACGTTGGTGTCTGCTTTGGTGGCGAGCTCTTCCACGTAGGGGCGCATGTCGGTAGCACCCAGTGCGCAGTTTAAGCCAACCGAAAGTGGTTTGGCGTGGGCGATAGAGTTCCAGAAAGCTTCAGTGGTTTGACCGGAAAGTGTGCGGCCACTGGCATCGGTAATGGTGCCAGAGATCATGATTGGCAGCTCAACGTCATGGTCCATGAAGTAGCTTTTTACCGCGTAGATTGCAGCTTTGGCGTTAAGGGTGTCGAATACCGTTTCAATCATGATGATATCAACACCACCTTCAATCAGGCCTGCTGTTGCCTCGGTGTAGTTTTCAACCAGTTGGTCAAAGGTAACGTTTCGAAAACCCGGATCATTGACATCGGGAGATAGGGTTGCTGTACGGCTTGTCGGGCCGATAATGCCCGCAACAAAACGAGGTTTGTCCGGGTTTTTGGCGGTAAATTCGTCGGCTACTTCGCGGGCCAGTTTTGCGCCAGCAAGGTTTAGCTCATGACTTAAGGCTTCAAGTGTGTAATCAGCCTGTGAAATGGCGTTAGAGTTAAAGGTGTTGGTTTCCAGAATATCGGCGCCAGCGTCAAGATAGGCGCGCTGGATTTCGCGAATGATATCCGGCTGTGTCAGGCTTAATAAATCGTTGTTTCCTTTTAATAGCTTGTCAAAGTCCTTAAAGCGTTCGCCACGGTAATCAGCTTCTTCCAGACCATAGGTCTGAATCATGGTGCCCATGCCGCCATCAAGAACCAGGATGCGGTCTTTTAAAGCTGAATGTAGGGCGCTGATGCGCTGCTGATTTACTGACATAGTGTTACCTTTAACTGTGCTTGATAAGGGGTGTTGCTACAAAAGGGGCGCTATTTTACCAGATATGACGGGGTTTTCGACTTTATTTATTAGATTAGACGGGCGACAATAATAAAACTTGAATGTTTTACTCAGGTTTAACATCGCGTACAATGCGCAGCATTATCTAAAAGTCGGTTTGATGTAGAGGTATTATCGTGAGCCAAATGATTGAAATTACCCCAAGTGCCCAGGATTATCTGGTAGAGCTTCTCGCTGGTCAGGAGCAGAAGGGCGTCGGTGTGCGAATTTTTGTGTTGCAGCCCGGTACGCCGCAAGCGGAAACCTGCTTGGCCTATAGTCGCCCTGGTGAGGAAAAAGAGGGTGATGTGAAGTTAGAAGGTATGCCGTTTCCAACCTATTTGGAAGAAAAAAGCTTACCTTATCTGGAAGAGGCCAATATTGATTACAACAAAGACCGTATGGGCGGTCAGTTAACCATTAAAGCGCCAAACTCAAAGCTACCCAAAGTAAATGAAAATAGCACGTTGGAAGAGCGTGTCAATTATGTGCTGTGGACAGAAGTGAATCCGATGCTGGCTTCGCATGGTGGTGAAGTGAGTTTAATGGAAATTGCCGATGAAACGGTGGCTGTTTTGAAATTCGGTGGTGGCTGCCAGGGTTGTAGTTCGGTTGATGTAACGCTGAAAGAGGGCGTTGAGAAGACGTTGCGTGAGCATATTCCCGAGTTGACCGAAATTCGAGATATGACCGACCATGCTGATCGCACCAATGCTTATTATTAAGGTGCTTTTTTAATACCACTCCATATTGCCTAAAATGCCTTGATTTTCTTTGACATATCAAGGCACTGGCCCTATTATTGCGCGCCTATGTCAGTCGCACCCCTGCCAAGAGTTATCGAACCGCTTAAATTAGTGGAGCAGCGCATTGATCTTGAAGGCACTGTAGCATTGTCCGAATGCCAGCGTTTGCAGGAGTCGGTGATTAGCTGTGAAGGTGATATTAAAGTTGCTTTAAGCTTTGGTAAAGACGAAGAAGGGCTGCGTGTTATTAGCGGCTCTTTACAGGCAGACGTGACAATGCAGTGTCAGCGATGTCTGCAGCCAGTTAGTCTTGCTGTTGCCGGTAATATTAATCTGGCAATTGCGCGTCACGAAGATGCTGTTAAAGCATTGCCGGGTTATTATGACCCGTTGCTATTAACTGAGCCTGAAGTTGAATTATGGCCACTGATTGAACAGGAGCTGATGTTGAGCCTGCCGATCGTGGCGACACACCCTGAGGGTGAGTGTGAAATTGACACTTCCTATCAGGATAAAGATGAAGAAATACAGCAGGACAAGACCAATCCTTTTGCGGTGCTTGCCGAGCTAAAGAATCAAAAATAGTTTTTTTTGGAGTAAAACATGGCCGTACAACAAAACAAAAAGACCCGTTCACGTCGTGGCATGCGTCGTTCGCACGATGCTCTGAGCGGACCAACTTTAGCCACTGATTCAGTGACAGGTGAAACTCACCGTCGTCATCACATGACTGCTGATGGCTTCTACCGTGGTAAAAAAGTAGTAGACGTTAACGACGACGAGTAATTTTGAGTCTTCCGGTCTCGATTGCAGTAGATGCAATGGGCGGGGATTATGGTCCCCGCGTCACCGTTCCGGCAGCCTTTAAGTGCTTGCCAAACCATTCTGAGCTACGGCTCATCTTTATTGGCGATCAGGTGGCCATCAACGCCGCTTTGCCTGCCAATGCCTGTGATTTTCAATCTCGTTTTGAAATCGTCCATAGCCAATCGGTTGTGGCGATGGATGAGCCTCCCGCTAGCGCACTGCGTAACAAACAAGACTCTTCGATGGCTGTCGCTTTAACATGGGTTAAAGAGGGTAAAGCCAGCGCCTGTGTCAGTGCCGGAAATACCGGTGCATTAATGGCGCTAGGGCGTTTTCTGTTGGGAACTCCTGAAGGCATTGATCGACCTGCTTTTATTTCTGAAGTGCCAACGCTGAATGGGCATTGTCACGTGCTGGACCTGGGCGCTAATCTCGACTGTACGCCTAAACAACTGCAACAGTTTGCTATCATGGGGTCGATTGTTTCACAGGCTGTAGATGACTGTGAAAAGCCGCGGGTAGGTTTGCTGAATGTTGGTCATGAAGCGACAAAGGGTAATGAGCAGGTCCGTGAAACGGCTGAGTTGTTAAAGGATCGGAACGGACTGAATTATATTGGTTTTGTTGAAGGCAACGATATTTTTTCTGGTCGTGCCGAGGTCATTGTCTGTGATGGTTTTGTTGGGAATGTGGCCCTGAAAACCAGTGAGGGGCTGGCCAGTATGATTGGTGAATTGCTCAAACAGGCGTTGGGACAAAACCTCTTTACGCGTTTTATTGGTTTGTTAGCCAGGCCAACTTTTAAAAAGCTAGCTGAGCAAATAAATCCGGCAAACCGAAATGGAGCCAGCTTACTTGGCCTGAAAGGTATTGTTATTAAAAGTCATGGCAATGCCGATGAGCGCAGTTTTGCTCAGGCGGTTAAGCGCGCCGTGCGCGAAATCGAAACCAATGTGCCGCAACTGATTAGCGACAGCTTGGTGAAGTAGTTATTTTGGCTGTTATGAGAGGCGCAGGTTTCTTGTGAGAGCGTTAGAAGAACAGTTAGTAAGCTTGAAATGATTAGAATTAGGAAAAAAATATGAGCGAATCTTTAGCATTTGTATTTCCGGGGCAGGGTTCTCAAGCCGTCGGCATGTTGGCCGATGTGGCGGAGAAGTTTCCACAGGTAAAAGCCACCTTTGATGAGGCCTCGGCCGTATTGGGTACTGATCTGTGGCAGCTGACTCAGGAAGGGCCTGCCGAAGAGTTAAACCGTACCGATATGACGCAGCCTGCGTTATTAACGGCCAGTGTTGCCCTGTGGCGAGTTTGGAATGAGCAGGGCGGTGCCAAGCCTGCTTATATGTCAGGCCATAGCCTGGGCGAATACAGCGCCTTGGTTTGTGCGGGTGCAATTGCCTTTGAAGATGCAGTAAAGCTGGTTAATAAGCGTGGTCTATTCATGCAGTCAGCCGTTCCTGCGGGAGAAGGTGCGATGGCGGCGATTATTGGTTTGGATGACGCGGCCATTGAGTCGGCTTGTGAGCAAGCTGCTCAAGGTGAGGTGGTCTCCGCGGTAAACTACAACTCTCCGGGGCAGGTGGTGATTGCAGGTAAAACTGACGCTGTAAATCGTGCTATCGAGCTGTGTAAAGAGGCGGGTGCTAAGCGTGCTTTGCCGCTGCCTGTGAGTGTGCCTTCTCACTGTGCTTTGATGAAGCCTGCGGCTGAGCAATTGGCTGCTGAGCTAGAAGCTATCACGGTTAATGCGCCGGATATTCCCGTGCTGCAAAATGTCACCGCTGAAGTCACAATGGATGCGACTGCCATTAAGGATAATCTGGTGCAGCAGTTATACCGTCCGGTGCTGTGGGTTGACTGTGTTAACAATATGGCCGGAAAGGGTGTTGAGCGCATGTTGGAATGCGGTCCTGGTAAAGTGCTGAGTGGTCTGAATAAACGAATTAGCCGTGGTTTAGCTGTGGCAACGGTTGCCGATGTTGAGCTGTTGGCAAATCCTGAATAGATAAAACTGGATATTAATTATGAGCATTGAAGGAAAAATCGCGCTGGTGACTGGCGCAACGCGTGGTATTGGTAAAGCGATTGCGCTGCAACTGGCTTCTCAGGGCGCGACAGTGATTGGTACAGCAACGTCAGAATCTGGCGCTGAAAAAATTAAAGCCAGCTTGGCTGAAGTGGGTAATGCAGGCACCGGTATTGTATTGGATGTATCCTCACAGGACTCAATTGATACCGCCATTGCACAAATCAATGAGCAATTTGGCGCTCCAACTATTCTGGTCAATAATGCCGGTATTACTCGCGATAACATCATGTTGCGTATGAAGGAAGATGAGTGGGATGCCGTTATTAGTACTAACCTAACGTCAATTTTCCGGGTATCCAAAGCGGTGCTGCGTGGTATGACCAAGGCACGCTGGGGTCGTATCATCAACATCAGTTCTGTAGTTGGCACGATGGGTAATGCGGGGCAGGCTAACTATGCGGCGGCTAAAGCGGGCGTGGAAGGTTTTAGCCGATCTTTGGCACGTGAAGTTGGTTCTCGTGGCATCACGGTAAATAGTGTTGCGCCTGGCTTTATCGATACTGATATGACCAAAGAGCTGTCGGACGAACATAAAGCTAATATGTTGTCGGCTGTGCCTGTTCAACGTCTTGGACAGCCTGAAGAAATCAGCGCGGCTGTTGGTTACTTAGCCAGCGAAGCTGCGGGTTACGTGACGGGCGAGACATTGCACGTTAATGGCGGCATGTATATGTAAACATGCTGATTAGTGGTATGTGTTTTTTGTATAAAAATACGGCTCGTTATAACTAATGAGTATTGTATAAGCTGAAAACTTTGATAAGATGCCAACTCATTCAGACGGGCCAGAACAGCGGCTCGGCAGATACGAGTTTACTATAAGAATTTTGGCAAAATTGCTGAGACCTTTAAATTATCCATAGGAGTTACAAAGGTTATGAGTACTGAAGATCGCGTTAAAAAGATTGTTTGCGAACAACTGGGTGTTAAAGACGAAGAAGTAACCAACGAGTCTTCTTTCGTTGAAGATCTGGGTGCTGACTCACTCGATACTGTTGAGCTGGTAATGGCTCTGGAAGAGGAATTTGAAACTGAAATTCCTGATGAAGAAGCAGAAAAAATCACAACTGTTCAGCTGGCAATTGATTACATCAACGATAATCTGTAAGCAGTCAGTATCAGTTTTAAAGCCGCGCACACTTATGTGTAGCGCGGCTTTTTTGTTTTTAAGCGCAAAAAGTAGGTTGGAGAACTAAGGTATGTCGCGTAGACGAGTAGTGGTAACAGGTTTAGGTGCTGTAACTCCGTTGGGGAATACGGTCAGTGAAAGCTGGGAAAATATTGTTGCAGGAAAAAGCGGTATTGCACCGATTGATCTGTTCGATACTTCGGCCTATACAACACGTTTTGGTGGCTCTATTCGCGGACTTGATATGGGCCAATACCTGGCACCTAAAGAAGCGCGCAAGATGGATACTTTTATCCAATACGGTATGGTCGCTTCGATTCAGGCAATTGAAGACTCCGGCCTGGAAACAACTGAAGAAAATGCTGCGCGTATTGGGGTAGCGGTTGGTTCCGGTATCGGTGGTTTGACCATGATCGAAAAGAACTACGATGCGATTAAGGCCAGCGGTCCTCGCAAGATTTCGCCGTTCTTTGTACCGGGCAGTATTATCAATATGATTTCCGGTAACCTGTCGATCAAGTATGGCTACAAAGGACCAAACATCGCTATCGTGACAGCCTGTACAACAGGTACTCATAACATTGGTTTCTCTGCGCGTATGATTCAGCAAGGTGATGCCGACGTGATGATTGCCGGTGGTGCTGAAATGGCAACATCGCAGCTGGGTCTGGGTGGTTTCGCTGCAGCTCGTGCATTATCAACGCGTAATGATGACCCACAAGCGGCTAGCCGTCCTTGGGATAAAGACCGTGATGGTTTTGTTCTTTCCGATGGTGCTGGTGTGATGGTTTTGGAAGAGTACGAACACGCTAAAGCACGCGGTGCAAAAATCTATGCTGAACTGACCGGCTTTGGTATGAGTGGCGATGCGTATCACATGACTTCTCCACCCGAAGACGGCAGCGGTGCGGCGGCTTCCATGAGCAACGCAATTCGTGATGCCGGTTTAAACGCTGATGCGATTGATTATATCAATGCTCACGGCACCTCAACGCCTGCCGGTGATGTTGCTGAAACATTGGCGGTTAAATCCGTGATGGGTGATGCAGCGAAGAATGTTGCAGTAAGCTCGACTAAATCCATGATTGGTCACCTGCTGGGTGCAGCGGGTGCTGTTGAGGCTATCTTCAGTGTGCTGGCTGTTCAGGATAACGTTGCTCCGCCAACGATTAACCTGGATAACCCGGATGAAGGTTGTGACCTGAATTATGTGGCTCACACTGCCCAGCAGCGTAATATCGATGTGGCTGTTTCTAACTCCTTTGGTTTCGGTGGAACTAACGGTTCTTTGGTATTCCAAAAGCTTAAGTAGTCACTTTTTAAGGTGCTGGTTTTCCAGCACCTTAATTCCTTTCCGAAAGATTTTCTCTATACTTTTAATTCCTTCATTCCTGAGTGGTTGCAAAAGTGTCTTCACCAACAACATTGCCCCGAACCTTAATTAACGGAAAAAGCTGCGATTCGCTGAGCATTTCTGATCGTGGTTTGGCCTATGGGCATGGTCTATTTGAAACGATTCGCCTGAGCCAGGGCAGGCCAGTGCTTTGGGAACAACATATGGAGCGCCTTCAGAAGGGCTGTGAGCGGCTTGGTATTGATGTACCTGCGCAGCTGGCGTCTAGTTTGATGGAGGATGTTTCTCTGTTCTGTGGGCTGGAAAAGGAAGGTGTTATAAAAATCACGATTACCGCCGGCAGTGGGGGGCGGGGTTATGCCGCCCCTGAGGTAACCAATACTCAACGTATTGTTTCTCTATTCTCTTTGCCTGTATACCCCTCTGATCGTTCCGAAGGCGTGAAGGTTATTAGTTGTCATTATCAACTACCGTTAAATCCTCGACTGGCTGGCATGAAGCATTTAAACCGACTGGATCAGGTGTTGGCTCGTGCTGAGTGGCAGGATGCGACTATTGCCGAGGGCATCGTTTGTGATTTAAACGGCAAGGTCGTTGAGGGCACCATGAGCAATGTGTTTGCCGTCAAAGAGGGTGTGTTGCTGACTCCTGAGCTGAGCCAGGCCGGTGTTAAGGGCATTATGCGCGACTTCGTATTGGAAAGTGCAGCAGCAATGGGAGTTGAGAGCCGTGAAGTGAGTCTAGGTGTTGATGAGTTTAAAGACGCGGATGAGTTATTCCTGACCAACAGCGTGATTGGCTTATGGCCGATTACGCAGTGGGATGACCTGTGCTTTGATAAGGGCCCGACGACGAAGATTATTCAGGCCCGTATCAACAGACTGCTGACTGAAGGCGTTTAATGAAACTGTTTAGCAAGCTTAAAATTTTAGCGCTGGTCCTGTTGGTACTGGCTGCAGTGGTGTTTTTTTATGCCTATAACTACCTAAACCAGGCGGTAGAGTTTGAGAGCCAAAAAGTTCAAATCAAGGCAGGTAGTGGCTTTTCAAGTATCGCAGCAAAGCTCCAACATCAAGGTTTGATTACCAACCCCAATCTTTGGAAGGTCTATGCGCGGTTGACAGGGAAGGCGACTCGGGTGCAGGCCGGTGAATACCAATTTGAAGCCGGACTTTCACCTGTGGCGATGCTTGATAAGTTGATTAAAGGTGAAGTTATTCAGCATCAAATTACGTTGGTGGAAGGCTGGACCTTTAAGCAGTTTTTACAGGCGTTAGCGGCTGAAGAAAAGTTGGAACATAAATTAACTGGACTTAAGCCCTCAGAAATTATGGCTAAGTTGGGTGATGAAAAGCGTCATCCTGAAGGGCTTTTTTTCCCGGATAGTTACCAGTTTACACTCGGCACTTCTGACGAAGATATTTTGCGTCGTGCCTTTAAACGCTTGGAAACAATACTTGCCGAAGAGTGGCAACAAAGAGCTGAAAACTTACCCTATGAAACGCCTTATGAAGCATTGATTATGGCTTCAATTGTCGAAAAAGAAACAGGCCAACCGAGTGAACGAGCAGAGATTGCAGGCGTGTTTGTTCGTCGACTGCAAAAGGGGATGCGCTTGCAAACAGATCCCACGATTATTTACGGCCTGGGCGACAGTTATAAAGGTAATATTCGCCGTAAACACCTGAAGCAATATACGCCCTATAACACCTATATGATCCCCGCTTTACCACCGACGCCGATTGCTATGGTGGGACGTGAAGCAATTCATGCTGCACTTCACCCACAGGCGGGTAAAAGTTTGTATTTCGTTGCCAAAGGGGATGGCAGTCATTTCTTTTCTGATACACTCCAGCAACACAATGCAGCGGTACGACGCTACCAGTTAAAACGCGTTGAACAGTACCGCTCCAGTCCAGCCAATTAACCATTTTACGGATTACCATGACACAACAGGCGGGTGTATTTATTACCGTTGAGGGCATCGAAGGGGTTGGTAAGACCACCAACATGGCCTTTATACAACAGTATTTGCAGGCGCTTGGTGTTGATCTGACGGTAACGCGCGAACCAGGTGGTACGCCACTGGCTGAAGAAATTCGGGGCTTATTACTGAACAATCGTGATGAAGCGCTCAATAATGATGCTGAGCTGTTGTTGGTGTTTGCCGCCCGTGCACAGCATTTAGGGCAGTTGATTAAACCAGCATTAGCGCAGGGTGGTTGGGTGCTGAGTGATCGTTTTACTGACGCAACCTACGCCTATCAGGGCGGTGGCCGAGAGTTATCGATGGAGATGATCGCTAATTTGGAACAGATGGTTCAGGGTGATCTCAGGCCGAATTTAACCCTGTTGCTGGATGTTCCCGTAGAGGTTGGGCTTAGTCGTGCCGGTCAGCGTGGTGAACTGGATCGTTTTGAACGTGAAAAACAGGCGTTCTTTGAGAAGGTACGTCATACCTATTTGCAGCGTGCACAGGCAGAGCCCGAGCGTTTTTGTGTCGTTGATGCCAGCCAGCCTCTAGCCGCCGTTCAGGCTGATATTGAAGCGGCTCTGCGACCCTTTTTAGTCAAGCAAGGATTGATGGATGGCTAACTCCATGTCTCAATGCGCGCCCTTGCCATGGCAGGTCGATCACTGGCAGCGTTTGCTGAACCAATATCAACAAAATCATTTGCCACATGCGTTGTTGTTGAGCGGCCATGCGGGTACTGGAAAACGATTATTTGCTCAGGCTTTGGCTGAGAGTCTGTTGTGTTCACAGCCTGTTGATGGAAAAGCCTGTGGTCAATGTAAAGGTTGTCACTTGCTGTCAGCCGGAACTCATCCCGATTTTATTGAGATATCGACTGAAGAGAAAAGCCGTGTTATCAAGGTGGATCAAATTCGAGCGCTGAAGACGTTCTGTGGAAAAACAGCCCAGCTCAATGGCTACAAGGTGATTATTTTGCAGCCGGCTGATTGTTTGAATATCAGCTCAGCCAATGCGCTGCTGAAAGATCTTGAGGAGCCTCAGCCAAACACCGTGTTTATTCTGGTATCCGATCAGCCAGCTCAAATTGTTGCCACTATTCGTAGTCGTTGCCATCAACTTGATTTTGGTGTGCCTTCGGTGGGGCAGGCGACTCAGTGGTTAGCGGAGCAGGGTGTTAGTAACGATACCCTGCCGCAGTTATTAGTGATGGCTGATAATGCTCCGTTGCTTGCATTGCAGCTGTATGAAGAGCAGGCGCTGGAGAAACGTAAAACAATTTATCGTGGCCTGGCTGAAGTTCAGCAGGGTAAAAGTCATCCGGCTGGTGTAGCGCAGAGTTTGCAGCAGTATGAGCCGCTTGATGTCGTTCAGTGGTTGCAGGTTTGGGTGGCTGATGTTATCAAGGCCGCGCAGGTGGCAGATGAAAAACAGCTTAAAAATCAGGATTTAGCAGGCTTTTTAATGAAAACGGCTGAGCAAGCTCAGCTTAATAGGCTATATTTATACCTAGATTCTTTGCAGCAACATCGTCAGGCGTTGCTCTCGGGGCATAACCCGAATAAAATTCTCTTGCTTGAGTCACTGCTGATTAGTTGGGCTCAGTGTTTCGAGTATCATTAATAGTATTTATGAGTTGTATTATTTATGGCTGATGGCGGCCCAAGAAACGGAATATTATCTTTAACGATCAAAGATAAAGCGGTGCTGTACGCAGCTTTTATGCCCTTTATTAAAGGTGGTGGTTTATTTATTCCGACCAATAAAAAGTATAAGTTGGGTGCCGAGGTGTTTATTCTTCTTTCGCTGATGGATGAACCAGAAAAACTCCCTATTGCTGGAAAAGTGGTCTGGATTACGCCTAAGGGTGCTCAAAGCAGCCGCGCAGCAGGTATTGGTATTCAGTTCAATAACGAAGACGATACCGTGCTGAAAAAGATTGAGACTTACCTGGCTGGCTCATTAGACTCAGATCGTCCCACCTATACACTTTAATTTCCGCTTTTCATACACGTTTAATTTAAGGTTTTTTTGTGCTGGTTGACTCCCATTGCCATCTGGATCGTCTTGATCTTGCGCCCTATAACGGCGATTTAAATAAAGCTATTACAGCAGCCCATGACGAGGGCGTTGATCATATGCTCTGCGTCGCGATCAGTCTTGCCAAACTGCCGGATGTGTTGGGCATTGCTGAGCAGTATGAAAAGGTACACGCTTCAGTGGGTGTTCACCCTTTACAGGACAGTGATGCAGAGGTCACCGCTGAACAACTAGCGGAACTGGCTCAACATCCAAAAGTGGTTGCGATTGGTGAAACAGGGTTGGATTATTTTTACGATAAGGAGCGTGCTGCGCAGCAGCAAACCCAGTTCGTAAAACATATGCAGGCGGCTAAAATTTGTCGTAAACCAGTGATTATCCATACCCGTGATGCACAACAGGATACCTTGGATATTATTCGTAGCGAGGGTGACCCTGAGCTGGCGGGTGTGTTGCACTGTTTTACCGAAAGCTGGGAAATGGCTAAGCAGGCCATGGATATGAATTATTATATTTCTCTGTCTGGCATTGTGACGTTCAAGAATGCGACTGAGCTGCGGGAAGTAGCAAAACAAATTCCGTTGGATCGATTGTTAATTGAAACGGATTCTCCCTATCTTGCTCCTGTACCGTATCGGGGTAAAAAAAATGAGCCAAAATATGTCGCTGAGGTGGCTAAATTTTTAGCCGAGTTACGTGGTATTTCAGTCGCAGAGTTAGCTCAGATAACACGCCAGAACTATTTTAACCTGTTTAATATTTCTGCTAGCTAAGACTTGCCTGTTTCTTCTTTAACTTCTTCTTTTATCTTTTCAGCGATTTCATTTTCGGTACTGAGTATTTCTTCGATCAGTGGATCGCGCTGGCGTTGCAGCTCACTTTCTTCGCTTTCAATTAAATAATTATCTTGGTCGACGTCAGCGGCTTCTTTTTTAGTTTTTTTACGACCTTTCTTCTTGGCTGACTTAGGTACAGCATGGTCAAACAGCACGCGTTCGTCGAGCATGTCACTGGAGCCGTGCCAGGGAAGCAAACGGTAAGAGCCGTACTCATCACAATCGATGAAGGGATACTTAATAATCTCGAAATAGGGTGAGTAGTCAAAATCTCTAGGTGTGCAAATACGTGGATTTCGGCGGAACAAACGCATCTCATTGTCTTTGGTGCTGCGCACCAGAGGCAGTATTGGGAATTGAATATAGGCAAAGGCTTCAGCAATCATTGTTGAGCAAACGGTGCGAGTAGGGCGCCCTGCATTATGAACAAACAGACTGGATCGCCAGCGGCGCGGTAAAATAGTCCAGGGAAATAAAAAGCGCGCCAAGTCGAGTATTTGGCGCATGTCATATTCGAAGCCCAAACGGCTAATTGCAAAGTTAATGGCTTGCTGGCTGTCTCGGTGAGACAGGCTTTTTGGACGACAGATACGCAGATGGTCTTTTTCGTAGTTAGTTAATGGGCGAATGACGGTGCCTTCGCCGAGCAAGCTTTCGGCAATCAGTTGAACGTCAGGGTCGCCGCCGAAATAATCTGCGGCCCGTGCTCGGAATTTTGGGTCTTCGATATCGTGCAGTCGGCCTATGTACAATGCCGCGTGTGTCCAGGGGCTTTGGGTAATGATTCGAATAACATCGCTGATACGCGTGCGGCCTTCCACTAAAAGTACGTCGCAGGGGCGAAGTTCATGACGAATGCGCTCAAAATCACTCATCGGCGTTGCGACGGGGTCGCGCTCACGGTTTAACCAGTGAGTAATTTTTCGTCCTAGAAATGAAAGAAAAGCGCGCATATTGCTCCTGATGAATGTACAAAGCCACTAAAGCTTAGACGTTGCTATCAAACATATAGCTCAATTTTTCTATTTATTCTTGTGTTTAGTGTTTAGTGATTAGTGATTAGTGATTAGTCGAGAAGGTTGAGAGCCTCATCGAGCTTTTCAAAGGGGATGTAAAAATGTGGTGAGAAACGGACGCCGCCGCCACGGTGCGCACAGATAATGTGTTTATCCATCAGGGTTTGGTGGAGCTTTGGTGCGCTGACCAACTTGTGACGGAAGGTAACAATGCCGGCTCGTCGATGAAGGGTGGTGGGGCTGATGACGGTAATATCCGGGTGCTTGCCGAGACCATCGAGTAAGTACTGCACGCGCTGCTGTAGTTGTTCCTCAACCTGCGGCATACCAACCTCTTCGAGTAATGACAGGCTGGCATTTAACGCGTAAGCGCACAGCATGTTTGGGCTGCCGCACTCAAAACGTTGGGCGTTATCAAGCGGTTCCCATTCGAGGCGATCGTAGTTGCCGCGGTGCTTAACCATATGCCAGCCATATTCATTAAGCTGGAGTTGTTGACGTGCCTCGGGCGTACTGTAAAACAGTGCCAGCCCTTCAGGGCCAAGCATCCATTTGTGCCCATCAGCGACTACAAAATCTGCCTGGTAAGCCTGTACGTCAAAGACCTGCGCGCCAATGCTTTGTATGGCGTCTATGCAAAATAAAATGTTGCGTTGTTTACAGACTTTGCCGAGGCGTTGGCAGTCCATTTTCAGGCCTGATGCGTATTGAACAGAACTAATGGATAGCAGGCGAGTGCGATGATCAATGCAGTCAATTACGGCTTGATCAGGGTCCTCTTTATGAGCGAGTTCCGCGACTTTGACATTAACGCCAAACCGGGCAAGTGATTCCCAAACGAGGCGATTAGAGGGAAATTCCTGGCTGCTAATAACGACGTTATCGCCGGGCTGCCAGTTTAGTCCATAGGCAATGACTGATAGCGCTTCAGAGGTGTTCTTTTGTAAAGCAATATCGTCGCTGTCTGGCGCATTGATTAGCGCCTTCAAGCGTTTTCGGAGTTGCTGTTCGACTTTTAGCCATTCTGGGTATTCGGCGGCCCCCTGTACGACGTTTTCCTGAGCGAAGGCGGAAACGGCAGTTGCTGCGCGCTGTGGCCAGGGGCCGACGGCTGCATGATTGAGGTAAACCAAGTTGTGATGTTGTGGAAATTCATTTTGCCAGTTCATTACCGCCTCAGCGCAATCATAATGGGCTTAATCAGGTGTTTTCTATAAATCATTATCGTCGACTATAGCTCGGTATGTTGTTAGCTGTCGAGCGTGACATCGGGGACGGGTGCTGTACCATGGAAAACATTAAATGGGCTTGGGTAATAGGAGCAAGCGATGAAGTATTCTCTGTTAGGCAGCAGTGATCTTGAGGTGAGTAAACTGTGCTTGGGAAGCATGACTTGGGGAGAGCAAAATACTGAGATTGAAGCACATCAGCAACTGGATTGTGCCGTTGAACGGGGTGTTAATTTTATTGATACCGCTGAGATGTACCCCATTCCGCCCCGAGCTGAATCACAAGGGGTGACGGAAAGCTATATTGGTCGTTGGCTAAAAAATCGCCAGGATCGCGATAAGTTAGTGATTGCGACCAAGGTCACTGGGCCCGGGCGTAATATGGATTATATCCGAGGTGGCCCACGTCTGACGGCAGAACATATATACCAAGCCGTAGACGATAGTTTGCGCCGCTTACAAACCGATTATATAGACCTTTACCAGCTGCACTGGCCTGATCGAAACACTAACTTCTTTGGCAAGCTAGGTTATCAGCATAACGGGCAGGAAGAATCGACACCGATTCTGGAAACGCTGGAGGCACTGGACGAATTGGTTGAGCAGCATAAGGTGCGTTATATCGGTGTTTCCAATGAAACGCCCTGGGGTGTAATGAGTTACTTGCGGTTACGTGATAAATATCAATTGCCAATGATTCAAAGCATTCAAAATCCTTACAATTTGCTAAACCGCAGTTTTGAAGTCGGGCTGGCAGAAATTGCCATGCGTGAAAAAGTAGGCTTGTTGGCGTACTCGCCGCTTGGCTTCGGCACACTGACGGGTAAATACCTTAGCGACCAGCAACCGCAAGACGCTCGCTGCAACCGATTTAAGCATTATTTGCGCTATACCGGAGATACCGGGGTACGGGCGACTAAAGCTTATGTTGAGCTGGCTCGAGATCACGGTCTGGAGCCTGCTCAGATGGCATTAGCCTGGGTAAACTCTCGCTCCTTTACCACCAGTACGATTATTGGTGCTACGTCGATGGCTCAGCTGAAAACGAATTTGAATAGTCTTGAGGTTGAATTGAACGACGAGGTGATAGCGGGTATTGAGTCGATTCATCAAACCTTGCCAAATCCCTGTCCCTAAATAGACGGCAAAAAAAAGCCCGGCAGATATCACGCCGGGCTTTTTCTTTGCGCCTTTGGGGGGTTAGTGTAAATATTTAATACTTTTCGAAACGCCTGAAACACCGGTTAAACCATCCCAGTTATCCTGGCGACCTTCGCGCCATCCGGAAAGCCATTGCTGGCGGCCTGGTTCTTGATGAAGGGGGCATGCATCTTTGGTTTTACCGTGAATGCCAGCTTGATAACCTTTTTTAAAAGCTCTTACTGACGTGTCTCGTTTCTGTGTCTTCATAGATCTTGCCTCTTGATTTTGATTAACCGACAAATGTCGTATTGCGTCAAAACTAAACTGCATGTGATCACGAATAAAGTGAAAATCGCTGTAACGCGTAGTCCTTTACACAAGCAGGACTACCAATTTAAATACAAAATATGCGGCTTGAAAATGATTTGTTTTTCATATCGAAACGTCTTTTTAGCGCCTTTAGTAATACAGTTAATTCATTGAATTTTATAGGGATTTTTTTTTGGTGTGCTCAAAAGGGTGTTTGTTTTTTAAATGATCTTTTTATGTTTCGGTTCTAAGATTTTGAATTTATAGATGTTTCCTCTTCAGTGAATAGTCGCGTTTTGCATGCCATCAGTATTCACAGTAGACTTGCCGCCTTTCATTTTCAGTCAAAGCAGGTGTGTCATGAATCAGGCTATTCCAACCAATATCATCAGCGGTTTTCTCGGTGTGGGTAAAACAACACTGATACGCCATTTGCTGGAGGTGAAACCTGAGAACGAACGCTGGGCAGTATTAGTTAACGAGTTTGGTGAAGTCGGTATTGATGGCGCACTTATGCAAGCTGATGGGATTAGTGTAAAGGAAGTACCGGGAGGCTGTATGTGTTGCAGTGTCGGCCTACCGTCTCGTATTGCGCTCAACCAATTGATTGAAGAGCAACAGCCAGATCGTATCTTGATTGAACCAACGGGATTGGCGCACCCTGTGCAGGTAATCAATATGTTTGCCAGTTCTGATTATGACGGCGTATTGGAGATGCGTGCCACCATAGGGCTTGTCGATCCCTGGTGTTTAAGCAGTGAACAATTTCGTCAAATTCCGGCCTTTGTGGACCAAATTAAAATGGCCGATGTGCTTGTCGCGACAAAAACCGACCAAACGGATCAGGAGCACCTGGAGGCATTTTTTACATACGCTGAAAAAATGCAGCCCGAAAAACTCAAAGTGGGTGCGATCAGTGGTGGTGAACTGCCTTTGCAGTGGCTTGATTATGAGCGTATTAATTTAACCGCTCCGGTGCAGGTTGCAGCAGGTCACGAGCACCATGAGGCGACACCCGAAAAGCCTCTGCAGCAAAGCAGCGATGGTGTACAACGGCTGCAAAGCCAGACTGAATATGCCAACAGTTGTGGCTGGATTTTCCCGGCTGGGCAATTGTTTGATTTGGCTAAGTTGGCCGAGTTGGTGAAGGTGCTGGAAATCCCTCGTATTAAGGGTTTGTTTGAAACCAGTGATGGTTGGCATACCCTCAATAAAATGCGCACGACAGTTTCCAGCGCCGCTATGGAGCAGCCGCCCGAAGAGCCTGGCAGTCGCGTGGAAATGATTCATACAGAGGTAGTGGACTGGAGCGGTGTTGAGCAGCAACTCAGGGAGTGCCTGATTAGTTAGTGCTCATTGTCTTTAACTCCGGCACCTCTGAATACTATTAGCTTTCGCCTGTAATGTGCAGAGACAAGGCGAGCTGCGCAGCTAATGGCTTTAGTCCTTGGACATCAGCTTGATGTAATCATCAGCGCGTTCGGGCACAGGTTGGCAGCGAGCACCTGTTTTGACTCGCATGGCGGCTCGCTAGTCCAGTTCGCTGGCGAGTATTTCAATCCAATGCTTAACGGGCGTTTCAGTGCCTGCCCGCAAGTGGGAAATGCAGCCAATGTTAGCGCTGGCAATTACGGTTGGTGAGCCACTGTGCAGGTTTTTTAGCTTACGCTCACGTAACTCCGACGATAAATCGCGTTGCAGAATTGAGTAGCTGCCCGCTGAACCGCAGCACAAATGGCCGTCGGGCACTGGCGTTAAGGTGTGTCCGAGGCTAGTGAGCATTTTCTCTACGGAGCCTTTGATGCCTTGTCCATGCTGCAGGGTGCAGGGTGCCTGGAAAGCCAGCGTTTGAGGTGTTTTGCTGCTGAAGCGAGATAAGTCTTCGTTGCACAATACTTCACTCAAATCCTTAGTGAGCTGTTCAATGCGCTCCATTTTTGTTTGATACTCGGCATCATCTTTGAGCAGATAACGGTATTCTTTTACAAAGTTACCGCAGCCGCTTTCGCTAATCACAATGGCTTCAACAGCCTGCTTTTCGATGTAGGGCCACCAGGCGTCTATGTTACGCTTGGCCGAAGCTAATGCCTGCTCAGTGGCGTTCATGTGGTGGTTTAATGCGCCGCAGCAACCCTCGTTATCGAGCTTCAAGGTTTCAATACCCAGTGCGTCCATGACACGTGTTACCGAGTGGTTAATGTTAGGGGCTAATGATGGTTGTGCGCAGCCCTGCAAAAGAATAATTTTGCGATCATGTTTATTAGCCTGAAAGGCGGTGAGCTGCTGGCGAGCAGGAATACTTTGTCTGAGCTTTCTGGGGAGAACAGGCCTCATTAGCTGGCCACCACTAAGCAAGAAAGCAAATAGCTTTCGGCGACTGACGATTTGACGCAACAGGTAGCGTTGCAGGCGCTCAGGTAGTGGTCTGACGTTCTGCTCATCCACCTGTTTACGGCCAATGGTTAGCAGCTTGTGGTACTCCACACCAGAAGGGCAGGTGGTTTCGCAGGACTGGCAGGTCAGGCAGCGGTCTAAATGCAATTGGGTTTTTTTGCTGGCATGACCGTTTTCAAGCATTTCTTTGATCAGATAAATGCGTCCGCGCGGACTGTCGAGCTCATCGCCCAGTATTTGATAGGTGGGGCAGGTGGCGGTGCAAAAGCCGCAGTGTACACATGAGCGCAGGATACGGTCAGCTTCCTGGCCTTCGGCTGAGGCTAGTATGTCGGGGCGTATGTTAGTTTGCATAATTTTTATCTGTGTTACTCCGAGCTAATGGGAGGCGTATATCTGGCGTCATGTCGACTATAAAAAGCGCTCTTGCTGGTCGAAATGATAAGCTTTTATCCAGCCTGTTACAGTGCCTATATATCCAAGTACATTCTGCCCGGGTTTAAAATATCGTGGGGATCAAAGGCCCTTTTTAAATTGATATGAAGCTGTTTTATGGCTGGCTCGAGTGGCTGAAAAACCTCACCAAAACCATCATGGTTTTTAAATAAAGTCGCATGACCACCGGCTTTCTGGGCGTTATTTCTCACCGTCTGTGGTGCTTCGTCGGAGGCCAGCCAGCGTAAGCCGCCGCCCCAATCGATAATAGTGTTGCCGCTTAATGGCAGTGGTGCGGTTGTGGGCGGCACTGAAATCCGCCAGAAGCTTTTGTCGGTTTGAAACTGCTCAAGCTGCTGTTCTCGAAATTTTTCCCAGAAGCTTTCGGCGTCACTCAATACTTCGCCGCCTAACTGTTGGCAGGCGGCATTAACGCTGACCGTTAGTCCGGACAGACGCAGATAAAGCTTGTTGTCGAAATGACAGGCGGCCGAAAGGGGTAATGGCTGGCTAGCTAGCTGATTAACATGTTTGATCGCTTGTTCGGCGCTATAGTCAAAGACCAGTGTTGTTTCCTGTTCTGGTGAGGGCATGATCTTGAGACTAACTTCCAATAACAGGCCGAGTGTGCCGTAGGCTCCAGTCATCAAACGTGACACGTCATAGCCGGCGACGTTTTTCATCACTTCGCCGCCAAACTTCAATATTTCACCCTTGCCGTTGATGATCTTTGTGCCCAGCACAAAGTCGCGAGCAGAGCCTGCGTAGGGGCGGCGAGGCCCCGATAAACCGCACGCAATGGTGCCACCGAGGGTTGCTTTATCACCGAAAGACGGAGGTTCAAAGGCCAGCATTTGGCCCCGCTCAGCAAGCAGATTCTTAATTTCCTGTAGTGGCGTTCCACTGCGGGCCGTGAGAATTAATTCGCCCGGCTCGTATTTTGTGACGCCTCGGTGTGCTGAGGTGTTCAGGTGTGTACAGCCGACTTTTCGGCCAAGAAAATCTTTGCTGCGGCCACCGCGTATTACCAGCGCCTGCTTATTAGCAATCGCCTCGTTTATTTGGGCTTGCATTTGCTCGCTGTTGTCAAAATCGTTTTTCATGCTCGTTAGAATCTAGGTAAATCAGGGAAGGGTAATTCGCCATTATGTACATGCATATGGCCGAATTCGGCGCACCGATGCAGGGTGGGTATTGCTTTGCCGGGATTGAGTATTCCGCTGTCGTCAAAAGCCGCCTTGATGGCGTGGAATTGGTCGAGTTCAGGCTCATTGAACTGACTGCACATGCCGGCTAGCTTTTCCATGCCTACGCCATGCTCACCGGTGATAGTGCCGCCCACGGCAATGCAAAGTTCGAGAATCTCATTACCCAGCAGATGGGCATTTTCAAGGTCCTGCTCTTTATTGGCATCAAAGAGGATCAAGGGGTGCAAGTTGCCGTCACCAGCATGGAATACGTTGGCAACACGTAATTGGTGGTGCGTGGCGCGCTCACTTATTTGGTTTAATACGTTGGCCAGCTGCTTGCGAGGGATGGTGCCATCCATACAGTAATAGTCGGGTGAAATACGCCCCACTGCTGGAAACGCGGCTTTACGACCGGCCCAAAATAATTCTCGTTGTTGATCGTTTTCGGAGACGCGAATCTGGTAAGCGCCGGCCTTTAACAGCACCTCGTTGACGCGTCCGGTGGTTTCGTTAATTTCAGTCTCGATGCCGTCAAGTTCACACAATAAAATAGCCGCTGCATCAAGTGGATAACCGGCGTGTACAAAGTCTTCGGCCGCTTCAATAGATAGCTTATCCATCATTTCTATACCGCCTGGGATAACACCCGCAGCAATAATTTGGCCGACGGCATCGCCAGCCTCCTCGACGGTGTGGAATGCGGCTAAAAGTACTTTAGCCTGTTGCGGAGTTGGTAGCAGTTTGACCACAATTTCCACAACAATGCCGAGTAGTCCTTCTGAGCCGATTATCAATGCCAGTAGGTCGTAGCCTGCGCTGTCTAGGGCTTCTGAACCGAGTGTTAGTAGTTCGCCCTCGGCATTAAGGATGGTAACTTCAAAGACGTTGTGAACCGTAAGACCGTATTTTAGACAATGAACACCGCCAGCGTTTTCGGCAATGTTGCCCCCGATGCTACAGGCAATTTGTGAAGAAGGATCCGGTGCATAGTATAGCCCGAATGGGCGAACGGCTTCTGAAATAGCCAGATTACGTACGCCCGGTTGTACGCGACAGGTACGTGCCTGGGGATCAATGTCAAGGATCGCGTTGAGCCGGGCAAGACTCAGTAGAAGGCCTTCTTCATGAGGCAGGGCGCCGCCTGACAAACCAGTTCCAGCGCCTCGTGGCACAACTGGAATTTGCTGCTGATGACAGTAGCGCATTACCTGCTGAGCCTGTTCCACGGTGTAAGGGAGTGCGACGACTAGCGGTGTAGACTTGTACAGTGATAAACCATCACACTCGTAGGGCGCCAGCGCTTCGTCAGTGTGAAGTAAGCACTCTTTGGGTAGCAACGGAGCTAGCTCGGCTACGACCTGACGGCGTTTTTCACTTTGTTTATATTGTCGTTGCGTTTCAGGTGTTGCTGTTTGTTGATTCATGGCGTCAGAAAATGATCAGGTTAGTTCATGATGGATGGTATACAGCTGCCAGAAGCGGGTAAAGCAGTTATTTGTTTGGATCGTGTTCCTGGTTAGCGTATTAGAAATATTAATAAGAGTATTAGAGAGATCAATGGTATTATTTTGCTGCAACAATTTCTATCTATGTTGCATTTGGAGAACCGATTGTTGCGGAGCGCATATTTATCTAGTACGGCTCAAATGTTAGAATTACGCGATTAACCATAGAGCGACTTTAGCAACAGTGTTTAGTAGTTAGCACATTAAAAGCGATTATAAATGAACGAATTAACCCATCTTAACGAAAAAGGCGAAGCGCACATGGTTGATGTGGGCGCAAAGACTGAAACTGAGCGTGAGGCTCGCGCTGAAGCTGTTGTTAAGATGTTGCCCGAAACCCTCAGCATGATTCTTGAAGGCAAACACAAGAAAGGTGATGTGTTTGCTGTGGTTCGCATCGCTGGTATTCAAGCGGCTAAGAAGTGTTGGGATCTGATTCCCCTTTGTCATCCTCTTATGTTGACTTCAATCAAACTCAACATTGAGCCTCTTCAGGCACAATCCAAAGTGCGCATCGAAACCATTTGTAAAGTTGGTGGGAAGACCGGTGTTGAGATGGAAGCCCTAACGGCTGCGTCGGTAGCAGCCTTAGCGCTTTACGATATGTGTAAGGCAGTCGATAAGGGTATGGTGATTGAACAGGTTCGTTTGCTGGAAAAACAGGGTGGTAAATCCGGCCATTGGCAGGCGTCAGAGTAGGCATAAAGAGTGATGAGTTCTATTAAGATTTTATACTTCGCTAAACTGCGCGATCAGCTCGATTGTGCGGAAGAAACCTTTGAATTAGATGAGTCAGGCTGTACGGTTGCTGAGCTTAAAGCAGCGTTGTGCAAGCGTGGTGAACCTTGGCAGAAAGCCTTCGCTGAATCACAGGTACTAGTGGCCGTAAACAAAGTGATGGCGAATGCTGAGACACTCGTTTCAGCGAATGATGAGGTGGGGTTTTTCCCACCGGTAACCGGAGGTTAGCATGACGGTTACTGTGCAGACTGAAGATTTTGATGTGCCAGCTCTTTATCAGGCACTTAAAGCTGATGCACCTCAGATTGGCGCAATTGTCACCTTTACAGGCCTGGTGCGCGAGTTTAATGAAGAGAGCAGCGTTGAAGCGCTGCACTTAGAGCATTACCCCGGTATGACTGAGCAAGTGCTGGAGGGTTTGATTGATGAGGCGGCCAAACGCTGGCCAATCATTAATGCGGTGATTGTTCATCGTGTTGGTGAATTAAGGCCCGCGGATCAAATTGTTTTTGTGGGCGTTAATAGTGCGCATCGTGACGCGGCTTTTGCTGCTGCCGAGTACCTCATGGATATACTGAAAACCAAGGCTCCTTTTTGGAAGCGCGAACAGCGACCTGACGGTGATAAGTGGCTGGATGCAAAAGTATCCGATGATGAGAGGGCAACGAGATGGCATTGATTGACGGCTTTGGCCGAGAGATTACCTATCTTCGGATGTCGGTAACTGACCGTTGCGATTTTCGGTGCGTTTACTGTATGGCTGAAGAAATGGAGTTTCTCCCTCGCGCCCGGGTTTTGACGTTAGAAGAGATGACGGAAATTGGTACTGCTTTTGTTGAGCTGGGTATTGAGAAAATTCGTTTGACCGGCGGCGAGCCCTTGATTCGTCGTAATATGGAAAGCATGGTTGAGTCGCTTGGGCAGCTGGACGGGTTGAAAGAGTTAACCATTACTACGAATGGTTCACAGTTAGAACAAAAAGCTCAGCAATTACGCGATGCCGGTATCAAGCGTCTTAACGTGAGCCTGGATAGTTTGGATGAGGACAAGTTCAAACGTCTGACGCGCACTGGCGATTTAAATACGGTTTTAAAAGGAATTGAAGCAGCAAAAAACGCAGGATTCGAGCGTATTAAGTTAAATGCTGTTATCCTTAAGGGCCGCAACGATAACGAAGTTATCGATTTGCTGGATTACGTGCTAGAAAATGGCCTGGATATTTCCTATATCGAAGAAATGCCACTTGGCCAGATCAGTGAACATGACCGAGGTTTATCCTTCTGTTCCAGTGCGGAGCTGCGTGAACTGATCGCTGAAAAATATGAATTACTGCCTTCATCGGAAGTGACTTCGGGTCCCTCCCGGTATTGGCGTATACCCGGATATGAGTCTCGCATTGGCTTTATATCGCCACATAGCGAGAACTTTTGTGACAGCTGCAACCGTATACGGTTAACCGTAGAGGGGCGGCTGTTGCTGTGTCTGGGCAATGAACACTCGGTGGACTTGCGTGCTGTGCTACGCAGATACCCTGGTGAAAGAGAACGCTTGAAACAGGCGATTGTTGATGCAATGACAATCAAGCCCGAGCGCCATTATTTTGATTTGGATGAGGAACCTCAGATACTGCGGTTTATGAATGCTACTGGGGGATAAGAGTGGTAGCGTTCTGTGGTTGAACGGCAATAGGTTGAATTTCGTGTCCGGCAAAGTAAATAACTATAAATGCACATAAGAAAATCATGGTAATTTTTTATGAGTGAAGATTCGAAGCGGTTGCACCCTGGTAAAGGGAGCAAGAAGAAGGGAAGAATTATTGATCGTGGTCGTCAGGTAAAACCTGAAGCACTACAGGAAGTGCGTGAACTGTTGGGAGACAAATCACGTCAGCGGGATTTATTGATTGAGCACTTGCATCTGATTCAAGATAAGTTTGGTCATATTTCAGCAGCACATCTAGCAGCTCTGGCTCAGGAAATGGTTCTGCCACAGGCTGAAGTGTATGAAGTGGCGACCTTCTACGCGCACTTTGATGTGATTAAAGAAGGCGAAACGGCTCCTCCAGCAGTCACGATTCGTGTATGTGATAGCCTGAGCTGTCAGTTGCGCGGAGCTGACCAACTGAAAGAAGCGCTGGAAGCTAAAGTTGATCCTGCCCAGGTTCGCGTTGTAAACGCACCTTGCATGGGTCGCTGTGATACTGCACCGGTTGCTGAAGTCGGTCACCGTCACGTTGATAACGCGACAGTTGATTCAATTGTACAGGTTGTTGAAGCCAAAGATTTCCACGCTCAAATCCCTGAGTCTATTAGCTACGAAACTTACACTGCTGAAGGTGGCTTTGCGCTGCTGAAAGATGTGAAAGCCGGTAACCGTACCTACGAAGAGTTGAGCACGATTCTGAGTGATTCCGGCCTGCGTGGTTTGGGCGGTGCGGGTTTCCCAACTGCTCTGAAGTGGAAGTTTGTTCGTCAGGAAGAGGGTCCTCGTTTGATGGCCATCAACGGTGACGAAGGCGAGCCAGGTACCTTTAAAGATCGCTTCTATTTGGAAAGTGATCCATTCCGCTTCCTGGAAGGCATGTTGATTGGCGCTTGGGCTGTTGAAGCCGAAGGCGTTTACATTTATCTGCGTGATGAGTATCCAGCGGCTCGTGAAATCGTCACTAAAGCGATTGCACGTATCGAAGCTGAAGGCCTGGTTGAACCTGGCTTTATTCATCTGCGTCGTGGTGCCGGTGCCTACATCTGTGGTGAAGAGTCGGCCATGATTGAGTCTCTGGAAGGCAAGCGTGGTTACCCGCGTCAGCGTCCTCCCTATGTGGCACAGGTTGGTTTATTCAATCGTCCAACATTGGTTAATAACGTTGAGACGGTTTTCTGGCTACGTGATATTGTTGAGAAAGGTGCTGACTGGTTCTCTTCTCATGGTGCTAACGGCCGTAAAGGTCTGCGCAGCTACTCAGTATCTGGTCGTGTTAAAAACCCTGGTGTTAAATTGGCACCAGCGGGCACCAGCATGAACGAGCTGATTGAAAATTACTGCGGTGGCATGGAAGACGGTCACACCTTCAAGGGCTATCTGCCTGGTGGTGCATCCGGTGGTATTCTGCCAGCCAGCAAAGGCGATCTGCCTTTGGACTTCGGCACACTTGAAGAGTACGGCTGTTTCATCGGTTCTGCAGCAGTAGTTGTGCTGTCCGATAAAGATGATATGAAAGACGTTGCACTTAACCTGATGAAGTTCTTCGAAGACGAGAGCTGCGGTCAATGTACGCCATGTCGTTCCGGTACGGAGAAAACGGTTAAGCTGATTGAAGAAGGTAACTGGGATCTGGATCTGTTGGCCGACCTGAGTATGGTCATGGGCAGCGCATCCATCTGTGGTTTGGGACAAGCAGCTGCCAACCCGGTTAACTCCGTAATTAACTACTTCAAAGACGACGTCATCGCGCGAGGATAAGACAATGGGTGGATCATTAAATACCGTTAAATTTTTCCTTGATGGCGCTGAAGTTGAAGCGCTGGAAGGCGAAACCATTTGGCAGGCTGCAAAGCGCCATAACGAAAACATTCCTCATCTGTGTTACTCACCAGAGCCGGGCTACGAGCCAAGCGGTAACTGCCGTGCCTGTATGGTTGAGATTGAAGGTGAGCGGACACTGGCTGCTTCCTGTGTGAGAACACCGACGGAAGGCATGAAGGTAAACAGCGCCAGCTCTGAGAAAGCTCAGAAATCACGTAAGCTTGTGATGGAGCTGTTGGTGGCTGATCAGCCAAAACGTGAAGTTGCTCACGATAAAAATTCCAAACTGTGGCAGTGGGCTGATGAACTGGCGGTTGACGCCAGCCGTTTCCCGGCTAAAGAAAAAGTAGCGGCCGATAACAGCCATATTTCTATGGCCGTTAACATGGACGCTTGTATTTCTTGTCAGCTGTGTTTACAGGGTTGTCGTGACGTTCAGGTCAATGAAGTAATTGGCTTGTCGCAGCGCGGTTCCAAAACTGAAATCGTGTTCGATTTTAACGACCCAATGGGCGAGTCTACTTGTGTCGCTTGTGGTGAATGTGTTCAGGCCTGTCCTACGGGCGCGCTGATGCCGAAGAAAGCCGTTGATGAAGCGGGTGTTGGTATCTTTGAACCCGGTGAAGAAGTTGACCGTAAAGTTGACAGTGTTTGTCCGTACTGTGGTGTTGGTTGTCAAATTACGCTGAATGTAAAAGATGACGACATCATTTTTGTTGAGGGCTCTGGTGGTCCATCGAACAAAAACCGACTGTGTGTGAAGGGGCGTTTTGGTTTTGACTACCCACGTCACCCGGATCGTCTGACCAAACCGTTGATTCGTAAGGAAGGTATTGCGAAAGACGATATCGAAGGGTTTGACCCAGCTAACCCATACACACATTTCCGTGATGCAACGTGGGATGAAGCATTGGATTTTGCCGCTAAAGGTCTGCGTGATCTGCGTGATGACGCGGCTAACGGTCCAAAATCGTTGGCTGGTTTTGGTTCAGCAAAAGGCTCCAACGAAGAAGCTTATATGTTCCAGAAGCTGGTTCGAACAGGCTTCCGCTCTAACAACGTTGACCACTGTACCCGTTTGTGCCACGCCTCATCCGTAGCCGCGCTGCTGGAAGGTGTAGGTTCCGGTGCGGTATCGGCTTCCTTTATGGAAGTTCAAAACGCTGAAGTGGCTATCCTGATCGGTTGTAACCCTGAGTCTAACCACCCGGTTGCAGCAACCTTCTTCAAACGTGCCGCGGTTCGTGGTACTAAACTGATCATCATGGATCCTCGTGGTCACAGCATGAAAGAGCACGCCTCGCACATGCTGCAGTTCAAATATGGTGCTGACGTCAGTCTGATCAACGCCATGATGAACGTGATCCTGGAAGAGGGCTTGTATAAGCAGGACTTCCTGGATGACATGACCATCGGTTTCGAACAGCTTAAAGAACACTTGAAAGACTATAAGCCAGAAGATATGGCGGAAATCTGCGGTATTGACGCTGAGACTATCCGTGAAGTTGCGCGTCTATACGCAACCGCTAAGTCGTCCATCATTTTCTGGGGTATGGGTGTTTCCCAGCACGTTCATGGTACTGATAACGTACGCGCCATGATCTCCATGTCGATGATGACAGGGCAGATTGGTCGTCCAGGTACGGGGCTGCACCCGCTGCGTGGTCAGAATAACGTACAGGGCGCTTCTGATGCTGGTTTGATTCCGATGATGTACCCGGATTATCAGCGTGTGACGGTTCCAGAGAACAAGGCTAAGTTCGAAAAACTGTGGAATACAGAGCTGGATCCTAATGCCGGTCTGACCGTTGTTGAAATCATGGATGCTGTTCATGATGACGTGATCAAAGGCATGTACATCCAGGGTGAAAACCCGGCGATGTCTGACCCTGATGTTAACCATGCGCGTGAAGCACTGGCAAAACTTGAACACCTGGTTGTTCAGGATCTGTTTGTAACAGAGACCGCCATGTATGCTGACGTGATTTTGCCAGCCTCTGCTTTCGTTGAGAAAGACTGTACGGTCAGTAACACCAACCGTCAGGTTCAGCGTGGTCGTGCGGCCCTACCAGTACCAGGCGATGCGCGTCAGGATTGGTGGTTGATTCAGGAAATTGCTAAACGTCTGGGACTGGATTGGAATTACAGCAGCCAGGAAGATGTTTTCAATGAAATGAAACTGGCCATGCCATCATTGAATAACATTACCTGGGAGCGTGTGACAGAGGAAAACTCAGTCACATACCCTTGTCATGCACCAGATCAGCCGGGTCAGGATGTTGTGTTTACTGATGGCTTCCCAACAGAAACGGGTAAAGCAACACTGGTACCTGCGGGTCTGATTTCGCCAGATGAGCAGCCGGATGACGAATACCCGATGATTCTGTCAACAGGTCGAGTTCTGGAACACTGGCACACGGGTTCAATGACACGTCGTTCAGAAACACTGGATGATCTGGAGCCTGCTGCGTTTGTTTCGCTAAGCCCGAATGATGCCGCTAAGCTGAGTATTGAAGCTGGTGACATGGTTCGTATTGCGACGCGTCGTGGTGCGGTAGAGTGTTACGCTCGTGTTCTTCCAGAGATTTCAGAGGGTTGCCTGTTCATGCCTTTCTGTTTCTCGGAAGGTGCAGCGAACGAGCTGACTAACGCGGCACTTGATCCTTTCGGTAAAATTCCGGAGTTTAAGTTCTGTGCAGCGAAGATTGAAAAAGTCGCTTAATATTGAAGGCTTTTATGGCCTGATCTAAAGCACGTTGCAATACTGACAAACCCCGCTTTTGCGGGGTTTGTTTTTTGTGGCATTGCTTGATTCTAATTCATTGATTAGAGTGCGTGATGCGTTACATTCGACTTACTAATGATGACTATCCGCCGAATTCGGAATAACAAACGAATCTGTTATCCGCACTATTTGAGGCGTTTAAACGACCACTTTAGCTAAGAGATATTTATTTATTCTAATGAAAGAATTTGAAGTTACACCCGATCCCGAAGATGCACGGCTCACTGAGTCGCTCAAAGGTTATGATCATAATAACGAAGAGGTTGAGATCGACGTTATTATCGAACGCCCGCTGACGCTATACCTTAATAGCCGTGAGGTGGTGACGATGATGACGGTAGGAGATCACCCTCATGAATTGGCGATCGGTTTTCTGCTTAACCAGAATATGCTCAAGCCCGATGACGAGGTAACGGACATTGAGTACGACGAAGACCTTGATGTGGTGGTCGTGCGTACCAAGGAAGAGTCCGATTACGAGCAGAAATTACAGAAAAAAATTCGCACCTCCGGTTGCGCGCAGGGCACGATTTTTGGCGATATTATGGAAAGCTTCAAATCCGTAAAGCTGCCAACTAATACGGTTTTAAAAACCTCCTGGCTGTACACCCTGTTTAGTAAAATTAACCACCAGCCAAGTCTGTATTTGAAGTCTGGCGCCATTCACGGTTGCGTGTTGTGTGAAGAGGATAAGCCGCTGGTCTACATGGAAGATGTGGGGCGTCATAACGCCGTTGATAAGGTGGCGGGGTATATGTACCTCAATAATATCAAGCCGGATAACAAAACCTTTTTTACCACCGGCCGTTTAACGTCGGAGATGGTGATTAAAACGGTGCAGATGGGCATTCCCATTCTGATGTCCCGCTCGGGCTATACCGCCTGGGGTGTGCAGCTCGCCCGTCAGGCCGGTTTGACGTTGCTGGGGCGCGCTAAAGGCAAGCGTTTTACCGTGCTGTCTGGCCATGAGCGGCTGATTTATGACGCTGACCACTCCAAGGTCGCCGATGAACCTAAAAAAATGTCTCGTAAGGCTAATGATGACTGACTCTGTTTATCAACAAAAAGTGGCGGGCGTCATTCTCGCCGGTGGTCTGGCTCGCCGCATGGGCGGTGGTGATAAGAGCTTATTAACACTCGGTGGTGAGCCGCTGTTAAAACGTGTTATTGAGCGCGCACAACCACAGGTCGACAGGCTGGTGCTCAATGCTAACGGTGATCCGGCTCGTTTTGCGGATTATGGCTTACCGGTGGCTGCCGATGTGGTTCCCGATTTTGCTGGCCCGCTGGCGGGTATTTTGACTGGCATGCAATGGGTTCATGAGCATGCGCCAGAGTGCGAATGGATCGTAAGTTTTGCCTGTGATACACCGCTCTTTCCAACGGATCTTGTGGAACGCTTACTTCAGCAGGCTGAGCAGGAACAAGCACCGCTGGCCTGTGCAGTGAGTGGAGGGCGCAACCACCCGGTATTCGGGTTGTGGTCCATGACCTTGATGGATGACCTGCATCGCGCTGTTGTTGAAGAGGATATGCGCAAAATTCTACGTTGGACTGACCGTTACCGCTGCAGTCAGGTGGCGTTTTCGGACCAGCCCTTTGATCCATTTTTCAATATCAATCGCCCCGATGACCTTGAGGCGGCTGAGCAGTTTCTAAACCATATTTAATCCGCAATGACCGATTCACAGACATTTTTAGCGGCTTTTTTACTTATTTTTCAATGGGGTGGTGACCTCTGGGAAATCATAGGCCTGTCGCTGCGTGTGAGTTTTACGTCGGTGGCCATTTCAACATTGCTGGGCCTGCCTCTGGGCGCATTGCTAGCGGTTGAGCGTTTTCGTGGTCATCATGCGATTACCATTATAGTCAATACCATGATGAGTCTACCGCCTGTAGTGGTGGGGCTGTTTGTCTATATTTTGTTATCCCGATCAGGCCCCTTGGGTGTGTTTGGCCTGTTGTTTACGCCGGCGGCTATGGTTATTGCTCAGACATTCCTGATTACGCCTATCGTTGTGGCGTTGAGTCGCCAGCACCTCCAGCAGGAATGGGACCGGGTGGGTGAGCAGTTATGTTCCTTTAATATCAGCCGCATTCAAGCCATGCCGACACTTTTCTGGGAAACCCGTGCGGCATTGGCGACGGTGGTCCTGGCTGGTTTTGGTCGAGCCATCGCCGAAATCGGTGCGGTGATGATTGTCGGTGGTAATATTGATCACCTGACCCGCGTTATGACCACCGCGATTGCGCTGGAAACCAGCAAAGGTAATCTGGAGTTGGCGATGGCGCTAGGTGTGGTATTGCTGATTCTCGCGCTGTTAGTGAATGCCGGTGTGCATTGGTTAACGCACTGGTCAGCCAGGCGAGGGGCGGGCTGATGAGCTCCGCTTACCCACATTTTAAGCAGGTTAATTTTTCCATTAATGGCACGCCGCTATTGAAGGATCTTAATCTAAGTCTTGCAAGGGGATCGTTAACGGTTGTACTCGGTCCAAACGGCTCCGGTAAAAGCCTGTTTCTGAGGCTGTGCCATGGCTTGCTTAAACCCAGCGATGGCGAAGTCTTATGGGGTGATAGTGCTCAGCGACCCCCGCAAACCATGGTGTTTCAAAAGCCGGTTATGTTGCGTCGGTCGGCCATGGATAACATCATGTATGCGCTGCGCAACTACCCGAAACCAAAACGCGTTGAGCGTGCCCGGCAGGCACTTAAATGGGCGGGTCTGGAAGATATCGCCGGGCGTATGGCCACGGTGTTGTCGGGTGGACAGCAACAGCGTCTGGCGATTGCCCGCGCCTGGGCTTTGCAGCCGGAAATTTTATTTTTGGATGAACCTACCGCCAGCCTTGATCCTGGTGCTTGCGACTATGTTGAAGAACATGTAAAAGCGATGCACGAATCGGGTATTCAAATTTTAATGAGTACCCATAATCTGGCGCAGGCGCGACGGTTGGCCCAGCAGATTATTTTTATTCAGGATGGACGTGTGATGGCACAGCAACCGGTGGAGGAATTCTTTACCCAACCGGCTTGCGTTGAAGCCTATGAGTTTATTCGACGCGAATTTGTGATTGATGAGAGTGCAGCACAGCGTCTGCATAAGGAGCCCTAAGTGAGCACAAGTGAAAATGCGCATATCAACAAAGTTTTTGGCGTAACCGGCTGGAAGAACTCCGGAAAAACGACGCTGATGGTCAAGCTCGTAAACCACTTTGTCAGCAAGGGCTTGAAAGTCGGCACCATCAAACGCGCCCACTGTGGCTTTGATATCGATCAGCCGGGCACCGATAGCTATCGACACCGCGAAGCCGGGGCCCAGGAAGTGATGATCGCCTCTGAAAAGCGTTGGGCAAAAATGCACGAATTACAGGACGAAGGCGAACAACCGTTATCCGAATTGCTGAAGGAATTTGGCGAGTTGGATCTGGTGCTGGTCGAGGGCTATAAGGGCGATACACACCCCAAAATTCAGGCCGTTAGGCCCACGGTTAATGTGGAAACCATGAATCACGACAAGGCCAATAACATTGTCGCTCTGGCGGTGGAAGATGCCGCTGCGGCTGGCATAAAAGCCGCGGACTTAAAGGTTGAAGGTCCGGTACTGGATTTGAATAACGTTGAAAGCATCGCCGCTTTTGTGAGCGACTATGTTGGAATGGAAAACTAATCATGACAACGATCAATTGCTGCTTTGCTCCCGCTAAAAACCTGCTGTCTGTGCCGGATGCACTGGCACAACTTCGTGCTGCGGGCCAAACCGTTGTTGAAAGCGAAGTGGTTGCCTTAGCGGATGCGCAGGGCCGAATACTCGCAGAACCGCTGATTTCTGGACGGGATATTCCCGGTTTTAATAATGCGGCGGTTGATGGCTACGCTATTCGCGCAACCGATTTACAGGACGGGCAAAGCACAGTATTACCTCTGCACGGGCAATCAACGGCCGGGCACGCCAGTGCTGAAGCGCTGAAGCCTGGCACGACCATGCGTATTCTCACCGGTGCCAAAATGCCGGATGGGGCTGATACCGTGGTTATGCAGGAAGATGTTGAGGTTGCCGATGGTCAGGTGACCTTCCCGGCGGGTATTAAACCGGGAGGTAACTGGCGCCCCAAAGGGGAAGATGTCGCCAGCGGCCAACAGGTGCGAGAAACCGGACAGCGTTTGCGCGCCGTTGATATTGGCATTGCAGCCGCCATTGGCTATTCACAGCTGCGCGTTTATAAACCGCTGCGAGTCGCGGTTTTTTCCACCGGTGATGAAATTATTGAGCCCGGCCAGCCACTGGCCGAAGACAGTGTTTATGACATCAATCGTTATATGCTGCTTAGCTGGTTAGAGGCGATGGGTTGTGCAGTAACTGATCTGGGTATTTTGCCGGATGAGTACGATGTCGTTAAAAGCGCATTGAGCAGCGCCGCTGAAAAACATGATGTGATCATGACCTCGGGCGGCGCTTCAATGGGTGATACCGACCATATTGCCGATGTGTTGAGCGCCGAAGGTGCTGTTAATTTTTGGCGTTTAGCGATGAAACCGGGCAAACCTCTGGCACTGGGGCAGATCGGCCAGACGCGGTTTATTGGTCTACCGGGCAATCCTGTGGCTGTTGGCGTGTGTTTTCTACGTTTTGCCTATCCTTTGTTATGCCATTTATCCGGACAGCCCTGGCGTGAACCGCTCAGCTACCCGTTGCCTGCAGCGTTTAAGATGAAGAAAAAGGCCGGGCGAACTGAGTTTGTGCGCGCGGTTTTTGAACAGACTGACAACGGTCTGCGTGTTAACCGTTATGCAAAGCAGGGTTCGGGGGTCTTAAGCTCACTGGTTCAGGCTGACGGTCTGATTGAGCTGGCCGAAGATTTAACACAGGTAGAAGAGGGTGATTTGGTTACCTTCTACCCCTTTGATCAATTTGGATTTATGTAAAGGAAACTATCTGCGTGGCCGCTGCGACGTTAAAATCAGGCTCAAATTGCTCATTTATAACTTATAAACTGCGCATTCTCGCCCGATTTTTCCTAGCAGCGCCTGCCTCGAAAACGTTTCCCTTAGAACTAATTAGGTTTTAAAAATGAGCAAAGAATTTATTCCTTTAAACATCGCGGTATTGACCGTTTCTGATACCCGTACGGGAAAAACCGATAAATCTGGCGCGATTTTGGCTGAGCGCGCCGAGGCCGCCGGTCACATCAACGTCGATAAACAGATCGTCAAAGACGATGTTTACCAGATGCGCGCCGTGGTTTCTCAATGGATTGCTGATAGCAATGTCCAGGTGGTGCTAATGACCGGGGGGACTGGCTTTTCACACCGAGACAGCACGCCAGAGGCCATGAAGCCATTGTTCGATAAAGAAATTGAAGGCTTTGGCGAACTGTTCCGTCAGGTATCTGAAAAGCAGATCGGCACCTCGACCATTCAATCTCGCGCCGTTGCCGGTTTGGTCAACAGCACGGCCATTTTCTGTCTGCCCGGCTCGACCAACGCCTGCCGTACTGCCTGGGACAGCATTATTGCCGAACAGCTGGATAGCCGTCATCGTCCCTGTAACTTCGCCGCTTATCTAGTGGGTGAACTGCCGCACTGAGCAGACGCCAAAAACAGCGTGCTATCTCGTTTGTGCCCTTTGGGTAACCAGCGGGATAGGCCTTAAATCTGTCAACATCCCACATGTTTATTGGGGATGACAGTCGAATTAACAAAACAACAAAGCCAATTCCATGTCACTACTGCCCGTCGAAAATGCACTACAAATCTTTAAGGACAACGTAACGCCCATTACTGAAACTGAGAAGGTTACAATTCGTGATGCGCTGGGCCGCGTGTTGGCGGAGGATGTCTGTTCTGGCCTGAATGTGCCACCCGAGGATAACAGTGCGATGGATGGTTACGCGCTCTGTACAGATGATTTAGTTGCCGGGCAACGCACACGACTGAAAGTCAGCCAACAGGTATTTGCAGGCCATGAAGGTGAAGCCTTTGAACAGGGTACCGCGGTGCGTATTTTTACCGGTGGTCATGTGCCGGTGGGCGCTAATGCGGTGGTTATGCAGGAGGACTGCGAGGTTGACGGTGATACCGTGCTGCTGCCAGAGAGCGTTAAAGTGGGTAATAACATTCGCCGCCAGGGGCAGGATATTAAACAGGGCAGCACCGTGCTGGAAAAGGGCCAGAAACTGCACCCACAGCACCTGGGCCTGCTAGCCTCGGTTGGCATTGTTGACGTCACGGTCTACCGACGCTTAAAAGTTGCCGCGCTGAGCACCGGCGACGAACTGATGAACCCCGGTGAAGCGCTGGCCGAAGGACAAATCTATAACTCCAACCGTTTTATTATGGCCGGCATGATTGAGCGACTGGGCTTTGAATTTGTGGACGGCGGCATCGTGCGCGATGATCTGCAAGTCACCAAGAACAAACTTAGCGAAGCCGCGCAACAGGCCGATGTCGTCATCACCAGTGGTGGCGTGTCCGTGGGGGATGCCGACTATGTAAAACCGGCCGTTGATGAGCTGGGCCATCTGGATGTCTGGAGCATGGCCATGAAGCCGGGCAAACCTGTTGCTTTTGGTCATATCAATAACACGCCATTCTTTGGCCTGCCCGGTAACCCGGTGTCGGTTTTTGTCGGGTTTCTGGTGTTGATCAAGCCTTACCTGCAGGCCAGCCAAGGCATGGGGTGGGTTGAACCGATCAGTTGGAAAATCCCCGCCGGTTTTGCCAAAAAACGCTCAGGCGTGCGTCAGGAATATATACGTGTACGTGTGGTACAGAACGAGCAGGGACAAGCTCAACTGGAAACCTTCCATACACAGGACTCCGGTGTGTTACGCTCCACCGTATTCAGTGATGCGCTGGCTATCATACCGCCCCATACAGAGGTTAAGCTGGGTGATATGCTCGATACATTGTTGTTAGATGAGCTGTTTAACCGCTAACGGTTTTGACCGACTCGCCCGGTAAATGCCGGGCGTGCTGCCGCTTACTTTCCCGCCATTTTTACCACATAAATTCCCCCAACCCCTGTTATATCAAGTGCAGGCAATATATCTTATCGGCAATAATTTTCCCGTGGCTTTAAATAGGTTCGGGGCCGACAACAACAGTCAATTAAGGAGTTCCCATGGATAAGCAAACTGAAATCGAACTGGAAGCCGCTACCTTTCGTCGTTTCCTGAAGCATCTGGATGATCACAAAGAAGTGCAGAACATTGATCTGATGATTCTGGCGGACTTTTGCCGTAACTGCCTAAGCAAGTGGTACATGGCTGCTGCGAAGGAGAAGGGTATTGAGATTGATTATGATGCCGCGCGTGAGAAGGTGTATGGCATGACTTACGATGAGTGGAAGGAGAAGCATCAGTTGCCAGCGACGCCGGAGCAGATGGCGGCGTTTGAGGCGCGTCAGAAGAATAAGGGTTAGTTTATACGATTTTAGAGCACGCTATTGAGATGGCTCTTCTGATCCAAATTATTCGATATAGGGCCTTTTATCTCTTTACTTGAGACGGAAAAATGGAGTTTTTTAGCAATAGGGAAATTGCCATTGGCGCTTGGTTGTTAGTCGCCATTTTATGGTGTTTAGGGAAAGAGGGACTAAGAAAATCGTTTCGGCCTGTTTTATCGTGTTTTCTAAATAAATATATTCTTCTCTTCACCAGTTTATTGGTGATATACATATTTCTTATGGTTTATGGGCTATACGAGTTTGGTGTATGGGAGCCACAAAACCTTAAGAACACTGTGCTATGGACATTAACTTCCGCCATGGTGACACTGTTCCGCTGTCGAGATGCTCAGGATAACCCATATTATTTTTCGACAGCCATTAAGGATAATTTGAAACTGGTCCTTTTCTTTGAATTTGTTGTTACTTTTTATAGCTATAGCCTAGTAGTTGAGCTTATTACCTTTCCAATTATCTTTACTCTCGCTCTGGTGCACGCTTTTTCACAAACTGATGAGAAATACGCTTCAGTAGTCAGGTTATTTGATCGGATTTTTGGTATTTATGTCTTGTTTGTTATTGGATTCACCATAACAAATTTGGCTAGTGAACCATCCGGTTTTTTTAGTGTTGAAACGCTAAGAGAATTTATTCTTCCTCCTTTGATGTCGATCCTTCTTCTTCCGTTCATGTATTTTGTTGTTCTTTTCATGGAGTATGAGCAGGTTTTTTTGAGAGTAAGACATTCCATAAGTGATGGGATATACGGCTACTCTAAACTTTTAATACTTTTGAATTTCCGGGGGGATAGGCTTTCACTTTCGAGATGGCAAAAGGTTTGCCAATCAAAAAATATTGACACTATAGGTGATCTTATTTCTTCTTTTAAACTCATGAAAAAGATTAAGACAGATGAGAAAAGACAGAGAGAAGTAGATGTTGCAGAGGGGTGGTCGCCATATGAAGCTCGAGAGTATCTCGCGAGTGTGGGGATTAGAGCGAAAGACTATAACCCTAGCTATGAGGATTTGTGGTTCTCGAGCTCAGAATACTTTTGTTTGGAGGAAGGTACTCCAGTTTTATCTAACAACATAGTTTATTACATCGATGGAGTTGAAGGGATTGCAAAGCAGTTGAAGCTAGTTCTCAATGTGAATAACCCTGAAGTTGGTTTAGATGGGCAATGCCGATTTGCTGAGTTCGCCGAGGAATTGTATAGCAAGGCTATAGGGGGGAGTATTCCGGATAATATAAACACAGCAATATTAGAAGGACGAGATTTTAAAGTGGCTTTTCAAAATAAAGATTTGATAGTTAAGAGGGTTGATTGGTTAGGCGGAATTAAAGATGATTATGAATTAAAATTTGTCATTCGTATGGCGGAATTTAATATGGGCTATCCATAGTACTAATGAGATCGTACCAATTGTTTTTGGCCAGTCTAATCCCTAATTCTTTATTTGTGTTAAATATTCCATTTCGCCCTTTCGGCGAGTTAAGGCTTTTGGGCGGCCAAAAGCCTTAACAATCCAAAGCCGCCCCTGCAGCTTGTCCGGCTTCGCCGGATTCCCTGCGCGTTTCACTTTCAAATGGGGCTGCGAAACTCGGCCAAAAAACGGCCTCAGACAGTCCTCGCCCTTTTTCCATTTGAAAGTTCCAATGCTCGGCTGCGCAGAAGGGGAGATTATTTGGTGCCGGGCATGGCTTTGGTGAACTTAAGTTTGTGTGAGCGTTGATTATTTCTGCTGGCATCAGGTTGGCACACCATCTTCCCCTTTAAGCGTAGCTGAGCATTACAGGATTCAGGCGGAAATAAGCGAAGCTTGTTTGAGGCTGAAAGCCGAGTTGCTGAGCGCCGCCTGAAACCGAAACGCGCAGGGTACCCGGAACGGGCAAGTGCCAGGGGCCGACAGGGATTGACAAGGGAGGCTCGGCGGCCTCCCTTGTCTCGCCAGTCAGGCGAAATGAGATGCAGGGTAATTGGCTAATAATCGGGGACAGAGTACCCCTCCCAAAAAAAATATCACACGTTTTGATCTGGTTTTTAGTTCCTTATCCAGGCTTCAAGTTAGTTAGCTTAACAACCGCAACTCATCCCCATTTTTATCTTCATATCCATCAAATGTTGAGTAGGAACAAACTCGACATCACCGGCAATAATTTGCTTAATTTTATTAACCGTCACCCCTAAATATTCGGCGGCTTCTTCATTGTTATATCCAAATTTCTTAATTAAATCAGCAACATCTTGTGCATGCTTTTTACGGATCATAACGATAGCTGCATCTATTTCTGCTTGTGTCTTTGGCATGAAGTGACTCCCATCAAACCTAGTTAAATTTTAATATCTTTTTATTTTAAAATTAAAAATGGGACTTATTTATTTTACTCTTCGATTTTTTTAAATATTTCATTTTGCCTTTTCTAGGCGAGTTAAGGCTTTTGAGTGCTCAAAAGCCTTAACAATCCAAAGCCGCCTGCCCCAGGGCACCTTCTCTTGCTTCGCAATTCACCTTGCCTACAGCTTGCTCGCTTTGCGACTGCCCTGTGCGTTTTTCTTTCAAATGGGAGCTGCGGAACTCGGCTTCGCCTCAGACAGTCCTCGCCCTTTCTCCATTTAAAAGATCAATGCTCGGCTGCGCATGAGGGGAGATTATTTGGTGCTGGGCATGGTTTTGTGGAACTTAAGTTTGTGTGAGCGTTGATTATTTCTGTTGGCATCAGGTTGGCACACCATCTTCCCCTTTAAGCGCAGCTGAGCATTGCAGGATTCAGGCGGAAATAAGCGAAGAGTGTCTGAGGCCGCAGGCCGAGTTGCTGAGCGCCGCCTGAAACCGAAACGCGCAGGGAATCCGGCAAAGCCGGACAAGTGCGAGGGGCCGACAGGGATTGATAAGGGAGGCTCGGCGGCCTCCCTTATCTCGCCACAAAGGCGAAATGAGATGTTGGATAAAGGTGTCGCTTTTAATTCTGGCGATTTATTTCTGGCGCGATTTTTGCCTTGTTGTTTGGTATGCACATGATTAAGCGCTAAAACAAGAGCAATCATTATGAGTATTGATCCGTTAAATGCTTTCGTAGCCACCCAAGCGAACATTTCCAAGCAACCTCCAACCGCCGAACTTAGGCCGCATCAGCAATCATTTGAAAGGTTGCTTGGTAGCGCTATAGCTGGCGATTTATCAGCGCAGGCAGCGTTTCGAGAGGAAAGCGGGCTGGCCCGACTGGTAAATTTGCAATTACTGCAGGGGCTGTTTGATCCTAATGAGGGGGCCTCGGTAGATTCACTTTCAGTATTGCTGGGAATGTCCGCCCGCGGATTCGAAACGCCATCCGCGGTTAGTCAAAAACTTGACTTGTATACCTCGGTGTCTCCAGAGCATCAGTCCCGCCTGTCAACTTCGACGAAAAACAGTCGCCAGCAGATCGAGAAACTGATCGATGGTGTTGCTGAGGAGGTCGGCTTGGCACCAGAGCTGATTCGTTCAGTGGTCAGCACTGAAAGTAACTTTAGCCCTGATGCAGTCTCCTCAGTCGGTGCTCAGGGGCTGATGCAACTGATGCCGGAAACTGCCAGAGAGCTTGAAGTTACCGACAGTTTTGATCCTCAGCAGAACCTGCTCGGCGGAAGCCGCTACCTGAAACAGTTACTCAATAAATATGAAGGCGATCTCGATCATGCATTGGCCGCTTATAATTGGGGGCAAGGGAATGTTGACCGCAAAGGGTTGGGACAGATGCCGCAAGAAACCCGTGACTATTTGGTTAAGGTGAAACAGGGACTGACGAAACAAGTTGCTTAAGATTGACCACCGAATAAATAGGTATGTAGGTGAGGTATGAAGGGTCGTATTGATTATTTGTTAATCAGTTTTACCTTAGTTTTTCAGTTACGTTAAATATCTCATTTCGCCTTTACCTGGGCGAGTTAAGGTTTTTGGCCGCCCAAAAGCCCTCAAACAATTCTCACTTTACCCGTCAAAAGCTTCCAGTGCTCGGCTGCGAAGAAGGGGATTCATTTGGTGCTGGGCATGTCTTGGGAGCGTTGTATATTTCTGTTGGTCTTAGGTTGGCACACCTTATTCCCCTTTAAGCGCAGCTGAGCATTGCAGGGTTCGGGCGGAAATAAGCGAAGCTTGTCTGAGGCGAAGCCGAGTTGCTGAGCGCCGTCTGAAAACGAAACGCGCAGGGTACCGGAACGGGCAAGTGCCAGGGGCCGACAGGGATTGATAAGGGAGGCTCGGCGGCCTCCCTTATCTCGCCACAAAGGCGAAACCCACAGTGAATTAATTTAGCCCCAGCCAATCAGGCGAAATGAGATGCTGGACAATTGGCTTGAGGTTGCAGAGTGTTTATTTTGATGCTGCGTTCTTTAGCCGCAAACAAGATGCTTATAGCGTTCTCGGCTTGGAACAAACTCATTTTTACAGAAGCATAAAAAAACCCCGCACTAGGCGGGGTTTTCAGGGCTAACTCTTAAACCTTATGCCGCTGATCTCTTGCGGGCGACGAATAGACCCACTAAGCCAAGACCAAGAAGCGCTAAAGGCGCTGGAGAAGACACTTCAGCACCTGGCGCTTGAGGGGCACTTGCTAAACCGCCAAAACGAGCGGTTTGGCTTTCAGTGTAGAAGCCTACGTTACCAGACATAAAGGTGGTATCAGTGAAAGACTGGCTTACACCACCCAGGCTAAATGAAATGTCGTTGCCTGAACGGCCAACGATGAAGTTGTAATCAACGTTATCGGCCCAGAAAATTTCTTGCTGGAATAAAATCGTTGAAACACCCGCTAACTCTCTTACTAGGAACATGCCGCTTGCGCCGCTAGCGGAGTCATTAAAGCCGCCTTGCTCCCAACCCAAACGGTAGTGGTTAGACGGATCTTGCCAGCCAAATACTAAGCCCAGGATATCGTTATCGTTAAAGCCGACCGTTGTAGGTGTCATTGAACCCGAGAAGTTAAAGTCGCCAGTAAAAGAGAAATCGCTGACGATAGTGCCGTAGGAGTTATTGTTTTGTACGGCTTGGTTGCCGCCCGCGCTGGTTAAGCCGGAAGGACCTGAATTAGCAGCGGGTGAGCGATCAGTAGTCCACAGAGATGTGTCGACAACAACCGCTTGAGCGGACGCTGCTGCAACCAGAGTGGCTGCGCCGATCATGTATTTAATAGCTTTCAAAGCTTTCATAATTTTATACTCCTAAAAGTTTTGGAATAACAATGATGAGTTATATATTTTTCTCGTATAAAGCAGAAAGTGTGCCAACCTTTTAAAAGGTAATTAAAACAATTGGTTATATTGTTTGTTTATGAGTGATAGGTCGCAGGTGTAAAATTTTTTGACGACTATGGATGCTGCTTTAAAGATTTTATTCTGCCCTGACCAGTAGCTGAGCCGGATACCTTAACGATTTAAACTGAGCGCTTGCTCTTTGTCTGTTACGGATAAAAGGAAGCGGATTTAGTTAAAGCAAAGGATGAATACAAATATGGGCGTGTACTTAACTTTCTGGTTAAATGCCGTTGCTTTGATATGAGCCATTAAACCCTTTCCGCTAACTGTAAGTTATCCGTCGCTTTAAATTAATGAGCCTATTCCCTCAATTAAGCATTTGGCTTGTGCTGGCACTGGCTGTGTTATTGGTGCTAACCAAACAAAAGTATTGGCCGGTGCCGCTGTTGGTTGCGTTAGTGGCGGCGATTGCCTTGGGGCTGCTGGATTGGTTGGCTGTCGCTGCAATTGGCGCGGGCCTATCGCTGGCTTGGGTTGCTGACAAGACATCCGGCTGGCGGGCAGGCTGTCTGCATTTACTTGTGGTGATTTGGGCGTTAGCGCTGGCGGCGCACTGGGTACCGGGCTTTGAACGTTTCGCTGTTATTGAGCAGGTTAAAACAGGGCCAACCAGCAGCCCCTTTAGCCTGTTTTTGAAGCTCGATAAACCGATGCTTATATTCGCATTCATCCTGTTGATGCCGGCGATGCTGTTTAGGCGGGCTCACGCGGAGCGAAAGCGTCTAATTTGTCTGGCCGTTGCCGGATTGTTGGCGTTGCCTTTTTTGGGCATTGCACTGGGTTTGTTAGGGGTTGAGCTCAGTGTACCGGACTGGCTGATGATCTTTGCCTTTAATAATCTGCTGTTTACCTGTGTGGCGGAGGAGGTGCTGTTTCGTGGCTATTTGCAAGGTTTGCTGATGCGCTATGGCAATGTGTTGGCGGTAGTTGCGAGTAGTCTGCTATTCGGTGTCGCTCACTTTGCCGGTGGTGGTGCTTTTGTGCTGCTGGCAAGTTTGGCAGGGGCCTGTTACGGGTTAATTTATCTGGCGACGGGGCGTTTGTATCTGGCTGTTCTGGCGCACTTTTTATTCAATCTGTATCACCTGATCTTTTTTAGCTATCCATTAGCAGCCCATTAAATCCCCTTAGTACGTTATTAACTGTCCGCTGGGTCGCTAAGCTTAAGGATGTGGTAGGTTATCTTCTTTGACGTGATTTATGTCTTTTACATGCTAGATGAACTAGGTGTATTTTAAAGGCAATGCCTGTTCCGGTTGATGTTGTTTCGGAAGATTGAGTAGGGAGTATTTGATGTCTGAACTGTTTGGCTTTGATGCCTTTTCACCGAAGGAAATTGCCGAGCGCGTTTCGACGCTTGGGGTTGCTAAGGCACGTCTGCCGCTGCTTTCTATGTTGATGCTGAGTTTATTGGCGGGTGCCTTTATTGGCTTGGGTAGCGTCTTTTTTGTGATTGTTAAATCCGATGCGAGCCTAAGTTTTGCCATAAGTCAGGTGTTGGGAGGTTTGGTTTTTTCGCTGGGTTTGATTTTGGTGGTGGTCGCGGGCGCAGAGCTTTTTACGGGGAATAACCTGCTGGCGATGGCTTGGGCGGATAAAAAAATCACCACTGGCGAGCTACTGAAAAATTGGGTCGTGGTGTGTCTTGGTAACTTTGTGGGGGCTGCAGGCTTGGCCGTGCTGGTGTTTTTATCGGGGCATACGGGAATGAACGGCGGCGCTATTGCCGAGCAATATTTGAGCATTGCCAGTAGCAAGTGTGAGTTGACCTTTAGCGAGGCATTTTTCCGGGGCATGTTGTGCAATATTCTGGTGTGTATGGCGATTTGGATGGCACTGGCTGGCCGCAGTGTGACGGATAAGGCTGTGGCAATTATCTTCCCGATATCGGCGTTTGTTGCGGCGGGCTTTGAGCACAGTATCGCCAATATGTTTTTTATTCCCCTGGCGATGCTGATTAAGACATTTGGTGACGCAGGGTTGGCAGCTGAGGCGGTTTCCTGGAGTGGATTTTTCAGTAATTTGGTGCCGGTGATTCTTGGTAATTTAGTCGGTGGAAGTGTACTGGTGGGGTTTGTTTATCACGTTATTTATCGGCGTGAAGTGACGTAAACAGGGCGTGTCGTCGTCAGGATCAGAGCAAGGTTTTACTCTGATCCTGTTGGTGAGGACGATTTAAACCGAACTGACTTGCTTACTGCGGATTGTTCAATTGATCTCGCACCAGGGGCTCCAGGCTACCTAGCCCCCAGCGTTTTCCTTCGGCAATTGCTTGATCGCTATTAACGCCGTTCACTGCACCTTCATAGAGGGCTTTCAGGGCGCCCACTCGGTTGCTGCTGGCACAGTGCAGAAGAGTGGGCTCACCATCAATTGATTTAATCAGGTCGGCGAGCTTGGTGGCGTTTTCAAAGTTAACGTCCGCTGCGCCTGCAACGGGAATGCTGTGGTACTGCATGCCCAGTGACTTAACGAACTCGGCTTCATTCCAGTCCTGTGTTTTTGACTGTTCCTGAAGCGGGCGCAGATTAATAACGTGTTTTACGCCGGCCTTGGATAATGCAGTCAGTGCTTCCTGGCTTGGCTGGCCACCGGTGTAGATGGACGACTCCGGGTTGGCTTGGTTTTTAATTGATACCTGATCTAATACGGTTGCGTTAGTGCTGTCTGGAGCGTTTGGCGCAGAGCAGGCCGCGACAATGAGTAGTGCAGATGAGAGGATAATCGTTTTTAAATTTTTTAGTGCAGACACAGTTTATTTCCTTATAGTTTAGAGTTTGCAGTATATCGTTAATGATAGTGTGAATGGGCTTTGGAAGTCCTGTATATATTAAACAATTTGTTGGGAGAGGTGATTGCAGTGAAGCACAAAAAAGTTTCTTTTTTATTAGCACCGATATTGGTTGGTTTATCCTTGCAGGCCCCCGCTGGAGGCATGGAAAATACCTCAGCATTAGATGTCGAGGCCGTTCAAATTGTTAAATCCTTTGCCGGGACGCTAAAGCCAAAACTCAAAGGGGCGATTGCAGAAGGTGGCTTGGTTAACGCGATTAATGTTTGTTCTGTTGAAGCGCCTAAAATTGCCCAGACGCTCAGTGCAGAAACGGGTTGGCAAGTTAAGCGCGTGAGCTTAAAGGCGCGTAATAAAAGCACTGCCACGCCAGACGCTTTTGAGCGGATAGTGCTGGAGCAGTTTAATGAGCGGCAGGCAAACGGTGAGGACGCGGCGAGCATGATGTTTTCTGAGGTGGTTGGTGATGAATACCGGTTTATGAAAGCACAAGGGGTTCAAGGGCTGTGTTTAAATTGCCATGGTGATTCATTACAACCCGACGTTAAAAAAGCGCTGGCCGAGCGTTATCCCGATGATACAGCGACGGGGTATTCGCTGGGTGATATTCGAGGGGCGTTCAGCTTAGTTAAAGCGCTATAAAGTCGGTTCGGATATGGGGGGTTTTTAATACGAATTTGCATGTAAATAGAGAGAGCTTAGTTAAGTTTTAAAAAACTAAGCTTTTTCCTCACCTTTTTTTAAGGCTTGACTAGAATGTCTACCGTGATTGCGTGCTTGGTTATTATGTCGCTTGTACGCTGCTAAATGGACTTCGAATAAATTTTAAGTCATCTTCGAAAAGGTTAATTTTGAAAGTACCCGCATCAAAGAATAAAGGTTTTACGCTTATTGAGCTGGTGGTTGTTATTGTTATATTGGGCATACTTGCTGCCACGGCACTACCTCGATTTATCAACTTATCAGAGGATGCTCATCGCAGTCTGGTTGCAGCAACTGGTGGGGCGTTTAAAACTGGTGTAGATCAAGTCCATTTGTTATGGATTGCTAGAGGTTCGCAAGGTGCTGTGTTGAACTTTGTGCCGTTGTCAGGAACCAGAGCTGGGGGCGACTTGAGTGTGAATACTAATGGATGGCCTGCCGACACCCGCGGAACAAGCCTGACTTTAAATAGCACTGCGGACTGCGTTGATGTATGGAATGCTGTTATGACCGATAACTCTGTGACGGTTGCAGCTTCCGGCGATGCTGACTTTCTTGCAGTGCATGCTGGTGGCTCTTGTACCTATACATACCAGCCTGTTAATACGTTTTCTATCACCTATAACTCTAATACGGGTGTTGTTGGCGTTAACAATTAGTTTTGTGGTGGTTATCAATGCCCAGAGCCTGCGCCCGTCATATTTTAGTTAAAACCAAAGAAGAAGCTGAAGCTATTAAGAAAAAGCTGGCGGGTGGGGCTGATTTTGCGATGTTGGCGAAAAAACATTCGCTATGTAACTCGGCAAAGCGAGGCGGTGATCTGGGGGAGTTTGGGCCCGGTAAGATGATCAGGGCCGTTGATAATGTCGTGTTTAAAAAGCCGGTTCTGAAGGTGCATGGGCCGATTAAGACCAAATTTGGTTACCACCTGATAGAAACGACCTATCGCACTTAACTTTTAACTCCCTCCTGTTGCTTGGCCACTTGCTAGTGGTTCGGGCGCCTTGTTTCAGTTCACTTTTTCAGTTGTTCTTTAGACGCTATCAGTAGAAAGACTGTGTGCGGAATAGTGAGCATATTTAAAATATCAAAAGTGATCTAATAACTGTTAATTTGGATAAAATAGATCATAAATGATCTTATTATTTTTTATTTAAGTAATCATTTGCGATATATTTTTGCTATTATTGTTATTTATTAATCATATTTGATAGGTTTTATTTTTTGCAAAGGTTCAGCGATGAAAATAAGCGCAACAACTCCGAAAAATGCAGTGATCACTGAATTGGGAAAGCGGCTGGCTCGCGTCCGCAAGCAGCGGGGCTTTACTCAGGAGGAACTCTCGAAAGTGGCTGGGCTGGGGGTAGCGACGCTGCGTCGAATTGAAGAGGGTAAGGATGCACAACTCGGGTCCTGGATTAAGCTGCTGAAAGCGTTGGATATGACGACGTCTATTGATCAATTAGTGCCGGAAACTTTTCGTTCGCCGATGGCTGAGGTCAAGGCAAGCAGTCGACGCCGAATGAAAAAGCCAGCGGGCGACACTGAGGGTGGCGTTATTTGGGGTGACGAACAGTGACGACCGCAACGGTTAAGCTTTGGGGAACGCCGGTTGGTTATGTCGCCATGGCAGCGGGAGAGCGTTTCGGGCGCTTTGAGTATGACCCGGCCTTTGCTGAGATGGGGATCGAGTTAGCGCCATTGATGATGCCTGCTAAGGCAGGGCAAATCTACCAGTTTCCCGATTTGCATCCACGATCTTTTCACGGCTTGCCAGGACTCTTAGCGGATAGTTTGCCTGATAAATATGGTAATCGGCTGATTGATATCTGGTTAGCGAAAACGGGGCGTAGCCCAGATGATTTTAATGCGGTTGACCGGTTGTGTTATACCGGCAAACGCGGCATGGGGGCGTTGGAGTTTGAGCCTTCAGCAATAGTCGAAGATGGTGTTGACAGGCAGCTTCAAATTGATGAGCTGGTAACATTGGCGGCGATGGCTTTTGCTGATAAGTCGGCGCTAGATACACGATTAGCGGCGAATAGCGATGAACAAGGATTGTTGGACATTTTGAATGTGGGTACCTCAGCAGGTGGGGCGCGTGCCAAGGCGGTGATTGCCTATCAACCGGAAACGGGACAGGTGCGCTCAGGGCAAATTGATCTGCCATCGGGCTTTCAACACTGGCTGATTAAGTTCGATGGCGTCGCCTTTAGTGGCGACTGGGGGGTTGCCGACCCGGCAGGCTATGGCAAGTTAGAGTACAGCTATTACCGGATGGCGCAGCATTGCGGCATTGATATGATGGAATGCCGGCTGCTGGAGGAAAACGGGCGTAGTCACTTTATGACGCGCCGTTTTGATCGCGGTAACGCAGGAGAAAAATACTTTGTGCAAACGCTGGCCGCGCTGGGCCATTATGATTATTGGGACAGTGGTCATCACGCTTATGAGCAATTGCTGATGGTTATGCAGCAGCTGGGTATGGGGGTTGATCAGCTGGAGCAACAGGTGCGCCGAATTGTCTTTAATTTGGTGGGATGCAATCAGGATGATCACGTTAAAAATTTCAGTTTTATGATGAATAGGCAGGGACATTGGAGGCTTAGCCCTGCCTATGACTTGTGCCATGCCGAAGGCAGTGATTTTACCCGTAATCACCAGCTAAGCCTGAACGGCAAAATTAATCATTTTGAGTTGGCGGATTTGAAGTATTTGGCTGAGTATGCGGGCCTGCCAAGGGGGCGTGAAAAGGTTATTTTAGAGCAGACGCTGGATGCCTTTAATGATTGGCCCAAACTGGCGAATGAGTTAGCGATTCCGGCCAGGCTTCAGGATCACGTCAAACGTACGCTGCGGTTGCACTGGTAGCTTTCGAGCAAAGTTGGTGAAAAATTGATTGGCGTGGAAATCATCTCGTATTCCTGGACATCTTTTTGCAGATACGTGCAGTTCACCTTTGTTCTTGGCGCATAAAAAAACCCCGCTGAGCGGGGTTTTGAGAGAGTTGATAAGCGTTTTAATTTTTGAATTTTCTGAATACCAACAGAGCAAGCCCTAAACCGATTAAAGGTATTGTGTTCGGAATGGGGGTTGGGCAAGGAGGCTGTCCAGGCAGACCACATTGTGGGGGAGGAGGGGGAGCGCCAGTATCAGCAAGCAAAAGGTTTTCAAACATCCTTGCATTGCCACCCTGATTCAATCGGCCACTATCGAAGACGTTTTGGTCTGTGATCAGAAAGATGCTGCCAGCGCCAATGTTTTCGTATCCCATCATCACACTTGTTAGGTTATGCCCTAGCATCAATACTTCAGGCGCACCTAAGATCGGCGCAAATGCAGCATAATTATACGAATCTACGCCTTCTGTTAAGGCATGGGTCAGGATTTCACCATTAGAACGCAGAGCTGTTTGAGAACCTGAGTCTTGTATATTCCCGTTCTGAATGGACATTGCGCTGCCAAGGGCTGCCAGAGCAAGATTTATTCTAATATTTTCGCTGGCGCCGAAACTAGAACCATGCTCACCCATAAAAGCAATACGGCCACCGGTGGTTAAATATGAGCTCATTGCTAATATTTCATCAGCTGTGTAATTATTACCTGGCTGAATCGCCCACAATAGTTCAACGCCTGCCAGTGCGGGTGTTGTAAGGACGTTACCGCCGAGAGTTGATGTATGGCCAGCTAGGCCGTTATAGAAGTTATTGACGTTGTTCGGTACACCACTGCCACCGGCACCATCGCCACCAATAACTAGAATCTCACTAGCTTGGACGCTGATAGCTGATAAGCAAAATACCCCTATGGTTAGTAGTCTCATGACTATCTGTTTCATAATGAGCCCCTTTTTTTTAAGTAATAACATGCCCAGTAAGGCAATATGTATGCCTATGTTTTTTTTCTTTATTTTTATCAATAGGTTATAAATTTTTTAAGCGTAAGTTTTTCAGTGTCTGTATAATTTTCTGACACTTTTTTGGGCGGGGCTGTTTAATGTTTTGTGGGACTGATCTCAAAACTCAAGCTGAGTAAATAACCTTTAAAATCAATGATAAGCCTGTTAAGAAAGTAATCACTTCAAAGGCCCGTTTAATCAGTTGGTTGCCTTTTATTCTGCCCCAATGGGCACCCAGGTAACCGCCAACAAAGGAGGCGGCTATTAAGACGGGGAGCCAGGACCACTTGACCTCGGTTTGCAGGGCTAAGGTTAGCGCGCCGCTACCATTCCAGAATAGCCCTACCAGTACCAGGGTGTAAGCAACGGCCTGTTTATAATCCAAGCCAAACCAGCGCACCAACCAAATCGTCACGAAAAGCCCGGTGCCAGAGGTGAGCGAGCCATTGAGTATGCCTATGAACAATAGGCCAGCTCCGCCTAATAGCATGCCGGTGAGGTCACGATGCTTGTCATGATGCGTTTGGCCAAGCTCCGGTTTAAAGAAGGAGTAGAGAGCAAGGCCAATGGTTAAAACACCCAACGCGATATTGGCGGGTCGCTCAGGCACGTTCAAAATCCAGGAGGCGCCGATGATAACTCCGGGTAAGCCGGTGGCGAGGATAAACAGCGAAAACCAAATGCTGAGCTTGCTGTTTTGCCAATGATTCAGGCTAGCCCCAACACCCAGAAACACGCTGGCAATTTTGTGGGTTGCCAGTGCCACCGGAAAGGGCAATCCCAGAAATAACAGTGCCGGCAATTGCAGAAGACCAGCGCCACCTCCGGCCAGAGAAGACAGTGTGTTGGCCAAGAGTGAAATGACGGCGAGGAGAAGTTGTTCAAAAATCATGGGCGCAGTTTAATGAACTGCACAGGGCTTTTCACCAATTGGTTACAGAGAATCCCAGCATAGAGCCAGTGGGCGTGATTGGCTTGCAGGTCTGTCTGTTAGCTGGTTGGGCACTCGAGAAGCCCTTTGGTCGCAGCGGTTTCACGCGTGATCTGGTGTCCTTTAGCCCATTTAATCAGTGTTAATTCGCCCTGTTCTGTTTCCACAATAGTTGAGCAGGATTCCAGCCAGTCGCCATCATTGCCGTAAAGAATGCCGTCAATTTCTACCAGTTTACTTTGGTGAATGTGGCCACAGAAAATACCGTCAACCTGTTTGGATTTGGCATAGGCCACCGCCTGTTGCTCAAAACGGTCGATAAAGGATTGGGCTTTTTTGCTTTTTAGTTTTAACGCGCCGGACAGTGACCAGTATTTTTTACCAAGCCGCTTACGTAGCCCGTTGAGCCAGCGGTTTAGCGTGACAATGGTGCCGTAGGCGATGTCGCCGATGCGATAAAGCAAGCGCGCGCATTCCACCTTTTCATCTAACTGGTCGCCGTGGATTAATAAAATCCGTTGCCCATTTTTCAAGGTGTGGATATGTTCCTTTTGAATGCCTATATGGCCGAACTGCAAACCGTCGAAGTCTTTGAAAAACGGGTCATGGTTACCGGGAATATAAATGACGTCGGTGCCATTTTTGGCTTTGTCGAAGATGATTTTCATCACCTGTTGGTGTGCTTTTGGCCAGTGAGCTCGCTTGCTCATTTTCCATAGATCAATGATATCGCCGAGTAGAAACAGGTAGTCCGACGTGCTGTTACGCAGGAAGTCCTCAAGCTGCTCAGCCTGAGTGTTTTTATCGCCGAGATGGGTGTCAGAAATCCAGATGGTGCGGTAGTGTGTCTGACTCATAGTGATCGCTTTTCCTCTTCTTTTACCAGGAAGGCTAACGGTCAATTGTGATAAAGCGCTTACAGCTTCGTGAAGGTTTGGTGACAGCTTTGGTCGCTCAATGATCGGTTTATGAGGATGCTATTTGGCACTTTATTTTTCTTTGTTGGTCTGCCGGCAGGTACAATGCAGCAATTTTTAATCTTTCATCTTTTCAATTAGAGGTTTTTGCATGACGATTATTCGTAAATCCACCAATGAAAAAGTAAGCCGTGTTGTTATTCATAACGAGACGGTTTATCTGTGTGGTCAAGTTGCCTATGACGTAACCGGTGACATTGTTGAACAAACCAAATCGGTGTTGGCGCGGATTGATGAGCACCTGGCTGAAGCGGGTACGGATAATTCCAAGCTGCTGTCAGCGTTAATTCATATTAAAGATAATAAAGATGTCGGCACGTTTAATGAACTATGGAATGCCTGGCTACCCGAAGGTTGTGCGCCAGCCCGTAGCTGTGTGCAGTCAACGATGGCCCGTGATGCCATTCTGGTTGAAGTGACGGTGATTGCAGCGCTTTAACTTAAAAGGCGGTTTTCATGGGCGCTTCTTTTGGCTTGCTCTGCAGCTACGGTCTAACGGCATAGCTGATGAGGGCGGCCATTGCCGATATAACTTGATGTAGGAAATGTAATGAGAATTTGTGGTGTTGAACTGACAGCAAATGATGCTGTGATTAGCTTGATGGAACTGGAGCAGGGACATTTTACGCTACCCGATTGCCGGGTACGTAAACTGTCGTTACCGAAAGATCATTCACGGGAAGACCTTCAGCAGTTTCAGTTTGCCTTTGCAAAATTGATGGACGATTACAAAATTGACAAGGTCGCCATTAAAGAACGCTTAACGAAAGGGAAATTTGCAGGGGGAGCGGTTAGTTTCAAGCTGGAAGCGACCATTCAGCTAATTGCTGATATTGACGTGGTTACATTGACGTCTTCACAAATGAAGACGGCGTTATCCGAAAACCCGTTACCGATTGATTTTTCGGCTACCGGTTTAAAGGTTTTCCAGCAAGGCGCCTTTAATGCCGCCTATGTCGCGCATATGCTGAATTACGATAAATAAAGCACAGTTTTTTGCCATGACACCCGCAATCAAACTGGCCAAGCAGCGTAATATTACTCACAGGGTACATGATTATGTGCATGATCCCGCGAGTGAATCCTATGGGCTGGAAGCCGCTGAGAAACTGGGCGTGCCCGAAGCCCGAGTCTTTAAAACCCTGGTTGTGTTGCTTGATAACAAAGAACTTGCCGTTGCAATTATTCCCGTTTCGTCAACCTTAAGCATGAAGCTGATTGCAAAAGCGGCTGGGGTTAAAAAGGCGATTATGGCGGCACCTGCGGAGGTTGAGCGATCAACTGGCTATGTACTGGGTGGCGTTAGCCCCTTAGGGCAAAAGAAACGCCTGAGGACGGTGCTGGATTTATCAGCGAAAGCATTTGCAACCATTTATGTCAGTGCGGGTAAGCGGGGGTTGGAAATTGAGCTGGCTCCAAGTGATCTGCTGTTGCTGGTTAATGGCCAGTTAGCGGATATAAAGCTCTAGACGCGCCTGGATCGTTAGCACCGTCAATTGAGTGGTTGGGTATTTTGATTGGCGGTTTTTTATTATTTTATGAGCCTGGAAATAAACACGATGCAAGCCTGCCAGTTTGGATTTAACCCCGTTTATGACGAAGAGGCGCCGACGTTCGAGCAGCTTAAAATGTTGACTGGCGATGCCATTATTGAGTTTGGCGCGCCCTGGTGCGGGCACTGCCAAGCCGCGGAGCCGATCGTGCGGGCGGTGTTTTCAAAATACCCACAGTTGCCGCATATCAAGGTTTATGATGGCAAAGGTAAGCGCTTGGGCAGAGCTTTTCATGTCAAACTTTGGCCGACCTTTATTTTGCTGCGTGATGGTGAGGAGGTTGCGCGTTTGGTCCGGCCGGTAACGCCTGATGAGGTATATCAATTGCTGGCACAACTTGATGCCAAAACTAAATCGGAGTGATTAAATCGTGAAGTTTTTTCTGCCAATTATCGCTCTGCTGGCTCTGTTGCTTTGTGTTTATGCGCTTATTGAGGGGGTCGAGGTTGTTACGGTCAAAAACGAGGTCGGTACGCAGACCGATGGCCCTTTAAAGCAAGCCATTGATAAAAGAACGACGCTGTTTTGTAAAATAGAGTCTTTTTGGGCGAAGTACGATATTTGGGGCGATACCGATACGGTTTATAGGCCTGCTGCTGAAGCAAAAGCTGATGTGGCGCCAACACCGGAACAGCAGACTGACTGTGATCAAAGGGGTGGTGAGCCTCCCAGGGAGTAATACACATGCGCAAGACTGATAAAAAGCGGGATAACCAGCTGCGGCAGGTTTTGACTGAAGTATGTGACGCTGCTTTGGAGGATATTGAGGGCTTTCAATGGCTCACGCACCGTGTCGATTATGCGCGTTTTCCTGAAAGTTTGAAGGTGACTTGTGTCTTCGATACCGATGGCAGTCTGGCTACTTTTTTATCCGGTAGCCAAAGTGACAGGCTGGCTGTATTTATGCAAAAGAAACTGGCTGGTGCGGGGATGGATATTAAGCATATGTCTGCTCATATCAGTTACGATTCAGAGGAACAATGTGAGCGGGCGCACCAAGGCCAATGGGCAAGGCGCCTAAAATAAGCTCTAGGGACTGGTTGTAAATTAAGTAAAAAAATAAGCCTGCGGGGCACAACCCTGTGCCACCACAGACTTTAAAAGGGTAACGCTAGGAACCAATAATGCCACCGTCTTTACGGGTGATGACCAGTGTCGAATCACGTGGCACGGTAACGCCATCGGGGCGGGCAGGGAAGTTAGTCACACTGGGATCCCCATTACCCGGATGCTGAAGGTTTACAAACATCGTCCGACGATCCGGTGTCATGGTGATGCCGGTTACTTCATCGCCTGTCACTCCAGTCAGTAGACGGCTGAGTTCACCGGTTAAGGTATCGGCAACCAACAGCTGGTTGTTGAGGCCGTCTTTTTGACCGCCATCGGTTTGGATAAACAGGCGGCCGTCGGGGTCTGCAAAAAGGCCGTCAGGTGAACTATAGCTGCTTTCCGTGCCATGCGTTTCTTTGGCGACAAGGAAAATTTCCCAGTTAAAGTGCTCACCTGTGTGTTTGTTGTTATCACGCCAGCGGATAATATGGCCGTCCGGATTAGGCGTCATTGGGTTTGCCGCATTGGCGACGGTACGGCGGCTGTTGTTGGTCAAGGTACAGTAAACAGAGCCATCGGGAGCCACTGTTGTCCATTCCGGACGATCCATTGGCGTTGCGCCGAGTTTGTCAGCGGCAAGGCGAGCGTAAGTGAGGATTTCTGCCTGGTCGGTAAAGTGCTCAGCCAGTACTGGGTTGTCAATGGTCAGTGGCAACCAGTCGCCGCTACCGTCATCGTTAAATCGCGCCACATACAGGGTGCCGTGATCCAGAGGACTTTTACCGGCTTTGCGCATTTTCCGCCAGTTGTCTTCCGATACAAATTTGTAGATGTAGTCAAAGCGCTGATCGTCGCCCATGTAACCGACAACGCGGCCGCCGCGACCAACAGTCATGGCAATGCCTTCGTGTTTAAAACGACCTAATGCCGTGCGTTTTACTGGCGTTTGAGTGGCGTCCATCGGATCGATTTCGACAATCCAGCCAAAACGGTTTTCTTCATTTTTATAGGCGGGGTCTGACAGGTCGAAACGACGGTCAAACTTGTGCCAACCGTAGCCAAAACCGTTGTCGGCAAAGCCGTAACGCTGCTGTTGCTCAGTTGCAAGCCAGCTGCCTCGCAGGTTGGTCGCGCCAAAGTAGCCATTAAAGTTTTCTTCGCAGGTCAAGTAAGTGCCCCACGGCGTGTAACCGTTAGAACAGTTGTTGACGGTGCCTAGCGGCTGATTGCCAGCGGGTGTTTTCAGTAAATCATGACCTGCAACCGGACCCGAAAAGGTGACGGGGGTGTTGACGTGAATACGGCGTGCGAAATGGCTTTTAACCTGTTGCCAGTGGCCACGCCTGCTTTTAATTTCAACAACTGACACACCGTGTGCGTGTTGGGAGGTGCGTACATCCTCCAGGCTTTCTGGATCGTTTTTACCTAGCACATGGCCATTGCTACCAAATTCGTGGTTAATACACAGTAAACCGCGCTGGTTTCCCCAGTTGTTTTTGGGACCCCAATTGTGGTGGTCAATGTTGCTGTGCCAGCTTTTATCATCGTTCCATGGGTAGTGATCCCAGCCGCAGCGGCGTTTCTTTTCATCAAAGATCGGGAAGAAATGCATGCCGTCGTGACCAATACCGATCTGGCGTGCCTGATCTTCAGCGTTGGGTGGGTATTGATACGCAGGGCCGTTAGGCTCAAGAGGCTCTCCCCAGGGAATCAATACTTGCCACTGGTATTCTGGTGATATTGTTGGCCAGGCGCCGTTACCCGCAGCGACAGGCACCGGGCTGAAGTTAATGAGCGCGTCATAGCCTTCACTTCCGTAGCCGCCACGTGCAGCCAGGGCGCTGGGCATGTTGCCGGCAAAAAAAGCTGTTGTGGCAAGTGTTAAACCGCCCTTGATTATGCCTCGACGTTGCAGGTTAACTGATAGTACGTCCTCAAATGAACGGTTATCAGAGGGGTTGGTGACTTCGTTATCTACTCCGTTTCCCATGGTTTTTCTCCGTTGGTGGGTCATTATGGCGATAGATGCTACGGTGGCAATGTTGCAGACTGGTTAAGAATATATTGTGATTCTGTGATGTTTTTATGACGTGGCTTCTGGTACACATGACGTGGTTTTTGAAAATTCGGTACTAATCTGTATGCCCGTTAAGCTCAGCTATTTTAATGCTCGATAGGATGATTGGCCGGGTGTGGGTACATACACTGTGTTTAACGGTCACGCTGCCGAGCGGTTGTAGTACTTTCAGATTTCTTTAATTGGCGTTGTTAACTGCGTTTTCTTGAGGCTGGAACAGACGCTTTTTTAATCCGTTATTGTTGTTAGCAAATAGGGATATAAATGACTAACTCCGGCTTTTTTAACGTTTGGCTATTGGCCGTCTGCAATGCATTGGCGTTTTCTGCGACGCCATTAATTATGCTGGTCGGCAGCCTTATTGGCACTGAATTAGCGCCGTCAACTGATTGGGCTACGTTGCCGATCGCAACCATGGTTGTTGGCACCGCTATGGGTATTTTGCCAGCCACCAACGTCATGAAATATCTAGGCCGAAAAATGGGGTTGCTGCTTTTTATTGGTTTGGGGGTTATCTCCTGTGCGCTAGCGAGCTATGCACTGACTGTTCGTCACTTTTTTCTATTCTGCTTTAGCTCATTATTGTTGGGTGTTACCAATGCCGCTCTCCAGCAAATTCGCTTTGTAGCGATAGAAAGTGTGGCGCTGAATAAAAGTGCGACAGCGGCCTCAGTGATCATGTGTGGAGGCATTGCGTCAGCGGTTCTTGGACCAGAACTGGCGGTCATTGGACGCTTCTTTACCAAGGTCGAGTATCAGGGATCATTCTGGCTAGTGGCGGGCACATTTATTTTGGCCGGTGCGTTATTACTGTTTCTACGGTCACCCAAGCCTGTTGTTGGAACGAGCAAAACAAGCAAGGCGAGGGCGCTTGGCGACATTCTAGAAAATCCTGCGTTTTTGCTAGCGGTAGGCAGTGCAACGGTCGGCTTTCTGGTGATGACCTTTGTGATGACCGGTACACCAATTAGTATGCATCATCATATGGGACATAGCCTGGAGGATACCAAGTGGGTTATTCAGGCCCATATTGCGGCGATGTTTTTGCCATCGCTCGTGACACCTTGGTTATTCAGATGGCTAGGGATTCAGGGGGTTATGTTGGCGGGCCTTTGTTGTTATGGGCTGACTATTGTTGTGGGCCTTTTAGACAACTCGGTGATGGGATATTGGTATCAGTTAGTCGCGCTGGGGGTGGGTTGGAATTTCCTCTTTGTGTCTGGAACCGCGCTATTACCCCGCACCTATTTGCCGGGTGATCAGTATAAAGCGCAGGGTGTTAATGATTTGACGGTTTTTTCATTTCAAGCGATCGCGTCACTCACTGCTGGTTTTGCGGTGAGCATGGTTAGCTGGCAAACGTTGCTTCTGGTGTGTCTGATACCCATAGTGTTGTTAGTGCTGTTATTAGTGAAAATTCGCTGGGCAGTGAAGCCAGCCTGTAGGCCGTTGGTATAAAACGTCGGATATGAACGAAAGGCTGGTATTATAGCGCCACTGAGCGAGCCCCAAGTGTTTGATTCTCGATGGGTTCTGGTGGGGTTGATGGCCCGCCTCGACGGCTAAGGAAAACGTGAGAGCGATTGGCTGATTTTGCCTGTTTCTTGGCATCACTGGCCAGTTCCGCAACGTCATGATGTGATTGGCAGCGGTTAACATCTGGAAATACGACTCCGATCGCGAGACCCAGTAATGGGTATAGTTGAGGTTCGCCGGTGCGAGATACGGCAATCATGCCACCTTTTTCGATGTCGTTTGGGGTATAAAAGGCGGTAATTTCCCGGTCAAAATATTTCACTATATTGTCGCAAGCCTGTTGCCAGTTATCCTCTGTAAAAATGGCGACGAAGTCATCGCCACCAATATGACCGATGAAGGTGTCCTCTGTGCAGAATCTCTGCATGAGGGTGGAGACTAACTGAATGACCTGATCGCCTTTGGAATAGCCATAAATATCGTTGTAGGGTTTAAAGTTGTTTAAATCGAAATAGGCAATGTGAAACGGTTTCTTTTGTTTTAGTAATCGATCAATTTCTAAATAAATGGGTACGTTGCCGGGTAACAGTGTGAGCGGATTTGCATAACTGGCGTGTTGTAGCTGCTGTTGTGTTAATTGACGCAACAGATCACGAATCGAGCCGATTCCCACATAACCTGACTTATCGGTAATGATGAAATGCAGCATCAACTTTTCATCGTGTTCAGATGTGACCATTTTGGCGACATCATCGAGTCGCGTGCTGGCTTCGACAATGACGGGGGAGTCATGCATTGTTTCAATAACGGGTTTTTTTTCGTTCAGTGCGGCTCCGTATGGTTTTGAAAACAGCTCCAGAATATGTTCGCGAATAATCATGCCAATCGGTTTATTGTCCTTTAACACCGGAATGGAATGGGTTAACGGGTGTTGATGTAAAAACTTTACAACGGACCCGGTCTTTTCATGGTAGTCCAGTGTTTTGACTTGCTGTAAAAGGGCGCTCGCTGTTTTATCCATATGGAACGCAAAGCGTTGCGACAAGGGCTGCTGCGTTAAGATAAAAGGCAGTTGCTCAGAGGGGAGAGGATTAGGGCGGGCAAATAAAAAACCTTGCATCATGGTGACGCCGAGCTCTACCAGCTCTTTAAATTCTTCCTCTGTTTCTATGCCTTCGGCAATGACTTTGGCGTTGATGTTGGTGCCAAGGCTAATAATACTGCGAACAAATTCACGTTTAATGGGGTCGTGATTTAATTCGTTAATAAAATAGCGGTCGATTTTTACGTAGTCAGGTTTCACTTCTGACCATAACTTTAAGCCGGCATATCCGGTGCCCAGGTCATCTACCGCGATTTGCAGACCGAGATCACGGTAGTGCTTCAGCGCAGTCACCAGCAAATCGGCTTTATCGATCGGGTATTTTTCACTTAATTCAATAACTACACGTTCAGGCGCGAGACCCGCCGTTTTGAGATAGGACAGAGTTTTGCCATCGGGATGGTCGTCGTTCAAAAAGATCATCGGGCTGATATTTAGAAACAAGCGCCCGGGCAGGCCTAGGTCAACAAAACGTTCGATGGAGTGTTGTCGGCAAACCAGTTCAAGCTCGGATAAAAGATTGTACTCAATCGCTGCATTAAATAACTGCAGGGGCGAATGTAACGGGCTATCAGAGGGGCCCCTGATTAATGCTTCGTAGCCGTGTAACGTACGGCTTTTGGTGCAATAGATCGCCTGAAAAAAGGTGGTTAAGTTGCCCTGTTCTATGGTCTCTATCAGAAGTTTTTTTATATCATTGGCCATGAGCATTCTCGTAACGACTGGAAAAATAATCAATCTAGTCAGCTTAGGTTACAAATAGGTTACAGCCCGTGTTAGCAGCCACTTAAAACAAAAAGGAGTGATGGTGGCGTATTTGTCTGATGTCAGGATAGGTATAATGCGCAGCATGATGACAAGATTTTTATTACCGAACTGGATAGGCGAATGAGCGACGAAATTAACTACAAAAATAACCCTTTGAATGGTATTGGCTTAAAGGCTCTGGTGACTCAAATTGTTGACCATTACGGGTTTGAAATTCTTTTTGCTTATTTGAATATCAATTGCTTTAAAACCAACCCAAGTATTGATTCGAGTGTTAAGTTTCTTAAAAAAACGCAATGGGCACGCGAGAAGGTCGAGGCTTTCTATTTGTATGAGTTTAAAAGCCTGCCTCAGCCGCCAGCAAGCCAGCGGACCCAACCGCCGAGAGATCGTATCATCCCCGATGATCAAAAACCGGCTGAACCTGCAAAGCTAAGCTTGGAAGAGGGGGAGCGTTTACGGCTGGAGCGTGAACAGAAAGCGGCAGAATGGGAGCGTAAAGGGGGTCACCGTGCCGGCTCAAGTAAACGTTTTAATGAGCAACGGCGTAAAGAGCGCAGTTCAGGAGCTGGTCGTTCTCGTAAGACAAAAGGAGATACCAATCTTTCTTCTGGTTCGTCGCAGGGCGGTACTGACCCTTGGGGGAACTGGAAAAGCAAGTCGAGTTGAAAATAGTGAACAAAGGTTGGCTTTTTCAGAGGCAACCCGGCTATACCGGCACTTCTTACCCGACTCATAATCACCTATAATGCGCGCCTTAAATTTGTGTTAACAGCCCCCAGGGCTTTGTTCAACAATATAAAAACTTGTCACCACTCAGCGGTGCGTTAGCACCCTCCACTGACTTAATAGAAGTATAAAACCATGACCGTACGCACCCGTGTAGCTCCTTCCCCCACTGGCGACCCACATGTTGGTACCGCTTATATCGCGCTGTTCAATATGGCTTTTGCGCGTAATTTAGGGGGGCAATTCATTCTGCGCATCGAAGATACTGATCAGGCTCGTAGCACGCCTGAGTCTGAACAAGCTATTTTGGACTCACTGAAGTGGTTGGGGCTTAATTGGGATGAAGGTCCCGATGTCGGCGGTGAGTTTGGCCCCTATCGACAAAGTGAGCGTACTGAAATTTACCGTCAGCATTCACAACAACTGATTGATGATGGACATGCCTTTCATTGTTTCTGTACCAGCGAACGTTTAGACGCGCTACGCGCCGAGCAAATGGCAAATAAACAAACGCCCGGGTATGACGGACACTGTGCTCATTTGAGCAGGGAAGAAGTACAGCAGCGTATTGATGCCGGTGAGTCCCATGTTGTGCGGATGAAAATCCCCTCTGAAGGTAGCTGTACGGTTAAGGATTTCCTGCGTGATGATATCGAAATCGATTGGCAGCAGGTGGATATGCAGGTGTTGATGAAAGCCGATGGCATGCCAACCTATCATTTGGCGAACGTCGTTGATGATCACCTGATGGGGATTACCCATGTGATTCGTGGTGAAGAATGGATTAACTCGGCCCCGAAGCATATTTTGCTGTATCAATACTTTGGTTGGGATATGCCCGTGCTGTGCCATATGCCGTTACTGCGTAACCCCGATAAGAGCAAGCTCAGTAAGCGTAAAAACCCCACGAGTATTAATTATTACAAGCGTATGGGCTATCTGCCGGAAGCGGTCGTTAATTATCTGGGGCGGATGGGCTGGTCTATGCCCAATGAAGCGGAGAAATTTACGCTGCAGGAAATGATCGACAACTTTGATCTGTCACGTGTTTCTCTGGGCGGTCCTATTTTTGATGTTGAAAAGCTGGGATGGCTAAATGGTGGCTGGTTACGCGAAGACCTGTCGGTGGATGAGTTTGCTGAACGGGTTAAGCAGTGGGCCTTTAACCCTGATTATTTCATGCAAATTGCGCCGTTAATTAAAGAGCGCATCGAAATTTTCAGTGATATTGCGCCGCTGGCAAGCTTCTTCTGTGCGGGCATGCTGGATATTTCTGAGCAGCATTTTGAGCATAAAACGCTTGAGCAGGAAGATTGTAAACGCATTCTCCAATTTACTTTGTGGCGTCTGGAAACCGAGCAAGACTTCAGTCGTGATAACCTTGAAGCCATTATTAAGCACATGAGCGACATCATGGGGCTGAAGATTCGCGATTACCTGTTCCCGCTGTTTATTGCTATCGCGGGCACCAATGTATCAACGTCGGTGTTTGACTCCATGACCGTGCTGGGGCCGGATCTGTCCCGTGCTCGTTTGCGTCATGCAGTGAATGTACTAGGTGGTCTGTCCAAGAAACAAACCAAGAAATGGGAAAAGGATTATCGCGCGTTTGTTTAACTGCGCGCACTTAGACAAGTACTTTTCGCATAATGAGGTCGCTGAATGCTGGCATTGTTCTAGTCTGCAGCGACCTTTTTTATCGATTGGCTGAACATTAAACAGTACTCGATGTAAAAGCATTCTTGGTAACGGTGTTTTGTTAAGGTTGCCCACAAGGATGCCATCACAGGTTAAAAAACTAGATATAGAATAATTTTACTAGTCAACGCTAAGCTATTGAGCTTAAAGACTTCCTTTAAAGCTGTTTGTTGTTGTCATAAAACAGCAGCAAAAAAGTCATTGCAGAGTCATTTCTCTGGGTTAGTATGAAAGCTAAGTAAGCATTTTGAAAATTCCACCGATGCTATAACTTAGGGAGTTGATGATTGCCGGCCATGCGTTTTTTTGAGCTGAAGGTAACTCAAGTACTGACTACTACACTCCGTTTCTCTACCGCATACAGCGGTACGATTTCTTACCCCACATATTTTTTCATTCGGACGGTTGGCCTATGAGGCGTCGACTTGCTGTTAAATCAGCGGTGATGCACTTGGTGCCCCGTATGCTCAGTATTTTCCGGCGCTTGGGTTTCTTTGTTTATATTTTTATTTGGGGGCTAACTTGCTTTGGTTTCCGTTTATTTCACCTGCTGGCTGGAAAAACTATTTTTGCCCTGACGGCTACTTTTGCTGCTCACTTACTGACACGACAACAAGCCAAGGAGGATCCTTCAAGTAACTCTAACGATCAAATAGTTGTTATATCCAAACTAAATGGGGAATGATTTGATGTGTAAAATTTATGTGCTTGATACCAACGTCCTGTTAAATGATCCTGCCGCTATTTATGCGTTTAATGAGCACAAGGTGATTATTCCGATGACAGTATTGGAGGAATTGGACGATATCAAGGAACGCCGTGATAAGGATGTAAGCCGTGAAGCCCGCATTGCGATTGGCGCCATCGACAGAATGCTGGAACATGCCACCACTAAGCAGATTCAGGAAGGTGTCGAGATTGCTGGTTCGGGTGGCTCGCTGGCCATTTTCCCTGATCAAAAGCTCGAATACGAGAAGGCCGCTAACTTTCTAACTAAAGAACTGAAAGATAATAAGATTATTAATGTGGCGCTATCGCTGCAGTATCACAACCCGGACCATTATGTTTGCCTGGTAACCAAGGATATTAATATGCGCCTCAAAGCCAAAGGCTCTGGGTTGCGCCATGTTGAAGATTACCGACGTGAAAAAATCCTTGATGATATCGATATGTTGACTGAAGGGCATGATCATATAAAAGGATTGTTTTGGGATAGCATCACTAACGTTGAAACGGTACGGGACGAGGGCAGAACCGTTCACCACCTGGATCGAAGCCAGTTCCCAGAGTATTACCCAAACATGTTTGTGCATGATGATGAAGATTTTGTCGGTCAAGTTGAGAGGGTTGATGATGACACCATCGGTCTTCGAGATCTTAATCGTGATCGCTTGATGCACCAGGAAATATGGGGGTTGAAGCCACGTAATATTGAGCAGGCGATGGCTTGTCATCTGCTGCGTTCTGCGGATATTGATCTTTCTATTATTACCGGACCAGCGGGTTCGGGTAAAACGCTAATCGCGCTGGCGGCGGGCTTGCAGGCGATTATCGAAGATAAGCAATATAACAAATTGATTGTGGCGCGCTCAACGCCGCCGATTGCAGAAGAAATTGGCTTTTTACCGGGTACCGAAGAGGAAAAAATGGCCCCTTGGTTAGCAGCCTTTGATGATAACCTGGAAATTCTACACAGTGGCGACGAGTCGCCAGTGGGTAGCATGAGCTATGTAAAGGAAAAGGCCAACATCCAGTTTAAAACCCTCAGCTTTATGCGAGGACGGTCGATTAATAATGCCTATGTGATTATTGATGAAAGCCAGAATTTAACACAGTTCCAGCTTAAGTCGATCATTACGCGGGTTGGTAAAAACTCAAAAATCGTCGTGTTGGGTAATCTTGCGCAAATTGATAATAAATACATTACACCGCTGACTTCTGGTCTGACCTATATTGTTGAACGTTTTAAATCCTTTGAGCATGCTGGCATTATGCATATCAGCAGTATTGAGCGGAGTCGACTAGCGGCATTTGCCGAAGAAAACCTGTAATTTTAGAGGTATATTTTATCCGTGTGTTTTTACTGAATCGAGTGCTTGACAGCAACCCGGACAGTGCTTAATATGCGCACCTCTTTCGGGGCTATAGCTCAGCTGGGAGAGCGCAACACTGGCAGTGTTGAGGTCAGCGGTTCGATCCCGCTTAGCTCCACCAAAAGTTTAAGAAGGTTTTGTCCCCTTCGTCTAGAGGCCTAGGACACCGCCCTTTCACGGCGGTAACAGGGGTTCGAACCCCCTAGGGGACGCCATACAAAAAGCCCGCTCAGCAATGAGCGGGCTTTTTTTTGTCTGATATAAAGCGGCCAATCAACTGGGGAGGTCAATTGGCCGAACGAGGAGATTTAAGGTCGATCTTGTTATCTTCGTTAACGGTAACTCAATAACGATTTATCATTAACGACTAGTCATATTTTAAATAGCATTAACTACGCCAGTTTTTATTTTTTATTTTAATTCATACGGTTAGCGTTTTTTTAAAACGCCACTCCTCTCGATGCTGTAAAAAATGTGGACGATTTATCACCATGAAGGCATATTTTTGACATAAGTTGTTTATTGATAACAAAACTCAGTTCAAGCTAGATAATTTAAATACCAGGTATTTGGATGTGAAAATTGTTGCCGATGAAAATATTCCTTTAATTAATGAAGTGTTTGCTGGCTTAGGTGACGTGCGAACCTATGCTGGCCGTTCGATTACTGCTGATCAGGTGAAGGATGCCGATGTGTTGTTGGTGCGCTCGGTGACAAGAGTTGATAAAACTCTGTTGGCAGGCTCTCAAGTTAAGTTTGTTGGCACCTGTACCATTGGTACCGATCATATTGATTTAACTTATTTAAAAGACCATAACATTGCATTCAGTGCGGCACCTGGATGCAATGCAAATGCTGTTGTTGATTATGTGCTGAGTGTTTTGGTTGTGCTGGCAAGGCAGCAATGTTTTGATTTAGCTTCACGTTGTGTTGGCATTGTCGGTGTCGGTAATGTGGGGAGTCGCCTTAAAGCTCGTTTGGAAGCCATCGGTATGCGCTGTGTATGTGCTGATCCTCTGCACGACGATCAGAATATCCCCGGGCTTGTTCATCTCGATGAGCTGATTGAGCAGGCCGATATCATTAGCTTGCATACCCCATTAACAAAAACGGGTAGTCATCCGACCTATCATCTATTCAGTCGCGATAGTTTGCTGAAATTAAAAGCAGGCAGTATTTTGATCAACTCTTCGCGTGGTTCTGTTGTGGATAATGCGGCTCTTATGAAGGTGTTAGAGGAGCGGTCTGATATTACTGCCGTGCTGGATGTTTGGGAGGGTGAGCCGGAGGTTAGTTTGCCGTTATTATCGAAGGTGACCTTGGCAACCCCGCATATTGCTGGCTATAGCCTGGATGGGAAAATCCATGGTACGCGGATGGTTTACGAAGCGTTATGTCGGACTTTTCAGCTTGATGAAAGTATTGATGTGTGTGCTTTGGCGCCGACGGTGAATAAGCTGGATGGAACCGCTTTAGACGATCAAAATGCGATGCTGGCTGCTTTTGATTTAGTCTTGAAGTGCTATGATGTGCGACGTGATGACAGAGCATTTAGGCAAGTGATGGTGGCTGAAAATAACGATTTAGCAGGTTCTTTTGATGAGTTGAGGAAAAACTACCCGGAGCGGCGTGAATTGGGAGTAACGGGGATTCTTTTAAACGGTTCGCAAAAAAAACTAAAGTCGCTATTAAGCGACTTTGGTTTTAAGTGTTAATTGATAGGCTTATTTCCCCAATTTCTTTGTGCGAAATAAGACCTACTGTTTTTGTCGTTTTTGTTCCAGTTCTTCGCAGGCCTGTTTGACCATTTCCTCTGTAATGGGTACTTCTCGTCCCTCATTGTCAATAATTGCTGCGCCGTGAAAATCAACTGTAGAATCGTTTTGCATGTTTTGCTCGCTGTTGCCTTTTTGTGTCGTCATTGTTCTGCTCCAGAACGCTATACCTATAAAGTTAATCCCTGAAACCATGCAATGCAAATTAAGAATTTGTGACAAAACCTGATTTTTAAATTTAAAAATTATTTTTAACTTATTGAATTTTTTTGTTTTTAAGGAAAATTTTGAAGCTAGATTTTAGTTTTTTACCCGCACTAAAAATATCCAGTAATGAGCCGCAAAGACTGTTTCATGGCCGTGGCGGATTACAGGTTGGTTATGAGTTTTTGAACCTGGATTGGCTCTGTCCGGTGCTATTAGTGACGCTCTATAAAGAACAGCCGGCAACTTGGGAAAAGGCGCTTATCGAGGCATTAATCACTGCAGCTCCAATCGATATGGAGTCTGTGGTGTTACAACGACGTTATCAAAAGCCAGCGGTCTTTGAAACGGTTTATGGTCCAGAGGTAACGCGTTTTGGTATTTGTGAGCAGGGACTTTATTATCAGCTGGATTTTAAAGCGGGCATGCACTCAGGGCTGTTTCTGGATATGGCCAAGGCTCGGCAGTGGGTGCAAGGCCATGCGGAAAAAAAGCGCGTACTGAACTTATTTTCTTATACCTGTGCTTTTTCAGTTGCAGCCTTGGCCGGGGGCGCTGATTCAGTGGTGAATATTGACTTAAGCCGTGTTTCGCTGAGTCGAGGACGTGATAGTCACCGTTTAAATGAGCATGATTTAAGCCGAGTGACATTTCTGGGGCACGATATTTTTAAATCCTGGGGTAAATTGAAACGTATGTCGCCCTTTGACTTGGTCATCATCGACCCGCCATCCTATCAAAAGGGCAGTTTTGTCTTAGCAAAGGATTATGTTCGCGTGGTGAAGCAGCTAACCGGTTTGTTGGCAAAGCATGCGGATGTGTTAGCCTGTTTGAATGACCCAGATCAGCCACCAGAATATCTGCTCGATTTATTCGCAGAGAACTGTCCGAATCTGCGTTTTCAGCAGCGTTTGCCAAATCCTGCTGCTTTTGTTGATCAGGATGAGCAGAAGTCATTAAAAGTTATGCATTTTAAGTGTATTAATTGAATGATATTCATTGAGAAATTGGTTTGTTGACCTGATATAGTCTGAACCCTGTTTTTGTGGAGTAACCTATGAAAAAAATGATTAAAACCGATGATGAGTGGCAGCAGCTGCTTGATCATAAGCAGTTTATGGTGACGCGTAGAAAAATGACTGAGCCACCTTACAGTAACGAGTTTGCGTTGTCTGAAAAGGCGGGACTTTATAGCTGTGTTTGCTGTAACGAGCCGTTATTTGATTCCAGTTGTAAAATTGAAATTAAAACCGGCTGGCCGAGTTTTTTTATCCCTGCCAGTCCGAACGCTGTGCGTGAAGAGGCTGATGAAAATCACTCTGAGCAAGGTATAGCGGTTATCTGTAACTGTTGCGATGCGCATCTTGGACACCTGTTTGAAGATGGTCCGGCACCAAGCGGTTTGCGCTATAGCATTAACTCTTTGGCGCTAAGTTTTGAAGAGCGAGAAGAAAATGCTGTACAGCAGTCACAGGCTGCGCAAGCGGTTGATGCCGCTCAAGCTGGTGAAGCAAAGGGCTGGCAACCTGCTGAGCCTACAGAGAAAGAGGGCGGCTGTGGTGGCGGTTCCTGTGGTTGTAACTAACCCTAACGCCATTTATTAGTTTGTATTTTTATTCCGTCTGGAGAGTTTATGTTGAGCCGTAGCGAGTCTTCTACCACTAACGCGCACGATTCTTTTCGCTGGTTGCGTAGCCAGTTTATTGAATCCCTGAACCTGGAGGTGCAGGAATTTGAGCATCGTGAAACCGGAGCTATGCATTATCACTTGGCCAGTGATAGCCCTGAAAATGTGTTTTTAGTGGCGTTACGTACGGTACCAACGGATTCCTGTGGCGTCGCTCATATTCTTGAGCATACGGCTCTGTGTGGCAGTGAAAAATACCCGGTACGTGATCCCTTTTTTATGATGTTACGGCGTTCGTTAAATACGTTTATGAATGCTTTTACCAGTTCAGACTGGACGGCTTACCCCTTTGCCAGCCAGAACAAAAAGGATTTCAGTAATCTTTTAGATGTCTATTTAGACGCTGTCTTTTTTTCTCGCCTTGATCCGCTTGATTTTGCGCAGGAGGGGCACCGTGTTGAGTTTGCTGAACCTGAAAATCCAGATTCGGAGCTGGTTTTTAAGGGGGTCGTTTTTAATGAGATGAAAGGGGCCATGAGCTCTACAATCTCGACGCTTTGGCAGACAGTGACCAAATACCTGTACCCAGAAACCACTTATCATTTCAATAGTGGTGGTGAGCCTGAAGATATCCCCAACCTGACTTACGAGCAGTTACTGGCGTTTTATCGCACCCATTATCACCCTTCAAATGCAATTTTTATGACCTTTGGTGATATGCCTGCCGATGAACTGCAGAAGCGTTTCCATGAGCAGGCGCTACAGCGTTTTGAGCGCCTGGATGTAACAATCGATGTGCCCGATGAGAAGCGCTACCACGCACCTGTTGCGGTTCAGGAGTATTATTCGGCTGAAAAAAATGATGACCATAAAGTGCATCACGTGCTGGCTTGGTTGTTGGGGGAAAGTTCGGATTTACATGCCCAGTTGGAAGCACACTTGCTGTCTAATGTGCTGCTCAGTGATAGCTCTTCTCCTTTGCGGTTAGCGCTGGAAACTTCTGATTTAGGGAGTTCGCCATCGCCCCTTTGCGGGCTTGAGGACTCGAATCGTGAAATGTGCTTTATGTGTGGCCTGGAGGGTAGTACCGCTGCAAATGCTGAGGCATTCGAACAGCTGGTGCTTGGCACTTTACAGCAGGTGGCGGAGCAGGGCATTGAGCTGGCGCGGGTCGAGGCCGTATTGCATCAGCTGGAGTTAACTCAGCGTGAAGTACGTGGTGACGGAATGCCCTATGGTTTGGGATTGATACTGTCCGGTTTGTCGGCCGCAATTCATCGTGGTGACGCCATTGCGACGATGAACCTTGATCCGGTATTGGAACAACTGCGGGAGTCGATTCAGGATCCTGATTATATTAAAGGTCTGACACGGCAACTGTTGAATAATATGCACCGAGTGCGGTTAAGTTTATTGCCCGATGCCGAGCTAGATCAGCGCAAAACAGCTGCTGAAGCGCAGCGTTTGGCAAAGATGAAGGCTGGCTTGAATGCGAGCGAAAAGCAGCAAATTATTGATTTAACCAAGGCGCTCGCCGAACGGCAGGAACAGGTTGATGACGTTGATATTTTGCCTAAGGTCGGTATTGAAGACGTGCCTTTGGAAATGGCTATTGCATCGGGCGAGATTGTTGAGCTGAAAGCTATGCCCTGTCATTATTTTGTTCAGGGCACTAACGGTTTGGCTTACCAACAGGTGGTGATTGATTTGCCTGATTTGGAACCAGAGCTGTTAGATATTCTTCCTTATTACACCAGTTGTCTGACTGAGCTAGGTATTGGTGATCGCGATTATCTGGATGTCCAGGCCTGGCAATCGCAGGTTGCTGGCAGTATTCATGCGTCGACCAGTGTACGTGGTGCGGTTGATAATGAGCAGCAGGTTAAAGGCTATCTTTCTCTGTCTGCAAAATCGCTGTCTAGAAACTTTGGTGCGCTTTGTGAGCTGGTTTATGAAACTCTGCATAATGTCCGTTTTGACGAGGTTGACCGTATTCGTGATTTGATCGCTCAGCGACGCGCTGCAGCCGAACAAAGTGTGACCGGAAATGGCCACGGATTAGCCATGCAGGCTGCCTGTGGCGGTATGAGCCCTGCCGCAGCGATGACACATCGCCTGACGGGGCTGCAAGGTATTAGTAATCTCAAAAAACTGGATGATAGCCTGAAAGGTGAGGAAGCTAATCAAGCGATCACGACTCTGCTTGATAAGATGAAAAAGCTCCATAGACTTATTATGGCGGCACCTTCGCAAGTGCTGTTAATTGGAGAGGCGGAGCATAAAGCGCAGTATGTACAGGCTTTTTCTGCTCAGTGGGAGGATGATCCTGTAGAAGGCTCCAAGGGTAGTGTGTTTAGCTTGCCTGAAATCAGAACGCAGGTGAAGCAGCTGTGGATTACTAATACACAGGTCAATTTCTGTGCGAAGGCGTACCCAACCGTGCCGGTTGAGCATGCTGATTCAGCCACGTTAACGGTACTGGGCGAGTTTTTGAAAAATGGCTATCTGCACCGTGTTATTCGTGAGCAGGGTGGTGCTTACGGTGGTGGCGCCAGTCAAGATTCCAGCTGTGCGGCATTTCGATTCTATTCGTACCGTGATCCGCGCTGTCAGGACACGCTGGACGATTTTGATGCGTCGTTACGCTGGTTGCTGGAAACTGAGCATAGCGAGCAAGCCCTTGAGGAAGCGATTCTTGGAGTGGTGAGCAGTATTGATAAGCCAGCCTCGCCTGCGGGAGAGGCAAAACAGGCCTTCCATAATAATCTGTTTGGTCGCACCCCTGAGCAGCGTGCAGGTTTCCGTCGGCGAGTACTGGCAGTAAAGCTTGAGGACTTTGGGCCTGTTGTTGAGCGCTACTTGCAACCTGAGAAGGCGAGTGTGGCGGTTATTAGTAGCGCTGAGAAAAGTCAGTTATTGGCTGACCTGGAGGATTACCAGCAACTAACTTTATGACTGTGTAAAACTGTTTAATAACGTTATTAAACAAAAAGGCCTGCTTTTGCAGGCCTTTTTGTTGGCTGAAGGTTTTATCGGTTACAGTCTGAATTGCCATTTCTGGGTGCTTTTGCGCCGGTCCTCGCCACTGCGACGATCTTTTTCATTGGGGCCAAAACGAATCATTTCCCGGCGGTCAGCAGTCTGTCTGCGTGTGTTTATACGCTTTTCTATTCCAATGTGACCAGCGTTCAAAATCGAGTCTCTTGTTACTGAATAACTGGCAGCCTCGATAGGCTCTAGTTCCAGCTCTGATTTTTTCATTAGCTGCCTTCTTTTAGTTGGTGGTGTAGCGGTATTTAGAGTGAGTATATCGCTCGGGTATTAAAGAGAAAGAGGGCTCTATTTGAATTTCAAGATGGCGTTACATTGTCGCAATATGGATGTGCCTTAGGTTGGGGATGGTTTTCATTTTGTTTTTATTTATTGATTTAAATTCAATGATTTATTTGTTTTTATTTAAGTGTTCTAAAGGTTTTGCGATGTGTCTATGCAAGTAAATGGTCAAAATTTTTATATGTAACAAAATGTACGCATTTGAGCTGGAGAATATGTTGTTAACTGCGCGATAAACGTGGCTCTGAAAGTGGTTTTAAAGAAGGCAGCTTATAACTGGCTGAAAGGCCCGCGAGCAGCCGTTATAGCTGGTCGTTTGAGCGCTTCAAAATTAGACGTGAAAGGGATAATTAACAGGGAAATGTCTGGGTGGATTTGGGCGATTATTTTTTTTATAAAAACAAAGTTTCGGTGGGTTTATTAGTTCTTTTTTTTGCTGTTTTTTATATCCGGGTGCAATTTTTATTTAGGTGTGTATAATGCGCCCAAACCAAACAAAGACAGATTTAATTTATCGGGTTTTTGAGCGAGTTTTATAAAATTAATTAACGGGAGATTTTATGTCTTATGACAAGGCCGATTTTGAACAGGCAAAGCAGTTTCTAGAAACAAACAATGTTGAATATCTGATGGCGCAGTTCGTGGATATCCACGGTGTAGCTAAAACCAAAATGGTGCCAGCGGAGAATTTAAAAACAATTGTAGAAACTGGTGCCGGCTTTGCCGGCTTTGCTACAAATGGCCTGGGTCAGGAGCCACACGACCCTGATTTTATGGCGCGAGGGGATCTTAGTAGTCTTGCACTGTTACCTTGGCAGCCTGGCTTTGCACGCATAGTCTGTGTTGGGCATGTGCATGGCAAACCCTATGAGTATGAGTCACGCGCGGTTTTATTGAAGCAGATCAACCGCCTTAAGGAGCGTGGCTGGACCTTTAATACAGGTCTTGAGCCTGAGTTTTTCCTTTTTGATCGCGATGAGAACGGCAAAATTGTGCCAGCTGATGCCAGTGATCGCCTTACCAAGCCCTGTTACGATTACAAGGGGTTGTCACGTCAGCTGCACTTCCTCAAAGAGCTTACCTCGTCGCTGAAAGCTGCCGGTCTTGATGTTTATCAGGTGGATCACGAAGATGGTAATGGTGAGTTTGAGATTAATTACACCTACAGTGATGCGCTCAAGTCAGCTGATACCATGGTGCTGGTGCGTATGGCTGTTGCCGAAATTGCCAATGCACACGGTATGATTGGTTCATTTATGCCTAAGCCTTTTGCTGGTAAGCCGGGTTCAGGTATGCACTATCACTGTTCGATGTCGGACGGTGAGCGTAACCTGTTTCAGGATGATAGCGACCCTGAAGGAATGGGGCTTTCCAAGCTTGCCAAGCAGTTTATTGCAGGTGTGATTGAGCATGCTGATGCACTTTGTGCTCTGTCAGCGCCAACAATTAACTCTTACAAGCGATTAACGGTTGGTAGTTCCGCATCCGGTGCGACTTATGCGCCAGCCTACGCCTCCTGGGGTGATAACAATCGTTCTTCGATGCTGCGCATACCCTATGGGCGTATTGAGTATCGTTTGCCGGATGGTGGTTGTAATCCGTATTTGGTGACTGCAGGCTTAATCGCGGCGGGTCTTGATGGTATTGATCGTGACCTTGATCCTGGTAAGCCGCAAAACGTAAACCATTACAGTCAAACGCTGGATGAGGTTAGAGAATCCGGGGTTTCAATTTTACCTCAGAACCTTAGTCTGGCTGTTGATGCGCTGGAAGCTGATACGCTACTGCGTGAGCAAATGGGGCCGGTAATTGACGAGTTTGTTGAAATCAAGCGTGCTGAGTGGGTTGAGTATATGCAGCAGGTTTCCGAGTGGGAGCTGGAGCGTTACGTCGAATTCTTCTAAGCGTTATCTGATGGAACAACAAAAAAGGCCAGCAATTGCTGGCCTTTTTTGTTGTTTGTCATGCTTAAGGGCGCTGGCGGCTATTATTTAAAGCGCTCGGTGGCTGAGTCTATCGCTTCTTTCAGGTCTTTCCAGGCGATATCGACACCAATTCTTAGGTCTTCCCAGGCGTCGCCGCTTTTCTGCTGGAGTTCGCTGAGCTTTTGTTTCGCTTCCAGCTGTTTGGTTTTTAACGTTGCCAGTTGTTTTTCAATTTCTGATTGCGCCTCTGAGCCGGCCTGTTCGGCTTTCTTTTTCAGTCTGTCTATTTCCTCTTTCATTTCGTCCAGCTGATCTTTGGCTTTGCGTTCAAAATCGCTTTTACCCATGTCTATCCTCCGGGTGTAACAGGTGAAGTGTGACGGTAAATCGTTAACTTGGACAATGGTTGTTTTGGGAAAGTTGCAGTGCGGTATGTTGAAGCTTGTTGTTTCTCTTGGGCATAAAAAAGGCCAGCAATTGCTGGCCTTTTCGTTGTTTAAAGCGGGTTACGCTTTATGGCAGGTCGCGTTCTGCAGAGCCAGTGTAAAGCTGGCGTGGGCGACCAATACGGTGAGGTTCGCTAACCATTTCGTTCCAGTGGCTGATCCAGCCAATGGTGCGGGATACCGCAAAGATAACCGTGAACATGCTGGTTGGGATGCCCAGAGCGCGTAGTACGATACCAGAGTAGAAGTCTACGTTAGGGTAGAGTTTCTTCTCAATGAAGTACTCGTCTTCCAGAGCGGCTTTTTCCAGTTTGCGAGCAACTTTGAACAGTGGGTCGTCGCTGCGACCTAGCTGTGCAAGTACTTCGTCACAGGTTTTCTGCATAACGGTGGCGCGAGGGTCGCGGTTTTTGTAAACGCGGTGACCGAAGCCCATTAGGCGGAATGGGTCGTTTTTGTCTTTAGCGCGTGCCACGAACTCGTCAACACGAGACTCGTCGCCAATTTCTTCAAGCATGTTCAGGCAGGCTTCGTTAGCGCCGCCATGAGCAGGGCCCCATAGAGCAGTGATGCCAGCAGCAATACAGGCGTATGGGTTGGCACCAGAGGAGCCGGCCAGACGTACTGTAGATGTAGAGGCGTTTTGCTCGTGGTCAGCGTGGAGCATGAAAATGCGATCCATTGCTTTGGCGAATACAGGATTGACTTCGTAATCTTCGCAAGGTGTGCTGAACATCATGTTCAGGAAGTTGCTGGCGTAATCCAGATCGTTACGTGGGTGAACGAAAGGCTGGCCAATAGAGTATTTGTAGCACATGGCTGCCAGCGTTGGGATCTTGGCAACCAAACGAGCAGCAGTTGTTGCGCGATCTTCTGGGCAGGTCAGGTCAGTGTTTTCGTGGTAGAAAGACGCCATCGCACCAACAACGCCACACATGATGGCCATTGGGTGAGCATCGCGACGGAAGCCGTTGAAGAAGTGGCTAACTTGCTCGTGCACCATGGTGTGGCGCTGGATAGTTGCAACGTACTCGGCTTTTTCTTCGGCGGTTGGCAGTTTGCCGTAGAATAGCAGGTAGCATAGCTCCAGGTAGTCGGATTTGTCTGCTAGCTGTTCAATTGGGTAGCCGCGGTGTAAGAGAACACCTTTGCCGCCATCAATGTAAGTGATGCCTGATTCGCACGCAGCGGTGGAAACAAAGCCAGGATCGTAGGTGAAATAGCCGTTAGCGCTCAGTGGGCTTACGTCGATAACATCCGGGCCAATTGTGCCGGAGGAAATTTTCAGTTCAATTTTTTCATCCAGGCCGTCAATGCTCAGATACGCTTTCTTATCAGTCATGGGCGTTACTCTCTTTAAAAATCAAAACTTTAGTGATGCGTTGGTTAGCTAAAGCTGAGCCGGATCTGAGTGATGTGGCTGGCTGCTTTTTGCGCTGTTTGGTTCGCTTCTCTAACGCGGAGGTCGACCACTATATAAGGCAAAAAAATTTTGTCAAATTTAGTGGGGGTATTAGTGCCCGAATCCTGAGCTATGTCAGCTAATTATCAGTTTAATTCAAAGGTGCGGGGTAGTATGATAGGCCGCTTGCGGGAGGTGATCCTTCTATAAGCATGATGAATATTCTTTATAGAAAGAATCAATTCGAGTTTATAGAGGGGGCTAAGTTATAGTCTCCCCGCCGTGGCTGCTGGATAAGAAATATAAAATTCGTCAGGCAGCTTGCTTCCGTTAATTTACGTAGGGTAATTAAGGTGAACAATAAAAGACCGGTCAATTTGGATCTTTTTACGATTAAACAACCGCTCCCTGCAATCGCTTCTATTCTGCACCGTGTTTCAGGCATTATCGTTTTTGTAGGTATTGCGCTGTTGATGTATGTGCTGGATAAAACGCTTGCGTCAGAAGAGGGATTTACTGCGGTTCAGGAATGTTTGGATGGTACCTTTGTCAAGCTGCTCCTTTGGGGTACTTTAGCAGCTTTGGCTTATCACTTGGTGGCTGGCTGTAAGCACCTGCTGATGGACATGGGAATCGGTGAGACGCTTCAGGGTGCTCGCACTGGTGCCACCTTGGTGCTGATTGTATCTGCAGTACTTATTGTTTTGTTGGGGGTTCTCGTATGGTAACTCAAGTCACCAGCTTTGGCCGTAGCGGCCTGTCTGACTGGGTTGTTCAACGTGTTAGCGCCGTTATTCTTGGCGCTTATACCGTTTTCCTGGCAGCCTGGGTTATTTGCTCACCGGATATGAGTTACGCAGATTGGACTGAGCTTTTCTCTTGCACAGCCATGCGTATTTTCAGTCTGTTAGCGCTGTTATCTATGATTGCTCATGCCTGGATTGGTATCTGGACAATCGCCACTGATTACCTGACACCGATGTCTTTTGGCAAGGCTGCGACAAAAGTTCGCTTCCTGTTTCTGTGTGTGTGCGCGGTTGTGCTGTTTGTTTACCTGATCTGGGGTATCGATATTTTGTGGAGTGTTAAATAATGGCGAATATCAGAACACTGAATTACGATGCCGTGATCATCGGTGGTGGTGGTGCTGGTATGCGCGCCGCTCTACAGTTGGCCCAGTCGGGTTATAAAACAGCTGTAATCACAAAAGTTTTCCCAACTCGTTCTCACACGGTATCGGCGCAGGGTGGTATTACCTGTGCGATTGCGAGTAACGATCCTAATGACGATTGGCGCTGGCACATGTACGACACCGTAAAGGGTGCCGATTACATTGGTGACCAGGACGCGATCGAGTATATGTGTAGTGTTGGCCCTGAAGCTGTATTCGAACTGGAGCACATGGGGCTGCCGTTCTCCCGTACTGAAGAAGGCCGCATTTACCAGCGTCCTTTCGGTGGTCAGTCTAAAGACTACGGTAAAGGTGGTCAGGCGGCTCGTACCTGTGCTGCTGCTGACCGTACTGGTCACGCACTGTTACACGCTCTGTATCAGGGTAACCTGAAAAATGAAGCGGTATTTTTGAACGAGTGGTTCGCTACGGACCTGGTTAAGAACCAGGACGGTGCGGTGGTTGGTGTTAACGCCATCTGCATGGAAACCGGCGAAACTGTTTACGTGAAAGCGAAAGCAACTGTATTCGCTACGGGTGGTGCAGGTCGTATGTTCGCCTCTACAACAAACGCCCACATCAATACGGGTGACGGTGTTGGTATGGCGCTGCGTGCGGGTATCGGCGTGCAGGACATCGAAATGTGGCAGTTCCACCCAACCGGTATTCACGGTGCAGGTGTACTGGTTACTGAAGGTTGTCGTGGAGAAGGTGGATACCTGATCAACAAAGATGGCGAACGCTTCATGGAGCGTTATGCGCCTAACGCGAAAGACCTAGCTGGACGTGACGTTGTGGCTCGTTCCATGGTTAAAGAAATTCTGGAAGGTCGTGGTTGTGGGCCTAATGGCGACCACGTACACCTGAAACTGGATCACCTCGGTGAAGAAGTGCTGGAAAGCCGTCTGCCGGGTATTTGTGAATTGTCACGTACCTTCGCACATGTTGATCCTGTGACTGCGCCAGTGCCGGTTGTTCCGACCTGTCACTACATGATGGGCGGTATCGCCACAAATATTAATGGTCAGGCGATTACTCAGGACGCTAACGGTAACGACCAAGTCATCCCTGGTTTGTTTGCCTGTGGTGAAGTTGCCTGTGTATCGGTACACGGTGCAAACCGTTTGGGTGGTAACTCTCTGCTTGATTTGGTGGTATTCGGCCGTGCATCGGGTCTGTTCATTGAGAAGCAGCTGCGTGAAGGTGTTGATTACCGTGATGCAACAGAGTCTGATCATGAAGCATCCATGGCGCGTCTGAACAAGCTAAATACTTCTACTGGTGGCGAAAGCGCTGCTCAACTGCGTACTGAGCTGCAAAGCATCATGCAGAACCACTTCGGCGTATTCCGTCGCGGTGACTTTATGCAGGAAGGTATCAAGAAGCTGGCTGATCTGCGTGGCCGTATGGAAAACATTGAGCTGGTTGATAAATCTGGTGCCTACAATACTAACCGTATTGAAGCGCTGGAATTACAGAACCTGTTTGAAGTGGCTGAAGCAACGGCGATTACTGCGGAAGAGCGTAAAGAAAGCCGTGGTGCTCACGCACGTGACGACTATGAGTCTCGTGATGATGAGAACTGGTTGTGCCACTCCTTCTATACGCCGGGTGAAAAACGAGTATCTAAGCGTGACGTTAACTTCTCGCCTAAGACCGTTGACACCTTTGAGCCTAAAGAACGTACTTACTAATCGGAAGACACATCATGCTTACAGTTAGTCTTTATCGCTATAATCCTGAAACCGACAAAGCGCCGTACATGCAGGACGTTCAGCTTGACACCGGTGGCAAGGACCTGATGGTGCTGGATGTGCTGGAATTACTGAAGGCACAGGATCCATCAATTGCCTATCGTCGTTCCTGCCGTGAAGGCGTATGTGGTTCCGATGGTATGAACATGAACGGTAAAAATGGCCTGGCCTGTATTACCGCACTGTCGGAAACTGTTAAAAACAACAAACTGGTTCTGCGTCCGCTGCCTGGTTTGCCTGTGGTTCGTGACCTTGTGGTTGATATGTCTATCTTCTACAAGCAGTATGAGAAGGTTAAGCCTTTCCTCATTAACAACAACCCGGCGCCTGCTATTGAGCGTCTGCAATCACCGGAAGATCGTGAAAAGCTGGATGGCCTGTACGAGTGTATTCTTTGTGCCTGTTGTTCAACATCGTGTCCTTCTTTCTGGTGGAATCCAGATCGCTTCATCGGCCCAGCAGGACTGTTGCAAGCTTACCGTTTCCTGGCGGATAGCCGTGATACAGCCACTGCTGATCGTCTGGCTAATCTTGATGATCCGTTCAGCGTATTCCGCTGCCGTGGTATCATGAACTGCGTAAGTGTTTGTCCTAAGGGGTTGAACCCGACGCGTGCCATTGGTCATATTCGCGAGATGCTGATCAGACGTGCTACCTAATTGGTAACGCAATAAGCAAGTGTAAAGCGGCTAGGTTGAGTCATCGATCTAGCCGCTTTTTTTATGCCTGAAATCATTGGCGGCACTTATTAGTCTCTGGGACTAAAGGATAATACCGGTAATTGCCCGACTTCGTTAAATTGTAGGTGTTATAAGGCCGACGAGGTTGTTAAGCTTCAAGATAACAGTCTATATTGTTTAAACAGCAGCAAGCTTTAACCGTCTCGACAACCCCTATCATACGAAACAGGATTAGCAGTGCAGCAAAGTAAGATGGAGCAGCAAAGTAAGATGGAGCAGATGTGGCAAACCGCTCATTTGCAGGGCAGTAACCTTACCTATGTAGAGCAGATTTACGAAGCCTATCTTCGTGATCCAGAAACCATCTCCGCCGAGTGGCGAGATTATTTTGATAGTTTACCGAAAGTTAATGGCGAGCCAGCGATTGAGATTGCTTATTCCGATATCGAAACGCAGTTTAAGACTATTGCGCAGCAGAGAAGTGGTAGTTATCAAATCGTTGATGCGGTTGATGTAGCGCACGAAAAGAAACAAATGTGCGTGCAGCGCATGATTGTCAGTTACCGTACCCGTGGTCATCAGCATGCACAACTTGATCCGCTAAATTTACTTGAACGTGAAACCGTTCCCGATCTGACGTTGGCCTATCATGGTTTAGAAGAGGCTGATTTAGGCACGGTATTTAGATTAGGTACGCTGCTATTAGGTCCAGCTAAAGCGCCGCTGAATGACATACTGAGCGGGCTGCAAAAAACCTACTGCAGCTCGATTGGTTTCGAATTTATGCATATTGTAGATTCGAAGGTAAAAGTGTGGTTTCAGCAACGTGTGGAGCCGGTACAGGCCCACCCCGATTATAGTCATGAGGTCAAACGCCAGATCCTTCAGTCACTCACCAGTGCTGAAGGCTTAGAAAAGTATCTTGGCTCGCGTTATCCCGGCACCAAGCGTTTTGGGTTGGAGGGTGGTGAAAGCCTGATTCCTATGATTGAAGAGCTGATTAACCGTGGCGCGGCCTATGGTGCCCAGGAAATGGTGATCGGCATGGCCCACCGTGGCCGTCTCAATGTGCTGGTGAATATACTTGGTAAAAAACCTTCTGAATTATTCGATGAGTTTGAAGGTAAAAATTCGATTGATTATGGATCTGGTGATGTGAAATACCATCAGGGCTTTTCATCAAACTGGATTACTCCGCACGGAGATGTGCACCTGGCGTTATCTTTCAATCCGTCACACCTGGAAATCGTTTCGCCGGTGGTTGAAGGCTCTGTACGAGCGCGCCAGGATCGCCGTGTTGATGAAGAGAAACACCGTGTCGTGCCCATTATTATCCATGGCGATTCGGCGTTTGCCGGCCAGGGTGTGGTGATGGAAACGTTCCAGATGTCACAGACGCGGGGCTTCCATACAGGCGGCACCATCCACATCATTATTAATAATCAGGTTGGATTTACCACCAGTGATCCTCGTGATACGCGCTCGACGGAATACTGTACTGATGTAGCGAAGATGATTGAAGCGCCGATTCTGCATGTTAATGGTGATGATCCGGAGGCCGTACTTTTTGTGACGCAGCTGGCGATGGACTACCGCAATGAATTCAAGCGTGACGTGGTCATTGATTTAGTGAGCTACCGCCGTCGTGGGCATAATGAGGCCGATGAGCCTTCCGCGACTCAACCGATGATGTATCAGCGCATTAAAAAACTGGAGACTACTCGCGAGCTGTATGCGGCTAAGTTAATTGCTGAGGGAGTTGTTACGGAGCAAACCAGCCAGAGCATGATCAATGATTACCGTGCAGCCTTGGACGAGGGTGGACATAAGCATTTCCGCTGGCAGCGAGAACCTGATTTTTCGATGTTTGTGGATTGGACGCCTTACCTGAATAATAAGTGGCGTAACACCTTTGATACGCGGATTGGTATTGATCGGCTGAAGGCCTTGGGGCGTGCTATTACTACGGTGCCAGAAGGGTTTAGTCTGCAACGCCAGGTAAACAAAATCTATACTGATCGTCAGCAAATGATTGAAGGTGAGATTCCCGTCGACTGGGGTTGCGCCGAAGCGCTGGCTTATGCCTCGTTGCTTAATGCTGGCTACTCGGTGCGGCTTACTGGACAGGATGTTGGGCGAGGAACCTTTTCTCACCGCCATGCTGCCCTGTACTCGCAGACTGACGGTGAGCGTTATATCCCGTTGCAGCATATTAATGAAAACCAGCCCGACTTTGATCTTTATGATTCCCTGCTGTCAGAAATGGCTGTGCTGGGATTTGAGTATGGCTACTCCAGCACCAATCCCAGGGCGATGGTGATTTGGGAGGCGCAATTTGGCGATTTTGCCAATAATGCGCAGGTGGTAATTGATCAGTTTATTACCAGTGGCGAGCATAAATGGAGTCGACTGTCGGGGCTCACATTATTATTGCCCCATGGTTATGAAGGGCAGGGGCCTGAGCATTCTTCAGCTCGCCTTGAGCGCTTTATGCAGCTGTGCGCGGAGCAAAATATTCAAGTGTGTATTCCGACCACACCGAAACAGGTTTTCCATATGTTGCGACGGCAAATGATTCGTCCGTTACGAAAACCGTTAATTGTGATGACAGCTAAAAGCCTGTTGCGACACAAGCATGTTATTTCGCCTATCGAAGAGTTGGCTGAGGGTACTTTCAATCCCGTATTGGACGAAGTGGACGAGCTGGAAAGCAGCGCTGTGCGCCGGATCATAATGTGTAGCGGTAAGATCTATTATGACTTGCTCAATGCGCGTCGCGAAGATGAGCGTGATGACTTAGCTATTATTCGTCTAGAGCAGTTATATCCTTTTCCCGAAGAGGAGCTATTTTCGGTACTTTCCCAGTATACCCAAATCAGGGAGCTGACCTGGGTACAGGAAGAGCCACTGAACCAGGGGGTTTGGTATAGCAGCCAACATCACATGCGCCGTACTATTGCCCGTCATAAAAATTACATTACTTTGAGCCAAGTATCCCGCGAAGCATCGGCTGCGCCTGCTGCGGGATATATGGGGCTGCACCAGGAGCAGCAGGCTAAGGTAATTCATGATGCGATTAATTTATAGGGATAAATCATGACCATAGAAATTAAAGCGCCCAGCTTTCCCGAGTCGGTTGCCGAGGGTTCAGTGGCTACTTGGTATAAAAAACCGGGTGAGCCTGTGCAGCGCGATGAACTTATCGTTGATATCGAAACTGATAAAGTTGTTCTTGAGGTTGTTGCACCCAGCAGCGGGACAATTGCCAAAGTATTAAAAGAAGAAGGCGATACAGTGCTGAGTGGTGAAATTATTGCTGAGTTTGTCACTGGTGATGTACCTGTTGCTGACAGCGAAAAGAACACTGATGACGCCTCGTCAGAAGCCGAACAAATATCGGCTGATACAGAGGTTGACGGTGAGGTGTCGATTGAAGGGTTCGCAAGCCCGGCAGCTCGTAAGCTTATCGAAGAAAATGCACTGGACGCCGCCGCTATAAAAGCAACAGGTAAAGGCGGGCGTATTACCAAGGAGGACGTGGTTAACCACATGAAGACCGAATATGAGCCTAAGCCGGTTGCGGCGCCGGTTGCGTCTTCGGTTAGCCATACACCGCCTGCGCCTGCAGCCGCATTGAATACCTCTTTAACCAGTGATCGACCGGAAAAGCGTGTTGCAATGACCCGTCTACGGAGCACGATTGCTAAACGATTAGTGGACGCGCAACACAATGCGGCCATGTTAACTACTTACAATGAAGTTAACATGCAGCCCATTATGGAGCTGCGATCTCGTTATAAAGAGGAGTTCGCCAAGCAGCACGACGGTGTCAAACTGGGTTTTATGTCGTTCTTTGTTAAGGCAGCGACGGAAGCACTTAAACGTTTTCCCGGTGTTAACGCTTCTATTGATGGCAACGATATTGTTTATCACGGTTATCAGGATATTGGTGTTGCGGTTAGTACCGAGCGAGGCTTAGTTGTGCCGGTATTACGCAACGCTGAAAATATGGGCTTGGCGGAGATTGAGTCGACCATTAATGACTATGGATTGAAGGCGCGTGAGGGCAAACTTGCGATTGAAGACATGACGGGCGGCACCTTTACTATTTCCAATGGCGGTGTTTTTGGTTCATTGATGTCGACACCTATTTTAAACCCACCTCAAACCGCTATTCTGGGTATGCATAAAATTCAGGAACGGCCAATGGCAGTAGATGGTCAAGTGGTTGTATTGCCTATGATGTATCTTGCTTTGTCCTATGATCACCGTATGATCGACGGCCGCGAAGCGGTACAGTTTCTAGTAACGATTAAAGATTTACTCGAAGATCCGGCAAGGATTCTTCTTCAGGTTTAAGGACGTTTTCCATGGCACAAAAATTCGACGTTGTTATTATCGGTGCTGGCCCAGCCGGTTATGTAGCGGCAATCAAAGCAGCCCAGCTGGGCTTAAAGACGGCCTGTATTGATAAGTGGCTTGATGCGGCCGGCAAGCCAGCGCTGGGCGGTACCTGTCTGAATGTGGGATGCATTCCTTCCAAGGCGTTATTGGATAGTTCCCACAAATTCGAAGAGACACAAAAGGGTCTTAAAGCTCATGGCATCAGCATCGGCGAAGTAGCCATTGATGTGCCCGCCATGATCAAGCGTAAAGAGCTGATTATCAAAAAACTGACTACCGGCATTAAGGGGTTGTTCAAAGCGAACGGCGTGACCAGTTTTGCGGGAACCGGTCGCGTTGTTGCGCCCAAGCAAGTTGAGTTTGTTGACCATGAGGGCACAACTGAAATAATCGAAGCAGAAAACGTGATTATTGCCACAGGTTCTGCGCCCATTGATATTCCGCCAACGCCAATTAATGGGGATACCATTGTTGATAACGTAGGCGCGTTGGCTTTTCAGTCTGTGCCAGAAAAAGTTGGCGTTATTGGTGCTGGTGTTATTGGTTTGGAATTGGGTAGTGTGTGGAGCCGACTTGGCTCCGAAGTGACAATTTTAGAAGCGCTGGATGGCTTTTTGCCGATGGTAGATCAACAGGTTGCCAAGGATGCGCTAAAGGTCTTCAGGAAACAAAAACTGGATATTCGTATGGGCACACGAGTAACCGGTTCAGACGTGCAGGGTGATCAGGTCGCGGTTAAATATACCGATAGCGAAGGTGATCACGAAATGACCTTCGACAAGTTGATTGTTGCCGTCGGTCGCAAGCCCTATACAGACAATCTATTCGACGAGTCACTAGGGTTGAAATGCGATGAACGTGGATTCATCGAGGTTGATGAGCAATGTCGCACCACTGTACCGGGCATTTGGGCGATCGGTGATGTGGTGCGTGGCCCGATGTTGGCACATAAAGGTTCGGAAGAGGGCGTGATGGTGGCCGAGCTGATCGCCGATAAAATTGCCCAGGTCAATTACGATTTAATTCCGTCTGTTATTTACACTCATCCAGAAATTGCCTGGGTTGGGAAAACAGAGGAGCAGCTTAAGGAAGAAGGGGTTGAGTATAATGCCGGCACATTTCCCTTTGCTGCAATCGGACGTGCGCAGGCGGCCAACGATACGGCGGGCATGGTAAAGATTTTGGCGCATAAAGAAACCGACCGTGTGTTGGGTATTCATGTTTTCGGCCCAAGTGCTGGTGATTTGGCTCAACAGGGCGTTATTGCCATGGAGTTTGGTGCCAGCGCTGAAGATTTAGCCATGACAGTTTTTGCCCATCCGACGCTGTCTGAAGCTGTGCATGAAGCGGCATTGGCCGTTAACGGTATGGCGATTCATATTCCAAATAAATAACCGGCTTGTGGCATATCGAACAGCGTGACAGGGCTCTGTGTTTGGGGCGGACTTTCACCGCTGTTCGGGATGGCATGCTTATTTGAACCATTCGGTAGAATGGCCAGCAGGAGATTCCTACATGAATTTACATGAGTACCAGAGCAAGCAGCTGCTGGGCGAATACGGTTTGCCCGTTTCACACGGCATTGCTGTGGATACGGTAAAAAAAGCAGTGGCTGCTGCCGGTGAAATTGGTGGTGAAAAGTGGGTCGTAAAAGCTCAGGTACATGCCGGCGGACGAGGTAAAGCTGGCGGCGTTAAAGTCGTTGATAATAAGGATGATGTAGCCAGTTTTGCACGTGACTGGTTGGGGCAACGCATGGTGACCTATCAAACCGATGCAAAAGGGCAGCCGGTTAACCGAATACTGGTCGAGCCCTGTACTGAAATTGCGAAAGAATACTATTTGGGAGTAGTGATTGATCGAGCTACACGCCGAATTGTTTTTATGGCCTCCACTGAGGGGGGCGTGGAAATCGAAAAGGTTGCCGCCGAGACACCAGAGAAAATTTTAAAGGCCATTATTGATCCGCTAACAGGCGCACAACCTTACCAGGCGAGAAAAATGGCCTTTAAATTAGGCTTTGAAGGCAAACAGGTTCAGCAGTTTACGCAAATTTTTCTGGGACTTGCCAAAGTATTTGAAGACTGTGACTTGTCACTGCTGGAAATAAACCCGCTGGTAGTCACGCCGAAAGGAAAGCTGCAGTGTCTGGATGCCAAAATTAATGTTGATGATAACGCGCTTTATCGTCAGGCAAAATTGAAAGAGTGGCATGATCCCACTCAGGAAGATGAACGCGAAGCGCATGCCCAAAAGTGGGACCTTAATTATGTCGCGCTGGATGGCAATATTGGCTGTATGGTGAATGGTGCCGGATTGGCAATGGGAACCATGGACATGATTAAGCTGCATGGCGGCGAGCCGGCTAATTTTCTTGATGTTGGTGGTGGTGCGACTAAGGAGCGTGTGTCGGAAGCGCTGAAAATTATTCTTTCTGATGAAAATGTAAAAGTGGTGCTGGTCAATATTTTTGGCGGTATCGTGCGCTGTGACTTGATTGCCAACGGGGTGATTGAGGCTGTTGAAGAGGTGGGTGTGACTGTACCGGTAGTGGTCAGGCTTGAGGGAACAAACGCGGAGCAGGGACGAGATATTCTGCAGCAACGCGCGGGAATGAATTTGGTAGCGGCGGGTAGTTTATCCGAATCTGCCCAGAAAGCGGTAGATGCAGCGGAGGCCGTTCAATGAGCATATTAATTGATAAAAACACTAAAGTGATTTGCCAGGGATTAACCGGTGCTCAGGGCTCTTTTCACACCGAACAGGCATTAGCGTGTGGCACTCAAGTGGTTGCTGGTGTTGTGCCGGGCAAAGGCGGGCAAACGCATCTTGGCTTGCCGGTTTTTAATAGTGTTAAAGAAGCCAAAGAAGTGACCGGGGCGACGGCGTCGGTGCTTTATGTGCCAGCTGCTTTTTGTAAAGACTCTATTCTTGAAGCCGCGAATGCCGGCATTGAACTGATTGTTTGTATTACTGAAGGCATTCCAACATTGGATATGCTGTATGTGAAGGAAAAGTGTGATCAGCTCGGTGTGCGTCTGGTGGGACCAAACTGCCCCGGTGTTATTACACCCGGAGAATGTAAAATTGGCATTATGCCTGCGTCGATTCACCTGCCAGGTAAAGTGGGCGTGGTGTCGCGCTCTGGTACGTTAACCTATGAAGCGGTTAAGCAAACCACCGATTATGGTTTCGGCCAGTCAACTTGCGTCGGTATTGGCGGAGATCCTATTCCGGGATCGCATTTTATTGATATTCTTGCGTTGTTTGAAGCTGACCCCAAAACTGAAGCGATTGTGATGATTGGTGAAATTGGTGGCACGGCGGAAGAAGAGGCGGCCGCCTATATTCGTGACCATGTTACCAAGCCAGTTGTGTCCTATATTGCGGGTGTTGCCGCGCCGGCAGGCAAACGTATGGGGCATGCTGGAGCCATTATTGCCGGTGGTAAGGGCACTGCTGACGAGAAGTTTGCAGCGCTGGAAGCGGCCGGTGTGAAAACGGTTAGAAGCCTTGCTTGCATCGGTGAAGCGCTGGCAGAGATTACTGGTTGGTCATAGGCTGTTAAGTTAAGCAAAAAAGGGTGTCTGCGGACGCCCTTTTTTTGTGGGTGTAATTTTTATGATTTAGTGGTCATAGTAAACGTATAACAAGGTTTGTGTTTATGTTTACTGTTATCTCTGCGTTTGGACTACTGATTGCCGCAATTGGTTTATGGGGGTTTATTCTGCCGAAACCCTTTATGCGAGCCATGCAAACCTTTGTGCTTTCTTCAAAAGGACTCTACATCATTTTCGGTTTTCGGTTATTGCTGGGTTCTCTGTTACTGATCGCCGCGCCAATGAGTCATTATTCAACATTATTTTATGTGGTCGGTGTGCTAGCACTGTTTGGTGCCATGGTGACCTTGATGCTGGGACCAGATAATATTGAGCGTTATATGCAGTGGTGGCTTTTGCGTCCGGCAATTTGTTTGCGTGTCATGATGTTAATTGCCTGGCTGTTAGGCGTTGTACTTATTTATGTGTCATTGTTAAGCATTAATTGATCCAGGCCTACGGCTATTTCGTTTTAGATACTGCTAGAGCTTGATTCAGCGGCCCAACTACAACATGATGGCTTTATATTGATCCATAAACGCGATAAGGAATAGCGCTACTTAATGATGATGCTAAAGAACGTTGGCTTTTTTCTGTTAGCAACACTTCTGGTTCTTAATTTTCCAACAGCCACGGCCTACGAAAGGACTGAGGATGTGCAAGGCGCGTCTGATTCTGAGCTATTTGAACGCTACCCCCGCACTAAAATTGACGAATTCAGTGTCGTTGAGGCAAACGATTATCTGTTGGCGCTTGATTCACCGAAGACCGTGAATGGTGTCATGGATATTGAGTATTCCGAACGCTTGGCGGGGCAATTAACACGTATTACCTATCGTGCGCCGGACGGCGAAGATTCAAAAAAAATATTTGGTCATTTCCGTGGCCAACTGGTCGCTTTATCACATGAGCTTTTATTTGAATGCCATGGCCGTGAGTGTGGCAGCAGTAATCAGTGGGCAAACCGTATTTTCGATATTGCAAAACTCTACGGTCCCCAGCGTTACCAGCATTATTTGGCGGCTCAAATCAATACCGATAACGGGCCTGTTTTTATGGTGCTTTACAGTATTAAGCGAGGTAATAAGCGGGTATACACGCAGCTTGATTTGTTAACGCCGGATAGCAGCAGTGCGAAGTCTCTTGATGTGAACCCCCGAACTATTATTAATGAACTCAAATACACGGGGGTCTATGATCTTCGTAACCTTAGCTTTGATGATAATGATGAAGTGACGGTGGTCGCTGAGCAGCGATTAAAACCGGTTGCCAATGCGCTAAGTAAAAATACTCGTTTAGAGTGCTACGTGGTTGGACACTTGACAGATGAGCAGCCGCTAACCGATTTAAAAAAGCGCTCTTTGGCGCGGGCTGAGTCAGTCATTAAGGCTTTGGTTAAGCTGGGTGTTAATGCCGATCAGCTAAATGCACAGGGCATTGGTCCATTGGCGCCTATTCGCCGTGGTACGGAAAACTTAAATAGAATCAGTCTTGTACTTCAGTAGTTAAATGCGCACAAAAAAGCCCCGCTGGTTTTTCCAGCGGGGCTTTTTATTGGCTTTGGTTTTCTATCAATCTTTAATCAGTGACAGAAACTCGCTGCGTGTTGCGTGGTTTTCACGGAAGATACCCAGCATAGAAGACGTCTTCATGGAAGAGTTTTGCTTCTCTACACCGCGCATCATCATGCACATGTGTTTGGCTTCAACGATAACGCCGACACCGCGTGCATCGGTCACATCCATAATTGACTGAGCGATTTCCTGTGTCAGTTTTTCCTGGATTTGCAGGCGGCGGGCAAACATGTCAACAACACGAGCAACCTTGGATAGGCCCAGTACACGGCCGTTTGGAATATAGGCAACGTGGCATTTTCCGATGAATGGCAACAGGTGGTGTTCGCATAAGGAATACAGCTCAATATCCTTAACAATGACCATTTCGTCACACTCTGATTCGAACAGTGCGTTGTTAACGATCTCTTCCAGGGACTGCTCGTAACCACGATTGATAAACGCAAAAGCCTTGGCGGCACGTTTAGGAGTGTCTACTAGACCTTCACGATTCAGGTCTTCGCCAATTGCTTCAATAATCTTTGCGAAATGTTGTTCCATTTGCCTTCCAAAATAGTTCAAAAAAATTGGGTGCTAACCCTACGCCAAGGGGGCCTTGAGGTAAAGTTTTTTTGCGCTGAAGCGCCTTATTTAGCGCAATAGGAGGGATATTTTCGCTTATATTGGATAGAATTGCTCGTCTTAAAACAAACGTTGGTATTTTCATGAGTCAAGAGATTGAAGGGCAAGCATCGATAATCGGTACGCTGGAAACCGTTCGCGATTACATTCGCTGGGCTGCTTCCAGTTTTAACTGCGAGCAGGTTTACTTCGGTCACGGCTCAGATAATGCCTGGGATGAAGCTGTTTTTCTGGTGCTGGGTGCGCTGCACTTACCTTGGGATACGGATCCTGCCGTGTTGGATTCCAGGCTGATTCCTGCTGAACGTGAACGCGTGTGCGCGTTGATAGAGCGTCGCTGTAAAGAACGTATACCGATGGCTTACTTAATTAATGAAGCTTGGTTTGCCGGTATGCCATTTTATGTCGATGAGCGGGTGCTGGTGCCTCGCTCTCCCATTGCGGAACTCATTGAAAATGGTTTTACGCCTTGGTTATGTGGTGATGAGGTGAGCCAGATTTTGGATATGTGTACGGGTAGTGGCTGTATCGGTATTGCCTGTGCAATGGCATTTCCCGATGCTGAAGTTGATTTAGTGGATATCTCCGACGATGCCTTGGATGTGGCAAATATCAATATCAAACGTCACCACCTTGAAGGGCGTGTGAAAGCAATTGCCTCGGATCTGTTTGCCGGTGTTTCCAAAGATAAAGAGTACGATTTGATCGTCACTAACCCGCCCTATGTCGACCTGAATGATTTGACGAGCATGCCCGGTGAATATCATCATGAGCCGCCATTAGGCTTGGGTTCTGGTGACGACGGGTTGGACTGCATCCGCCAGATTTTACGTGATGCGCCAGATTACCTGTCAGAATACGGTGTACTGGTCGGTGAAGTGGGTAATAGCTGTGAAGCGCTGAGCGAAGCTTTCCCGGAGGTTCCTTTTTTATGGTTGGAGCTGGAGCGGGGCGGACATGGTGTGTTTGTGCTGACAGCCGGGCAGCTTTTGCAGCACAGAGAGCATTTTAAATAAGGCGATTCCTGCTCTCGCAGGAGTGACCAAGATACTATTTTTATAACTGCAGTTTATATTTTGGAAAATTATGTCAGGTAACAGTATTGGAAAACTTTTCACCGTCACCACCTTTGGTGAAAGCCATGGGCCTGCGTTGGGCTGTATTATTGATGGTTGCCCTCCCGGGTTAGCGATTACCGAGGAAGACCTGCAGCGCGATCTGGATCGACGCAAACCGGGCACGTCACGTTTTACGACACAACGCCGAGAAGCCGATCAAGTGAAAATTCTCTCCGGTGTGTTTGAGGGTGAAACCACCGGCACGTCTATTGGTTTGCTGATTGAAAATACCGATCAGCGCTCCAAGGATTATTCCAATATCAAAGACACCTTCCGTCCAGCTCACGCTGACTATGCCTATACTCACAAATATGGTAATCGCGACTATCGGGGCGGTGGTCGCTCCTCAGCGCGTGAAACGGCCATGCGTGTTGCCGCGGGTGCGATTGCCAAGAAGTATCTGGAAAAGATGGGCATTACGGTTAAGGGTTACCTGTCCCAGCTTGGCCCGATTAAGGTTGAACAGGTGGACTGGAACATTATTGAGGAAAATCCGTTTTTCTGTCCTGATGCTAATAAAATCAAGGAGATGGAAAAATACATGGATGCGTTACGTAGAGAGGGTGACTCCATTGGTGCAAAAATCACCGTGGTTGCTAAGGGGTTACCACCAGGACTCGGTGAGCCGATCTTTGATCGTCTGGATGCTGAAATTGCCCACTCACTGATGAGCATCAACGCGGTGAAAGGCGTAGAAGTTGGTGCTGGTTTTGACAGCATTGAGCAGAAGGGCAGTGAACATCGCGATGAAATGACGCCGGCAGGCTTCCTGTCTAATAACGCTGGTGGCGTGTTGGGTGGTGTTTCCACGGGGCAGGATATCGTTGCCAATATTGCATTGAAGCCAACCTCGAGTATCACTATTCCCGGTAAAAGTATTGACCGTTTTGGAGAGCCGACGGATGTTATCACCAAGGGGCGTCATGATCCCTGTGTTGGTATTCGTGCTACGCCGATTGCTGAGGCCATGTTGGCGATTACCCTGCTGGACCATCTGCTGCGTCATCGTGGACAATGCGCAGATGTGGATACTCCTACGCCGGTCATCCCTGCGTCCGTTAAATAATTTTATCGGGTGAGAAGTTGGTGAGGCACTGTCATAACGTAACGGCTAAATTCAGGGCAAGACAGAACAGGCAAGAGGGAGTTTGCTTTAGTAAATGAGCCTTTTGCCTCTGTTATTAACGCAGCACCGGCGAGCACAGTAGTTATGTCGACGTCTCAGCATGTCGTTCCCTACTGGCGATTATCCCGTTTTTATTTCTTTTTTTACGCGGTATTGGGTGCCGTGGTGCCGTATTGGAGCCTGTTTTTAAAGGAAGCGGGCTTCAACGCGCAGGAAATTGGCTGGCTGACTGCCCTGTTGGCGGCTACCCGAATTATTTCACCTAATATCTGGGGCTGGGTGGCTGATAGAACCCAGCAGCGCGTCAGAGTTATTCAGGTCGGCGCATTTCTGGGATTTGCCTTTTGTCTCGGTCTTTTTGTTGCCCGCGATTTCTTCTGGATGGCGTTGGTCAGCCTTAGTTTTAGTTTCTTCTGGAATGCTATTCTCGCCCAGTTTGAGGTATTAACTCTCGAACACCTACACGATAAACGTAGCACCTATAGCCATGTCAGGTTGTGGGGCTCCATTGGTTTTATTGCCACGGTTATGGGGCTCGGCTTGGTGTTCGATTACATTAAGGTTGTCCACCTGCCGGTTTTTATGGTGATTTTCCTGGGACTTGTTTGGTTCACTACATTAGGGGTGACCGAACGCCGCTTTGACCACAAACCGACCGCCAAAAGTGGTTTGGCTACTATCCTCAAGCATCCAGCCGTGATGGCATTTTTTGTCGTGTATTTTCTGCTGCAAATTGCCCATGGTCCTTATTACACCTTCTTTAGTATTTATCTTGAAGGATTTGATTACAGTCGCACGGTGATTGGTCAGCTGTGGGCCTTGGGTGTTGTTGCTGAAGTGGCGCTGTTGCTTTATATGCATCGTGTGATTGGCCGTTTTACACTGCGGCATATTATGTTGCTTAGCCTGTTGCTAACGACGCTGCGTTGGTTGTTGATCGCTTTTTTTGCGGAGCATGCCTGGGTGTTAGCTTTCGCGCAATGCTTACATGCTTTTAGCTTTGGCTCACTGCATGCCGCTGGTATTGAGGTGGTCCAGCGCTTCTTCAGCGGTGGTCATGAAGGGCAGGGGCAGGCACTCTATATAGCGGTTGGTTTTGGTGCTGGTAATGCGGTTGGGGCAGGCTTGAGTGGTTATCTTTGGTCTGCCCCCGGGCCAAGTATGACCTATGCAGTGGCTGCTGGGGTCTCCTGCGTAGCAATGATGGTTGCGATTGTGTGGTTTAGGGCTGATGAGTTTAGATGAGTATTGCACGGCTTTTTAACTTTATGCTCTGCAGCGGTTTTATTTTCGTGAACGCATAAAGATGTTCTCACTAATTCAAGCAATATAGTGGGTGTTGTTGGCCACAAGTAATAGGTGTTTTTTTGAGGTGCAAATGAAGCTTGTTTTATATGGTACTGATTGCTGTCAGCTTTGCGATGAAGCGCTGACAGTTATAGAGGAGGCGCTGACAGGTAGGCAGTATGAGCTTGATATTGTTGATATCAGTACACTCGACGAGCTCATGGAAAAATATGCCTACAGTATTCCTGTGTTGCAGTTAGATAATCAGGAACTTAACTGGCCATTTGATGCATCGGATGTGCATAACTTTATAAAGCGCGTTGCTTAAGTTGCTTTCAAGTATTGGCGTAGGCACAGTCCTGTGGACGCTAAACTTTTATTACAATTTTTACGGCGGTTGTATTGCGGAACTGGGTAACAAAACTTAACGGGTGATAGGTTGTTTGCTGTAGATAAAGAAGTCAGTAAGATGATGGTTTGTCTGGCATTGCTTGTTGCCTGAGTGGTTAACGAAAGTGCTGACCTGTATCACGGGAGCTGGTTTTATTTTGAGCGGTGTTTGCACACTTTATCAGGCGGCCTTTTAGAGCCCCTTTTTGAAATTTGGAGAATGTATGTCTGAGTTTGATTTTGATCTGTTTGTGATCGGTGCTGGCTCCGGTGGTGTGCGGGTAGCACGCATGGCAGCGGCGCAGGGTGTTCGTGTTGCCGTGGCAGAAGATATGTTTCTTGGTGGAACCTGTGTCAACGTTGGTTGCGTGCCTAAAAAACTGTTTGTTTATGGCGCGCACTATGGCGAAGAGTTTCACGAATCGAAGGGGTTTGGCTGGAATTTAGAGGCTAAGCCAGTATTTGATTGGCCAACATTGCGTAATAATAAAACTAATGAAATTAAACGCTTAAATGGTGTTTATAAGAATTTACTTGATAATTCAGGTGCCACGCTTTTGAATGGCCGTGCAGTCGTGACTGGTGCACATGAGGTTGAAGTGTCGGGCCGTCGTTACACGGCCGAGCGTATTTTGGTGGCGACGGGTGGTTGGCCCTTTGTGCCGGAGTTTCCGGGCTCTTCTCACGTGATTAACTCCAATGACGTGTTTGAGTTAGACACTTTTCCTGGCGATGTTATTGTTGTCGGCGGTGGCTATATTGCGGTTGAGTTTGCCGGTATCTTTAATGGCCTGGGCGCAAAAACCACGCAACTGTATCGTGGTGAATTATTTCTCCGGGGCTTTGATCAGGATGTAAGAGAGTTTGTTGCCGAGGAAATAACAAAGAAGGGTGTTGAGCTTAAATTCAATACAGATATTGAGTCGGTCGAAAAGCTGCCGAATGGTCGTTTGCAGGCGAAGCTAAATACCGGGGAAGTACTGGAAGCTGATCAAATTCTTTACGCAACGGGCCGTAAAGCAAAAACTACCGGGCTGGGGCTTGAAGAGGTAGGTGTTGAGCTGCGTGATAATGGCTCAATCGTAGTGAACGACTTTTATCAAACCTCCGTGCCTTCTATTTTTGCGCTCGGTGATGTGAAGGGCGGTATACAGTTAACGCCTGTGGCGCTGGCTGAGGGTATGACTTTCCTTGCGCAGCAATACCAGGGGTCTCAGAAAAAACTCGATTATGACCTGATTGCTACCGCCGTATTTTGCCAGCCTAATATTGGCACTGTTGGGTTATCTGAAGAGCAGGCCCGAGAGCAACTGGGTGATATTAAAGTTTTCCGTTCATCGTTTCGGGCGATGAAACACACACTCAGCGGCAGTGACGAAAAAACCTTGATGAAAATGATTGTGGAAACAGCCACCGACAAAGTGGTTGGTATTCACATGGTAGGCGCCGATGCAGGTGAAATTATTCAGGGTATGGCTGTTGCCCTAAAAGCAGGAGCCACCAAAGCGGTGTTTGATGAAACGATCGGTATTCATCCGACCTCTGCCGAAGAGTTTGTCACCATGCGTACGCCCGTATAACTGATCGAAGAATTGAGTCGATGAAAAATAGCGAAGAACTGATAGCTCCCATTCTGGGTTTTCTTCATTGCCGTACGCCTGATAGCTGGATTGCTGAGGCGGTCGATCGGTTGGATATTATTCTTAACGACCATGCGGCCAATGAAATGAAAGCGGCGCAATCAGCGATGACGCTGATTGCTCGCAACCCCACCAAGCTGGATGTGCTTAATAAGATGTCCCGGCTGGCGCGCGAGGAGCTGGTGCATTTTGAACAGGTGTTGAAAATCATGAAAAAGCGGGGCATCAAGCATCAAACCCTTAAAGCCAGCACCTATGCGTCTAAATTACTGAAGCATGTGCGTAAGCCGCAAAATGACGTCTTGGTGGATACCTTGATCATGGGCGCTATTATCGAAGCCCGCTCCTGCGAACGCTTTGAAAAGCTGGCCCCGCACCTTGATGAAGACCTAGAGAAGTTTTATATCTCGTTGCTGAAATCTGAAGCGAGGCACTACCAGGATTATTTAGGGTTAGCGCAGAAATATGCCGGTGAGCCTATTGATGAGCGTGTTGAATTCTTTTTGAGTGTCGAAAAAGAAGCCATTTTAACGCCTGATCCGCTGTTTAGGTTTCATAGTGGCGTGCCCGTGCCTAAGTATGTTCACGAGCCTGTTTGATTGGCTCGGCTGTATGGAAATAGTGGTAGGTTTTTTTATCTACAGGCTGTTTCTAACCGCATGCAAGTTCTTGAATGCGCAAAGGAGCCTTTTATTTAGTTGAGATAACAAAGCTGCTGTCATCTCTGCCAAATGGGTGAAAACATTATTCTATGCGATGGATTTTTTACCGCGTTTGATCACCAGCATTTGTGTCGCACCTTTTTGGAATTGGTAATCGATATCAACCAGTTTGCTAATAAAGCTGGTCGTGTCTAGCGCTGCTATTATTTTTTCCAAGTGCGGTGATATTTCACCATTTAAAGCGACAAGTGGGTAAATTCTAACTTCTATCGCCACTCTGCAAAGTTCATTAATTGCAGTCAGATGTGCAGCAAAATCGATCTGGTCGCTGTAGAGAAACAGGTAGTGCGAACAAAGGGCTAAATCGAACTGTTGATTGCTGAAACTGAGTTTTGGTAATGACTCATTGCGATAGCGACCAGTCGCTTTACCGTTTTCATAGTCCAGAATAAAGCGCTTCATGGCGCTCATTCGTGTTTGCCCAAGCATCTCAACTGAAGGAATGCTTTCCCAGATATATTGGTCTTTGTTGGCGACCATCTGCGGCATGATTTCATCGTACGCTTCTGTAATTCGGCTTTTTAATGACTCGGCATTAAACTGATAAACGGGATCAATAGAAGTAACTTTACCACCACGGGCTGAAAGCTCTGCATTGAATGAGGCGGGACCATCACCACAGCCGAGAATGGTTTTTTGTAAATCAAAATCCGAGAGCGAGAACATCTTTTTATATTCATCAAAAGAGCGCCCCCAGGGTACGATATTTTTCAATTCCATGAAGTTAACTCCCAAAGTCCGTTTAGAGTATTGTAATTTCGACCAAGCGCTAGGTATCTTTTGGAGAATTTAAAGAACGCTCGTTTCGTTCGCGATGGCAAGCAGGATGAGCCAAAGCTTAAAGTAAAAATTCTTCCAGCTCGTAGCCTTGTTCAGAAAAGCTCAGCTTCCAGCCGGCTTTATGCCAGTCACCTAAAACGACGCGCTCAGCCGCTTTGCCGTTAATTTCAAGCTGGTGAACCGCAGGGCGGTGGGTGTGGCCGTGAATTAGTAACTGCACATCATGCGCGGCCATCATTTTTTCAACTTCGGACTGGGTTACGTCCATGATTTCGTATTCAAGCTGACCGGTTTTTTCTTTGCTGGCAGCGCGAATGTTTTCGGCAATGGCAAGGCGTTCCTGAAGTGATTTGCTGAGAAAATCCTGTTGCCAGTCCGGGTTGCGTACCATGTCACGGAAAGCGAGGTAATCGACATCGTTGGTGCACAGCGTGTCACCGTGCATTAACAGGACTTTTTGCCCATAAAGTTCAACAATGCTTGGATCGTCGATCAGTTGGCAGCCTGTCTCTGAGCAGAACTGTTCACCGATCAGAAAATCGCGGTTACCGTGCATCAGGTAAATGGGGATGTTTTTGTCGGAGAGCGTTCGCAGCGATTGTTTGACCTGTTCGATAAAGGGGTGCTGCAGGTCATCGCCGATCCACGCTTCAAAAAAGTCGCCGAGAATATAAAGTGCTTCAGCGTTTGGTGCGTCGTTTTCCATAAAACGAAAAAATCCCTGCGCCACATCTGGGTGCGCAGGGTCTAAGTGAAGATCGGAGATGAAAAGGGTGGTCATGGTCGGTTATTAACCTTCCACGACTTCGGCAGACTCAATGATGATGTCGTCAACCGGTACATCCTGATGGCCCATGCGCGTTGTGGTTGCGGCTTCGCGGATTTTATCAACAACGTCCATGCCTTCAACCACTTCCCCGAATACTGCGTAGCCCCAGCCTTCAGCTGTTTCTGAGCTGTGATCAAGGAAGGTGTTGTCTTCAAGGTTAATAAAAAACTGTGCGGTAGCTGAGTGCGGTACCATGGTACGCGCCATGGCAATGGTGCCACGCATGTTGCTCAGGCCGTTGTTGGCTTCGTTTTCGATGGGGTTACGAGTGTTCTTTTCCTGCATGCCTGCTTCAAAGCCGCCGCCCTGAATCATGAAGTTTTTAATCACGCGGTGAAAAATAGTGCCGTTGTAGAAGCCATCGTTGACGTAATCAATGAAGTTCTGGGATGAAACCGGCGCTTTTTCCTCGTTCAAATTAATATGAATGTCGCCCAGGTTGGTGTGCAAAATGATCATTGATTAACTCCTTAGCTTAAATTACTGAATTATTGATATTTTTATGCGCCGTACTGTAGCGGCATTGTTTGATCCCGCTATAATACGGGGCTTTAATTTGGGCGGGCAATTTAACTGGTTTCTAATGCTACCCAGACGCACCGCGAATATCGCGATAACGATACGCGCCGCACCTCAAGATCGCAACGGAGAATTTAGCTTTTTAACGCTATGACAAATACCACCGAAAACTCAACAGACAGTAGCTCAACGACCGAGCGCCGCAGCAATTTCATTCGTAATATTATTGATGATGATTTAGCGAATGGCGTCAACAGTGAAGTCGTCACGCGCTTCCCGCCGGAGCCAAATGGCTTTCTACACATTGGCCACGCAAAATCGATTTGTCTCAATTTTGGTATTGCCGAGGACTACGCTCATGCGGGTGGTCGCTGCAACATGCGTTTTGATGATACCAACCCGGCCAAGGAAAGCAGTGAGTTTGTTAGTGCTATTCAGAATGATGTGAAGTGGCTGGGCTTTAAATGGAGCGGTGAGGTGAAGTCTTCATCCGGTTACTTTGATCAATTGCACGAATTTGCGGTTGAGCTGATTAACAAGGGTAAGGCGTACGTGTGTTCTCTCGATGGTGACCAGATGCGTGAGTACCGCGGAACCTTAACGTCGCCCGGTAAGAACAGTCCCGATCGTGAACGCAGTATCGAGGAAAATCTCGATTTGTTTGCTCGTATGCGTGCCGGTGAGTTTGGCGATGGTGAATTGTCTCTCCGCGCTAAAATTGATATGTCCTCGCCAAATATCAAAATGCGAGATCCGGTTATTTACCGTATCCGTAAAATGTCGCACCATGAAACGGGTGATAAGTGGTGCATTTACCCCATGTATGATTTTACGCAGTGCTTATCGGATGCTATTGAAGGGGTAACTTATTCGCTGTGCACCATGGAGTTTGAGGATAATCGCCCTCTCTATGACTGGGTGTTGGATAATGTCACCTTGCCGGGAGCAACGCGTCCTCGCCAGATTGAATTTGCCCGTTTAAATTTAAACTACACCTTGACCAGTAAGCGAAAGTTGAAGCGGCTGATTGACGATCAGGTTGTTGATAACTGGGATGATCCGCGAATGCCGACCATTTCTGGTCTGCGTCGCCGAGGTTATACGCCCTCAGCGATCCGCCAGTTTTGTGAAAATGTAGGTGTGACCAAAGCTGATGGCGTTGTTGATGTGGCGATGTTGACGCATGCGATTCGCGCCGATCTTGAAGAAACTGCGCCCCGTGCGATGTGCGTGCTGCGTCCACTTAAATTAGTGATTACCAATTACCCCGAAGGGCAGGTTGAAGAATTAACATCACCGTCCCATCCCGCCCATGAACATATGGGTGTTCGTACGCTACCATTCAGTCGTGAAGTCTACATTGAGCAGGATGACTTTATGGAAGATGCGCCTAAGAAATTCTTTCGCTTGGCGCCAGGTAAAGAGGTGCGACTACGCAATGCCTATATCGTACGCTGCGACGAAGTCATTAAGGATGATGCGGGTAATATTGTTGAGCTGCGCTGCACTTACGATGCAGACACGTTGGGTAAAAACCCAGAAGGACGTAAAGTAAAAGGGGTTGTGCATTGGGTGTCAGCTGACCATGCGCTTGATTGTGAGGTGCGCTTGTATGACCAGCTGTTCCTGGCAGAAAATCCTGACACGGAAGATTATATGCAGCACTTAAACCCTGAGTCTCTAGTGGTGCTAAATAACTGTAAAGCCGAGCCAAGTCTTGCACATACACTGCCTGAGCAGCGCTTCCAGTTCGAACGTTTGGGCTATTTCTGCACCGATCGCTACGACTCTACAGCAGAAAAGCCGGTTTTTAACCGCACAGTGGCGTTGCGTGATACCTGGGCCAAAATTCAGAAAAAGGGTTGAGGGGAAAAGCGATGTTGCAAATATACAACTCCTTGACTGGAGCCAAAGAAGAGTTCAAGCCGCTAGTTGAAGGCAAAGTTGGTATGTACGTATGTGGTATGACGGTTTATGACTATTGTCATATTGGTCATGCCCGCGTGATGGTGGCGTTTGATGTGATTACCCGTTATCTGCGACAGCAGGGTTATGACGTCAATTACATCCGTAATATTACCGATGTTGATGACAAGATTTTCAATCGTGCCAACGAAAATGGCGAGCCCTATACCGAGCTGACTGATCGTTTTATCAATGCCATGCATGAGGATGAGCGAGCTTTGAGCGTGTTGCCGCCCAATAGTGAGCCGCGTGCCACTGAGCATATCGATAATATTCTTAACATGGTGCAAACGCTGATTGATAAAGGGTTTGCATACCCCGCTAGCAATGGGGATGTGTATTACCGTATCGATAAGTTTGAAGGCTACGGTAAGCTGAGTAATCGTAACATCGAGGAAATGCGTGCTGGCGCGCGTGTTGAGGTGGACGAGAATAAAGAAAACCCGATGGATTTTGTGCTCTGGAAAGGAGCCAAGACCGGAGAGGCCGCGTGGGATTCGCCGTGGGGTCCGGGGCGACCGGGTTGGCATATTGAGTGTTCGGCGATGAGTACCTGTTGCCTGGGCAATACTTTCGATATCCATGGTGGCGGTCCGGATTTAAAATTTCCGCATCATGAGAATGAAATTGCTCAGTCGGAAGCGGCCACGGGTGAAAAGTATGTGAACACCTGGATGCACGCCGGAGCAGTACGTGTTGATAATGAGAAGATGTCTAAATCGCTGGGCAATTTTTTCACTATTCGCGAAGTATTGGAAAAATATAATCCAGAAGTGGTGCGTTACTTTCTTATTTCCAGTCACTACCGTAGCGCGATTAACTATTCAGAAGAAAGCTTAAAACAGGCGCAGCAAGCGCTTGAGCGATTCTACAATACGTTACGAAATGCACAGCCTTCTAATGAGTCGGTGCCGGTTGTTGAGTCAAATACTGAGTTCCGAATTCGTTTCGAAACGGCAATGAATGATGACTTTAATACCCCTGAGGCGTTGGCGGTGTTGTTTGATCTGGCCCGTGAAATTAATCGCGGCGGCACATCAACACCCGCACAGGTTGAGTTGTTGAAGGAACTGGGAGAGACGCTGGGTATTTTGCAGCAGGAGCCCGAAGCCTTTTTGCAGGGCGGTGATACGGGTGAAATCAGCGCTGAACAAATTGAACAACTAATCATTGACCGAAAAAATGCCCGTAGTGATAAAGACTGGGCACGTGCCGATGAGATTCGTGATCTGTTAATTGAAAAGGGTGTCGTGCTAGATGATGGACGTGAAGGTACGACGTGGCGTCGTCAGAGTTCGTAACTGCTTGTCAGTATTACAGCTTTTAAAAGCAACTTAATAAACATTAAAAATTAGTAAAATTATCCGCTTTGAATAGTTGACGAGGGACCTTCAGCTAAGTAATATGCGGCCCTCTTTCGCAGATACAGCAATGTTGATGCAAAGGACGTCGGGGTATAGCGCAGTCTGGTAGCGCGCCTGCTTTGGGAGCAGGATGTCGGGAGTTCGAATCTCTCTACCCCGACCATTTTTTTATGCACCTTAATGCAAGTCCTGTCAGCATTAGGGCGTAATTTGCGCCCGTAGCTCAACCGGATAGAGCATCGGCCTTCTAAGCCGAGGGTTGCAGGTTCGAGTCCTGCCGGGCGTGCCATTATTGGCAGTCAGGCATGTCAGGCAGTAGTAGAAAGAATCAATGGTGGGTGTAGCTCAGTTGGTAGAGCCCCGGATTGTGATTCCGGTTGTCGTGGGTTCAAGCCCCATCATCCACCCCATTCTTCTTTCCTAAGTCCTGCATGACGACAGAGCAGGGTGGCAGGGTAGAAAATCCCTTCAAACTCTGTAAAGAGCCTCAGATTTAAAGATAGACATTCAGATTATGCGGATGTGGTGAAATTGGTATACACGCCAGATTTAGGTTCTGGTGCCGCGAGGCGTGAGAGTTCGAGTCTCTCCATCCGCACCATTTATTAAGAAAATCTTCCATAGTTAGCTCAGCCCGATCCAAAGAGGAACCTCATGCAAGTTTCAGTCGAAAATTTAAGCCCTATCGAACGCCGTTTAACTGTTGGCGTACCTGCTGAACGTATTGAAACAGAAGTTGAAAGCCGTTTACAAAAAGCTGCTAAGACTGTTCGTATTGACGGTTTCAGACCGGGTAAAGTACCGATGAAAGTGGTTAAGCAGCGCTACAGCGCTGGTATCCGTGAAGAGGTTGTTGGTGAGGTAATGCGCCAGTCTTTCTATGAGGCGGTTACTCAGGAAAAACTGAACCCAGTGGGTTCCCCGAATATTGAGCCGAAAACACTGGAAGCGGGTAAGGATTTTGAATACACCGCTACTTTCGAAATTTTGCCAGAGGTTGAATTTACTGACCTGAGTAAAATTGAGGTAGAAAAGGTTACAGCTAAAATTGAAGATGCTGATATTGAATCACAAATTGAGCAGCTTCGAGAGCAGCAACAGGAAATGAAAGCCACTAAACGTGCAGCTAAAGAGGGTGATCAGGTTGTGATTGCTTTTGAAGGCAAAGTTGATGGCGAAACTTTTGAAGGTGGCAGTTCAGACGAAACACCTTTGGTGCTTGGCTCTAATACCATGATTCCTGGTTTTGAAGATGGTCTGCTGGGTATCAAGCCTGGTGAAGAGCGCGTGTTGGATCTTGAGTTCCCTGAGTCTTATCATGCTGAAGAGTTGGCTGGTAAAGCAGTACAGTTCACTGTAAAAGCGAAAAAATCTTTCAAGCCAGTGCCAGCTGAGCTGAATGAAGAATTTTTTGCCAAATATGGCATTGAAGGTGGGGAAGAAGAGTTCCGTACTAAATTGCGTGAAAGCATGGAAGCGGCGCTCGAGTCAGCGCTTAATAACAAGCTAAAAAGCAACCTGATTGATAAGCTGCTTGGTGCGCATGAGATTGCGGTACCGTCGGCGCTGGTTGACCAGGAAATTGACCAAATTCGTAACGAAATGGTGCAACAGTTTGGTGGTGGTCAGCAAATTGACCCATCAATGTTCCCTGCTGATATGTTTAAAGATCGCGCCGTGCAGCGTGTTGCCAGCGGACTGCTAATCAACCAGTATGTTCGTGATAATCAACTTAGCGCTTCCGATGAGCAGGTTCGCACGGCAATTGAAAACTTTGCTTCAACCTATGAAGACAGTGATCAAGTCATTGAACACGTTTATGCCAACGAACAACAGCTGCAGCACTTTAAATCAGTTGCTGTTGAAGAGCAGGTGATTGCAGGATTGCTGGAAAAAGTTCAGGTTAAAGAAGTGGCGGGTAACTATCAAGATGTGATGTACCCACCAGCACCTGAGCCAGAAGCGGAAGAAAGCGCTGAAGCATAATTTAAATCGGGGCCTAAGGGCCCCGATTTAGTTTGCGGGACCTCTAAACAAGTTATTGATACACTGTGTTAAGTTAGAGTATTTATTTGTTGGGGTGTTTAACGTAAGTTGCCAGTAGGTTAGAGGTTAACCGGCAGCGCAGCAATATGTTCCTATGATGCCAACATAAACCTGTTTAGTGTTTTCTTCGAATCTATTTTTGTTTAAAAAACGTAGACAGCCATGGGCGTAAAGGTATTCTTGATCTAGTATTGGTTAGTGCCTTTTCTGCGGGCTTTTATACGAACAATGGGGATATTAATGAACAATAGTCAAACACCGGTAAACCACGACTTAATTAGCCAGCTTGTACCGATGGTGATCGAACAGACGGCTCGTGGTGAACGTTCCTTTGATATTTATTCGCGCCTGCTCAAGGAACGCGTCATTTTTTTAGTGGGTCCCGTTGAGGATCATATGGCCAATTTGGTTGTTGCTCAGATGCTGTTTTTAGAGTCTGAAAATCCTGATAAAGATATTCACCTCTATATTAATTCACCGGGTGGCTCTGTGACTGCCGGAATGTCGATTTACGATACTATGCAGTTTATCAAGCCGGACGTTAGCACACTCTGTATTGGCCAAGCGGCCAGTATGGGCGCTCTTTTGTTAGCGGGTGGGGCTGCTGGTAAACGTTTTTGTTTGCCGCATTCGCGAGTGATGATCCATCAGCCATTGGGCGGTTTTCAGGGTCAGGCCACTGATATTGAAATTCATACTAAAGAAATTTTAACGATCCGTGACAAGTTAAACCGCGTGTTGTCTAAACACACAGGGCAGGATCTTGATAAAATTGCTACGGATACAGACCGCGATAACTTTATGGATGGTCACGCGGCTGTTGAGTACGGCTTGATCGATCAGGTCATGGAAAGTCGACATATTGGCGAATAAATTATCCTGGCTGGCTTTTCAGTTTTGTTTAATATGATGCTAATCTGTTCATAGTTATTTAATTTAAGAAAGGGGTGAGTGGCTACTCAGCCCGGATGAGGAAGTAAGATGTCCGACGAGAACACCATCGACGGAGATGACAACGGTAAATTGTTGTATTGCTCTTTTTGCGGCAAAAGTCAGCACGAAGTTCGCAAGCTCATTGCCGGTCCTTCGGTATTCATCTGTGATGAATGTGTTGATTTGTGCAACGATATCATTCGTGAAGAGATGGAGGAGGCTAATCCTGAAGACAGCGAAGATCGTCTGCCGTCACCAAAAGAGATTAAAGCCAATCTTGATAATTACGTAATTGGGCAGGATCGCGCCAAGGTTGTTCTGTCAGTTGCGGTTTATAATCATTATAAGCGCCTTAAGTCCGATTCAGGTAAAGATGATATCGAGTTAGGCAAAAGTAATATTCTGCTGATAGGCCCTACTGGTAGTGGTAAGACATTACTTGCCGAGACTCTGGCTCGTATGCTTAATGTGCCTTTTACAATTGCCGATGCGACGACATTAACGGAAGCTGGCTATGTGGGTGAGGATGTTGAGAACATCATTCAAAAGCTGCTGCAGAAGTGTGATTATGATGTTGATAAGGCGCAGCGAGGCATCGTCTACATTGATGAAATTGACAAGATTTCCCGCAAATCTGACAACCCGTCGATTACACGTGATGTGTCGGGTGAAGGTGTTCAGCAAGCGCTGCTTAAACTAATTGAAGGTACGGTAGCGTCGGTCCCTCCACAAGGGGGGCGTAAGCACCCTCAGCAGGAGTTCCTTCAGGTCGATACATCTAACATCTTGTTTATCTGTGGCGGAGCATTTGCTGGCCTGGAACAGGTGATCCGTGACCGTTCAGAGAAGAGTAGTATTGGTTTTTCTGCAACAGTCAAAAGTAAGGATGATCAAAAATCTATCAGTGAAGTACTGGTTGATATTGAGCCTGAAGATTTAATTAAGTTTGGCTTGATTCCTGAGTTTGTTGGCCGCTTACCTGTAATAGCGACCTTGATGGAGTTGGATGAAGATGCGTTAGTTCAGATTCTAACTGAGCCTAGGAACTCGCTTACCAAACAGTATAAAAAGCTGTTTGCCATGGAGGACGTGGAGATAGATTTTCGTGAAGACGCTTTGCGTGCTATGGCGCAAAAAGCGATGGAGCGTAAAACCGGTGCGCGTGGTCTTCGTTCAATCCTGGAATCTGTTTTATTGGATACTATGTACGAAATCCCGTCAAAAGATGATGTGATGAAAGTTGTTATTGATGAGTCAATGATTACCGAAGGTACAGAGCCTCTGCTCATTTATGAGACGCCAGAGGGTAATGTAGCGATTGGTAAAGACTAACTTTTCAATCAGCTGCATTGATTCGTTAAAAAGAGGCCGTTTGGCCTCTTTTTTTATGGGGTTTTAGCTGCCGATCAGCGAAAAAATGTGACACATAAAGCTTAAAAGTTTCTGACACATCTCTCTCTTTGTTGCTTGTATTTTGGCAAGTGCGTCCCCATGATTAAGACATTACTTTATATATTGAAAGGTTCCGTCATCCATGACTGTTGAAGAACAAAATCAGGAAACATCCGCTATTGCCTTACCACTTTTACCGCTGCGCGATGTGGTTGTCTTTCCAAATATGGTCACACCGCTGTTTGTTGGTCGTGAAAAATCTATTAAAGCACTTGAACTTGCTATGGAGTCGGAGAAAGAAATTTTTCTGGTGGCTCAGAAAAATGCCTCGGAAGATGATCCGGCTGAAAGTGATTTATTTGTAACCGGCACAGTCTCCTCTATTTTACAGCTACTAAAATTACCTGACGGTACTGTTAAAGTTCTCGTTGAAGGTTCTTATCGAGCTAACATGGTTTCCATGGTTGAGGCGGAAGGCTATTACAATGCCATGGTTGAACAGCTTGATTGTCCCGCTTTGCCGGAGCTTGAAGAAAGTGTCATGGTTAAGGCGGTTATTGCACAGTTTGAGAAGTACGCCAAGGTTAGCAAAAAAGTACCCTCTGAGATTCTCACGTCTGTAACGGGCATTGATGAGGCAGGACGACTTGCCGACACTATTGCGTCACATCTCACTTTGACCGTTGAAGAAAAACAACAGATTCTGGAGATGAGTGACGAGCGTGAACGTCTTGAACACCTTGTTGGTTTAATGGAGTCGGAGCTTGATCTTCTAAAGGTTGAAAAGCGTATCCGTAACCGCGTTAAGCAGCAGATGGAAAAGAGCCAGCGTGAGTATTACCTGAATGAGCAAATGAAGGCTATTCAGAAGGAAATGGGTGACCTTGACGACGCGCCAAACGAAGTTGAAGGCCTTGAAAAGCGTATTAAAGAAGCGGGTATGAGCGAAGAGGCCGAGAAGAAAACCATGGCTGAGCTGGACAAGCTTAAGCTGATGTCGCCGATGTCTGCTGAAGCCACCGTGGTGCGCAGCTACATTGACTGGATGCTCAGTGTGCCCTGGAAAAAGCGCAGCCGTGTACGCCATGACTTAGGCAAGGCGGAAGAAATTCTCAACACGGATCATTATGGCCTGGAAGAGGTTAAAGAACGTATTCTTGAGTACTTGGCGGTACAAAAGCGTGTTCGTAAGCTCAAAGGCCCTGTGTTATGCCTGGTTGGCCCTCCTGGTGTTGGTAAGACCTCACTGGGGCAGTCAATTGCACGTGCAACCAATCGAAAATATATTCGTATGGCCTTAGGTGGCGTGCGGGACGAGGCTGAAATCCGCGGACACCGACGTACTTATATAGGTTCGTTACCAGGTAAATTAATCCAAAAGCTGGCAAAGGTTGAGGCTAAA